>Ga0105048_10000451_pt1 | contig 62978 bp, 62 predicted proteins | sample MAT05_FD_78382 | JGI IMG/M metagenome (GOLD analysis project Ga0105048, IMG submission 78382) | Freshwater microbial communities from Lake Fryxell liftoff mats and glacier meltwater in Antarctica - MAT-05 | ecosystem: Environmental > Aquatic > Freshwater > Ice > Liftoff microbial mat | place... | reverse complement strand
GGGAGGCCGAGCAAGAGGTCGCCCTCGCCGTCGAGAAAGCCACCGTCATTTCCTTCTGGACCGGCGAAATCCTCTCCGAGCTCGCCGAAAAAGACGTCGATCTCCCCTCCACCGCCGACATGGCCAAATTCGACACCCTCGAAGTCGAAGTCTGGAGCGGCTGTCCCGACGCCGAAGCCCCCGAAGCTGGCAACTGCGGCGCCTGGGACTACCTCGCCGCCCTCGCCGTCCAAGACCCCACGACAATGAAGAACCTCGAGATCGCCCGCTTCATCACCAGCTACCACCGAGAATCGCACTGGGTCGTCGACATCTCCCCCATGCTCGCCCTCCTGCAGAGCGGCGGTAAACGCCACTTCCGCTGGGACTTCGCCCCCTCGTGGAACGTGCAGCCGACCGCCACTACCTTCTCCCTCCGCTTCTCCAACAAGAACAAGGGCTATCGCCCCGTCGAGGCCGTCTACCTCTGGTCCGGCGGCCCCTTCGACACCACTTACGCTGCCGCCCACACCCCCGCTCAGGTCCCGATCCCCGAAGGCGCCAAGAAGGTCGAGCTCTGGGCGATGATCACCGGCCACGGCAGCAGCACCAACCAGTGCTCGGAGTTCTGCAATCATCAGCACGAGTTCAAGGTCAACGGCGGCACCCCGTACCTCAAAGAGCACAAGGAGGCCGGCGCCATCGACAAGTGCGTCGCCCACGTCGATCACGGCATGATCCCCAACCAGAGCGGCACCTGGTGGTACGGCCGCGGCGGCTGGTGCCCCGGCCAGCAGGTCGACCCCTGGTCCGTCGACGTCACCGCCAACGTCAAGCTCGGCGAAACCGCGGCGATCTCCTACGCCGGCCTCTTCCAGAACGCCCCGCCGCCGGATGGGTCGGGCGACATCGATCTGGCGAGCTACCTGATCATCTACAAGTAGCCCGCGAAGCCCGCCAGGGGTCGACGGAGATCCGCGGCGAGTCTCGGTCGATCGGCTGAGGGTTTCGCTCGACGCAACGAGGGGGCTCGGGACACTCCGGCGACGTCTCGGTTGACTCTTTTGGGTCTATTGTTCGACCATTTCTCCCTGATCGACTGGTTCGACGGCTTCGACATCCCAGCAAACCTCTCTCCGGGCGAGCGCACCCTCCACATCCACGATCGCTACCTCGCTGAAGGCGCCCTGCTCGACCAGCGCAGCGCGAACTGGGTACAACGTGCCTCGGCGGGAAAATGGCCGGGTGCTCACGCCGCGCGAGCTGGCCAGCCAGGTGGTCGAAAAGCTCAAGGGGTTGATTGGCGCTGAGGACTACGCTCGCGACGCCGGGCGCATCCTCTTCGCCGTCGCCGTCGATGGGATCGAGTGCTGGCTCTTGCCGCTCGTCTTCGCCACCAACATGGCCGTCCATGCCGCCGGGACGACCGGGTGCCTGAACACGATGAACCGCGAACTGCTGAAGAAGAACCTCTCACCGCTCTCGAACGCCGACGGCACCGGGAAGAACCTCAGCGTCTACCGGAGCGTCTCCGAAGCTTACGCGCGCCGAAATAGGCTGTTCGCTCACGCCGAGCGGAATCCAAGCCTCCACGTGTTCGTCGAGCAAGTCGAGGCCATCCGCCTCCGTGAGAAGCCCGCGGCGGACTGAGCCACCCGCCGCGGCGCCTCAGCTCACGTGCTCGTCCTGAGCTTCGCCCACTGCGCCCCGCGCTCCAGCGCCAGATCGATCAGCCGCCCCACCAGCTCGCGCGGCGGGATCCCGCTCGCCTCCCACAGCTTCGGGTACATCGATATCGCCGTGAAACCAGGCAGCGTATTGATCTCGTTCACGAACAGCTCCCCGGTCTTCGACCGGAAGAAATCAATCCTCGCCAGCCCGGAGCACTCCAGCGTTCGGAACGTCCGCAGCGACAGCAACTGAATCGCGTTGATCTCCCCGCTCGTCAGATCCGCGGGGATCCGCGTCGTGGTCCCCTTCTCATCAATGTACTTCGCCGTGTACGAGTAGAACCCGTCCGGGTGATCGACCACGATCTCTCCAGGGATCGACGCTATCGGATCGTCGTTCCCGAGCACCGCGCACTCGATCTCCCGCGGTGACTCCACGGCCTTCTCCACGATCACCTTGAGATCGAACTCGAACGCATGCTCGATCGCGTCAGCGAGGGATTGCCTGTCCTTGGCGCGGCTCACCCCGACCGAGGAGCCGAGGTTGGCGGGCTTGACGAAGAGGGGATAGCCGCCGAGCTCTTCACAGCGCACCAGGGCGAGGGCCGGGTTCTTCTCGCACTCGAAGCGGCGGAGCGTCACGTGGGGCACGATCGGGAGCTCTGCTTCGATGAGCAGGCGCTTCATCACGTCTTTATCCATCCCGACCGAGGAGCCGAGCACGCCCGCGCCGACGTATGGCACGCCGGCGAGCTCGAGCAGGCCTTGTACGCAGCCGTCCTCGCCCATTGGCCCGTGGAGCACTGGAAAGACCACATCAATGCCCGCGGGCGCCTGCCCGCCGATCGTGAGCGAGCCACCGCCGCTCGACCCCGGGTGCGCCGCGAGCGTCACGTCGGGCATGGATTGATTGAGCCTGGCCAGGCGGGGATCCCGCGCGGCGCCGAGGAGCAGCGCCTCCTCCTGGAGCAGCCAGCGACCGCTCTTGTCGATGCCGACGAGGACGGGCTCGAACCGCTCGCGATCGAGCGCCTCGACGACGTTGCGCGCCGAGAGCAGCGAGATCTCGTGCTCGGCTGAGCGACCACCAAACAGGACGGCGACGCGGAGCTTCCGGGGGGCGGACATAGCGCGGGAGGCTAGCCTGAAACGCGCGGAGGAGCGAAATGGTTTGCGAAAGCTCCGGCCGCGCCCTGAAAAACTTGATTGCGTCGTTATTTCACCTTCGGTGAACGCGCAAGCTCTGCGCGGGGCGCGGCAGATTGCCGCGCTCCCAGGCGTGCAGGCTTGAAAGGCAACCTCGTCCCAGCGCAACTCTCCCCAGGGGACGCGGCAAACTGCCGCACCACGCGGCGATTTGACACCTTGTCGCCCCCGGGTCGCCCGCTATCTCTCCACTTGACGAGGCATGAAGCACGGGGCCTCGCGCGGCGATACCATGGCTCGATACCTCTTCCCACGCTGGTCCAACAAGGTCGTCCCGATGGTGATCGCCTTCGGGCTGCTCCCGCTCGCGGCGGCCGCCACCGGGGGCCTCTACTACTACGGGGGGAACAAGCATCTGGAGGTCGGTTATTCCCCGGAGCAGCCGGTGGCTTACAGTCACAAGCTCCACGCCGGGGATCTTGGCATCGATTGTCGCTACTGCCACTCCAACGTGGAGCGGTCCGCCAAGGCCTCGGTCCCTCCCACCGAGACATGCATGAACTGCCACGCCAAGGTGCGCACTGACAGCCTCAAGCTCCTCCCGGTGCGTGAGAGCTTCGCCGCGGACACGCCGATCCCGTGGATCCGCGTCCACAACTTGCCGGACTACGCGTACTTCGATCACAGCGCCCACACCAGCGCGGGCGTGGGCTGCGTGAGCTGCCATGGGCGCGTCGATCAGATGCCTCAGGTCAAGCAGACCGAGCCGCTCAGCATGGGATTCTGCCTCGATTGCCACCGCAATCCCGGGCCGAGCCTGCGAGAGCCGAGCCTGGTGACGAAGATGGATCTCGACGTGAAATCGAGCGCCGTCTCGCTCGGGACCGGCGTGGCGAGCCTCAACGGCCGGACGGTCAAGCCGCCGGTCCACTGCTCGGGGTGTCACCGATGAAACGTAAACCGTACTCTTACGCTCTCGAAACCTCGGGCAAGACTCACTGGCGCAGCCTGGGTGAGCTCCACGGCTCGGACGTCTATGCCGGCGCTGTGGCGCGCGAGTTCCCGGAGGGCGCGAGCGAGGCGCCTACGGCCCTCGGGCGACGGCGCTTCATCTCGCTCATGGGCGCTTCGCTGGCGCTCGGCGGGCTCGTCGGGTGTCGGCGGCCGGAGGAGACGATCGTCCCCTACACCCGCGCTCCGGAAGAAGTCATTCCAGGCCGCCCGCTCTACTTTGCCACCGCTCTCCCGATGATGGGAACAGCCTTTGGCCTCATCGTCGAGAGCCACGAGGGGCGGCCGACCAAGATCGAAGGGAATCCCCGTCACCCGGAGAGCCTGGGCGCGACCAGCGCCTTTCTCCAGGCCTCGGTGCTCGATCTCTACGACCCGGATCGCAGCGACTCTCCGCACGAAGGCGCCGAGAAGCGCACGTGGGACGAGGCGGCCGCCATGCTCCGCAAGATCGGTGAAGAGACGAAGTCGAAGAACGGTCGCGGATTGGCCATTCTCACCGAGGCTCACCGCTCACCGACGCTGGCCAGGCTACTCGCCGAGCTGGTCAAGGCGCTGCCCGAGGCGCGCATGGTCCGTTACGAGCCTATCGGGCGCGACGAGGCGCGGGAGGGAGCGCGCGTCGCCTTCGGTCGCCCGCTCGAGACAGTGCTCGATCTGGCGAAGGCCACGATCATTGTCTCTCTCGACGCCGATCTGCTCGCCCTGGAGGGCAGCCCGCTCAAGCAGGCGCGGGGCTTCGCCGCCGGGCGTGATGTCGAGGCGCGCGGCGCCGCGGGGATGAGCCGCCTCTATGCGGTGGAGAGCGCCTTCTCGATCACCGGCGCCGCCGCCGACCATCGTTTGCGCCTGGCGAGTCGCCTGGTGCCGCGCTTCGCCTTTGCCCTGGCGCGCGAGATTTCAAAGCACGGTATCGATCTGGGCGAGCTCGGCGCCGCGCTCGCCGCGACTCCGGCCCTCGACGAGCGCTCCGAGCGCTTGGTGAAGGCCGTGGCCGCTGATCTCGCGGCGCACCGGGGCGAAGGACTCCTCGTCGTCGGTCGCGGCCAGCCCGCCGCCGTGCACGCCGTCGTCCACGCGCTCAACGTCGCTCTGGGCAACGTCGGAAAGACGCTGCGCCTCGTCGCCCCCTTCGACGCGGGAGCCTCTGGCCCGGCAAAAATGGTCGAGCTCGCCTCGGCGATGCGCTCGGGAGAGGTCGAAACGCTGGTGATCCTCGGGGGAAACCCCGCCTACGACGCCCCCGCTGACAGCCACTTTGCGGACGCCCTCGGCAAGGTGAAGCGCTCGATTCACCTCGCGACCCACCTCGACGACACCGGCGCTCGCGCGACCTGGCACCTCAACCGGGCTCACGCCCTCGAGTCGTGGGGCGACGTCCGCTCCGAAGACGGGACGGCGTCGATCATCCAGCCGTTGATCGCTCCAATCTTCGGCGGACGCACCGAGCACGAGGTCGTTGATCTGCTCCTCGGGCGCGGACGCAAGGCCCATGAGCTGGTGCGCGCGACCTGGCAGAGTGGCCTCGCTGCCCTCGACTTCGACAGGGGCTTTCGCCGCGCTCTCCACGACGGCCTCTGGGCCGAGAGCGCCTTGCCCAGCGAAGACGCTCGCCCGCGCTTCGGCGACATCGCCGCCTCGGTCCGGGCTCTCCCCGCGCCGTCCGAAGGGCTGGAGATCTCCTTTCACCCTGATCCCCACGTGTACGACGGGCGCTTCGCCAACAACGGTTGGCTCCAGGAGCTGCCCTGTCCGATGCACAAGCTCACCTGGGGTAACGCGGCGGCGATCTCGCCGACGATGGCGCGCGAACAAGGGCTCGCCGACGGCGATATCGTCGTTCTCGCCTCCGCGGGCGCGGAGATCCGGATCCCCGTGCTGATCGCCCCCGGCCAGGCCGAAGGGTCCATCGCCTTGACGGTCGGATACGGCCGAGTCCACGTGGGCCGCGTCGGCGCGGGGGTCGGGGTCGACGTCAACCCGCTTCGAACGAGCACGGCATTCAACACCGTCACCGGCGTGACCCTGAAGAAGACGGGTGAACACGCCGCGCTCGCCCGCACCCAGGAGCACTTCGCGATGGAAGGCCGCAACCTCGCGCGCGAAGGCACCGCGGAGAAGCTCACCAAGGATCCCAAGTTTGCGAAGGAGGCTCCGGAGCACCCGCCGCTCCTCAGCCTCTGGAAAGAGCGCACTTACGAGGGACAGGCCTGGGGCCTCAACATCGATCTCAACACCTGCATCGGCTGCAACGCCTGTGTCACCGCCTGTCAGGCCGAGAACAACATTCCCATCGTCGGGGCCGAGGGCGTGATCGGATCCCGGGAAATGCACTGGATCCGCATCGATCGTTACTTCACCGGCGAAGAGGCCTCCGAGCCGGCGAGCATCGCCCAGCCGACGCTCTGCAGCCACTGCGAGAACGCGCCTTGCGAGCAGGTCTGTCCGGTCGGAGCCACGACCCACAGCCCCGAGGGCTTGAACGACATGGCCTACAACCGCTGCATCGGTACCAAATACTGCGCCAACAACTGCCCCTTCAAGGTCCGCCGCTTCAACTTCCTCGATTACACGTCAGGTATCACCGAGATCGGGAAGATGCAGATCAACCCCGACGTCACCGTCCGCTCCCGCGGGGTGATGGAGAAGTGCACGTTCTGCGTGCAGCGGATCAACCACGCCAAGATCGACGCCAAGAAAGACGGACAGCCACACGTACAGGACGGCGCCATCGTCACCGCCTGTCAGCAAGCCTGTCCGACGCAGGCCATCCGCTTCGGCGACCTCAATGACAAGGGCAGCAAGGTGGCGAAGCGCCTCCAGAGCCCCCGGATGTACCGGCTCCTCGAGGAGCTCAACATCAAGCCGCGTGTCTCGTACCTGGCGCGGATCAAGAACCCGAACCCCGCTCTCGAGGGCGCATGAGCACGCTCACCTATCCCGAGGACGATCCGGCGGTGCGCCCGGAGCTGCTCCCGGGCAAGCGCGATTTCCGAGGGATCACCAGGCAAGTCGCCGGCATCGTCGAGGCGAAGACGCCTGGCCCGTGGAAGCTCGCGCTCGCCTTCACGGTCAGCGTGCTGATGATCCTCTTCGGATCGCTGGTTCGCCTGGTCTGGAAGGGCACCGGCATCTGGGGGCTCAACACCACTGTTAACTGGGCTTGGGACATCACCGGCTTCGTCTTCTGGGTCGGTATCGGCCACGCCGGGACGCTGATCAGCGCCATTCTCTTCCTCTTCCGGCAAAAGTGGCGGACCTCGATCAACCGCGCCGCCGAGGCGATGACCATCTTCGCCGTCATGTCGGCCGCCATCTACCCGGTTTTCCACATCGGGCGCGTCTGGTTTGCTTACTGGCTCATCCCCTTACCCAACCAGATGCAGGTGTGGCCAAACTTCAAGAGCCCCCTCTTCTGGGACGTCTGCGCCATCTCCACCTACGCGCTGGTCTCCATCCTCTTCTGGTTCATCGGCCTCGTCCCCGATCTCGCCACGCTGCGCGACCGGGCGGACACGCGGACCAAGCAGATCGTCTATGGCATCCTCGCGCTCGGCTGGCGCGGGTCGCACCGCCACTGGCTCAACTACGAGAAGGCCTATCAGATCTTCGCCGGCCTCTCGACGCCGCTGGTGCTCAGCGTTCATACCATCGTCTCGTTCGACTTCGCCATCTCGGTAGTCCCGGGCTGGCACACGACGATCTTCCCACCGTACTTCGTCGCCGGCGCCGTCTTCAGCGGCTTTGCCATGGTGGTGACGCTGATGGTGATGGCGCGGAGGTTCCTCGGCCTCGGCAACCTGATCACGGTGCATCACCTCGAGAACATGAACAAGATCATCCTCGCGACCGGCAGCATCGTCGGGTACGCGTACGGGGTCGAGTTCTTCACCGCCTGGTACAGCGGTAACCCTTACGAGAAGTTCGTCTTCCTCAACCGCGCCTTCGGCCCCTACTCCTGGGCTTACTGGACGATGGTGAGCTGCAACGTCATCTTCCCGCAGCTCTTCTGGTTCAAGAAGGTGCGCACCAGCATCCCGGCGATGTTCGCGATCTCGATCGTGGTCAACATCGGGATGTGGTTCGAGCGCTTCGTCATCGTGGTGACGAGCCTCCACCGCGACTACCTCCCTTCGAGCTGGAGCTACTTCCGGCCCAGCGTCTTCGACATCTCGACGTTCATTGGCACGTTCGGGCTCTTCTTCACCATGCTTCTCCTCTTCGTTCGCTACCTCCCGATGGTGGCGATCGGCGAGGTGAAGAGCATCCTGCCCGCGGCGGACCCACACGCCGCGCACGAGCCCGAGGAGGCGCGTCATGCAACCTGATCTCCAGCGCGAAGACAGCAAACGATTGAAGAGGCCCATCAACGGCGGCGCCGTCGCTGCCACGGTGATGGATTCTGCGCAAGGCAAGGTCGTGGACGCCCTCCCCGCGGCGGACGTCCACGCGCTCATGGGCTGGTTCGAGACGCCCGCGGAGCTCTACAAGGCCTGCGAGGCGCTCCGCGACGCCGGCTACCAGCGCTTCGACGCGCACACCCCCTTTGCCGTCCACGGTCTGGAGCTGGCCATGGGGCTCCGCCCCTCGCGTCTGCCCTGGATCGTGCTCGGCGGCGGCCTCTTCGGACTCTTCGGCTCGGTGCTGCTGGCCTGGTACACCCAGGGGGTCGATTATCCCCAGAACATCAGCGGCAAAGAGGCCTTCTCGTTCCAGGCGTACGTCCCTGTCTTCTTCGAGCTGACGGTGCTCTGCGCGGCGTTCGCCTGCTTCTTCGGCATGTGGGCGATGAACAAGCTCCCTCGCTTCTTCCACCCGACCCAGACCCACCCCTCGTTTCACCGCGCGACCGACGATGCCTTCTTCCTCAGCGTCGAGGCGGCCGACGCGAAGTTCGATCGAATCGCCACCAGGCGCCTCCTGACGACGCTCGGCGCGCGTGAGCTCTGCGAGGTGGCGTCGTGAAGCGCGCGCTCTTCATCGCCGTCGCCGCGGCCTCGATCGCCGCGGGCTGTCGGGGGGAGACGAGCGCCGACCCGCCCATTCACGTCTTTGGCGACATGGACTGGCAACCGAAGTACCAGGCCAACCAGGCGAGCTCCCTCTTCGAGGATGGCCGCGCGATGCGACCGCTCGTCGAGGGCACCGTGGCCCAGGGCGAGCTGCGCGAAGACGACGCCCGATACCGCGGCAAGAGCGGCGAAGCCTACGTGGCAACGGTGCCTATCCCGGTAAACGAGGCCCTGATCCAGCGAGGGCAGCAGCGGTTCAACATCTACTGTACTCCGTGCCACGACCAGACCGGCAGCGGGCACGGGATGATCGTGAAGCGGGGGTATCCCCTCCCCATCGATCTGGCGTCGGACCACGTCCGCGGCCTGCCCGACGGGCAGATCTTCGACGTGATCAGCAACGGGGTGCGCAACATGCCGTCCTATCGAAAGCAGATCCCCGTCGACGATCGATGGGCGATTGTCACCTGGGTGCGCGTGCTCGGGCAAAGCCAGCACGCCACGATCGAGGACGTTCCCATCGAGAAGCGCGATCGCATCGACGCGGAGAGCGGTACGCCATGAGTGCTCCCGGAAAAGACGCCGTGAAGGCGCGGATAACCGCCCTCGAGCCTGTGCAGGCCAGAAAGCTCGTGCGCGCGGCGACAGCGCTCTTCGGCGTCGGGATCGCGCTGTCGCTCCTCGCCGCCGTGGTCGATCGGCAACGATTCGCCTTCTCGTACCTGACGGGCTTCGTCTGGCTCGCCACGGTGGGCCTCGGCGCTCTCTTCTTCGTGCTGATCCAGCACCTCACCCGGGCGGGCTGGTCGGTGATCCCCCGCCGTCAACTCGAGTGGTTGACAGGGCTCCTGCCCGCCTCCGCGGCGCTCTTTCTGCCCGTCGCCTTCTTCGCTCACGACCTCTACCATCACTGGATGGGGCCGGAGGCGCGCGCTGACGTGCTGATCCAGAAGAAGGCGGCGTACCTCAACCCGACCTTCTTCTTCGTTCGAGCCGGGGTGTTCCTCGCGGCCTGGTCGGCGCTCTCGCTCTGGTTCTGGCGCACCTCGCGCAAGCAGGACGAGACCGGGGACAAGGCGCTCACCCTCCGGATGGCGGCCCGGAGCGCCCCGGCGATCCTCGTCCTCGGCGTGACGTTGACGTTCGCGGCCTTCGACTGGCTGATGAGCCTCGATCCCCACTGGTACTCGACGATCTACGGCGTCTATGTCTTCGCCGGGAGCGCCGTCTCTTCCCTCGCGGCGCTCGCGTTGCTCACGCTTTCGCTGGAGCGCAAAGGCCTCCTCGAAGGCATCACCACGGTGGAGCACCGCCACGACATCGGCAAGCTGCTCTTCGGGTTCACCGTCTTCTGGGCGTACATCGGCTTCTCCCAGTACCTGATCATCTGGTACGGTAACATTCCGGAAGAGACAGTGTACTTCCGCGAGCGCTGGGAGGGCCCGTGGAAGGTGGTGAGCCTCGTCCTCGTGTTCGGGCACTTCGTGATGCCGTTCGTGGCGTTGCTCTCGCGCACGGCGAAGCGGAGCCGATGGGTGCTCGGGCTCGCAGCCGCCCTGATCCTGGCGATGCACTACGTGGATATCTACTGGCTGGTGATGCCGACGCTGGGGGAGCCCGGCGCTGAGCCGAGCTGGATTGATCTCGCCGGCCTCCTCGGCCCGCTCGGCGCAGGGCTGCTGGTGATCGCGCGCCGCGCCGCCACAGGGCCTCTCTACCCGGTCCGCGATCCGCGCCTCGCGGAGTCGCTGAAGCTCGTGAACACCTGAAAGGAGCCGTGGCCATGGAAACCGAACAAGATCACCCCAGGAACAAGATGATCGGTGGGATCGTCCTTGGCACGCTGGCGCTCCTCGTGGGCATCGTCCTCGGCGTCAACGAGATCTTCCGCTCGGTCTTCAACCACGAGATCTCGTCCAAGCAGCTCGAACACCAGAGCAGCGAGCTGCGGGAGCTGCGCGCCGAGGAGCAGGCCAAGCTCTCGCGCTATCAATGGGTGAACCGGAAGGATGGAGTCGTCCGCGTTCCCCTCGATCGCGCCCGCGAGCTGACGCTCGCCGCCTACCAGCGACGCGCGGCTCCGCCCGCGACCGACGGTGACGAGCCGAGTCCGCTGAGGGGGACCAGATGAGCACCTCCCCAAGCTCCAGGGTTCGACTCCTCCTCGCGGCGCTGACGCTCGCGCTTGCAGCGCTTGTGTCCACGCGCGCGGCGTCGGCGGAGGACACCAACGTTCCGGCGGAGCTCGAGGGGATCGACATCGAGGAGCGCCCGGGCGCTCCGCTTCCGCGTGATATCGCCCTTCGCGACCAGGGCGGCCGGTCGGTCACCGTCGGTGAGTACCTCGACGGCAAGCGGTCGGTGGTGCTGATCTTGGCCTATTACGAGTGCCCCATGCTCTGCACGCTGGTCATCACCGGCGCGCTCGACGAGATGAAGAAGCTCCGCTGGACGGTCGGTGAAGAGTACCGCGTCGTCGTCGTCAGCTTCGATCCCCGCGATACGTCGGAGGGCGCGGCGAAGAAGCGGCTCAATTACCTCGACGCCTATGGGCGTCCGGTCGCCGAAAAGGGCTGGGATTTTCTCGTCGGCGACGAAGCGCAGGTCAAGGCCCTGGCCGGGGCGGCGGGCTTTCACTACCGCTGGGACGAGGGCACGAAGCAGTTCGCCCACGCTGCGGGCGCCTTCGTCTACACGCCGGATGGGCGGCTCTCGCGCACGCTCTACGGGATCACCTTCTCGGGCCTCAAGCTCGCTCTGCTCGAGGCCTCGGAGGGCAAGATCGGGACAGTGATCGATCGCGTCCTGCTCTTCTGCTTTCACTACGATCCTCTGGCGCGCGGCTACGTCCTCGCCACCACGCGCCTCGTCAGGGCGTCCGGCGCCCTCACCCTCGCGGCCCTCGCGCTCTGGCTCCTGCGCTTCTGGCGGCGGGAGCGCAGGGCACAGGCGGAGCACTCGTCATGAGACTCACCCCCATCGACATCGGATCGTTCTGGCTCCCCCGACAGACCTCCACGATCGCCCCGGAGGTCGACTACGGCTTCAACGTAGTCTACTGGGTCTCGGTCGGGTTCTTCGTGCTGGTCGTCGGCGCGATGACCCTCTTCGCGGTGCGGTATCGTCGAAGGCGGGAGGGCGAGAAGACCTCGACGGTGGACCACAGCACCGTGCTGGAGGTCGTCTGGACGACGATACCGGCGCTGATGTTGCTTGGCCTCTTCGCGGTCGGCCTCAAGGGGTACGCGAGCGCGGCCGTGGCGCCCGCGGAGGCGCTCGAGGTCCAGGTCACCGCTTCGAAATGGCTCTGGACCTTCACCTACCCCAACGGGACGATGACGGTGAACGAGCTCGGGGTGCCCAAGGACAGGCCGGTTCGTCTGGTGATGAGCTCCAAGGACATCGTCCACAGCTTCTTCGTCCCCGAGTTCCGCATCAAGCAAGACCTCGTCCCCGGGGCGTACACGACGACCTGGTTCGAGGCCACCGAGTCCAAGGACGTGGCCATCCTCTGCGCGGAGTACTGCGGCACGGGCCACTCCGACATGCTGGGCAGGGTCATCGTGATGGATGAGCCGGTGTTCAAGGACTGGCTCGACAAGGGCGGCGGCATGGGCGATCTCCCGCCGGCGGAGCTCGGCAAGAAGCTCTTCACCCAGCGTAGCTGCGCCACGTGCCATTCGCTCGATGGCTCGCGCATTCAAGGACCCTCGCTCAAAGGCCTCTTCGGCCGGACCGAGGATCTCGAGGGCGGCGCGAGCGTCAAGGTGGACGAGAACTACTTCCGGGAGAGCGTCTTGAACCCGGGGGCCAAGGTCGTCCGCGGCTACCAGGCCGCGATGCCCACGTTCCAGGGGTTGCTCAAGGACAAGGAAATCGACGCGCTCATCGCCTACCTCAAGTCGGTGAACTGAGCGTCGCGCGAGAGATCTGGAAGGCAGGATCAACATGTCAGTCAGCGTCACAGCCGACGATCTCGAGGGTAACCCCGCGCCGAGAGGGACGAACTACCTCAACGCCGAGCGCGGCCTCGTCTCGTGGCTCACCACCGTCGATCACAAGCGGATCGGGCTCATGTACCTCGGGAGCGTGCTCGTGGCCTTCGCGCTCGGGGGCTTCTTCGCCCTGGCGCTGCGCCTCGAGCTGCTCTCGCCCAAGCACACGATCATGAGCGCCGGCGCCTACAATCAGTCGTTCACCCTCCACGGCGCGGTGATGACGTTCCTGTTCATCATCCCCAGCATCCCCGGGGCGCTCGGGAATTTCCTTGTGCCGATCTTGCTCGGCGCCAAGGACGTGGCCTTCCCCAGGCTCAACCTGCTGAGCCTTTATCTCTACTGGATCGGGGCCATCTTCACGCTCTCGTCCATCGTCACAGGCGGCCTGGACACGGGCTGGACGTTCTATGTGCCCTACGCGTCGACGACGAACACCTCGGTGCTGAGTGTCACCTTCGGCGTCTTCGTCCTCGGTTTCTCCAGCGTGCTCACCGGGCTCAACTTCATCGTCACGATGCACAAGCTCCGGGCGCCGGGGATGACCTGGTATCGCATGCCGCTCATCCTCTGGTCGCTCTACGCGACGAGCATCGTGCAGATCCTCGCCACGCCGGTGCTGGCGATCACGCTGCTCCTGCTCATGGCCGAGCGGGTGTTCCACATTGGCATCTTCGATCCGGTGTACGGCGGCGATCCGGTGCTCTACCAGCACTTCTTCTGGTTTTACAGCCACCCGGCCGTTTACATCATGATCCTCCCGGGGATGGGCATCATCAGTGAGCTTATCGCGGTGCACGCGCAGCGGAAGATCTTCGGCTACAAGGCGATCGCCTTCTCCAGCGTGGCCATCGCCCTCGTCGGCTTCCTGGTCTGGGGTCATCACATGTTCGTCTCGGGCCAGAGCGAGCTCGCGGCGACGATCTTCTCGTTCCTGACCTTCATCGTCTCGGTGCCGAGCGGGGTGAAGGTCTTCAACTGGATCTCCACGCTCTACGGGGGCTCGATCAAGTTCACCGCGCCGATGCTCTTCGCGATGTGCTTCCTCTTTCTCTTCACCATCGGCGGCCTCACGGGCCTGTTCCTGGGGATGCTCAGCGTCGACATGCACCTTCACGACACCTACTTCGTGGTGGCGCACTTCCATTACGTGATGATGGGCGGCACGGTGACGGCGTTCCTCGGCGGTCTCCACCACTGGTGGCCAAAGATGACGGGGCGGATGTATTCGGAGCGGCTCGCGTCGGTCGCGGCGGCGCTCTATTTCATCGGCTTCAACGTCACCTTCTTCTCGCAGTTCATCATGGGGACGCGGGGCATGCCGCGGCGCTACTACAATTACCTCGACCAGTTCCAGCCGCTCCACGCCTTCTCCACCTTCGGCTCCTGGCTGCTCGGCGCGGGCTTTCTGCTCATGCTCTATTACCTGCTCAAATCGCTCAAGAGCGGCGCTGTCGCTCCCCAGAACCCCTGGGGCGGGCGGAGCCTCGAATGGACAGAGGCGGCCTCTCCGCCGGTGACCGAGAACTTCACTCACCGCCCGGTGGTGACCGAAGGCCCCTACGAGTTTTCCAGGGGGCAGTCGTGAGGGCTGCGTCAACCCCGCAAGGGGACCGAAGAGGGGAAAATTTTCAGGTCGCCCACCATTTCGACAGCGCCGACGTGCAGTTCGACGCTGGGCGAATGGGGATGTGGCTCTTCCTGGTGACGGAGATACTGCTCTTCGGCGGCCTGTTCTGCGCCTTCGCCGTCTTCCGTAGCTGGTATTACGCCGACTTCGTCGAGGCGCACCACCACCTCGATCGCGTCATGGGCGCCGTCAACACCGTGGTGCTGATCTGCTCCAGCCTCTCGATGGCCCTCGCGGTGCGCTCGGCGCAGATGAGCAAGACCAGGCTCACCAGCCTGCTGATCGGAGCCACTCTCGCGCTCTCGTGCGTGTTCCTCGCCATCAAGTTCGTCGAGTACCAGCACAAGTTCCACGAAGGCCTGCTCCCCGGGAAATACTTCACCGCTGAAGGGTTTCACGGGCACCACGCGGGCATGTTCTTCGCCGTATACTTCATGATGACGGGGATCCACGGGGTTCATATCCTGATCGGGATGGGGCTGATGCTCTGGCTCCTTCGCCGCAACCTGCGCGGGGAGCTCTCGAGCCGTTATTATGCGCCGCTCGAGGGGTTCGGGCTCTACTGGCACCTCGTCGACCTCGTGTGGATTTACCTCTTTCCGCTCCTCTACCTGATCGGTTGAATCATGGACACCCACGCACCCGACCACGCTGGAGGGCACGGGAAGGACCATGTCCCTCACGTCCTCCCCCTCGCGACATACCTGAAGACCTGGGGCGCGCTGCTGGTGCTCACCGGCGTGACAGTGGGCGCGAGCTACGTGAGCTTCGGCGCGGCGAACCTCTGGATTGCTCTCTTGATCGCCTCGGTCAAGGCGGCGACCGTGGCGCTGGTGTTCATGCACCTGTATTACGACCACAAGTTCCACGCGGTGATCCTTGGCACAGCGCTGGTCTTTCTGGCCATCTTCATTCTTTTCACGATGTTCGATACCCAGTCCCGCGGGCGCGCCGACGGGATCGAGCGAGAGCGGCCGGCCGATATCCGGGCCCCGTTCGCGGGGACGGTCGCCGAACAGGCGCTCAAGGAAAAGCATGCGCCGTCGAGGGCCACCGGGGAGTAAGGTGAGCACCCTCGTGGATAAATGGATCACGGGCTCCGCGCTCGATACCCCTGTTGCTGGCAGCGTTCGATCGCCCGGTTCCCCGCGGCGTCGCTGGCGGCTGGGCGCGTTGATCTCCGGGCCGCCGGCCGCCTCGTCGGAGTCAGCGGATCGCTGGTTGATTCAGCTCCGCTGGCTCGCGCTCGCCGGGATGACGGCCACTGTGGTGGTCGCGCGGCTGCTGGTGCCGGCGATCGCGCTCACCCCGCTCTTGCTGGTGCTGGGCGGGATCGTGATGGTCAACATCGGGTGGATGACAGCGGTGCGCTGGGCGCCGCGCGACGGGGCGCCGCGCTGGGTGGCGGCGCAGATCACGCTCGACTCGGCGCTGCTCGGGGCGCTGCTCTGGTGGTCGGGCGGGCTCCACAACCCCTTTGCGGTGTTTCTCGCGTTCCAGATCGTGCTCGCCGGCTTCCTCTGCGAGAGCCGCACCGCGGTGCGGATTGCCCTCGTGGCGGTGGCGCTGGTGGCGCTGCTCTGCTGGGCGCCTTCGTTGCCGCTGGACTCGGCGCCGCTCGGGCGCGAGCGCATCGAAGTGCTCGGTGGCCTCGGCTCGCTCGCGTCGCTGATCTGGTTCCTCGGCTTCGTTTCGGTGGTGTACACGAAGCGGATCGAAGAGCTCCGGCGCGAAGGCGCGCGCAACGAGAAGCTGGCGATGCTGGGGCGCCTCGTCGGCGGCATGTCGCACGAGCTCTCCACGCCGCTCGCGACGATCCTCCTCGGCAGCAACGAGCTCGTGGACATGACCCGCGACAGCGAGCCCGAGGCCGCGAGGATGGCGCGCACGATCGCCGATGAAGCTCGGCGCGCCAGCGACATCATCGGCCTCCTCCGCGGGCACATTCGCCCCGACCAGCGCGCGGCCAAGGTGGACCTCTCCGGGCTCTGCTCCGCGTACGCCGCGAAAGAGCTGGATCGGCTTGGTTTCTCGGGCGAACGCGTCTTCGTCGCCCCCGCGCCGGTGCTGGCCACGGTGCTCGAGGTGGGCCTCTGCCAGGTGCTGACCAACCTGCTCAGCAACGCCGTGCAGGCCACGTCACCCGAGGGCCAACGCGCGCACCGGATCGAGGTCGCCGTGGTCGTGAAGGGCGCCTGGATCGAGGTGAGCGTGACCGACGATGGACCGGGCTTCAGCGCCGAGACCCTCGAGCGCCTGGGCGAGCCGTTTCACACCACGAAAGAAGATCAGGGCGGGATGGGCCTGGGCTTGTACGTGAGCTCGGTGCTAGCCAAGCGAATGGACGCGGCGTTGCGGGTCGAGAACGCAGAAGAAGGCGGAGCGCGGGTGACGCTGCTGCTCCCGGCGCGCGCGGACACGAAGAGCGAGGTGCAGGCGTGACACGGAAGCTCGAGACGGCGCTGGTGATCGACGACGACGACGCGTTCCGCACGACGCTGCAGTCAGCGCTGCGGCGGCGCGGGGTGCGCGCGCGCACGGCGGCGACCGTGGAAGAGGGCTTGGTCGCGCTGGAGTACGAGCCCGCTGATCTGGTGATCATCGACTACCGGATGCCGAAGCGCGACGGCCTCTCGGCGCTGTCGAGCTACCGGCGGATGCGGCCGAGCACGGTGATCGTGATGCTCACCGGCTACGGCGACATCCCGCTGGCCGTGGCCGCCGTGAAAGAGGGCGCGGACACGCTGATGACGAAGCCGATCGACGCCGATCGACTGCTGCGCGAGGCGTCGGCGCTGCCGGAGCGACCGGTGGGCGAGGCGCTGATGGAGCAGCCGGTGCGCGTCTTCAACCTCGACGAGCTGGAGCGCGACACGATCCGTAAGGCGCTGCTGAGCTCGGGCGGCGTGGTCGCGAGCGCGGCGAAGATGCTGGGCATCGATCGACGCACGCTGCAGCGCAAGCTCAAGAAGATCGCGTAGCCGCGATCTGCAGTCGGGGGCGAAACCCTACAGCGCGACCTGGAAGTAGGTGCGCACGGTGCTCAGCGTCACCTTGACGACGTGGCCATCGGCGAGCACGACGTCGACCCCGTCGAGGTGGCCGCGGCTGAGCAGGAGCTTGGTGACGCTGACGTGCGAGCCCTTGGCGATCTCGGCCTTGTGGAGCGCGACATCGGCGGTAGCCACGAGCTCGGTGCCCACCGTCAAATCGTTCTCTTCGGCGGCGAGGGCAGCGTTGTTTCCGAGGGTCGCGTCCAGCGCCGGAACGGCCACGGCGGCGAGGAGGACGGCGAGCAGCACTCGGGGCAGCGGCATGTGAACGATGGTACGTGGGAGGACTTGCTTGTCATCCCTCAATGCCCGCCTGAACCGCACTTAGGTCGGAGGATGTAGGATACCGTCGAGGCCGCTATTCGCCGCGCGGTCGCCATCCCTGAAGGGCCTTCTCGACGAAATTGAGGCGGTCCTGACCCCAGAAGAGCAGGTCGCCTACCATGAAGCTCGGGGCACCGAACAGGCCCAGCTTGATCGCCTCGTCCGTCGCGGACTTGAGGCGCTCCTTCACCGCATCCTGCTTGGTCCCCGCGACGAGCGCGGCCCCGTCGAGGCCAACGCCGACGGCGATCTCGGTCAGCACCGCGTCGTCGTTGACGTCGCGATCGTCGGCCCAGTACGCGCGGTAAATCGCGTGGATGAGCGGCGCCCTCTGCTCTTCGGGGAGCTGGAGGATCATCCGCAGCGCCTTGACCGTGTTCATGGGAAAGCGCGTGGGAAACACGAGCGGCACGCCGTAGAAATCTGCCCAGCGGAACATGTCGTCGCGGGCGTGGCGCTGCTTCGACGGCGGCATGCTGAAGAGCGGCACGTCGGGCCCGCCGAGCGCTTTGAAGAGGGCGCCGAGGAGGAACGGGCGGAAGCGCAACGTCGCGCCCGCGCGCTTTGCGACGGCCTCCACCTGCGTCGACGCGAGGTAGGCGAAGGGGCTTGAAAAATCGAAGAAGAACGAGAGCTCTGTCATGGGATTCCTTCTTTCACGGACCAGCCGCCGAGCGCTTTCTCCACGAAATCGAGGCGATCTTGGCCCCAGTAGAGATCGCCTGCGACGCCGGGCGTGGTGACGATGAAGGCCGGCGCGCCGAAGACGCCGCAGGCGACGGCCTCGGCGGTGCGCGCGCGCAGGGCCGCCTTGATGGCGGGATCCTCGGCGCGGGCCACGAGCGCGGCGCCGTCGAGGCCCGCGCGATCAAGCGCCCCGCGCACCACGTCGGGCTGCGACACGTCGCGCCCGAGGACCCAGTACTCCGCGAAGAGGGCCTTGCTGGCGCGCGGGATCGCCGCCTCCGCCGCGAGCGTGGCGCGGAGGGCGAGCACGGTGCGGTTCGGGTGCGTCGGCGGCACCGTCAGCGGGACGCTGAAGTGATCGGCCCAACGCATCATGTCGAAGGCATTGAGGCGGGCCTTGGAGGCCGACATGGCAGCGAAGGGGACTTGCACGGTCCCGACCGCCTGGAAGACGCCGCCGAGGAGCATGGGTCGCCACACGAGCTCGGCGCCGGCGCGCGTGCAAATGGCCTCAATCTGTGTATGCGCGAGGTACGCGTAGGGGCAGGAGAAGTCGTAAAAGAAATCGACGCGCTTCACGGGGGCAGAGCCTAGTACGGGAAGCTGCGCTTGGGCGATTCGATCGCGGCCCACGGGGACACCGCGCGACAGTTGCCCGACGCTGCCGCGAGCGCTCCTACGTTGTCGAGCTCCTCCGACCCCAACGTCACGGCATGGCGCACCGCATCCTACAAATCCTCGCGGGTAGGAAGTTTTCGGGTGTCGCTCACTACAGGATTCTGCTGTAAACTTCTCAACGGATGCGCGAAGCTGACGCTGCACGACAGGGACCCGCGTCCGCACTTTACGAAGGAGATCTCATGAGCCGATCACACGAGGGGAGCGACGAGATTCAACTGCGCAGCGTCATCATCCCCGGGGCCGTCGAGCTCCGGGCCGAGACGATGACGCAGGCTCCGGCAGCGGGAAGGGGCATCCAGGCGCCTCCGGCGGCCGAGGGGGCCGCTCCGGCGATGCTCGACGACTTCAGGGACAGGCCGACGATCCCCTTCCACGGGTGAGGCACTCCAGGGCCTCCGCCTTCGCAGCGTGGAGGCCGCTCACTTCTTGACGAGGTGCTCCTGAATCGCGTTCCCGGTCCCCACCTCTTCACCGAACACATCGACATAGAGCACCTTCGGGAACAGGCCTGACTCGTCGGTCGCGATGTAAAGGCGGTTCAAATACGCTTGCTTGCCTCCGATCAACGTCTGGGCACGCCAGCGCCCATTGACCCGGAGGAGCGTCAGCGGCCGCTCCTTGAGCGCCGTGAGTCGCATCGTGTATGTGCCCGCCTCGGCGGGCGCGACGTCGAAGCCATAGGCGATCTTCTGGAGCATGGTGATCGACGCGCGGCTCCCGTCCTGGGCCTTCCGGAGCCAGTAGGCGTCGACGGGATCCTTCGCTTGAAGTGTCCCGTTCGCGGTCACGCGAGCATCGTAGTGGACCTCGTTGGCGTTCTTGCTCCGCTGGATGAAGAACAGCTTTTCAGAGGTCTGCGCGAGCGCCGTCGCGGCGGCGGAGATCATGAGCGCCAGCGTGGCGAGGAAGAGCATCCACGAAGGCCGGGTGGAACGGGACATGATTATCTCCAAGGTCGGTTGAGCAGGCCTGGGACGCGGCGGTCCGCGCTGGCATTCACGCGCTGGCCTCGTGATCGCCCGCGACGGCGGGCGCTGGGGCCGAGAAGACCACATACCGTTGCATCGGATAGCCCCAGAGCACGCTCACCGCCGCGGAGACCACGACGCGCGCGATGGCGTAATGGGCTCCAGCCCACGCGAGGACGATGTGCTCGCCGAGCGCGTTGAGGCCCGCCGAGGCCGCCGAGACGGCGGCATAACGCGCCACCTGCTCGGCGGGTGGTCGGGCGCCCGCGGCCCGGTAAACCCAGGCGCGACCGAGAGAGAAGTTGGTGATCGCGCCGAGCCCCGCGCCGGCGAGCGTGGCTGACTCGGCGCTGAGCCCCAGGAGCTCGACCAGCAGCATCATCAGGGCGAAACCCACCGCCGTCGCGAGCAGCGAGGCCACGAGGTGCTTCGTCAGACTCGTGTTTCGCCGTTATGCGGTGATGAGACCACCGAGCTCTGCCGAACAGCACCCCCGCCCGAGGTTAAAACCCCGGGCTCTACCTTACGAAGTCCCCTTCGGGGACTCGCGTCGGCGCTGTATCGATCGAAAGGCGTGTTCTTGAGCTTCATGAGCTGGATGAAGAGATCATGCTCGGGGTAGAGCTTCGGCGCCGCCATCGGGCTCTTGAAGTAGAAGCTCAACCACTCCTGGATGCCGTGGAAGTCGGAGCGCTGGGCCAGATCCATGAAGAGGGCGAGGTCGAGCACGATCGGAGCGGCGAGGATCGAGTCGCGGCAGAGGAAGTTGATCTTCATCTGCATCGGGTAGCCGAGCCACCCGAACAGATCGATGTTGTCCCAGCCCTCCTTGGCGTCGCCGCGCGGAGGATAGTAATCGATGCGAACCTTGTGGTAGAAGTCGCCGTAGAGCTCCTTGTTGAGCTCGGGCTGGAGGATGGTGTCGAGCACGCCGAGCTTGGAGACCTCCTTGGTGCGGAACGAGTCGGGATCGTCGAGCACCTCGCCGTCGCGGTTGCCGAGGATGTTGGTCGAGTACCAGCCGCGGAGGCCGAGCATGCGCGCCTTGAACCCGGGGGCGAGCATCGTCTTCATCAGCGTTTGGCCGGTCTTGAAGTCCTTGCCCGCGAGCGGGACGCGGCGCTCACGCGCGAGCTCCCAGATCGCGGGGAAGTCGGTCGCGAAGTTCGGAGCGCCGTTCGCGAACGGCACGCCCTCCAGCACGCCCGCCCAGGCGTAGAGCTGGCAATTGGAGATCTCCCGGGCGTTGTCGAGGAGCCCCGCCTCGAAGGAGGCGACCGACTGGTGGACCTCGCCCGGTAGGATGTAAATCTCGGTCGAACCACACCAGACCGCGACCAGGCGATCGGCGCCCGATTCTTTCTTGAAGGTCCGGACGTCGTCGCGGAGCTGCTCGACCAGATCCGCCTTGGTGGCAGCGGTCTTGATGTGCGTGCCGTGGAGTCGCGATCACTCCGGTCCAGGTGGGCGGCGCGCCAAGGTAGGTGATGAGTACGCCCGCGACCTCATCAATGCACACGATCTGCGGATCGTGCTTCCCGAGCCGCCGCGCCCCAGCAAACGAGCATGCCAATCCCACCGATGGCGCCGAGCTGACGGAACCCGCGGAACTGGGTGGCGAAGAGCGATCCATAGGCGACCCCGGCCGCGAGCGCCGCGGAGAGGGTCGCAGTCCGCGTGCCCCAGATAGCGCGGGCGATCGCCTCCTCTGCGTTCGCCCCGGACCGACGCTCTTCACGATGCCGAGCGAGGAGGATGATCGCGGTGTTGATCCCGTTGCCGATGATGATCGAGCCCATGAACGCCGTGTTCGAGTGGAGCTCGGTGATGCGGAGCGGAGGCAGCGAGACCAGGGCAAAGGCGTAAACACGCTGCTTGTATTTCTCCTCGATGTCGCTGAAATCGAGGGACGGTGCCGGGCCGTCCTCGAGCGAAGCGCCGATCGATTTCGTGACCTCGTAGTCGCGCCTCGCCACGATCCGCGCGCGGATCGTGCGGACGTCGGCGAGGTCCATGAACAACGTCGCGTGTTTGCGCACGAAGTCGCGCTCTTCGGCGACGCCGGTGCGCACGGTGCGGACCAGGTCGGGCGGGTAAGTCCGGATCTTCGCCGCGAGATCGTCGAGGAGCCGTTCGCCGTCCGGAATGCGGCTCGGGTCAGTGGACTCGACGAGCACGCCCAGGTAGTGCAGGCCCGGTATCCGCTGCCGGAGCTCCTGAATCGCGGCGACGCTCGGGGCGTCCTGCGGCAAGAGCTGATCGAGCTCGCTGCGCAGGTGAATGTAGAGGCTCGCTGTCCGGACCGCGGCTGGAATGGCCAGTAGCAAGGCGATGATCCAGATCAGGCGACCGTGGCGGATCGTCCAGGCGACGAACGCCCGCGTCTTCGGGCTCGGCTCCGCGCCGATCGGCGAGGAGGCGCTCATCGCCCGAGCTCCGGAGCGCCGTCCGCGGCCTCGCGTCGCTCACCGTAGGTGACGACCAGGCGGATCAAGAGGCTGCCAATCAGCGCGTAGAGAGAGCCAATCACGATGTCGATGATCCAGTGATGGTCGAGGTACACGGCCGCGAAGCACATCCAGAGATACCAGGTCACGAGCAGCGCGCGGCCGACCTTGCCGTGGGCTCGCCAGCCGGCGAAGGCCATCCTCATCGGATAAGCGACATGCAGGGAAGGCACGGCGCCGAACACCGTGGCCGCGCGCCCGTACATCGCCCCGAAATACCGGACGCCGAGCAGCGCATCCACGCGCGCGAGGGCGGGCCCTTCGCTCGTCGCCACGGTGAGATCCAGGGCGCAGCCGTGCGCGTGGAAATACCAGGGCGGGGCCGCCGGGTACGCCTGGTAGGTGATGAGCCCAGCGATGTTCGTCAAGAGGAACGCCCACCCCAGCGCGCGGAGCGAGTCATAGGATTTGAAGTAGAGGTACGTCCCGAAGATGAGGACAGCGTAGATGAACAGGGCATACGGAACGGAGCAAACGACGTCGAGCCAGGGCGCCGTGTGCGCCTGGAAGAAGTCCGACGGCGTGCCGGTGACGGTGCCCATCGAGACAGGGAACCAGCGCAGCTCGGCGGCGCGGAGATCGCAGATGTGGACGTCGTGCGAGCCGAGGCCGAAGCTCCGCTTGGCCACCGCCATGACGTCGTAGATGACGCCGACGAGGCCGACCGGGTAGATGCCGACGAGGAGCCGCTTGCTCTTGGCGTTCCCGTAAGTGAGCAGGAGCGCGGCGAGCGCCATCGCGACATGCTCCAGGCGCAGAGAGCCTCTCGCCGCCTGCACGCACGCCCAGAGCACGAAGGGCAAAGGCGGCAGCAGCGTCCATCGCGGCCAGAGCCCGCGCAGGTGGCTCCAGGCGCGTGAGAGGGGGTTGGGTGACATCAGCTCGCCGAGCCTCGGGGGGTGTCGAGGGCAAGAAGCCGAGCGCGAAGCTCCTCGCTGATCCGACGGACGCCGCGAGGAAGGGTCGCCACAGCACGCGCCGCCAGCTGTTCTTTTTTTTGGCCGCCGGATCGAGGACGCAGAGCAGGTGTTTCGTCCTCGACGCGGCCGTGAAGTGAGTGCCCATTGCGATGAGCACGATCCCGAGGACAGCCATCCTGTGGATCGGCCGCGGATCCTCGGGCGCGATCAGGGCATCGAGGATCGGGCTGAGCGATACGGTGGTGCCCAGGATCATCACGCGCTCGGGCCGCTGCATGAACCCGACGTCGGAGAGCTTGGCGCCGATCGCCTCGCCGCGGGCGCGGCGCTCCTCAAGGTGAGCGGCGTTGCCGTGGATGCGGTCGCGGTCTGCCGTGGCGCGGGCGGCGTCGAGCCCTTGGGCGTTCGCCTCCGCGCGATCAAGGCGCCCCTGCTCGAGAAGGATTTTTCTGGTCGGGCCAAGCCGGTCGGTCCGGCCGGGTCTCACAACTTCACAAGGAGACGACAATGACCAAGAAAATCCTCGCAGCCATCGCTCTCGGCATGATCACCAGCGCCATCGCCCCGAGCGCCCACGCCGACCCCACCAAGAAAGACGACAGCTACGGTTACGAGTTCAAGGACGACATCCTCAACGCCCCGGGGAACGACGCCAACGTCGGGATGATCAAGGTGCGGCCGATGCGGACCCGGGAGCTCCTGACCCGTCCCCGTGTCCACTTCGTCCCCGAGATGCTCAAGTCCGTCGAGAACCTGTAACGAGCAGCGCTGGCAACTCCAGCGCTTCGTTGAGCGGGTTACTGGAAGTCTTGAACGAGCGACACCTGACCTGAAGGAGCGGTGTAGAAGCCGCAGGCCACGCGGGTGAAGCGGGCGCTCGACAGGTTGATGTAGTGTCCGTGGGCGGCGAAGTCGGCGCCGGGGCCTTCGTTCCACATGCTCTGAATGCAGGGCGCGATCATCCTGTCTGTGGGGCCAGGCCAGGCGGGGCAGACGTTCTGTCCTTGCTCGGCGCAGCGGCCGAAGGTGCCGTGCGGCTGGCCCGTGGCGGCGCCGTCGCGCGCCTGGCCGGCCGCGCACGTCTCCGATTGCAACCAGCGCTGGAGTGGCGGGAGGCTCTGGGTGGCGCGGTGCTGGTTGACGGTGTTGACGCAGCTCTGCGCAGCGTCTGACGGGAACGTCGTCGGGAACGTCGGCAGCGGCGGAGTCTGGCCTTGCGGGGGGAGCCCCGGGAACGGGAAGGCGCCGGGCTGCGGCTGCCACCATGGCGCGGGGGGCGGCGGCGCGGGCGTCGGCACCCACTGGCCTTGCGGCGAATAGGGCTGCTGCAGCGGCGTGGCCTGCTGGGGTGCCCACTGGCCTTGCGAGGGATACCCTTGCTGCGGTGGGACGTAGTCGTCTTGCCGCACGCAGCCCAGGAGCAGCGCAGGCGCGAGGGCGAAGAAGAGAGGGCGCCTCACTTGCCTTGATTCGCCCGATGGGGGATGTGAACGCCCTTCTCTTCGGCCACGCGGATCGCGGTCTCGTAGCCAGCGTCAGCGTGGCGGATCACGCCCATGCCGGGATCGATCGTGAGCACGCGTTCGAGCCGCTTTGCCGCGGCGTCGGTGCCGTCGGCGACGATGACCATGCCCGCGTGGAGCGAGTTGCCGATGCCGACGCCGCCACCGTGATGGAAGCTGACCCACGAGGCGCCCGCGGCGCAGTTGGCGAGGGCGTTCAAGATCGGCCAGTCGGCGATGGCGTCGGAGCCGTCTTTCATCGCCTCGGTCTCGCGGAACGGGGAGGCGACAGAGCCGCAGTCGAGGTGATCGCGGCCAATCACGATGGGGGCTTTGACCTTGCCGGTGCGGACCAGCTCGTTGAAGGCGAGGCCGACCTTGGCGCGGTCGCCGTACCCGAGCCAGCAGATGCGCGCCGGGAGGCCCTGGAAGGCGATGCGCTCTTGCGCCAGGGCGATCCAGCGGTGGAGATCGGGATCGTTGGGGACCGCTTCGAGGACGGCCTGGTCGGTGGCGGCGATGTCCGCCGGATCGCCGGAGAGAGCGACCCAGCGGAAGGGGCCTTTGCCCTGACAGAACAGCTCACGCACGTAGGCGGGGACGAAGCCGGGGATGTCAAAGGCCTTCTCGCAGCCCGCTTCCTGGGCGCAGGTGCGGATGTTGTTGCCGTAGTCGAAGACCTCGGCGCCGCGGCGCTGCATCTCGAGCATGGCCTCGACCTCGGCGCGCATTCCGGCCTTGGCGAGATCGATATAGCGCTTGGGATCGCTGGCGCGGAGCTCGGCGGCGGAGGCGAGCGTGAAGCCCTGGGGGATGTAGCCGACCAGGGGATCGTGGGCGGCGGTCTGCTCGGTGACGAGGTCGGGGGTGATGCCGCGGCGGACCAGCTCGGGGTAGACGTCAGCGGCGTTGGCGCACATGGCGATCGAGCGGGGTTTGCCGCTCGCGGCGGACTCTTGCACGGCGGCCAAAGCGCGGTCGAGATCGTCAATGCGCTCGTCGACATAGCGAGTCTTGAGGCGCTTCTCGATGCGGGTGGGATCGATCTCGACGCCGAGGCAGGCGAGGCCGGCCATCGTCGCGGCGAGGGGCTGCGCGCCGCCCATGCCGCCGAGTCCCGCGGTGAGGGCCCAGCGCCCACCGGCGCGCTCGGTGCGCTTTTCGTGGGCTTTGCGCGCGGCCACGAAGGTTTCGAAGGTGCCTTGAACGATGCCTTGTGAGCCGATGTAGATCCACGAGCCGGCCGTCATCTGGCCGTACATGATCAGGCCCAGGCCTTCGAGGCGGCGGAACTCGTCCCAGTTGGCCCAGCGGCCGACGAGATTGGAGTTGGCGATGAGCACGCGCGGCGCGTCTTCGTGGGTGCGGAAGCGGCCGACGGCCTTGCCTGATTGCACGAGGAGCGTCTCGTCGTTGCCGAGCTGTAAGAGCTCGCGCACGAGCACGTCGAAGGCCTCCCACGAGCGCACGGCCTTGCCGGTGCCGCCGTAGACGACGAGATCGTCCGGGCGCTCCGCGACCTCGGCGTCGAGGTTGTTGTGGAGCATGCGGAGGACGGCCTCCTGGATCCAGCCCTTGCAACGGAGCTCGGTGCCGCGAGGCGCGCGAACGGGGCGGGGGAGGTGGGCGTCGTCAGGGTTCGCCATGGGGATCCACTTAACCCGGGGGCGCGGTCGCGACTATGGGCGAGCCGCGAAGAGAGCCCAGTTGCCCTCGATTTGCAGAGGATCGCGCAGCACGTGCCGGCTCACGAGGGAGGGGCTCCCGATGGCCCAGGACGCGCCTGATTGGTCGAGCCGAGCGCGGAGCGCGGGGATGGCGTCGAAGCTGGAGGCGACCTTGGCGTCGCGCGGATCGAGCGAGCGATCGAGCACGGCGTCCTCGGGGCGGCCGAAGGCGGCGACGATCGCCAGGTGGCCGTAGTCGACGACCTCGACGAGCACGCGCTCGCCTGGGGCGATATGCGCGCGGGCGGCGCGGCCGATCGCGACCTCGGGCGTGCGCGGCGTGAAGCTCTCGGCAGTGGTGATCCGGGGGCGAATCACGAAGGCGGCGACGAGCACGGCCCCCGCGGAGGCGGCGAGGGTCCTGCTTCGCGCGCCGGGTGCGGCGAGGAGAGAGGCCGCGAGATCGCCGGCGATCACTGCGGCGAGGAGCATCGCGACGAGGACGGCGCGCTCGGGGTGATGCGTGGGCGCGCCGTCTTTGATCATGGCGAGCGAGAGCGCGGCGATCTGCGCGAGCGCGAGGATCAAGGGGCGAGTGAAGCGCGCGAGGCGAGGTCGCAACGCGGGGAGGCTTGCTGTCCAGGCGAGGGCAAAGAGGACGGCGAGCGCGGTGAAGAGCTCGGGCTCTTCGCGCACGAGGGCGATCGGGTAGGCGAGGAGGCGCGTCAACGCGCTCTCGTCGGTGCCCGCGCCGAGGGCTTTTTTATAGGCCGCGACGCGCGTGAGAAAGTGCAACGCTTCGCCGTGGGCGCGGTGATTCCAGGCGATCCATGCGGCGGGGCCGGCGAGCGCGAGCGCGGCGGCGGCGACGAGGCGCGGGCGATCGGCGGCGGTGGAAAGGCGCGCGTCGGCGAGCGTGAGCAGCGCGAAGCCGGCGGCGATCGGCCACGGTTCGTAGCGCGAGAGCGTGGCCGCGAGGAGCGCGAGGGCACCGACGAGGCGGCGCGAGGCGAGGGGACGCGCGCTGTCATTCGGCGCCAGCGAGGCGAGCGCGAGGAGCGTCAGCGCGGCAGTGGGAAGCTCGGGGACGGTGGCGACGCCGAGGTGCGCGCTCCAGGGAAAGATCGCGGCGAGCACAGCGCCCGCGAGCGCCGCGCGCGCGTCGCGGGTGATCCACCGCGCCGCGAGGTAGACGACGAGCGCGGAGGCGATGCCAAGCGCGAGCGAGGTGGCCCGCGCGACGTCGAGGCTGCGGCCCGCGATCGCGAGCACGGTGCCCTGGAGCCAGAAGGGGAAGGGGAGCCAGCTCGTGCCGCTGGGATCGAGCCGAGGCGCGTGGGCCCAGGTCTGGGCGATGACGACGCGGGCGAAGTCGTCGTCGCTCACGGCGCGGAAGCCGGTGACGAGGACGAGGGCCGAGGCGGCGGTCTTGACCAGCGCGACAATCAGAGCGTCACGCGCGATCCCACCCCGGCGCACAGGGCGGGATTACTTGCTCTGGCTGTTCTCGTACTTGCGCAGCTCGCGGTCGCCGGCCGACGAGAGGTACGCGAGCGACATCGAGGTGATCATGAAGATCGTCGCGCAGATGGCGGTGAGGCGGGTCATGAAGTTGCCCGCGCCCCGGCCGCCGAAGACCTGCGCCGTCGCCCCGCCCATGGCGCCGAGCCCGCCGCCTTTGCCCTGCTGGAGGAGCACGACGAGGATCAGGAACACGCACACGAGCACGTGGATGACATTGACGAACGTCTGGAGCATCGGCGTCTTTCGGCGGAAGGGACGGGGGTCTTACCCTTGATCGGCGCGCGGGGCCAGTCGCTGGGCGGCGTCGACGATCTTCGCGAACCCGCCGGCGTCGAGGGACGCTCCGCCGACGAGGGCGCCGTCGATGTCGGCTTGATCGAGGAGGCCCTCGGCGTTGTCGCCCTTGACGCTGCCGCCGTAGAGGATGCGCGTCTGGTTGGCGAGCTCTTCCGAGGTCTGCGTGAGGACCGAGCGGATCATCGCGTGGACGGCCTGGGCGTCTTCGGGGCTGGCGACGAGTCCGGTACCGATGGCCCAGACGGGCTCGTAGGCGATGACGCCGAAGCCCGGTTGCTTGGCGAGCTCGTCGATCACCGCGCGGACCTGGCGCTCGACGACCTCGAGCGTGGCGTTGGCGTCGCGCTCGTCGAGCGTCTCGCCGACGCAGGCGATGGGGCGGAGGCCCGCCGCCATCGCCGACGCGACCTTGCGCGCGACCATCTCGTCGGTCTCACCGAAGAGCTGGCGTCGCTCGCTGTGGCCGAGGATCACCCACGTCGCGCCGGACTCCTTGAGCATGCTCGACGAGATCTCGCCCGTGAACGCGCCTGAGGGCTCGGCGTGCATGGTCTGCGCGGCGATCCCGACCTTGCTCTTGTTCTCGTCGAGCACGTGGGCCACCGCGGCGAGCGCGGTGAACGGCGGCGCGACGACGACGTCGACCTCGCCCGCGTCCTTGACGGCCTCCGCCACGGCGTCGGCGAGCGCGCAGCCATCCTGGCCGCCCGCGTTCATCTTCCAGTTGCCCGCGATGAGCGGCCTGCGGATCGGGTTCATCGTGAAGAGGCTTTCTCTGCGCCGCGATCGTCGCCCGGGGGAGCGTTGGTCCGGAGCGCCTCGACGCCCGGGAGCTTCTTGCCTTCGACCAGCTCGAGCGAGGCGCCGCCGCCCGTCGAGATGTGCTTGAAGCCCTTGGCGACGTCGTCGCCGGCGAGCTTCACGGCCGAGGCGCTGTCGCCGCCGCCGACCACCGTGAAGCCGGGCGCGGCGCTCATCGCGCGCGCGACCTCGAACGTGCCCTTGGAGAAAGCCGGCGTCTCGAAGAGGCCCATGGGCCCGTTCCAGAAGACCGTTTTCGCCTTGGAAATAGCCTTGTTGAAGAGCTCGATCGTCTTCGGGCCGATGTCGAGCGCCATCGTCCCTTCGAGGACACGATCGGCCGCGACGATGTTGCCAGCGTCGGCGTCGAGCGACGTCGCCACGACGAGGTCGACCGGGAGGAGGATCTCCACGCCCTTGTCGCGCGCCTTGCCGAGGATGGTGCGCGCGAGCGCGAGCTTGTCCTCTTCGACGCGGCTCTTCTGCATGTTGTTGCCCTGCGCCGCGAGGAACGTGTTGGCCATCGCGCCGCCGATCGCCAGCGTGTCGACGACGTTGAGCAGCGCCTCGACGACGTCGATCTTGTCGGAGACCTTGGCGCCGCCGAGCACGGCGACGTACGGCTTCGCCGGCCGATCGACGAGCTTGCTCAGCGACGAAAGCTCCTTGCGGAGGAGCATGCCCGCGCCGCGCTCGCGCATCTGCCGCGGGAGGGCGTGGACCGAGGCGTGGGCGCGGTGCACGCAGCCGAAGGCGTCGTCGACGTAGACGTCACAGAGCTCGGCGAGCTGGCGCGCGAAGTTCTCGTCGTCCGCCTCTTCTTCCTCGTGGAAGCGCAGGTTTTCGAGGAGGCAGACCTGCCCGGCGCGGAGATCGTGGATCACCTTCTTCGGCGCGTCCCCGACGCAGTCTTCGGGGAGCAGGACCTCGTAGCCGGTGAGCTCGGCGAGCCGGGCGCCGCACACTTCGAGCGAGAGCCCTTCGTGCTTACCCGGCTTCGGCCGGCCGAGGTGGGAGGCGAGGATCACCTTCGCCCCGGCCTCCATCGCGTACTTGATCGTCGGGATCGCCTCGCGGATGCGGCCGTCGTCGGTGATCTGTCCCGTCTTCTTGTCGAGCGGACAGTTGAAATCGACGCGGATGAAGACGCGCTTGCCGAAGAGCGCGGGGTTCTCCCCCGTGCCCTTGTTCAGCTCCTCGATCGAGCGGATCCCGGTGAGCTTCATGGCAGCCTCAGACGCCCTTCTTCGCGACGAGGACGGAGAGGTCGACCATGCGGTGGGAGAAGCCCATCTCGTTGTCGTACCAGCCGAAGATCTTGGCGAAGTTGTCGCCGAGGACGAGGGTCATCGTCGCGTCGAACGTGCTCGACGCCTGACGGCCGATGTAGTCGGAAGAGACCAGCTCCTCCTCGGTGTAGTCGAGGATCGTCGCCATCGGCCCGCTCTCCGCCGCCTTCTTCATCGCGGCGTGGATCGCGTCCTTCGTCAGGGATTTCTCGGTCTCGATCGTGAGGTCGACGAGCGAGACGTCCATCGTCGGCACGCGCACGGCGCAGCCGTCGAACTTGCCCTTGAGCTCGGGGATGACCTCGGACAAGGCCTTCGCGGCGCCGGTCGACGAGGGGATCATGCTCACGGCGGCGGCGCGCGAGCGGCGCAGATCGCCCTTGCGGTGGGGGACGTCGAGGAGGTGCTGATCGTTGGTGTACGAGTGCACCGTCGTCATCAGGCCGCGGACGATGCCGAAGTTGTCGAGGATGACCTTGGCCATCGGCGCGAGGCAGTTGGTGGTGCACGAGCCGTTGGAGATGACGTGGTGCTTGGCCGGATCGTAGAGATGATCGTTGACGCCGATGACCACGGTGAGGTCCTGCCCCTTGGCGGGCGCGCTGATCAGGACCTTCTTGGCGCCGGCGGTGATGTGCCCGGCGGCCTTGTCCTTGTCGGTGAAGAGCCCGGTGCACTCCAGCACGATGTCGACCCCGAGCGCCTTCCAGGGCAGCTCGGCCGGGTTCTTGAGGGCCAGGACCTCGATCCGCTTGCCGGCGACGGTGATCGACTTCTCGTCGTGCGTGATCTCGCCACCCGCCTTGAGCTCGCGGTGAACCGAGTCGTACTTGAGCAGGTGAGCGAGCGTCTTCGCGTCCGTCAGGTCGTTGATGGCGACGATCTCGACGTCGGTGATGCCGCGCTCGACGAGGGCGCGCACGATGCAGCGCCCGATCCGTCCGAACCCGTTGATTGCAATTTTCGTCGCCATCGGTAGAACTCCCGGCAAATTGTGAGGTTGGGGGGCGGTAGTTAGTCACCCTGCGAGGGGGGGTCAAGCAGCGCGATTTGGCGGGGCGTGACGCTGCGGAAGGGGCGCCGCTGCTCGCTTGCCGGGGAGTGGGCGCCCCCTCCCGCTTCGGCGAAGGCTGGGGTAGCGTGCGCGGCATGATGAAAAGCCCGCGGTGGAAGCTGCACGTGGAGGGGCTCGGGAAGATCCGCGAGGCCGACGTCGAGATCCACCCGCTGATGCTGTTCGTCGGGGACAATGACAGCGGGAAGAGCCAGATGGCGTCGCTGCTGTGGGGGTTGTTTGCGCTGCAAGGGAACCTGGCGCCGTTCAGCGGGCCGACGCTTCCGGAGTGCGAGGGGCGGCTGAAGAAGATGATCTATGGCCCGGACCGGGCCTATCGATTGACCGAAGACGATCGGGATCGGTTCACGGATCTGTTCAATGAGACGCTCGAGCAGAAGAAGAACGAGTTCGTCGGGCTGGTGTTCAACGATCCTTCCGTGACTGTCGGGAAGATCGATCTACGGCGCGCCAACCGATCCTCGGACCAGATGGTCTTCACCAGTTTTGACGCGTTCAGCGAAGCGCTCAAAGCAGATCCGGAGCTGGACAGCCTCACATTTTCTGCCTCGGAGAACGATTTTACGGATCCTGAGGTCAGACCCCTCTGGGTGAGTGATGCTGTCGGTTTTGCCACACTACGAGGGCTGTGGAGTGGATCGGGAGAGCTCGATGGTTCCTACCCGTGCTCATAGCCCCATCTGCCTCCCGGCCGCGCGGACGGGGTTCATGCTGCTCTACAAGTCGGTAGCGCGTCGCCAGACAACGACTGGTTTCCTTCGCACGCAGCGCTCCGCAGAGCTCCCGCCGGACTTGACGAGCCCGGTCATTCAGTTTCTCGATTTGCTCGCCTTCGGCATGCACAGCGGTGTCGGATCCTATGTTGAAGAGGCTGATTTTCTCGAAAAGGAACTGCGCGGCAGGATCGAGCTCGTAACGAACGCCGGTGCTGTGAACAAGTATCTCTACCACCCGGCAGGCTCGACCTCGCCGCTGACGATGGCGCTCTCTTCGTCGCTGGTCACCGAGCTTGCGCCCGTCGTCTCGGTGCTTCGCCATATGTCGAACTTCCGCGTGCTCATCCTGGAGGAGCCAGAGGCGCACCTGCACCCGAGGCTCCAGCGCAAGCTTGCGCAGGTCATCTGGAGAGACGATGGCTCCCATGACGGGCTCTTCGAAGCGCACGTCATGGAGTGCAAGACGACCGTCGATCAGAAGACGTGGAACAAGGTCCTTCAGCAAGTGCGCTGGACGTTCCTGAGGCTCCGCGCCGTTGCGGGCGCTCTCGGTGTCCCGATTCAACAGGTCACGTTTTACACAGCGTACCGCGAGGATAAGCTCTCCAGCACGAGCTCGCGTAACCCATTGGTTCCCCGGAACCCGATCACCTCACGGTTCGCGCCTCCGGACGAGAGAATCGAAAGGCCGCGCCAGCTTCAGCTCGACTGGGAGAACGATTACATCACCCTCGGAGACTTCGAGGGGCGCTTCGCCCATACCAAGATCGAGCTGGACGGGCGCGGCAACGGCTCCATCGGCCTCGCATGAGCCCTGGATCCCGTTCGGGCGCCGACGAAGCGCGCGCCCGCTGTCGCGAAGCTCCCCGGCTCAGTCACGAAGCTCCCCGGATGGCGTGGAGCTCCTCCGGGCGGGCTGGCGACCCAGGCAAGCTACCGGAATCACTGGGTTTACGGGAGCGGTAGCCCTGCGGCCCCCGCGAGCGCCTCGCGCGGCCGCCAGAAAAGCCCGCAAATCCAGTCGGATTGACGCCCTTGCCCGTCCGGGGAGCCTCCGGGCCGCCCGGGATCCTTGATCGCCAGGCCCGCCGCGCTCCGCTCACGTCCGGACAGGGCGCTCGCGTACCGCGCCGGCCTCGGGCTGAAGCTCGCTCCCATTCCACGCATGCAGGCCGCCAAACACCTCGCCCGCCTCGCCGGTCAACCAGAGCACCGGGCGCGTCGTGAGGACGGGCCGGGTGCAGTCCTGATCGTGAAACGCAGGGCACCACGAGCCGCTGTTGCCATAAAACCGCGGGAGGCCGCCGCGCTCTTCCCATATCCCATAAGGGCGATGGGTGTGGCCGAGGCACACCGCGCGGGCGTCGTGGATTTCGAAGAGGCCTTTGACGGCAGGAGGGGCCGAGTCGTAGGTGCGGATATCGGGCTTGGGGGTCACGACCTCGTAGAGGACGAAGAGGGCGAGGAGGGCGCCGACGACGTAGATCACCTTGGAGCCGAGGAGGAGGAAGGCGAGGAGGGAGATCACCAGCATGCCCAGCACCAGGAACAAGCGATCGAGCCAGAGCTCGCGGAGGATCGCGATCATCCACTCTTCGGCGGGGCGGGCGACCAGGGCCTGGGTCGCGTCGATGGCCTCTGCGCTCGCCCCTGTCTCTTCGTGGGCGAGGGCACGCGATTCAGCGTGCCAGTCTTCCCGGTGGCGGTGCCGCCAGATCTCGACCGCGGTCTTCACCGCGCCGAAGAACCAGGTGCGGATGATGTGCCGGTGGCTGCGGGCGTAGAAGCGATAGAAGTGGCCGAGGTAGCCGGTGAGCCCGAGGTAGAACGTCTCCTCGTAATACGGGTTGAAGTAGCCCATGCGCGAGCCAGTGCGCTTGAAGGCGAGCTTGCCCATCTGCGGGTGGATCCAGTCCCGCGTCTTGATCAGCGGGAGCATGGCGTGGCGGACGCCGTTGAAGACGTCGTATTGACTGCCATGCTCGATGTAGACGCGATCCTCTGTCAGGTGAAACCAGGCGCGGAAGCGGATCCGGGCCTCGAGGTCGTCGGCGAGGACGGCGCCCGGCGCTGACTCGGCGCGGCAGAGGGCCGTAAGCTCTTCGCGGATCGCGCGGCGGACGCCGGGCCAGTAGAGCTCGACGTCGTGGTTGCCAGAGAGGATGAGGAGGCGGTGACCGCCGTTGAGGAGGCGGGCCACGGCGCGAAACCAGGCGGGGTGATCGGCGATGAGCCGGCGAGCGTGCTCGGCGCACCCTTCGTCGTTGAGGGGGAACTCTTCGAAGGAGCTGGTTCCGTCCTTCACCCACGGAGCGTCGAAATCGAAGACGTCGCCGTTGAAGACGACCTCGATGGAGTCCTGGCCATGCCGGGCAAGGAGGTGATCAAGGAGGCTCGCAAAGTCGGCGTCCGGGTGGAACTCGCGGTTTCGGTAGCGCATCCAGAGCGGATCGCCCGCGTCGTCCGGGTGCGTCTGGCTGAGGTGAACGTCGGAGACGATGACGGTGTGGCGGCGGCCACCGCCGCTGGATTCGTACGGAAGCATCAAGGCTCGAGGTGAGATGTCGGAGCGAGGGAGCCCATCACCCGATCGGGCGAGACGGACGCAGGGCGGGGCCGGCCGAGAGCCGCTCGGGCTCGCCCGATCCGGGGCCTTCGAGGACGATGCCGTCTTCTCCCAGCACGGTGATGCCGTCGCGGCGCGCGCGCACGGCGACGAGCTGGCCCTGGATGGAGGGATCGAGCGGGATGCGCATCCACACCGTGGAGCGGCGGTGGAGGAGGCGCGCCTGGCCGCCGACGGCCCACGCGCTGCCGTCGTCGTCGAGCACGACGGAGACGATGTCGCGCGTCGTCTGCACGGCCTCGAGGGTCGCGGTGGGCAGGTTGGGCAAGCCGGGGAGCGTGGCCTGCGGCGAGACCCGCAGCGCGTGGCCGCCGCTGCCGACGGCGAACGCGCCGCCGTCCGCCGTCGGCGCGATGGCGTAGAGGTGCCCGGTGCGACCCCAGTTGATCGCGCGCTCGCCGGCGTCGTCGATCAACAGCAGCCCGCCCTGGGTGCCGGAGACGAGGATCGGGGCGGAGGCGCCGGGCGCCGCGCCGCGCGTGAGCCTCGCCGCGGCGTGCAGGCGCGGGCAGCCTTCGATCGATCGCACCATCACCGGGCCGCTGCGCGGTACCTCGACCAGCGCGCCTACGGGACGCGAGATGCGCTCGCCCACGAAGATCAAGCCGCGCTCGTCGGCGTAGGCGCCGAGCAAGGTGAGATCGCGATCCTGGATCGGGAAGACCTCGGCCATCCCGGATCGCGTGACGGCCATGGCGAAGCCGTTGTCGCCGAAGAGGATGAGCTCGCCGTAGGGCGATCGGATCGCGCCGCGGATGAAGCGCGCGTCGACGTTGGCGGGGAGCTGCATCGCCGACCAGACGCTGCGTGTGTAGTAGTAGAGCCCGTGCGCGCCGACGGCGATGATCGACTGGCGGTCGGCGGCGATCACCCCGGCGCGGAGGCGCTCGCCCGTCATCGGTCGCGTGGCGATGCGCCACTCCGGCATCGGCGCGGCGAGGATCGCGCCGAGGCCTTCGTTCGAGGGCTCGTCGGTCACGCCGAACGCCGCGACAGGAGCGACGGGGAACACGGCGACGCCGCGGTGCCCGGCCTCGATCAGCAGGGGCTCGATGTGCTCCCATAGCTCGCGGATCGTGGCGTGACGCACGCCCGGATCGGGGCTGAGCGCGCGGGCGATCTCGCGGTCGAGGGCGGCGGTGAGATCGGGGCGATCGCGGAGCTCGCGCGGGACGGTGGCGGCGACGCGGGCGAGCGCCGGGCGCTCCCCGGTGAGCATGCGGGCGACGACGCGCAGCAGCGTCTCCCCGGGGTACTGCGGGAAGGCCTCCGTCCCGCAGAGGGCCTCGTACAGGACCGAGGTGAACGCGAAGACATCGGTCTGCGCGGTGACCCGGTTGTTGCCCATCTCGTACTGTTCGGGGGGCGCGTAGCCGAGGCTGGCGCCGGCGACCGAGATCGTCTTGTTGACCGTCAGATCCGGCAGCTTGACGAGGCCAAAGTCCGTCACCTTGGCGACCTCTTGCCCGTTCTGCTGCGCGAGGAGAATGTTCGACGGCTTGAGATCGCGGTGCACAATGCGCTGCTCATGCACCGTGTGGAGCGCCCGCGCGACCTGCTTCATCAGCCGACGGACGCGGGCCACCGGGAGGCCGAAGCCACCGTGCGCCTTGATCACCTCCGCGAGCGTCTGCCCGTCGACGTGCTCGAGGACGATGAACGGGAGATCGATCGGCCCTTGGGGCGTCTGCGTCGGGCGCACGCCGTAGTCGTAGAAGCGGACGATGTTGGGGTTGGGCGCGGGGACGGCGCCGAGCCGTCGCAGCACGTCGGCTTCGCGTTCGAAGCGCTGCATCGCGTCGCTGTGAACGCACTCGGGCCGGAGCACCTTGACGACGACGAGGAAGCCGTCGGGATCGTCGAAGTTGGCGCGATAAACCCAGCCCTGGCCGCCCTCGCCGAGGAGATCGCGGACATGATAGCGTTGGCCGCTCGAGCCTTCGATCACTGTGCCGATCAAGGCATCGCGCAGCTCGGTTCCCGGGTGCACGAGGAGAAAGCTATCAGAGATGACGGGGGGTTGCGGGAGCCGACGAGCCGGGGGGCGGGATAATGCCGCCCCCCGGGCGCGAGCGGGGTGGGGGTTGGGGCGAAGCCCCAGTGACTGGGGCAAAGGCCCGGCGAGGCTACACGCCGAGGAGGGCGACGAGCTTGTCGCGGCTCGTCAGGCCGACGTGCTGGCCGATCTTCTGGCCGCCCTTGAAGACGAGGACCGTGGGTACGCTGCGCACGCCGTACTTCTTGGTGACTTCGGGCGACAAGTCGATGTCGAGCTTGCCAACCTTGACTTTGCCTGCGAACTCGTCCGCGACCTTCTCCACGATGGGGGCGAGGGCCTTGCAGGGCCCGCACCACGTCGCGGTAAAGTCCACGAGCACGGGGACGTCGGAGCGGAGCACCTCGCTGTCGAAGTTATCCTGGTTGAACTCGTGGACGTTCTTGCCTGCCATTGAGCCTTCTCCATGGTCCAGCCGGGTGTTTGGCCCGGCGGACGGTGCTGCGTGGTCGCGGTGTGGCCGGCCAATTCGAGCCGGCTGGACACCCCCTGGAAACCCAAAGTGGGCGGCCAGGTAGGGAGAAACGTTAACCGTCGCCCCGGGGTCGGGCAAGGCCTCCGCCCGGGTTCGGCTGCTTGGGACTTCCTCTCAGCGCGCAATTTCTGCTAGATCCGCCTGGGAAAAATGCCGCTGGACCAGATCACGCAAAAGCACCTCAATCGGCTCCGCGTCCGCGGCGCCCCGTCGGCCATCCCCGGCTCTGTCGGGTTCGTCGGCACTTACGAGGCGGAGGAGACCTGGCGACAGACCGGGCGCGCCCTGGTGACGCCGCTCGAGCGCGGCTTCGGCGTCGCTGCGCTGAAGGAGGCGTACGCCCGCCTCACCGCCGATGCCGAGCGCAACAAGCTCGTCGTCGCCGACGAGCCGCTGTTCGCGTTGAAGGGCGATCCGAACGAGGATCCGCCCCACAAGTGGGAGTACGAGGCGGTGCTGCCGATCCGCGGCGCGGCCAAGCTCGAGGAGGGGACGACGCTGACCCGCGTCCAGGGCGGGATGCACATCGTGACGCTCTCGCCCCGCGGGCTGTCGGATTTGCAGAACGTCTACACCTACCTCTTCGGCAAGTTCCTCCCCTCGAAGAAGCAGCAGCTCATGCGCCCGTACCTGCTGCACCAGGTGCTCGACGGCCTGGAGACGGGGCGCGACGATCGGCTGACGATCGCCGTCTACGTGCCGGCGGTGCTCTCGATCAAGCCGGTGCCGGTGCCGGGCGAAAGCAGCGAAGCGTAGGAGTCCGGCGCTTTTTGCCGCCGACCTCGGCGGCTGTGACGTCCGTGCCGGCGCGGGCTCGCGCCAGTCGTTGCCCGCAGAACCTCCTTGGGCTAGGGTCGGCCGCGCTTCACGCCGGGATAGGGCTGACGGAAATCGACGGCGAAATCCCCCGCGCGCAAGCTTTTTTGGAGGACCCGAATGGCCCGAGGCTCGGCAGTGGAACGTAGCCGTACCAGCGAAACCAGTGAGTCGAGCTCCGTCCTCGGGCGGGGCGCGCGCGTGCGCGGTCGCGTCAGCGGCGAGGGCGATCTTCGGGTCGAGGGGCAGATCGAGGGCGACGTGACGCTCTCGGGCGAGCTCGCGATCGACGAAGCGGGCTCGATCACCGGCGACGTCGACGCCGCCTCGGTGATGATCGCCGGCGTCTTGCAGGGCAACGTGACGTCGCGCGGCGCCGTGACGATCCACGCCGGCGCCAAGGTGGAGGGCAACATGGGCGGCGCCGAGGTGAGCCTCGAAGAGGGCGCCTCGTTCGTGGGCCGAATCGAAGCGGAGCTCGACCTTCCGGCCGAGCTGATGCCGCGGCAGGGTCGCTAAGGATCGAGTTCGGCGCGGATGCGCGCCGGGGAGCACGAACGTGGCTGGAACGATTATCGGGCAGGGCCTCACCATCGAAGGCGAGCTCACCTCGGACGAAGAAGTGGTCGTGGCAGGCACGATCCGCGGCAAGCTGAGCGCCGATGGCCCGGTGACGATCGAGGCCGGCGCCCTCGTCGAGGCCGACATCAGCGCGGCGTCGCTGGCGGTCGGCGGCACGGTCACGGGCAACGTCTCCGCGGCCGAACGGGTCGATCTGCTCGGCGGCGCGCGCTTGATCGGCGACGTCAAAGCGGCGCGGCTGACCATCGCGGACGGAGCCTCGTTCAAGGGCAACGTCGACATGGACGTCTAGCCGATGAGCTCCGTATCCATCATCGGCGCCGGGACCACGGTCCGCGGCAGCATCCGCGGTGAGGGCGACCTCGAGATTCACGGCCACGTCGAAGGCGTCGTCGTCGTCACCGGCGAGGTGATCATCACCGAGACCGCGCTGCTGAAGAGCGACGTGCGCGCGCGCCGCATCATCGTGCGCGGCGCCGTCGCCGGCGATGTGTCGGCCGAAGAGGCCATCGTCCTCGAGCCCGGCGCCCGCGTCCTCGGCGATCTCGGCGCTCCGCAAATCGGCATTCGTCCGGGCGCCCTGGTGCGCGGCAACGTGTCGACGGGCGGCCCGCTGCCCGAGACGAAGAGCGTGCCGGCCGCGACCCCGGCCGCGGCGGCGAACAACCGATCTGCTCGCGCGGTGGCGGCCCCCGCGGCGCGCTCGGCGCCGACGCGCGCTGCGGCGCCCGCACCGGCGGCGCGGCCCGTCGCGGCGGCGCGCCTGGCCCCGCCTGCAGCGCGCCCGGCGCCTGCGGCGCGCCCGGTGCCCGTGAGCCACGCGCGCCCCGAGCCGACGCCCAGCGCGCCCAGCGCTGCGGTCATCGCCAAGCCCCCCGTCGACGAGCACGAGGCCGAGGCCGAGGCCGACATCGACGAGGCCGAAGAGGACGAAGCGAGCGAGGGTGGCCCGCCGCCTCCCGTCGTCCCCGCGCTCCGCAAGGGCGCGAAGGCGTCGCTCCGTCGCAAGGGCGCGCGGTGAGCGGAGGGACGCCGCGCGAGCGTCTGGTCGAGCTCCTGCGCGAGCGCTCGTTCGAGCAGAAAAAAGTCATCCTCGCCTCCGGACGGGAGAGCGACTTCTTCATCGACTGCAAGCAAACGATCTTGACGGCGGAGGGCCACGCCCTCGTCGGCGAGCTGATGTTCGACGCGCTCGACGCGCTGCCGCGCTGCGAAGCCGTCGCGGGCGTCGAGCTCGGCGGGTGCCCGCTCGCGAGCGCCGTATCGCTCGTGAGCTGGGTTCGCGGCCGCCCGCTCCCCGCTTTCTATGTGCGCAAAGAAACCAAAGACCATGGCTCCAAACGCCTCGTGGAAGGTGACCGCGCCATCGTCCCGAACATGCCGGTGGTGATCCTCGAGGACGTCGTGACGACGGGCGGATCGACGCTCAAGGCCGCAGAAAAATTGCGCGCCGTGGGCGTTCAAGTCGTCGGCGTCGTGGCCTTGGTCGACCGGCTGGAGGGCGGCGCCGAAGCGATCCGCGACGCGGGGCTCCCGCTGGTCGCGCTCTGCACGCGCCGCGATTTCTTGCCTGATATGGAGTAACGTCCTTCTCTGAACGCAGTGAAACCGCTCCCGGATCAAACTGAGCTCGGCCCGATCTCGGAGCCGCCGCCGCGGGAGGCCCAGCGTGCGCTGTCGCCACGGGATCCAGGGTTCCCGGCCCATGACGAGCCCAGCGGCGCGCGCCGGCTCTTCGGCGCGATGGCTCGACCGACGACCGACGCGCGGCGCGCGCGCCAGAGCGACGTGCCGAGCGTGCCGCTGGCTTCGCTCGATTTCGCGCTCCTCCGCGGCTCGCTCGAAGAGATCCCGTTCGGCGTCGCGACGACGCGCGGCGGGGAGATCCTCTACGCCAACGCCGCGCTCGAGCGCATCTACGGCGCGCCCCCCGGCGGCCTCGAGCACAAGCACGTCGCCGTGCTCTTCGATCGGGACACGTTCCTCCACCTCTCGCACGTGCTCGACGAGACGCGGGTCTTCGACGGACGCATCAGCGCGCAGGGGCTCGATGGCTGCGCCGTCAACGTCGAGGTCCACGCCGAGTGGTACAGCTCCGAAGCGCTGGGGATCGGCGGCTTCCTCGTCTTCCGCGACGTGAGCTTCGAGCTCGGCGCGCTCGGGCGCCTCGTCGATCAGATCGGCGGCGTCCTCTTTCGCGTCCGCACCACGGATGGCTCGATCGAGTTCGTCTCGCCCTCGGTCTACAAGCTCACCGGCATCGAAGCGGCGACGTGCATCGAGCACCCGGTGCTGCTCACGAACCTCATCTCCTCCGAAGACCGCGAGCGCGTCGTCTTCCTCTTCAAGCGCATCGCCGCGGGCGAGATCCTCAACGCCACCGCGCAGGTGAGCTTGCGCCGCCTCGACGGCCGCACGCGCGTGCTCCACCTCCGGGCAACAGGCCGGCGCGACACCTCCGGCGTCGTGCGCGACATCGACGGCGTCGCCACCGACGGCTCGCGCGAGATCGAGAGCACCTACGCGCAGTTCGAGCCGCCCCCTTCGCGCACGCGCGCCGCGCCGCCGCGCCGCCGCGACAGCGCGAACCTCGCCCCCTCGGTGATGGAGCTCTCGCAGGAGCTCCTCCGCGAAGCCTCGCAGCACCTGCATTCGCTCGGTCGCGCCATCGGCATCGCCCAGCTGGAGATCGGCACGGTGGTCGCGGAGATGCCCCAGCTCGACGCCCTCACCGATCGCCTCGAAGTGATGGCGCGGTCCTTCGTGGCGGCCACCGCGATCAACCGCCGCGTCCGCCACGCGCTCTCCGGCGGCGGCGCGAGCGCCCCGCTCGGCGACTTGCTCGAGGGCATCCGCGCCACGCTCGCCCCGGTGATCGGCGACGGCGTCATCACGGTGGACGCGAGCGACGCCTCCACCGTGCTCCTTGATCACCGCGTCGACGAGCTCGCCCTCGCCCTCACCCACCTCGCGCTCCGCGCCTTCCGCTTCGCCGGCTCGGGCGCGCTCCTCCTCGGCGCGCGCCGCATCGCCCCGCTCCCGCCGGATCCGCGCCTGCGCGGCCGCATCACCGTCCCATCAGAGACGCTGGACACGCTGATCACGCTGACCGGCAAGGCGCCGCTCGACAGCGGCGTGCTCGAGGAAGCGCTCACGGCGGATCTCCAGGTCGTCCCGCGCCGGGATGACGATCAGGCCTTCAACGCGGTGCGGGCGATCCTCGCGGTCGTGGGCGGCAGCATCGAGCTCGACGACATCACCTTCGACGAAGCGACCACGACCATCCGCCTCCGCGGCTGATGCCCGGTACGCCCGTCGGGTACGGGATCTGTCGCTGGTGTATGCTCACCCATCTATGGACGTCACCTCGCTGTGCGAGCTCCCTGTCGCCTCGCTCATCTGGCAGCCGCGGCCCGGAGCGTGGATGCTCACCTTCGCCTGCAAGGCCACCTACGAGCTCCATCCCGGCGAGTCGCCCTTCGCGCCCACGCAGGAGCCCCTCTATGCGACCGACCAGTGCTGGAGCGATGACCCCGCATGGAGCCTCTACGCCCCTCGCGACCTCGTCCCTGTTCGGCCGCGCTGCGACGTCGTCCTCGTGGGGCACGCCTTCGCGCCGGATGCAGCGCCTGTCGGATCCCTCGTCGCTCGCATCGTCGTGGCCGACGTCGACAAATCCATCGAGGTGTGGTGCGACCGTTGGTTCACGGCCGAAGGAGCCGTGCAAAGAGGGCCGGACTTCATCAAGATGCCGATTCTCTATGAGCGCGCCGCCGGAGGCCCCAATACGGTAAACCCGGTCGGTGTCCATCCGGACGCGCGCGACCTCTATGGCAAGCACAACCTGCCCAACCTCCAGCGGCTCGGCTTCGTCCTCAATGGCCCTGCGGACGTGATCGAGCCTGTCGGCTTCGGCCCCATCGCGTCCAAGTGGAGCTCGCGCCAGAGCAAGCTCGGTCGGCACGCGACGACCTGGAACGAAGCGACCTTTCACCATCAGCCCCTCCCGCACGACATCGATGCTTCCTACTTCAACGTAGCGCCGCAAGATCAGCAGGCCACCTCGCTCCACAGCACCGAGCGCCTCGTGCTCGACAACCTTCACCCCGAGCACCGCCACCTCGCCACGAACCTCTCTGGCCGCGCCCCGCATGCCCTCGTCGACCGCCCCGGCCATGCCCAGCAGAGCATGCCAATGCGGCCAGACCTCCTCTGGATCCACACCGATCGCGGCCTCTGCACGCTCACGTTTCGCGGTCAGATCGCGCTCGAGCACCCGCACGAGCAAGGCACCGTGCGAATCGCGCTCTCGGACCACCGACAGACATCCTCGCTCCCCTGGGCGAACCGGGAGCACGGCCGTGACGACAAACCCCCGACCTCCGAGGGGACGCGCGTCGGCGTGATCCCCAAGAAAAAAGCGCCCACGCTCAGCGAGGTTCTCCAGGAGGTTTCCAGCGCGGCTCCTGTCCTTCCCTTTGTCCAGGCCGCGGGCGCGACCCTCCCGCCGCCCCGCAAGAGCACCCCGGAGCAGAGCTTCATCGGTATGCCGTTCACCGTGGCCGCCGCGCCGCCGATCGCCGCGCTACCCCCCTTGCCGGTCGCCGCGCCACCCCCTTTGCCGATCGCCGCGCCACCCCCCTTGCCGGTCGAGAGCCCCTGGGCCACGAGCACGAACTGGAAGGTCGCCGCCGGGGTCGCCGCGCCGCCCGCGCTTGGCGGTGCCATCGTGTCTGCCGCTGTCGCTTTTCGGCCCGACGCCGCGCCGCCCTCCCAGGGCAGCGCCATTGCCGCCTCCAACGCCGCCGCTGACGCGGAGTGGAGCAATCGCCCCGGGATCTACCGCCCCTCCGCGCCGCAAGCACCGATCATCTCGACTCCATCAGAGGTGATGGAGATGATCCAGCTCGTCTGGTTCGACCCCGCCGCGGTCGCGCGGGTCCGTCGGCAGCCCGCGTGGAAGCGCCTCCTGAACGCGCTCGAAGACGAGCTGCCCGACGCTGACCTCGACGAAGCCGGATCCTCCGAGCAGCCCGTCGAAACCGAAGATCGCCGGGAGATTTTCGAGATCCTCGCCCGCGGCGAGCCCATTGACGCGGCCGGCATCCAGGAAGCGCTCGGCGCCAGCGTCCGCGACGGCGGCAAGTTCGCTTCGCCGATCAAGCTCCTTTCCGGGGAGCTCGGCTTCCCCTTTGACGAGCTCGAGACCCTCAAGGCGACGGTGGCCACCGTGACGCCGCTCATCGGCAACGACGAGCAGCTCAAGGCGGCCGTGAACAACGCCCAGGACCTCCTCAAGCTCCCTGATCTGCGCACCGCGCCCGCCGTCGTGGAGAGCCTGACGACCCGGATTCGTGAGGTCTTCGTGCAAGGCAAGCGCGCCGTGCCGGCCAGCTACCTCGACGCCCAGGTCGAGCGCGCGCTCCTCGAACAGCGCCATTATCAGCGCCGCGCCGTCTTCGGCGGGCCGCACCTCCGCGCCCTGCTCGCCCCGTCCGGCTCGTCGCAGCCCGTGCCCTCGTACATGCCGGACGCGCTCGCGCAGAAGCTCCCTCTCTACCAGCGCTTCAAAGCGAGGCTCATCGTCGAGATCTACCCCCAGCTCGACCAATACGAAACGAGCCCTATCGGGCTGCGGGTGATCGCCCTGGCGCGCGCGTTGCCCCAGCCGGTCTCCTCCGCCGGTTGATTTTTACCTGATCAAATCCCCGCAAGGCGGGCTCTACCGCTTACAATGGGCGGTCGCGGGGACGAGGAGGCGAGATCGATGCAGACCCGACTGGAAGCGCTCGAAGATGCAGAGCGCTGGGGCGCCTGGGGCGCGAGCAAGTTCATCGTCGTCGAGACCGACGCTGGCCAGCGCGTGTCGCTCTCCCGCTACGATATTCATCAGCTCCTCGTCAACGCCACGGAGATCGCGTTCGAGAGCCCGGGCGTCGGCAACCCCACGACGCGCGAAACCGTGTTCCTCCCCAGCGGCGGCACCGACGAAGTCGTGGTCCAGCACCCGGCCGACGCATGCGGCTGGATCGGCGAGCTGATCGCGCTCCCGGGGGCGTACGAGCGCTTCTACCAGGTGGGGCCGTGGATCGTCCGCGTCGCGCGGCCCGACTACTACAGCTTCATCCACGGCGCCACCAACCTCGGGGACCTCGCCGGCCTCGCGCGCGCGCGGAGCGAGGGCGACAGCTACCGCTCCATGCACGCGGGCTCGACCTCATGCGACGATCCGGTCGGCGCAGCGCTGAGCTTCCTTCGCGGCGCGCGGAGCGAAGGCGTGCCGGGCGAAATGGCGCGCCTCCTCGTGGCGATGTACGTGTCCGAGGCCGCGCGCAACCACCGCACCTGGGGCGTGAACTTGATGCTCCTCGATCTGATGCGGAGCGGCCGCGTCAGCTGGGGAAACCTCATCGTCGACGGCCTTCATCCGATGGCCCAGGGCGGCACCTTCGCGCAGGGCAAGACGGGGATGAAAGGCGGGCGCGAGTCGGCCGAGACCTGGTCGCACGAGACGAGCATCACCATGGCCTGGCTCATGTCCTGCTCGGGACTGCGTATCTCGCCGGAGGCCGAAAAACCGGGGGCGCGCTGGCGTGATCCCGTGAAGGCCCAAGCCTTCGTGAGCTCGACGCGGCGTCAGATCCTCAGTCGCTGCCTCGCTCGGCTCCGGCAAGTGGGCCTGACCTGGGACCCCGCGTAGGGGCTACGTCTTCGGAGGCGCAGCCTTGGCGGTCTCCTCGTCGTCGTCTTCGTCTTCTTCGACGGGCTGGAGCGGTCGGAACTTGAGCACATCCAGGGTGAGCAAGCGCCCTTCGTTCTCGTAGACATCGTCGACGACGGCCTCGAAGAGCATGTCGCCGTTGGCGCGCAAATGGAGGACGAGGTTCGACGCCTGACGGACCTTGTGCACCACCTCGCACGAGCGCGCGTCGACCTTCTCTCGCACGAGCCTGATCAGCTTCGCCGAATCGTCTCTGGCCATCTCGACCAGCGCACGGAGCTTCGGCTCCTCCACGGTCTCCACGCCGTAGAGCTTCGCGGTGAAGTCGTCTTCCCCGCCGAGGATCGCAGCGCATAGCCGCTCTGCGATCTCCTCGTCGTCCCGGAAACCTGCGCCGTGATCGCTCATCGCGCTGCCTCGTCGCCCCTCACTCGGGGATCGCCTTGATCTGCGCCGAGTACGCCTTCATTTCCGGCGACTTGAGCGTGATGTTCTTCTTGTTCACGTAATAGGACACGTTGGTCCATTCGGCCATGTTGAGGAACTTGTCGACCTTCTCCTGATCGTAAGGAGCGCGCTTCGCCGAGGCGTCGCCGAACTCCCGGATGTAGGAAGAGAAGATCGGCATGTGCCTCTCGAGCATGTAATCGGAGTGGTTGATCTTCTCCTTGATCACCACCGTTCGGATGGTCGAGCCCTTGGCGAGCTCGACATTGGTGATGTTGCCATTCTTCGCCAGGTAGACCTTGTCGGTGCCGTAGCCGCCGATGCCCCCCTTCTGCGTGGCCCACTCGTCCCACCACGACCAGAAGTTGATCGTCTTGCTCTTGACCTTCTTGACCGCCGCGTTGAGCTCGTTCTGCGACCTGTCGTTGTCGCAGTCGAGCGGGCTGCCCATGAGGATGAAGTTGTCGATCGACGTGCCGAGGAGGAGCGCCCCGCACGTCTCCAGAGTGCCGTTGGAGTGGGCGATGACGTTGATTTGAACGTCGAGCTTCTTGCACTCTTCGATGAGCTCCTTCAGCCGGATGGCCGAGTGCCCCTGGTAGATGCGGTCGACGGTGGTCCAGCCATTTTCGAACATCTGGTGGACCTCGTCCACCGCGTAGTTCGGATACCCGCCCTGCTTCTGGTTCTCGTAATCGCCCCAGGTGAACGGGATGATCAAGTACTTGAGCTTGTACTCGATATTACCGCCCCCGGGCGGCACCTCGATGACGTCCTGGTACTTCTTCATCTCGGTTTCGACGAGCTTGAACCAGGACGCGTCGGTGTTCACGCCGTGAACCAGGATGGTGATGCTGCGGATCTTCTCCTCGGTCTTGGCGACCTTGGCGACGAACGCGTTCTTCGTCTCTGTCTTCGCCGGCGCGTCTTTGTGCTCCTTGTCGGGCACGTAGACCTGATCGCCAGGATGAATGAGCTCCGGCTTCGGGCGCTTCGCGCGCAGCTCGGCGTTCTTGGGATGATCCCAGATGGTCTGCCAGCTCTGGAGCCCACTGCGCTTCGCGATCGTCGCGAGGCTCTCGCCCTGCTCTATAGTGTGCATCTCGGCCATGGAAAGCTCCTCGGGTCGAGCCCTAGCCCTGTCGCCACTCGCGCGCGTCCATGTCCGGGAACGTGACTTGACACGTCCCGGGATCGACGCCCTCGACTATCGCCTGCCCCTGCTCGTCGAGCTTGCCCTCCCGGACCGAGCCGTCAGGCAAGGTGACGCGATACCGAGCGAAGGGCACCGGATCGTGCGGCGCGTCCTCGGAGCGAAGGGCAATTTCGAGCCAGGTCTTTCCCTTGGGATCCTCGGGCTCTTCGGGGAGATCGGGGCGCGCATCCGGCGATGTGCCGGGCGAGCCACCGTCGTTGATCCGCACGAGCGTGCCCACGATCGTCACGCCGACAGCGTCGAGGCGAATGAAGCCGCCCGGCCCCTTGATGGTGATGTCCGGCGCCTCGAAGACCGTGTCCACGTTCGCGAAGAGGTGAATGTCCGCGCCGGCCTCGAGGGCGTCGTCGTCCGCGATCTGCTCGTGTCGATCCTGGACCACGATGAGCGAGTCTTTGCCGTCGATCTTCTCGCGGTGGTCCTGCTTGGCCCGGACGTGGCTGTGGCTCCGGAGCTTCTCGCGCTTCACCGCCTTGATGACGATGTCGCTCTCTTTTTCGACCAGGCGCTTGTGGTCCCCGGTGGTCTGCTCGAGCTCGTCGTTCTTGACAGTCTTTTGCCGGTCGTGGCCGACGGTCGCTCGCTCATCGTTCTTGACGAGCTTCTGACGATCTTTCTGAGCCTGCTCCCAGACGAGCTCTTTGCCCTTCAGATCCTCGTACATGATCTCGTTGAAGCCGGCGGACCCGAGGGACGAGTCGCTCTTCCAGGCGCTGCGCGTCTTGTGCTCCGGCAGCCGATAAGGAACCGGCTGCGTCGCGTTGAAGAGGCGGCCAGTCACCATCGGCTGATCCGGATCGCCCTGGAGGAACTCGACGAGCACCTCCTGGCCGACGCGGGGGATCATGACCTCGCCGTACACAAGCCCGCTCCAGCCCTGGCTGACACGGACCCAGCACGAGCTGGCGTCATCGTTCTTGCCCTCGCGGTCCCAGGGGAACTGCACCCGCACGCGCCCGAACTCGTCGGTGTGGATCTCTTGACCGGGCACGCCGACGACCGTGGCGCTCTGCAGGCTCTTGATCCGCGGCTTGGGCGTGCGGACCGGCGGGCGGAAGGGCACCTCGGCAAAGACGGCCTGACCGGCCATCGTCCATTCGCCCTCGGGGGAGCCGTCGATCGAGAGCTCGGCGACGAGGACCGTCTTGCCGTCGAGCTCCGGGTGCGGGTGCGTGTCGACGCGGAAGATGCTCCCAGGATTGAGGTCGATCGCGTTCGTCACGAAGGCGATGCGCTCGCGGCCCATGCGGTCGCCGAGGAGGGCGCGCTCGGCCCGGAGGCGGCCCGCGCGTGGCTCGCGGCGCGCGGTACCCTTGTCGTCGGCCACGGGCGTTTCGCCGCCCTTGGCGGTCTCGACGAGGAAGCTGCCAGGCTCGTAGTGGAACTGCTCCAACCGCGCGTCGGCGCCGCCAAAGGACTCGGCCGTGAGCGGGGCGAGGGGCGCGCGGAAGTCGTGATCGCGGAGCACGTGCCCGCCGGGGCGGACCTCGTGAGAGAGCTCGACGCGCGAGATGTACTCCAGCTCGGCCGCCAGGTTCGGTTTGTCGACGTAGCGCAGCCCCGCGCTCCGGGGACCGTGGGTGTGGAGCGCGTCGCCCAGGACCAGCGTCGAGCCCCCGTCCCCCTCGGCCATGGTGAACGCAATGCCGGCCTCCTCGAGCAGCCGGCTCAGGAATGCGTAGTCGCTCTCGCCGTACTGGACCTTGTATTCGAGCTTCGGATACGCGGCCCGATCGATCTCCCAGCGGTGCGCGATCGACCACTCCCCGAGGACTTTGTCGACGATGTCCGGGATGGAGATGTGCTGGAAGATGCGGTGATTGCGCCGGTGGCCAAGGAGCCAGAGGGCGGGGACGATGCGCAGGTGATACGTCGAGAGGCCCGTGGCTTCGGGCTGCGTTTGCTCGATGTAGCTGCAGATACCCGTCCAGCGGCGGGAGCCGTCGAGCGCGTGGGCATACCCTGTCATCACGTGCAGGCCGGCCGGGCGGCCGACGAGCCCCGGGAGATCGAGCGCGGCGTTCTCCGAGCACGCCCACACCGAGATCGTGAACGGCGCCGAGACGGCCTCACGAACAGAGAAGCGACGAACCGAGAGGGACGATTCGCCAGAAGCAAAGGATAGGTCGAGGACAGGCAACTTGGATCTCCTTGACTCTCCGGGGCTCTAGCGGACAACCTGCAAACGATCGCCGATACGGGCGAGAAAGAGCGGATAGGGGACGACGGTCCCCGGGTCGGACGGGTTCTCGAGCTTCAGGCTCGCCGACCAGTCGCTGTCGATGCATTGAAGGGCGCGATCGCGCGCGACCAGGCGGAAATCGTGGCGCTCCGGCGTGAAGGGGCGCACCGGATCCGGCGAGCTCCGGTAGTACGCGAGCACCTTCTCGAGCTCCGCGCGGCCCTCGGCCTCGCCGAGCGAAGGGTACGCGCGCAGCCCGTCGCGGACGCGGATCTCGGTCGCTCGCCAGGCGGCGTCGACGTCGCCGCTGCGGAGGGTGCGGGCCACCTCGTCGAGCACCGCGCGGGCTTCGAGGACGAGCGCCTCGTCCAGCGCGAGGACGGGCGCGTCTTGCCACGCCCAGCGGCCATGCTGGGGTCCGAGGGACGCCGGGCGGCTCAGGGACTGCGGGAACGCGGCGACCTCGGGGCGGCCGAGCCAGGTGATCTCCGCGAGGATCTCGCCATTCGCGGCCTCGGTGAAGACGCCGTCCGGGTAGCGGACGAGCCGCGCGATCACGCTCGCGCCGGGCGTCGCGAGATCGCGTTGCTCGGTGCGCGCGCGCGAGGGCTGCGTGCCGGGCTCGACGAGGATCTCGATCGTGTTGTCCCCGGGGATGAGGAACTCTTGCGCGGCGGTCGCCTCGAAGTGCGTTGTCTCGGGGGCGAGGCGCGAGAGCGGGAACCCGTTCACGTAGAGCTCCGCCGTACAGGCGTTGACCTCCAGCTCAGCGTAAATGACGTGGGTATCCATCGCGGTCTTGCTCTCCCCTCAGAGCTTGGCGATTTCGGCCCCGGGCAGGACCACGATGGGATCAATCGGCTTCGGCGCGCCGAGCGGCCACTTGAGGTGCCCCTTCACGACGATGGGCTTGCGCTTCACGGCGCCCTCGAGGTGGAGGCCGCGCTTCGGGTCGACCACGAACTTGCCGTCGACCGTGATGCCGCCCGTCAAGCTCACCTGCACGTCGATGACGCTGAACCCGAGGACGCTCGCGTAGCCGATCACCTTGAGCTCGCACTCGATCGAGGGCGTGAGCTTCACCTCGAAGGGATCCTGGGTGCCGACGACGTTGACGTTGAGCGGCACCTTGCAGCCGAGCGACCCGGCGATCTTGAGGATCACGCCCGTGCCGAGCGCCATCGCCTCCAGCCCGAACGACAGCTCCACCGAGACGGCGAGGAGCATGACGTTGATCTTCAGGTTGAAGAACGTCACTACGGGCAGGTAGCGATCGTCGATCGGGGCGTCGATCATCTTGGGGCCCCACTGCCCTTCGATGGAGCCTTCGAGCACCGAGATCGAGAACGTGATCTTCCAGCCGAGCTGGGGCATCCGCTTCAGGCTCTCGAAGCCGTCCTTGATGATCTCGGCGATCTTGAGGATGCTCTCGAGGACCTCCTTGAAGCCCGCGGCGTCGATCTCGCGATCGTTGCGCTTGATCGAGAGCATGAAGCCGGAGGGCTTCTTGATCTTGTCCGGCAAGATCTTGTCGGAGCTCACCCCGCCGCCCGAGGAGAACTCGCGGCCGGGCCCGCGCGTCGACTCCTCTTTGCTGGAGTAGGTGGGCGAGCCGTCGCTCCCCTGACCGCGCTTGGTCGTGTATTGCTCGCCCTGGCTGCCACGGAAGCTCGAGCCCGAGTTCTCGCGCGAGACGGCGCCGCCGGCGGTCGTCGTCGTCTTCTGGGACGTGGATCCCCGCACGGCGTTGAACCCGCCCGACGTCGTCGAGGTCGTCGAGCGCTCGACCTCGCGGGTGCGAAGGCTCAGCTTGGCCTCGCGTTCGTGCGTGTATTTCCCGAGCGGCGGGAGCTTGATCACGATTGACCAGGTGTCGCTGCGGAAGATGCGGATGAGGGCGGCGAGCTCCGTCAACGGCGCTCCGCCGCCGGGCGCGCGACGGCCGCAGCCGACGGCGAGGACGGCGAGGTGCTTCTGGTGCGCGCCCGGCCAGAACGACGTGAAGATGTCGAAGATCGCCCCGAGCTTGTTGTCGTGCTGCTGCGTGTCGCGTTGCAGGCTGCGCGCCATGAACATGCGCGGATCGGTCTGCTTCGCCTTCCAGAACACCCCGCCCGGCGTCGCCTTGAGCTCTTCGATCAGGTTCACCGGCGAGAGCGTGATCAACGGGTGCGTTTGCCGCGAGCACGTGGACCCGTGGTACTCGGCGAAGCTCTGGACCTTGACCTTGTTGTCCGGCGACGAATCTTCCTTCGAGGGGTAGCCGGCGACGACGTCGATCACGAGATCGTAGCGGTCGAGGAAGGCGGCGACCTCCTGCGGTACCTTCTTCGAGATCGGCTGCCCGCGAAGGCGCTTTGCGGTCTTGAGCGTGCGGTCCTTGACCTCGTCGCCGAGGACCATCGCGCGCACCGTGAGCTTCTGCACGTCGCACGGCTTCGACTCGAGCGGACAGCGCTGCGTCGGCTGGTTGGTCGGCGTGTTGGGGCGCGCGGGCGGCTTCGGCGGAGCCGGCGCGGTCGTCGCGGGCTTCGCGGTCGTGGTCGCCGCGGGCTTCGCGGTCGTGGCCGCGGGCTTCGCCGTCGTCGCCGTCGGCTTCTTCGGTGTGGGGCGCGCGCCCTGCCCGCTCACAGCGTTCCCAGGTACGGTCATGCCGCCCTCTCGGTCGAAAGGATGTCCACGCGATCGACGCCCTCGATGCCCTCGCTGCGCGCGCGCTCGAGCAGCCGCCGCACCTTGCCCTCGGCGATCAGATCCGAGTCCGCGAGCGTCTCGCGAAACCACGGCAGCGCCTCGTCCGCGTCGAGGCCGAGCAGCAGGTAGAGCGCCACGAGCTGCGTCGTCTCGCGCTCCATCGCGATGCCGTTCTGCTCCGACTGCGTCACGGCGTCGTTCACCCACGCGCTCACGTCGTCGGGAGCCATGCCTTCGAAGCACTCGGGGAGCGCGGCGAGGAGCCACGCCTGGAGCCTCGCGCGGTAGTCCGCGCTCGCGTCGCGGGCGAGCTTGTCCATCTGCGGTCTACGGATGCGGAACATGGTTCACCTCGAAGGCCCGCGCCCTCACGCTGCTGTCCTCGCGAGCTGCGCCTTCGCGAAGCGCAGCAGTGTCCCGTCCGCCTCTTCGCACAGCGCGGCCTCGGACTCGCCGAGGAGCTCCGCGACCTGGCGCACCGAGCACGTGGGCAGGAACGCGCGGAGCACGCCGGGATCGTAGAAGCGGAAGTAGAGGCGCTGACGCGTGTCCTCCACCTCGACCATCAAGAAGCGGCGGAGGTGCCTCCGCAGGTCGACGAAGTTCAGCGGGCTCGCGAGGAAGATGCCCCAGCGCTTTTCCCAGCCCTCGAGCACGAGGCGCTCGAGCAGCCCCGAGTCGTCGCGAAGGCGCACGAGGTAGGGCGCGACGTCTTCGAGAGCTTCGCCGCGCGTGCCTTCGTAGAGCGAGCGGTGCTCGTCCGGCGCCTCGTGGAGGAGCTCCAGGATGCGGGGATCGCGGGCCCCGTCGAGGACCATGTAGAGCGGCGCGCGCGCGGCCTCGGCGCGCAACGCGACGAAGGCGAGGGCGGCGCGCGCTCGCCGTGCGCTCTCGGCGGCGCGCAGCTCGGCTCGGCGCGCGCGCTCCTCGTCGTCGAGGTCCTCGTCGTCGTCGATCGCGCTCCGCGGCGGCGGCGTCTTGCCCTCGACGTAGACGGCGAGGATCGTGTCGCCGGCGCGGATCCACGACGCGTGCGCGACCTCGATCTCGTCCTCGCCCGCCACGTCGTCCTCGCTCGTCTCCCCCAGGAGCCGACCGTTGACGATGGTACCCGGCGCGCTCGAGAGGTTGCGGAGCCGGCAGATCGCGCCGTCCCACGCGAGCTCGAACTGAAGGCCGGACATCGCCCCGTCGTGCGGCACCGCGAGGTCGGCCCGATCGGTGCGCCCCACCCGCAGCGTCGCGCCCGGCGCCACGAGGGCCTTACGGCCAGCGAGCCGACCGAAGCGGATCTCGACGAGGAGTCGGGGCGTCATGCGTCAGCTCCGCTGAGCCTCGCGCTGCTTCTCTTCTTCTTGCCGCGCCTTCTCGCACTCTTCGCAGAAGGGCTTGTCGGTGCGGAGCACCTGCGCTTGCGGCGACGAGCCGATGATCACCGACGGGCACCCCATGGCCAGCATGCCGCCGTGCACCGTCGGATCGCCGATGCGCGCGGCGTCCTTGTGGCCGATGATCACTGACGGCTCGCCGGCCCGGATCACGTCGACCACGGGCGGGCAGATCATCTGATCGCCGACGCGCGCGGCGGGCATGTAGCCGATCAGAACCGACACGTCGCCGACCACGACGGGGCCGCCCCCGTGGGCGGGGCAGGTGTGCATATCGGTGATTCGCGCTGCAGGAGGCATCGCTCGGATCCTTCCTCGCTACTGGCCAATGAGAGATTTGCTCACGTCGTCGGTCACGGCCTCGACGGCCTCGTCGGGCTCGATCGGCTTCGCGCCGTTGCCCGCGCCGGCCGACCCGCCGCTGTTGATGCGCACCACGGTCCCGCGGATCGTGATGCCGCTCGAGTCGATGCGGACGAACCCGCCGGGCGACTTGAAGGTCATGTCCTGGCCTGCCTCGATGACGATCGCCGACCCCGCCTTCATGTGGATCTGCTTGCCGACCGAGACCGCGTGGCTCTTGCCGATCTTCTCGTGCCGGCTCTTGCCGACGGTCACCGAGACGTTCTGATCGACCTTCGTGCGGCGGTCGCCGAACACGCGCAGGTGGCTCAGCCCCTCGACGCGCTCGCGCTTGTTCTCGTTGACGATCAGGTCTTGATCCTTGCCGACCCACACGCGCCGGTTGCCCACCGTCCGCTCGATTTCGTCGTTCTTGACGTACTTCGAGAGGTCGTGGCCGACGGTGATCGTCTCGTCGTTCTTGACGAGCTTGCGCCGGTTCTTCTCGGCTTGAACGTAGACGAGCTCTTGCCCCTGGAGATCTTCGAACATGATCTCGTTGAAGCCGCCGCTGCCCGGGGACGAGTCGCTCTTCCAGGTGCTGCGCGTCTTGTTGGCCGGGAGGCTGTAAGGCACCTGCTGGGTCGCGTTGAACACACGACCCACGACGATGGGCTGGTCCGGATCCCCTTGAAGGAACCCGACGAGCACCTCTTGTCCGACGCGCGGGAGGACGATCATGCCATAGCCCGTGCCGGCCCAGCCCTGGCTCACGCGGATCCAGCACGAGCTGAGCTCGTCGCTCTTGCCCTCGCGATCCCAGGGGAACTGCACGCGCACGCGCCCGAACTCGTCGGTGTGAATCTCCTGCCCTTTGGGCCCCACGACGGTGGCGCTCTGCACGCCGACCACCTCGGGCTTGGGCGTGGAGATCGCCGGTCGATAGGGCACGTCCGTGAAGACGGCCTGACCCGACATGCTCCAGACTTCGCCCGGCGTCCCTTCGACCGAGAAATCGGTCACGACGATGCGGACGCCCTCAGCGATTTCCGGGTGCGGGTGGTTGTCAACGCTGAAGACGACGCCCGGCCAGAGGTCGATGGTGTTCGTGTCGAAGGCGACGGCGCGCCGGCCGGTGCGCTCCGCTTCGAGGGCCCGCAGCGCGCGCTCTTTTCCGAAGGGCTGATCATGGCGCGTGGCGCCCAGATCATCAGCGATCGGGGTGTTGCTGCCCTTGCCGGTCTCGATGAGGAAGCCGCCGGGCTGGTAGTGGAACTGCTCGTAGCGATCTTCCGGAGCGGCCACCGCGCCGGACTCGCCCAGGAGCTGGAAGCCCGGGTTGCGGAAGTCGTAGTCGCGCACCGTCGTCGCGCCCGGCCGCACCTCGTAGGCGAGGCGCACGTGCGTGACGAACTCCATCTCGGCGGACTGGCTCGGGTTGTCGACGTAGTGCAGCCCGCCGCCGGGGCGCGGCGTGTTCATGTGGAGCTTGTCGCTCAGCGTGAGCTGCGAGCCCTTCTGATCGTCATCGGGGAAGGTGTAGGCGATGCCGGCCTCTTCCCAGAGGCGGGCGAGGAAGGCGAAATCGCTCTCGCCGTACTGGGAGCGGTAGCCATGCTTCGGGTACTTGCCGCGGTCGACATCCCAGGCGTGCTCCACGCCCCATTCGCCGAGCAGAGCGTCGGTGATATCGGGGACGCTCTGGTGCTGGAAGATGCGGTTGTTGCGCCGCTGACCGAGGAGCCAGAGGTGCGGCACAATGCGCAGCTGGTAGGTCGAGAGGGGCCGCTGGCCGGTCGCCGGCTGCACGCCGTGCACCTGCTCAATGAAGCTGCAGATGCCGGTCCAGTAGCGCGCGCCGCCCTGGCGCGCGAACTTCATACCGCTCACGATCCGCAGGCTCGCCGGTTGTCCGACGAGGCTTTCGAGATCGATGGCCGGGCTCTCTGATCGAGCCCAGACCGAGATGGTGAAGAGGCTCGAAATGGCCTCGTGCACCGAGAAGCGGCGCACGGAGAGAGAGTCTTCGCCAGACGAGAACGTAAGCTCAAGGATGGACATGCAGAAGGTCCTTCCGGTGACCTGCCAGCACCGAGGTCGGCGCGTTCGAGCTCTCGATGCTACGCGCAGCGCGCTCGACGCGGGGGCGAAAAGTTCGCCCGCCGACAGGACCTCTGCATATCCCTGTTTAGAAGCTCTTACGCCGTCGTTGCGGCCTTCGGCAGCAGCGGGAACCCGAACGCTTCACGCTGCGCGAGGTGCGCCTCGGCCACCGCCCGCGCGATCGCGCGCACCCGCCCGATGAACCGCTGCCGCTCCGTCACGCTGATCGCCCCGCGCGCGTCGAGCACGTTGAAGCGGTGCGCCGCCTTGACCACGAAATCGTACGCGGGCAGCACCAGTGCCTTCTTCGGATCGACCTTCGCGTCCTTCGCGTCCTTCGCGACGCCGTGGAACAGCAGCCGCTTCACCTCGGCCTCGCACTGATCGAACGCGGCGAAGTGATCGGCCACGTCGGCCTCTTCGAAGTTGTACGTCGACCACTCCCACTCGGCGCGGTGGAACAGCTCGCCGTATTTCACCGGCGGATCCGTCGTGTCGGAGAAGACCAGGTCGTAGACCGTGTCCTTGTCCTGCAGGTACATCGCGATGCGCTCGAGCCCGTAGGTGAGCTCGCCCGCGACAGGGTGACAGTCGATCCCGCCGGCCTGCTGGAAGTAGGTGAACTGTGAGATCTCCAGCCCGTCGAGCCACACCTGCCAGCCCAGGCCCCAGGCACCGAGCGTCGGCGACTCCCAGTCGTCTTCGATGAAGCGGACGTCGTGCTGGAGCGGATCGGTCCCGATGGCGCGGAGCGACTCGAGGTACAGATCCTGGATGTTGAGCGGACTCGGCTTGAGGATCACCTGGAACTGGTGAAACTGCTGCAGCCGGTTGGGGTTCTCGCCATAGCGCCCGTCGGTCGGCCGACGCGAGGGCTCGACGAAGGCGACGTTCCACGGCTCCGGCCCGATCGCGCGCAGGAAGGTCGCGGGGTTGAACGTCCCGGCGCCAACCTCCGAGTTGTACGGTTGCACAACGAGGCAGCCGCGATCGGCCCAGAACTTCTGGAGGGTGAGGATCAGGTTTTGGAACGTCATCGCGGCGACGTTCTACCGCAAGGGGCGCCGTCCCGTCGACCGGCACGCGCCCCTTGCGCTGGCGAACTGCGAATCAGCCCCCGAGCGGGAACTTGAGCAGGCCCGGCTTCGGCTTCCCACCGGGCGTTTGGGCGCTCGTGAACGCGGCGTTGGTGATGAACAGGTTCTTCTCGGGCTTGGTGCCGATCGCGAGGCTCGCCGGAGAATCGAGCTTGTCCTTGGCGACGACGACCGACGTCTTCCCATCCGTGCCGACGCGGACGATCGAGTTGATACCGTTGGCCGCGATCAGCAGCGTGCCGTCGGTATCCACCGCGAGGCCGTCGGCGCCACCCAGGGCAGCGCAATCCGACGCGGCGAAGGCCGAGGCCGCGCCCGCCGTTCCATCCGCCATGACCGGGATCTTCGCGACCGACGCCTTGTCGGTGTTGGCCACGTAGAAGGCGCCGTTCGAAAGCGCGATCCCGTTGGCGCCCAGCGGAAAGCTGAGGCCGGACGAGCACTTGGACGCCACGTCGCCGGTGAGCAGCGGATCGGTCAGCCACTTGGTGACCGCGCCCGCAGTGTTGATCTTGAAGATCGAGCCCGCGGCCGAGTCGGTGACGAAGAGCGCGCCGTCCTTGTCGAAGACGAGGCCGTTCGGGACGGTCATCGTCGCGTCCTTGGCGAACAGCGTTCCCGCGCCGCCGGCCGCCGGGATCTTGTAGATGCCAGCCTGGTACGCCGGGCCGAACGACGCTGCGCCGACGTAGAGCGCGCCGTCCTTGTCGAAGGCCAGACCGAGGACGAAGCCCCCGTTCATGGGCGGCGCCGGCACGCTGCCGAAGTCGCTCATCTTGCCGTCGGCGAGGTGGACCTTGACGATCTGTCCCGTCGCCGCGAAGCCCAAGTACGCCGTATCCTCCGCCGCGTTCAGGGCGATGCCTTCGGGGAGCTGCCCCTTCGTTGCGTCGAGCTCTGCGACCCACGAGAGCGTCGCGGGCATCGCGCCGCCGGTGCCCATCGAGGAGCCGGTGGTGCCCGTCGTTCCCCCGCTTGTCGTCATCGGGGCTTCGCCGCCGCCGCCGGTGGTGGAGGTGCCGTCGCTGGCATCGGGGGGAAGGTTCAGCCCGCCGCCGCCGCCGCACGCGACGAGCGCAATGCCCGCGCCGAGCAGCGCAAGAAGAAGGGCCGAACGCGTGGAGTAAGAGACTTTGTTCATGCTTGAGCTCCTGGCCAATTTGGAAGAGGGATGAGCATGACCACGCCTCGCGCGCGGCGTCCAATGCGCTCGCTGCCCGGCGGCGTTCCTCTCCTCGATGTGGCCCCCGGCCTCGGACGCCCCGCTCTATCGTGCTTCCATCATGAGCCGCTTTGCCGTCCTCGCCCTTTACCCGCTCTGGGCTGTGGCGATGGTGGTCGCTACCACGGCGCTCCGCCTCGGCCGCGCCTCGCGCCTCGGCCTCCTCTCGCTCTGCTTCTGGCTCGCGTTCTGGGTCACTGGCCTCATCCTCCTCGAAAATCCCGGCACCGCCGAGCTCGCAGAGCGCGTCGTCCCTGCGGGCATGTTCCTCGCGGCTGCCTTCGTCCACGCGGGCGCCGACGTCGCCGGCCTCCGCCGCCGCGCCGTCGTCCTCGCCGCGTACCTCGCGAGCGCCGGCATCGCCGCGCTCGGCGCCGCCGCGCCGCGCCTTCTCTACGGCCCCGGCGCGCGCGGCCCCGGCCCGATCTTCCTCCCGATCGCCGTCGTCTCCGGCCTCGCCAGCGCCGCCCTCTTCTTCTGGCTCGTGCGAGCCACGCTGGCTGCGCGCGGCGGAGATCGCCGCCGCCTCGCCGCGATCGCCACCGCCTCGTGCCTCGGATCGCTCGGCGGCGGCGGCGTCGTCGCGCTCCGCGTCCTTGGCCTCGGCGACATCAGCCTCGCCGCGCCGCTCCTCCTCCCTGCCGTCACCCTCGTCGCCTACGCCGTCTTGAGCGCCGAAGAAGGCCGATCACGCGGCGTCGTCATCCAGGGCGTCGCCTACGCCGTGCTCACCGCCGCGCTCTCCTCGATCGGCCTCACCGTCTTCTTCAAAATCTTACCCGCCCTCACCCCGGGCGCGGGCAGCTCGCTCCCCTGGCTCATCCTCGTCGTCTTCCTCGCCTCGCTCCCGCTCGATCCCATCCGGATGATCGTCGTCGAAAAAGCGGGCCGCCTCCTCTTCAAAAACCCGATCGGCGTCCGCGATCTCGCCGATCAAATCGAGCGCACCGAGGTCCGCGCCGATCACGCCGAACGCCTCGCCGAGATCGGCCGCCTCGCCAGCGCCGTCGCCCACGAAATCCGCAACCCACTCGGCGTCATCGCTGCGCAAGCCAAGCTCCTCGCACGCCAGGGCGCGAAGCCCGAGACCGTCGCCGCCATGCGCGGCCAGATCGATCGCGCCAAGCACTTCCTCGACGACCTGTTGCGCTACAGCCGCCCGCGCCCGCTCGAGATCCACGAAATCGAAGTGCTCCCCACGCTCCAGCTCGTCGCCGGCAACGTGCGCCAGGGGCTTGGCGAAGGCGCGCCGGTGATCGAAGCGATCGTCGAAGGGAGCGCCGCGCTCTACCTCGAGGTCGACCGCGGCGCCTTCACCGACGTCACCACCGTGCTCGCCAGCAACGCGGCGATGGCGCTCGACGGGGCTGTTGACGGCCGCGTCACGATCACTGCGGCGCGCGAGGGCTACGCCGTCGTGGTGCGCGTCGAGGACAATGGGCCGGGCGTGCCGGCGGAGATTGAAGCGACGTTGTTCGAACCATTTGTCACCGGGCGCGGTCGCGACGCGCGCCACCCGGGGACGGGCCTTGGCTTGGCCATCGCCGCGCGCTGGGTGGAGCGGCATGGTGGATCGATCCGGCACGAGAGGCCGCGGGGCGGGGGAGCGCGCTTTGTAGTGCGCTGGCCCGAAGGGGCAAAAACGTTCCCGTCTGCGCCACGGTGACACTAGGATCCCGTGGTTCGGACGCACCCGACGGAGAACGGAATGCTGAAAAGGTTAAAACTCCACCAATTCCGCTACATCAAGCCCGGCACCGAGCTGATGTTCACCGAGCACTTCAACGTGCTGCTCGGGCGGAATGGGACGGGGAAGACGACTTTGCTCGATCTCCTCTCGATGGTCGTACGGTCCGACTTCTCGGCGCTGCGCGAGGAGGAGTTCGACATTGAGTATGAGTACACGCATGAGAGCGGCACTGCACAGGTACGCTTTGCCAACAAGCTCAAGCTGCCTTCTCCAACGAGCTTGACCAACAAGTCGGCAATCGCGCTGCGTGAAGGCGGAACGCCGCGACGGTATCAACCGTACGTGGTGGTCAAGCTGCGCCTCGACCGAATCGAAGACAATCCCGATGTTGAGATCGAGGTCGATGGGGCTGCAATACACTGGAGAAAAAGCGGCGGAAGCTGGGAGAAGCTCGGCAGCGTCGATGTCTTCGAGGTCTCGTCGCTCGTAGCATTTTCGGAAGCTATTCCCCCCACCGACTCTCAGGTCATGAAAGCTGCCAGAATCCTGAGCGGATTCAACTGGTCTGGCCGGTGGGCCTATCGTTTCGACGAGTCCCTGGGAGTATTCGAGAGTGTCACCGAAGGGGATGCCGGCAGGATGCCGAAACCAGGTCGAGCACCGGCGATCAGCCTGGACATGTGGTTCGACTCGGGGACGGGTGAGCGTTCGGGTCCGTTCGTAAGCCAATCGGTTTTCATTCCTTATGATTATATACCGACACGTCCCCAACCCGGACAATCCAGCGCCGCTGTCGAGTTGGCTTCAGACGTAGCGCTGGCGCAATTCCCGGCGCTCGCCGGCATCAAGAAGATGTCGATGTCGCTTGCCGTAGAACGGGGCAGGCAGGACGCCGATGGCTTTTGGTGGAGCTTCGGTCACGCCGAGCTCCTCTTTTCTGGCCTGGGCGGCGCCGAGTTCAGCCACAAATTCCTGAGTTATGGCCAGAAGCGCCTTCTCGCATTTCTATACTATCTCGATGCCAACGATAGTTTCGTCATCGCCGACGAGCTCGTGAACGGCATGCATCACGATTGGATCCGCGCCTGCCTCGACCAGATCGGAGATAGGCAATCCTTCCTCACCAGCCAGAACCCGCTGATGCTCGACTACCTCCCCCTCGAATCCGTCGAGCAAGTCCAGAAGAGCTTCATCCAGTGCCGCGCCGAGGTCGTCGACGACACGACCCAGCTTGTATGGTCGAACCTTGCCACAGAAGATGCCGAGGAGCTGTTTGCAGATTACCAGGTCGGGATCCAGCACGTCGGCGAGATCCTCCGGGTGCGGGGGCTCTGGTAGAGCATGGCAACGGCTCTCCTGGGCTCCCTGCTCATCATCACCGAAGACAGCGGCGCCGACGGCCACGCAACGATTGTTGCCGTCATCAAGCGAATGCTCCAGCTCGTCGTACCCGACTACCAGACCCATCGCCTCGGCTTCGAGCCGAAGGACGCCCAGGCGCAGCGCGCACTCCAGGGGACCGGCTGGAAGAGCAAGGACCCGAAAACCCAGGCCGATCGCGTCACGGCGCTGCGAACGATCGCCACGAAGCTCGGCCGCAAGGAGGGGTTCGTGCTCTTCCACATCGACGGCGATCGGACCTGGACCGAGCGAAGCTCGAGCGAGAACGTGGGGCTCTTCAAAGCGCGCGTCATCGAGCTCGTTCGCAAGCTCCTCCTCCAGTCCGGTCGTTCCGCGCAAGAAGCCGAGATAAGGCTGCTCCGCCTGCTGCCTATCGTGCCTTTCTACAGCATCGAGGCCTGGCTCTTCCAGCACACAGAGGTTGCGATCCGCCTTTGCCGGGAGAGGTATCAGGGCCGTGATATGGCCAGATTCGAGGCGTGGCGTCAGGACCGGGCCGCTCTCGACGACATCGAGCAACCGAAGGATGCGGTATGTCTCAGGTCCTCGCATAATCTCGAATGCGCCGGGCCAGGCTATCCTGCGCAGGCGGTCTTCGAGGCGGGGCGTTCGTACACGGAATGTGTCCTTCGCCTGCAGGGGTGTGCCGAGTTGGAGGCTCTCCTCTACGCGACGGCCGGTCGGGGTAAGGGCGAGCACCCGGAGTAGGTCGAGGTAGCGCGAGGTGTGCGCCGCTCGTACCCTCAACCCATCCCGACGAGGGGTCAACCCATCCCGGGCAGGGGTTGAACCCATCCCGGGGTAGGGTTGACCCCTGCCGGGGTAGGGTCAGGGTATCCCGACCAGACCCTGAAGGCCTGCCAGGGATACCCCAGGCTATCCTGACCAGACCCTGAAGGCCTGCCGGGGATACCCCAGGCTATCCCGGCGATAGCCTGGAGCCTCGCGCAGCCGGCTCAACCGGGGGTGGGTACAGGTAGTAGCCCGCGCTCGGCGTAGTCGAGCGCACGGTGGAGCGCCACAGTCGCTTCCCGCACGATGCGATCGGCCTCCACATGGCCAAGCCGCCGTTGCCGGAGGGGGAGCATCTGGTCTCCGGCGGCGGCCAGTGCGTCGTCGAGGACCGTTGTTACCCCGGAAAGCCACCGACGGGCAGCCTCGGGATCGGACCAGACAAGGGAAGGGAGACGCGGATCTTGGCCCGTGGGGGGCTCATCACTAAAGTCGCTCCTGGAGCGTTGCCTCAAGTCACGTGGGTGCAGATACCGCTTTGCATTGGAATCGTCAGAAAACCAGATTGCGTGCATTGCAAGCGCCACCCTTGTTCCCGAACAGCACTCCCACCCGGGGTTAAAACCTCATCATTGGTCGTATCTCGTACAGCTCTACGATCGAATTCCGCTGGGGAAATACTCGGGGAAGTAGGGGCTTTCCTCGGGCAGCGTGATGTGCTTTTTGTCGGCGAT
>Ga0105048_10000450_pt1 | contig 63003 bp, 53 predicted proteins | sample MAT05_FD_78382 | JGI IMG/M metagenome (GOLD analysis project Ga0105048, IMG submission 78382) | Freshwater microbial communities from Lake Fryxell liftoff mats and glacier meltwater in Antarctica - MAT-05 | ecosystem: Environmental > Aquatic > Freshwater > Ice > Liftoff microbial mat | place... | reverse complement strand
TTTAATCCACATTTGCAATACGAATTTAAAGCAAATCACAATAAGGATTATTCCGTTGTGAAAACATTCAAGGCGGGGCAACTCGCCTTTTTTTATTGAATATTAACCCGAAATTTTAAAGATTGGTTAACGAATTTATGTTCAAGTTTTACGACTCTAACGCTTGCCAACACCAATTTACTGTTTTTATGTGTTCTGAAATGTTTTTTTATTTGAAGAATTAAGATTTTTTAGTAAATTAATTTTACCCCTTAAATCTATCAAATACCCGTTAATTTTGTGGCCATTAATTCTCAACTTTCCTCGAATTCAAAAAAACTTAAACGTGCGATTAAACTTTTTCTCTTTCCTTCAACGGTATTCGTATTATTTGTCAATTCGATTGGAACAACCTATCGCATGGCTTCAAAAACTTACCTATTTAAGTATTGTCCTTTTCCTTTTTGAATGCAAATCTATCGAGCCTTCTGCGCCTACCATGGTTGCCAAAAACATTCCCGAGCCAAAACAACCAGGCTCTGTAATTGATATACCAGTAAGTATCAATCTTAATCGTTATTTCCGACAGGCCGAAGCTTTGGTTGATACGCTTTTTACTGGCAAAGAAACGCCTTGTGAAGGTTTAAGGTATTCTTATATTTTCAGAAGATATCCTTTTAATATATCCGGCAGTGGAAATAAAATAGACCTCGCCTTTGATGGACAGTATCAAATTGATTTGGTTTATTGTGCCAAATGTATGTTTGATAAGTGTATTGTTCCCTTGGTTGGTGGCAGTTGCGGTTTAAATGAACCCAGACGAAAAATGAGTATTGGCTTTACCTCTACAATAGCTTTATTGCCCAATTATCGCCTAAAATCAATTACGTCCTTAACAAAATTAGAACCTATCAATCGATGCAATCTAACCGTATTTAATTTTGATGCAACCGATAAATTAATCGGCTATATCAAACAACCGCTTGCCAATTTGGGACAAATGGTTGATAAACAAATGGATTCATTTAACTTGAAAGCCGAGGTGAAAAGTTTTTGGAACGAAATAAGTGGCGAAATTCCATTGGGAACTTATGGATTTCTTTCGCTCAATCCAAAATCACTTGGAGTGGGTACCTTGAATATGAATGGTTCAATGCTCGATTTTAATCTGGCTCTTTCTGTAAAGCCGGTACTAAGAACCAAAAGTAATCCTTCAGTACCAATAACACTGCCAAATCTAAGTGCTTATACACCGGGAACTGGTTTTAATGTATTGCTCGATTTATACATCAGTTACGATTCGCTTTCAAAATATGTTGGGCAAGAAGTAAATGGCAGTATAATTAAATTAAAAAATAAAAAGGTCATCATCCAAAACGTTAACATTCAAGGTTTAGGTAACGAAAAAATAGTTATTAAAGTAGATTTTGCCGGAACCCGCAAAGGTGTCATGTACATGATAGGAACACCGGCTTACCAATCCATCACCGGTGAATTTACCATTCCAGATTTGGCATTCGATATCAAAACCAAATCCTTGATATTTAAAATGGCACGCTGGCTTTTTAATGATAAATTAACCAATGCCGTTAAGGAAGGTATTCGGTATAATTTTACACCCATGCTAGAACAAAGCAGGATTGATTTGCAAAAAGAACTCAATCATGACTTTGGAGGAGGGGTAAAATCAACAGGCCAAGTAACCGATTTAGTATTGCAAGAAATTTACCCTGCACAAAACAATGTGATCCTTCGGGTACTTTCTAAGGGAAGTTACAAGGTTAAAATGCAATAATTAGAATATTCTTCAAACACCTTAAGAGTAGCTATGTGTTTGATTAATTGACATTTTGAAACCAAAACACTCCTAACTTAACGGGCATTGTGTATTAGATTCTACACTTTCAACCTATTTATTTGGCTTAAAGTTTAGTTTCCCGGTCAACAACCGCCAAACGTTTCATGTAATCTACCTCTATACTCACAAAATCGTATTCTTCTACTACTTTGCCATGCAGTTCATAACAACCCGGACCGGTAAACGGGTATTGTTTGGCACTAGGCGGAAAATGAACAGTATCAATCCAGTAGCCCTCCGTATCGGTAAATGTGCCAAAATACATGCGATCGCCTTTGGATGTTCGGGTGGGTTTTACGCTTACCATATAACCAACAATACTTACGCGTTTATGAAGGAAACTTTTAAGGTGTTTGGCGGTGATTGATGACGGCAAGGTATCCTTTAACAACTGAAACGGCGAACAGAGCGAGAAACCAAAAAGCTCTATTTCATCAAAAGCTTCGTCGATGGGCGAGTCTATTAACTCGGGTAATTTCCAGGTTTTTGTAGCAGTTTCGAAGAGTTGTTGCGATTGCTGGGGCGTTTTAACAGGTTGAAGTAAGGCGTGTATTTCCCAAAGCAATTCTTTTTTATTTCGGCCGGTAAATTTGAAAGTGCCTGCCCTAATTAACAAACGCATTTGTTCAATGCTTACCGGAACTCGTTTTATAAAATCGTATAAATCTTTAAACCAGCCATTTGCAGCGCGTTCATCTAAAATAGTTTGCACGATATGGTAATCCAGTTCGGCAATTCTATTTAGCCCTAAGTAAATAATTTTGCCTTTTATTTTGTAAAAATCATCACTGTTATTGATGCAAGGATGTTTTATTTCAGCACCGTGCATTCGGGCCTCGTGTATATATAATTCAGACCGGTAAAATCCACCTCCGTTATTAAGGGTAGCAACCATATACTCTAATGGGTAATAGGCTTTAATAAACAAAGCCTGATAACTTTCAACGGCGTAACTAGCCGAATGTCCTTTAGAGAACGCAAAATTTCCAAAACTTTCAATCTGGGTCCAGATATCGGCCACCAACTGGTCGTTGTAACCTTTTTGTTTACAATTAGAAAAAAAATTATCTTTTACTCGTCCAAATTCATTACGTTGTTTAAACTTCCACGACATCCCTCTTCGCAAGTAATCGGATTCGGCCAAAGTAAGTCCGGCAAAAAAATGGGCTATTTTTATAACATCTTCCTGATACACCATTACACCATAAGTTTCGTGCAACAAATCATACAACTCGGGAAGCCTTTCTCTGGCTTTCTTTCTTAGATTTTCGTCGCGGTAGCGAACAATATACTCGCGCATCATACCACTTTTAGAAACTCCGGGGCGAATAATAGAGCTGGCAGCTACCAAGCGCAAATAGTCATCGGCTCTTAATTTAGCCAATAACATACGCATGGCAGGCGATTCTACATAAAAGCAACCAATGGTTTTACCAACCCTAAGCATGCCTTTTATTTCCTCATCCTGTTTAAATCGCTTTATATCATGTACATCGATATCAATGCCTTGGTTTTGCTTAACAATGGCAATGCTGTCTTTTATTTTTCCTAGCCCCCTTTGACTTAAAATATCAAATTTGTATAAACCAATATCTTCGGCTTCCAGCATACTAAATTGGGTAGTGGGATACCCTTTGGGAGGCATAATAGTAGCGGAATAACAGCTGATGGGAGCTTCTGAAATAATAATTCCACTCGAGTGAATACTTAAATGGCTTGGAAAACCTTCAATTAGTTTGCTGTACTGTAAAACCAGTTTTCCCAATTGATCGGTATTGGGGTACTTATTGGTCATTTGCAGTCGGTCTATTTCGCCCGGTGGTAAACCAAATACTTTGCCCAACTCGCGAATTACCGAATCGTGTTTAAAGGTATTGTAAGCCCCAAGTAAAGCAGTGCGTTCGTAGCCGAAACGCTCAAAAATATATCGCGTAATATCATCTCGGTCGGTCCACGAAAAATCCATGTCGAAATCGGGGGCATTGCTGCGATAAATATTGATAAAGCGTTCAAAATACAGGTCGAGTTCTATTGGGTCAACATCGGTAATGCGCAAGAGGTAAGCAAGTATACTGTTGGCACCGCTTCCCCGGCCTACGTAAAAATAGTTTTTGTGTTGTGCGTACCTAATAATATCCCAATTAATAAGAAAATAAGAGCAAAAATTGAGTTGTTCAATGACCTGAAGTTCTTTGTCTATACGCTCCATAACTTCTTTGCCTGGATTTGGGTAGCGGTAGGGTATGCCCTCCAGACAAAGCTTTCGAAGCAGCGCAACATCTTCTTCTTTGCTCCGTGTATAATACTTCAAATTTTTATTAACGAGTTTTCCGTATTCAAAATAGATAGAGCAGGTATTGAGTATGTTTTCGGTATTGGTAATAATATCGGGGTAACTTGCAAAAGCAGCATAAAGAATTGGTTTGGGTAATATTGTTTCATGCCCCTTGGCTTGTTGTTCGGGCAAAAGTTTACTTAGTATGGTATTGGTATCAATAGCACGAAGCAGGCGGTGGGCATTGAACCGGCTTTTGCCCGAAAATGTTGCCGTTTGCAATACTACCAGTTTGTTTATTTGGTGTCGTACAGATAAAAACGGCAGATTAGGAGCCTCTTTAGCAGAAATACCGATAAATTCATGGCTGCGGAGTTTCCATCCCTTGTAAATACTTAGAGGGTAAATGATGTAGACATTGTTAAATTCGGGAGCAATGCTATCAAACGGGTCGCCGCAGTGCAGGTGTTTGGTAAGATGTTCGTTAAGTTCTTTAAAACCCGCGTTGTTTTGTGCAATGCCAACATACATTTGTTGGGCTTCGTTTCTGAAATCGATGCCTACGATTGGTTTTACTCCAAGTTTATTGGCCAATCGAATAGAGTCGAAGCAAGCCGAAGTATTATTGATATCGGTAAGCGCAAAACTTGTGTATCCATTTTGCTGTACCGCGTTTAACAATTCTTCAACAGAATAAGTTCCGTAACAAAAACTGTAATAGGTATGGCAATTGAGGAGCATTTTTTTTTAATATTATGTGGCTAAAGCCTTTGTACTTCTTTTTCTTTTAAGTCAGCTAAATCGGTTGCCGATGGCTTCAGCCAACGGATAAAAAATATATCACTTTGCTTTAGCATCATTCTTTATTAAATTCCATCCATATCTTTCCATAAACTCATTTATTTCATCATTAAATAATCTTTTCGAATGATGTTCTTCCTGATTATGAATATATTTTCTTACAGATTCAAGGTCACTTTCACTTACTCCCACAACCCAGTAGTCATCTTGCCAACTGAATTTATCTTTTGTTAATTTGTTTTTATTTATCCAATAGGAAGATTCTCCTTTGATAAGCTGTACCACTTTACTGATGGTTTGCTCTTTGCCCAAAAATAGCAGGCAATGTGCATGGTCTTGATGACCATTTACGCAATCAAGCCAAATGTCTTTTTCTTCAGAATTTTGTTTTAAATGCTGAAATACTTCTCTGCTTAAATCTTGTGAATCTAAAAAAAGCGCCCTGTTTTTTGTAGAAAAAACCATGTGAATGTAACCTCTTACCCAACTCATGCTATTATTTTTAAAAAATAATTAATGAAACTTGTGATCAAATCTGTTTTTATTAGTTTTACTTACTGTTGGCTTCAGCCAACGGGTAAAAGCCATCAGCCCTATTGATAGCATTTGTTCCATAGCGCTCCCGTATTTTGTCCATGGCTTTGTATAATTGTAATTGTTCTGCGGTTTCTTCAAACAAGTTATATTGGTGTCCGCCTTGTATCAAGTGACTGAAACGTATGCCTATCAAGCGAATGAGCATACGCTTTTGATACAATTTGTCAAACAATGCCTTAACTTTTTCTATCAGGATATAATCAAGGGATGTATAAGGAATTCGGGCCTGTATGGTATAGGTATTAAAGTCGGAATAGCGGAGTTTAACCGTAACACAGGCCGTGAGTTTATTCTCGCTGCGCAACTGAAATGCCAATTTTTCGGTCATACCAATCAACAAACCTTTTAAGGCTTTAACATCAATGGTGTCTTTGTCGAAAGTACGTTCGGTAGAAATGGATTTTCGTTCAGAATAAGGCACTACCGGCGAATTGTCAATACCATTGGCTTTGCGCCAAATGAGGGAGCCATTTTCGCCAAGCACCTGTTGCATCAATTCGCAGGGCATTTCTTGCAAGGTATGAATCCATACAACACCCATGCCCCGCAGTAATTGGTAAGTTTTGTCGCCAACCATGGGGATTTTACGAATGGAGAGTGGGGCCAGAAATCCCTTTTCAGTGCCAAAAGGAATTTCTTTTTGCCCGTTGGGTTTAGCTTCACCGGTGCCAACCTTAGCTACGGTTTTGTTGGTAGATAGGGCAAACGATATGGGTAAATTGGTTTCTCGGGTTATTTTTTGCCTCAGCTCGGTAGCCATTTTATAACAACCAAAAAAACGATCCATGCCTGTAAGGTCTATGTAAAACTCGTCGATAGATGGTTTTTCGTAAAGCGGAACTTCACCGCTGATGATTTCGGTAATTACGTCGGAATACTTGCTATATTCACTGTGGTCGCCTCTTACAATAATGGCTTCGGGACAAAGTTGCCGGGCCATTTTCATAGGCATGGCCGAATGAATTCCAAATTCGCGCGCTTCATAGCTGCAGGACGCCACAACGCCCCGGTCGCTGGTGCCACCTACCAATACCGGTTTGCCAATTAACTTGGGGTTAATGAGACGTTCTACTGAAACAAAAAATGAATCAAGGTCAATATGTACAATCTGGCGTTCCATGCAGTTTTTTTTATAATAGGTTAATCAAAATTTTTCACTTACAAACAGCTTGTAATACAGTTAAACCCAAGCCGGTGCTTACTTCCAAGGTTGTGTTGTTCCAAAACAAACAAGGCCCCGAAGTTTATAAGCGCCTTCAAAAAAAAGAAAAACCATTCCCCCGCCATTTTTGACTTAGCAGAATTTGTCCTAGGGACACAGAAATGGGAGAGTCTGGGTCCAAAAGGCACAATCTGCCTTTCACTAGGCAGAAAATTGGGATGAGTTTAAACGCTGTAACCACCTTTTTTACACCATCGCTTTGTAGCTAAAAACAAAAACGATAGTTCGTGTGGCGGTAACGAACGTTTTACAACACATTGTGTTTTTTTTAAACAGGCATTTATATTTTTTTTAAACCGCAGTAAAATTACTATTAATTTTAGTATATTTGTGCTAAATATTTTAGTAATGAGTAAAATTTCAAAAAACATCAAACATTTGAGGCAGTTAAAAAAATGGTCGCAAGAGCAGATGGCGGACGCCTTAAATTTAACGAGGGCCCGAATTGGGTCTTACGAAGAGGAGCGTTGCGATCCGCCGATTGATGTATTAGTTAAAATTTCTAATCTCTTTCATATAGCCATCGATGCTATTGTAAAATGCGACTTGAGCACTATGGATTTAAATTCGTTTATCAAAGTAGGAGAGAACCGCCTTCTTTTTCCTATCGTGGTTGATAAAGCAAATAACGATCAGGTAGAAGTTGTTACGGTAAAAGCCTCGGCCGGTTACCTCAATGGGTACGCCGATCCTGAGTACATTGAAAATCTTCCAATCATGAATTTACCGTTTCGCATTACCGGCAAGCATCGCGCTTTTCCTATTAAAGGAGATTCTATGCCCCCTCTTAAAGAAGGCTGTTTTGTGGTAGGAAGATACGTTGAGTCGGTAAAAGATATTAAAGATGGTAATACCTATGTGTTAATTACCCAAACCGAGGGCGTTGTTTATAAGCGGCTTTACAATAAGGGAAATATAATAGAACTGCATTCCGATAATAAAATATACCGACCCTATCAAGTGGTTCCTTCCGATATACTTGAAATATGGGAATTTGTTTGCAATCTGAACGTTTCCGATAAAAAAGAAGAAGAATTAAACCTCGAAAGTATTATGAATTTTTTGCAAACCATGCGAGTAGAAATGGAACGCATCAATAAATCATAAAATTATATCGCAAGGTTCAGGATAAGAAGAGTGGCGGCTTCGAAGCCAATTCACTTTCAAACCAGAATAAACTTATTTGGGAGAATGAACTTTCTGAACCTAAAAACAAGTAATCATTTTTATCTTGTGATGTAGTTGAAAATACTTTTTAAATCATCCTTCGAAAGAAAAGTCCATTCTATTTGAAGCATTTTTCCATTTCCTTTTTAAATTCCTGCTACGATATTGTCTGTTTATTCACAGACTGCTTATCAGCAATTTCAATCTTATCTAGCAATAGTAGTTTATCTATAAAGTCTTTAAGTGAGAATTCTGCTGGCAATTGATCCAAGGTTTCTCTAAGTTGCTCTTTTATTATTATTTCAAAATTCAACTTATTTCTTCAAAACAGAAACGCGTGAATTATAACTATTTCCGCTGTGATCAATTGATTGAAGTAAGTAAATACCATTGCTAATGTTTAACAACGACATTTGGTGTACCGATGTTCCGGCTTCAGAAATGTCTTTAATAACCAACTTTCCTGTTAGGTCGTATAAATAAAAATTAAAACCTTCATCCGATTGTTTGTTTATATTAAGTATAGAACCATTAACAGGATTTGGATAAGCCACTGGTTCATTGCGTTTATAGATATCATTTGTGCTGAGTATTTTAACAGTGCCCTTTAAAAAATGTATGCCTCCTCTGGTATTTCCAACAATCACATCGCGTATTCCATCACCATCAATGTCGCCGGTTGCAGGCCTAGTTCTAGCACCAAAATCCATGGTAGTATATCGGTTATAAGCCGAATCAAACAGAACCGAGGTGTCTTCTAAGAATACTTTTTGATTGATATCTCCAAATTTCATTACCCTTATTTTGCCTTCTTCTCCACCAAAAATCATATCCCATTTTCCATCACCATCTAAATCTGCAATTTCTCCTGCGGCATTTCCAAAATAATCAAGTTGTGGCGGGTTCCTGTCAAATCGCATTTCATTTACTTTAAAATTACCCAAGGTATCATCTAAAAGGGTAAATGCCGGAGAACCTGTATTTCCGGTATTCTTATAATAATTAAAATTACCATCCCATTGTCCAACTACCAAATCCATCAAGCCGTTTTTATCTATATCGATTAATTGAGGTGAACTATTTTCTCCAACATTAATATTTAAGTAATTCTTTGTTGGGGTAGCAAAAGCCCAACTAGTATTTGTGCCTATATTTTTATAAAAGTAAAGGTTTCCATCCGAATTTCCAGCCAGTAAATCCATTCTGTTGTCGCCGTTTAAGTCACCAAATGTTATGGCTAATGAAGTAAGTGAATCTACACTCAGTCCCCATAAATCTTTATTTTCGAGTTTATAAACAGGCCGTTTAGGAGTTCCTATATTGCGGTACAATATCAACCGGTCGGTTTTGTCTCCAGTTTTTGCATTGTCGCCATTGCTTGCCAAAATTAAATCTAAATCTGAGTCACCATCAATATCTTGGAGAATAGGAGCTGTATAAGCTCCATGATCTAAAAATTCATCCGAGAAAAAATTTTGCTTTTCAAATTTGAATAATGGGAATGTATTAGAACCGTAATTTTTATAAAACCAGACTTGTTCTGTTTGTTCGATGAAGTATGAGTTATCGTATTGATTTGGAGCCACCAAAATATCGTTATTTCCATCTCCATCAGCATCAAGCATAAATGCCGCCGGAAATGTCTTTAACTGCACAGATGTTGAGTTGTCGGGCCAATGTCCAATGTAGGAAATCATGCTGTCGTATAAAAGATTCAAATCCTTTTTTCCGTTCTTTAAAAAAATCATGTTTTTACCGCCTGCATTTCCCATCAGTAAATCCATGTCACCATCGTTATCATTATCAAGCCACAACAAAGTACTACCACCATTGTGTTTGCGATAGATTTTGTAAGGACAACCTAGCAAAGAAATTCCATCAAAAGTGGTGTCAATAAAATCACCCCAACAAAAATCAGCCAAATCAAATACAGGAGGGTGTAATGGCAAATTAAAGTCTTTGGTCATATTGCGATATAAGAGTAATTGGCCAACATTTGCCTGATAGGAAAATAAATCAATATCACCGTCACCATCAACATCACCAACGGTTGGCATGTTAAAAAAATCGCAAGAAAAGTTACTGCTGTCGAATGGTGGAGGATAAAAATTATGTGCTTTTAATTCGGCTATCTGAATAAATTTAACCCTTTTATCGTTAGGTTCTGTCACATTTTTGAATAAAACGGTTACGAAATTTATATTAGCCCATAAATCTTCCTTACCATCGTTATCGTAGTCTTTTAAGAGCATCCAGCCAGTATTAATCTTTGGAAAAGCACTAACATATTTTGGACTGTATACATAATTTGTAATGCCTGCTTTACCGGAGTTGATAAATGGCAACATCATTCCCCCGGTGCGATCGTGTATAATTAAATCCTTTTTACCGTCGTTATTAATATCAACACTTTGAAACTGAGGCTGATTAATGCCCCCAAGCAAGGCTTTTGATAGGGTATCACCTGCTTCATTTAGAAATATTGGAAGGTTGGAAACTTTGTAAGTTAATTCTCGTTTTTGAGCATGACTAAACAAGTTAAACAAGAAGCAAATTGATAGTAATATTTTGTGCATACAAGAAAGGTTTTAAATAAGACTGCTAAACTAAGTAAATTGTTGCTTGTTGAATACAAGATTTTGAAAAGCAAAAAATCAATCTAATTCATTTCTAAAATGAACCTAATAAATGTCGACCAGTTAGCTCTAAATTTAGTTCTTACCAATAAGGCGAATGAACTCAGTTCGGGTATCCATATCTAAAAATTGTCCGAACAAAGCTGAAGTCGTGGTTAAACTGGTATCATCTTTAATGCCACGACTTGATACACATAAATGTTTTGCTTCAACAACCACCGCTACATCTTCGGTTTTTAAGGCTTCCATCAATTCGTTTGCAATTTGAATGGTCAGTCTTTCTTGCACTTGAGGTCTTTTGGAGTAGTAATCAACAATGCGGTTAATTTTTGATAATCCTGCAACAACACCATTTGAAATATAACCAACATGTGCTTTACCAATAATTGGTACAAAATGATGTTCACAATTACTATAAAAGGAAATTTCCTTCTCAATTACCATTTGCTTGTAATTGTATTTGTTTTGAAAAAGAGTTACCTTAGGCTTATTTGCCGGATTTAAACCCCAAAATTGTTCTTTGATATACATCTTTGCTACACGACGCGGGGTGTCTGCCAAGCTATCATCGTTTAAATCAAGCCCGATAATTTGCATAATTTCTCTAAAATGCTTTTCAATCAAGTCAATTTTAGCTTCATCGTTTAGTAAAAAAGCATCTTCTCGCAAGGGGGTTTTGCTCGACATAATCATGTCATTAATCATAGAGGCGGCTTGGGATTTATCCTTGGTAAGTGACGAAATTTCGTTCGGTTTCATAAAGTTTTACTTGAAGTTGGTGGTTTGGATTAATTAGTGGTCGCAAGATATTCCATATAACAATTGCAATATTTTCTGCAGTAGGGTTTATTTCGCGAAACTCAACCGTATCGAGGTTGAGGTTTTTATGATCAAAACGCTCTTCTACATTTTCTTTAATCAAGTCTTTTAGATATTTTAAATCAATTACAAAGCCAGTATCAGGATTAACATCACCGGTTAACGTTATTTCCATATCATAATTATGACCATGATAATTGGGTAAGTTGCAAAGCCCAAAAACTTCTTTATTCTTGGCCTCGTCCCAAGCTGGATTATTTAAACGGTGTGCGGCATTGAAATGAGCTTTTCGAGTTACTGAAATAGGCATATAGGTATATAGATAACAAATAAGGGTTCACAAAGTTCAAAGTAATGCAAATATTTTCGGTTTCTCTGTTTTTTCAATTAAATCTTAATAGAAAAGAAATTTTCTAATGAGGATTTAAAATCAAATCAATCTATACAATTTTCTATAGATATTTCAATCCTGTCTTCATTTTAAGAATTAGTTTTGTTTAAGTAGCAGTTGAAAAAACTAAAAATAGATTTGAAATTTGTTCATTATTTTTAAGACAAATTTTGTAAATAATTGAAAATCAAATATATAATTAAGAATAATTTTTGTTTAACATTTTATTAAATAAAATAAACAAAATGTTTTTTTATTAAAAAATTAATCCTAATTTTGTGGAGCAAATTTTAAAATAAGTTAAACAAATGACAGCAATTGAATTTAGTACTCTTATTCACAATGAATCACAAACATTAAAGAATTATGCCTTGATGCTTACGCGCAATATCGAGGACGCAAACGATCTTGTTCAAGAAACAATGTTAAAGGCATTTTCTTACAGAAACAAGTTTGCTATGGGCACCAATTTAAAAGGATGGTTATATATTATTATGAAAAATTCTTTCATAAATAATTACCGTCGTATCATGCGTCGAAAGACTATAATTGATACAACGGACAATACCTATCTTTTAGATTCACCAGGTTATAACATAGAAAACTTAGGTGAAACTAGTTTTATGCGAAACGATATTGATGCCGCAATCAATGAACTTCCTGAAGATTTAAAGATTACCTTTTCGCTTAATGTAGATGGTTTTAAATATCATGAAATTGCAGAAGCTTTGGATATTCCTATTGGAACTGTTAAAACACGAATTTTTGTAGCTAAACGAAAGCTTCGAAAAAAATTACATACCTACGGTGTCAATTACGGTCTGAATTAAGTTTAATTTTGAATTTTTATCAAGGAATCAGAAGTTTGCTTCCTTGAGTTATAATTCAGAATTATTAAATGGGTCGTTTTACATTTCTTTTCATTGATTTACTAATTATTGGGCTTCCAATACTATTCTCCTTTAGTAAACGTATTCATTTTATTTCAAGGTTTAAGCATGTTACTATTGCAACCTTTCTTGTAATCTCTATATTCATTCCATGGAATATTGCTTTTACTACACTAAAAATCTGGAGTTATAGTCCTTCTAAATACCTAGGTTTAACTATTGTTGAGGTACCTATTGAAGCATATTTATACTATATGTTTACTCCTTATCTGTGTATTTTTATTTACGTTTGGCTAACCAAAATAATTAAAAAAAATTACTTCAAAGGAGCCCATTTTGCGGTAACTCCCTTTTTAATTGCGGCCCTCGTTTTGTTACTCTTAAATAGTTTTGACCAAACTTATGCGGCATTTTCATTGTGTTTTCTGATTCTTTTACTCTTTATTCAATTAGTAAATGGCAAGCGCTATATGGGTAAATTTTATCTTTCATTTGTATTTAGCATTGTGCCATTATTCATAGTTGATAGTTTGCTTGCCGCGTTAAATGTTATATGGTTTGATTCAAAAGTTACACTGGCTTATAAATTGGGTTATTTGCCTTTAGATACCTTGATATTTGACGCAGGATTATGTTTGTTATCGGTTATGGGCTTTGAATGGTCTCAGCGTAATTTTTTTAAACATAGCTCACGGCATGTGGAAGAGGAAACTGCCTCCTAAACCAATGCAAATACTCATCAATTAATCAGTTCTAAATCCTTTAGACTGTTGAATTATGTGCTAATTATTTTGAAAATGTAGGTAATCATAATTCCTAAAGTATTTCCCACAAAAATATAGACCAAGATTTTTGCACCGTTTTCGAATTTAAATTTCAAATGCAATAGCAAAAAAATAAGCATTAAAAGGATAGGAATCAGCATGGGATAAAGTGCAATGCTTTCCAGTAATTGTCCATTCATTAAAGCCTTGCCCGATCGTTGAAGACCGCAGCCGGGGCAGTCGATACCTAAGTACTGCTTAGAGTAACATGGCAACATTGTTTAGCTATTTAATATAATCATCCCATGGGAAATTCTTTAAAGGACTTCCAGTAAAAATGAGTGAACCTAAAATAATTAAAATATAAAGTGCTGAAAGACACAAGCCTACGATTCCACATATTTTTCCCGCCTTTAAATTTTTTAACGAGCTTAAGGAAAATATCCCCGGATTTGCATCGTATAATAATTGGTCTTTATTTGCCCATACTATTGCTAAAATACCACAAATAACGCCAATAATTCCATAACAACAGCAGGTTACAATGGATAAAATTCCTAAAACTAAAACGGCTGTAGAGTGAGGCAATGTTTGAAAACCGCCAAATGGGTTCGAATTGTCTAAAACTTTATAATCCATGTTTCTAAAAAAATAATAGCTCCAATATTACAAAATGAAAGCCAAAATAAATCAGGAAAAATAAATAGGGCCTTCTGAAAAAGTTTAATGTGCGTTCAAGACTTAGAAGCAAGGTGAAGATGAACTTTTAGCGCTTTAAGCCTATGCAGACGAAGTATTGCATGTGCAATGAACTAGTAATGATGATACAAAATAAATAGTCCAATTTTAATTTTCCGGCCTAAAAACTATTTTTGAATACTAAAGTTGCATTTATAACTTGAATGTGCCAAATAGCTTTGGGTTATTTAATAAATGCAATTGGTTTAACCTGTTATAATAAGGTTATTTTTAAATTAAATGCATGGCTTTTAGAGCATTATGGAAGGTGGTTATGCAGTTATACGAAGCAGTTTAAGTATTAATTTATTGATTTCTTACTGTTGCGTGATTTTTGGCAGGCCCTAAATACAGTCTTCTACAATAAAGTTAGTTAAAAAAAAGTTAATAATTTTATTTTTGCCTTTTTTAAGAACTCAACTAAGGTCAGTTACACCGCCGCTCACAACATATTTCATAATTTCTGTTGAGTTAACATTAAGATAGGTTACCTGATTCTTCTTTACTAAAAAGTGATTTCCCGAAAAATTGTAAGAATGAGGGAAATAAACGCCAACATAATCGCTTAATAATTCAGGTTGATTTAATGAGGAAAGATCTTTTGCTGTTATGAAGCCTAACTTTAGTAATCCACTATCATTCATTTTTACCATTACGGGTTCGTTAAATCGTTTTTTGTCGCCAACAAATGCCTCAAGCATATCCTTTATACTGCTATAAATAAATTTAACACCTGGTGTTTTTTCAAGTAAACTCTCAAACCATTCAAATATTGGCTGATAGAATAGCTTTGATCCAAAGTAACCGAAAAAGGTAATAACAAAAAACATAACTAAAATTCCTAAGCCTGGAGTTCCTAATGGTAAAATGCCGTCTATGCTTTCTATTACCCAACGGATTATAGCGTAGGTAATCATGATTGGTGCAATAAATACGAGTCCCCTAATAAAATACCCGATAACGGATTTGAGCTTTTTTCTAAAATAAAAGTGTGACATTATTTCTATTGTATTTATTTAATTCGTCTTAAATTTAAATTGTTTTTAGTTTAAATATTCGGCGCAAAGATACATTAAGCTATGGCTTTGAAATTGATATAATTGTTAAATCTATGCGCTAAATTTATTGCATGAATCTGAAAGTTATTTTCTCAAAAAAAAATTATAGGTTTAAAGTTACCTTGACTTTTTGCAAATTAGATTGAATATAAAGGATGGAATAGTGAAAAATTAAATAGAAAAATTTTGTTTAATGCCTTAGATTTGCCCCCTATATTTTAGTTAAAACAAAAATTTACTTTCTCAAGATAATGATATCATTTGAACAAACCGAAAGCCAAAAATTAATCCGTAGCACAGTAAAGGATTTTGCTGATAAAAATATTCGACCATATTTAATGGATTGGGACGAGAGTCAGACTTTGCCTTTGGATTTATTGAAACAAATGGGTGAATTGGGATTGATGGGTATATTAGTACCAGAAGAATACGGAGGAGCAGGTTTAGGATATTATGAATACATTGTAGCCATTGAAGAAGTTGCTAAAGTTTGTGGATCGATTGGTTTGAGTATGGCTGCTCATAATTCATTATGTACTGGTCATATTTTGTATTTTGGTAACGAAGAACAAAAAAAGAAATGGTTGCCAAAATTGGCGAGTGGTGAATGGTTGGGTGCTTGGGGTTTAACTGAAGCAAACACCGGCAGCGATGCTATGCGCATGCAATGTGTTGCTAAAAAAGATGGTAACGACTGGGTGCTTAATGGATCAAAAAATTGGATTACACATGGTATTTCAGGTGACTTAGCTGTTGTATTAGCGAGAACTGGAGAATTGTTAGATTCAAGAGGTATTACTGCATTTGTTGTTGAACGTGGCACACCCGGATTTAAAGGCGGCAAAAAAGAAAATAAACTGGGCATGCGCGCAAGTGAAACAGCCGAAATGATATTTGAAGATTGTCGTATTCCTGAATCAAACGTCCTAGGAAATCTAGGCGAAGGATTTATTCAAGCCATGAAAGTATTAGATGGAGGTAGGATTTCTATTGCATCTTTATCTTTGGGAATAGCCAAAGGTGCCTACGACGCATCTGTTAAATATTCAAAAGAACGTCATCAATTTGGTCAACCAATAAGCAATTTTCAAGGAATTAGTTTTAAGTTAGCCGACATGGCTACAAAAATTGAAGCCTCTGAATTACTAATTTATCAAGCAGCGTTTTTAAAAAATAATCATAAACCAATGACTAAGGAATCGGCCTTTGCAAAATATTATGCCTCCGAAGTTTCAGTTATGTGCTCTACTGAAGCCGTTCAAATATTTGGAGGTTACGGATATACAAAAGATTTTCCAGTTGAGAAATTTTATCGTGATAGCAAACTTTGTACGATTGGCGAAGGTACCAGTGAAATTCAAAAGCTTGTAATTGCTCGTGAAGTTTTAAAATAAGGCTTCCTAAAAAGATAATATTCAATTAAAACAAATCTAAAGGTTGGACGAGTAACATTTTTTCACGTTCTACAATAACTTTCCCGGCTGCTGCCCCTTTCATTTTCCTTACATATTTTCGAAGGGTGTAAATAACTGGAGATAATGAATTAGTTTTAGCCTTCGAGTACCAAGCCGCAAGCGAAGCAGCTTGTTCTAATACATTGACTGGAATAGGTTTTCCTCCCGGATTTTTAATGATTACGTGCGAACCACTTACATCTTTTGCATGCATCCAAGTATCGTTTTTGGAAGTGAATTTACTCAATAATTCGTCATTGGCTTTGGCATTCTTACCGACTAATATTTCAAATTCTGCAATTTTATAGACTCGGTGAGGCAGTAACTTTAATTTGTTGCTCACAATATTTGTAGCTGTTTTGTCAAACAATCGCAAAGCTTTTGTGTTGTCGGCCTCAATTAATTGAAACAACTTTTGATTCAATGTTTCGATTTCTAAATTCACTTCGTTAAATGCTTTCTGCTTAAATTCAAATTCTTTAACCTCGTTTTTAGATTTCTTGTAATAGAATGCAGCATTTTGTTGAGGGTTTAAGTCTGATTTAAGTTTTAGAATTATCTTTGAGTTATTGTAAAAATCAAATATTTCAATTCTTGAAACTCCCATGTGAATACTATGAAGGTTGGCCATGATCAAATCGCCAATCTGACTATAAGAACGCTTATTTTTAATTGTTTCCAAACTTCGTTGCAGTTCTAACTTTAGTTTAAGTTTCAGTTGAATTTGCTTTTCAAGATTCGAAATTTGACTTTGCTTCTTAATTTTAAATGATTCAGAACCAATATACAAATTAGCGAAATCATTGCATGCCTCTTGAATTTTTGTGTATGTGCCGATGGTATTTAACAATGGGAAGCAAGACAATTCAAAGGAGTTGTTAACCTGCTTTGCAATACTAACTTCTTTGTTTTTAAACTGAATCTCGAATTCTTTATAGCGTGAAACTGGGTCTTGGCTCCCAAAGTAACCTAAAGTCTCTAAATAGTTGGACGCGTCAATTCCAAACCAAGGGAAATTAGCAGTAAAATTTTTTTGGTCAAAATTTGTACCCTTTAAAGCTGCAACATCTTTTGTAATTCCTGAATAATTAGTCCAAGGAGTTTCGAGGTCTTTTTTAAAATTGAGTTGAAATATTTCTGTTGGAATTAATTTTTCATTAAACAAAATAACATTTGAGAATTTGCCAAAAAGTTTAAAAACAAGAATATAATTATTACTCATTTGCAACTCGAAACTTCGGCTGTTTGGATGTGAATTTACCCCAATTAGCCCTTTCTCATGTATGGAATTGAACCATTGCATTCGATTTTTAACTGGAAAGTTTTCGATTGGTAAGAATTGGAAAAATGCCTGACCCTGAAAAAATTGAATTTTGAATCCTCTTTTTTCTGAGAATACAAAAAAAAGATCGGATTTTGAAGTGCTAAAAATAGATTTAAGTTTACTGGACTTTAGCCATATATTTAATTCAACAGCTAAGCGTTCGGTCGTAAAGGCGTCCGGATACATGGTTTAAAATTCGCCATATACGTCGGTTAGTAGCTCGCATCCTTCTGCAGTAATAAGTATGGTATGTTCAAATTGTGCTGAAAGTTTTCCATCCAAAGTTCTTGCTGTCCATCCATCATTTTTATCAACTTTTGTTCGCGCTTTGCCTTCGTTTATCATAGGCTCAATCGTAAAAATCATACCTTCACGCATGCGTTTGCCACTATTTTTATCTGCAACGTGACTTACCTCTGGTTCTTCGTGGAAAGCAATGCCTACGCCATGTCCACAAAATTCGTAAACAACGCTAAAGCCTTTGCTCGTTGCAAAATGATTAATTTCGTAACCAATATTGCCAAATCGATTGCCGGGATAACATTCCTTAATACCAATTTTCAAGCATTCTTTGGCAGCATCTATTAATCGTTTAGCTTCTTCACTTATTTTTCCAACAGTATACATTTTGCAGGTGTCACCATAATATCCATTTAAAATGGTTGTAACATCTATATTCAAAATATCGGAATCTTTTAACACATATTCATTTGGAACTCCATGACAAACCACATCATTAACGGAGGTACAAATGGATTTTGGATACTTGTTATAATTGAGAGTGGCAGGCTTTGCACTGTGTTGAATAACAAATTCATGGGCCTTTTGATTTATGAAATCGGTTGTGTTTCCCGCTATTACAAATTGTTCAAGATATTTTAGCGTTTCTGCGGCCAAATGACCACTTTTTCTAATTCCTTCGATTTGTTCCTTACTTTTTATTCGTATGCCCATGGCATTGGTTTTAATTAATTCTGAATTGCAAAAATACAATATATATTGGCAAAGGCTTTAGCGATAATATTACAGAAATTAATCACTTTTAACTTTTAGTTTGAGCTGTGTAGTGCTCGTTTTAAAGATTCTTTAAAAGTAAATCTCTAAAATAGTCATTCATAAAAAAAGTGATATAATTTCTCATACCACTATTTATATTTTGCTTTTTTAGTTCTTTATTCCTTGATAAATCTACCTATAATATTTCCGGCTTTAATAGAGTAAAACCCGGCCGAAAGTAAACTAATATCAATTGAACTGCTGATAGAATTCTGATTTAGTTCTAGCTTTACCTCTTTAACTATTTGCCCTTGAACATTTATGATTTGGAGATTAGAAGCGTTGTTGTATTCCGAGAATTGAATAGTAATTGCGTTTTTTGAAGGATTAGGAAATATGGTAGCCAATGATTTAAATGCTTTTTGAACTGTAGCTGCCTGCCCTGTTATTCCTGAAACATTGGCACTTGCACCATGACTAGTATTATAATAGGTTCCGCTTGCAGATTGTGTTAATTTAACCGTTTTAACCAAATAGTAATTAGTTCCTTGAAAGGGTGTTTTGTCTTTGTAAATCGTGGAAGAGAGCGGCGCCGAATTTAAAGGATAGTAATTGCCATAAGGACTACTTGAACGGTAAATATAATAACCTAGATTGCCGGATTCATTACTTGCAATCCAACTCAAATCAACTTCAGTGTTATTAGTTTTTGCTGATGCCACAAGATTTGTAGGAGGTTCAATCATGTGTAAACGCAAAGTAGGGTCACCCATCAAATTAATAGAAACAATATTTGCAAATACATTATATGAATAAGTAGTTCTATTATTTTGAGTAAGTAAAGCGCAATACCCTATTGGGTCGCCTAAAGCCATTGGGTGATTTTGCCAATAAGGCCTTCCGCTCCAAACATTGGTTAAGCCATTTTCTGAAGCAGCTAATGGAGCTCTAAGTAGATTATTTGCAATGTCCCAATCACCAAAATAACTTCCAAATAACATATTAAACATGGCTCCTTTTTTGGTGGTAAAATCGTCTGTTGTTCCAACGCCACTGCACGATGTGTAAGAACCTCCACCGGCTCCGTATGAGAAAAGAAGGTTTTCGGTAGCGCAAGTGGTTAGTAAATCTGCCTCAATTACATTTTTAGGTCCAAACATCACTGAAAAATTTCTCCATCCAGTACTTGCAAAAGCACCATAGGTTGCCGCATCAAAATTTTCGTCTATAACGCCTTTTTCTACAGTTTTAGTAATTTTATATCTAAAATCATGAGCCTTTTTAAAGTACTGTTTAGTTAATTCGGCTTCGTTTAGTGCAAATTTGGGCATATTTGATAAATCAACTCGACCGGTAAAAAATCTTACGGATCCAGGAATTTCAATATTATCAAACTTACTATCACCGGCAAGATTTTGGTTTTCTGTCCTTGATCCAACGGTATTGTTTTCTCCATCGGCCCACTGATCAAAATCAATGGCATAATAGGTATCCGTTGGCCAGCAACCTACATGGTCAGGGTGACCATCTGGTGGAACGGTATAATATGGGTCTGCACCGAAATTTCCTGAATATGGAACTGGTACATGGCCTATAATTATCAAGGATTTTAAACCTCCTGAAAATTGATGAAAGCGTTTTATTTCGCGTTTTATAAACTGTACCGAATCTGTTTTAGAAACCTGCAATGCGTAAACTTTCCAACCATCTGCTGCTATGTCCTTTAAGTAAGCATCGAATTCTACTGAAACATTGGCAGCAAGACTTTTCTCAATTAAAACTAAAGCATTTCCGCGATTGTGAATAACAGGAATATCAATTCCACTTAAAATATAAGTGTTTCCATTATAAGTCCCTACCCGTTGAATATTGTATTCGTAAACATTACCAACTACAACATTGGTATCGGTCCACATCGTATCCAAGCCATTAGCCGTATATTTTATTGCACCCCAAGAAGAGGCGTCTTTCGCTTTGCGATAAATATTGTACTTAGTTACCCCAGTTGCTATTTTTGGCCAACGAAGTGAAATAGACGGTGGTGATTTAGAAACAACTACACGTGCCTGTACAGTATAATCACGTGAGGATTGAGCCTGAGAATTTTGGTAAATAAATATGCCTAAAGCAAGGGAAATACCGTGAATAAATTTCATAAATTTAAAAAGCTTAACGTTTATTTTTGGATAGAAAACGGACTGTAAAATATTGAATCATCAGCTATAATAACTGCGTTATAATTACCGTTTGATAACAAACTTGTGTCTAATCTTATTTCTTTACCATCAATTGTAAATGTTGTATTTTGAATAAGTTTTCCACCCATATCAAATACAAAAACATTTAGATTTCTACTTTCATTGGCGCCAATCTCAATATTAAGATATTGGTTTGCAGGATTTGGATAAGCAATTGATCTGTTTTGATGGATGTTTTTTATTCCAGCATTATCATCAATACTTATATAATCTGTTTTTGTAATAGTACCACTTCCAGAAGCATTAGCCGCTACAAGTTTAACGGTATATTTACCACTGCTGTTAAAGGAAACCTGTGGGTTTTTACTTTTATTTGTTGTGCCGTTTTCAAATTTAGCGTTGTTCGGCGTAATTGTCCAAGTGTGATTTAATGGCGAATTTGAGCTATTATCGGTTAAGGTAATAATTTCACTTTTGTTTGCCATAATTTTATTTGCCGAAAAATTAGCAATTGGTGCCAATGGGTTTAGGTTCGATTTATAGTTGTCGCGATATCTAATACTTGTTGGAGTAAAGGTTCCACCAATTTCAGTTCCACTTACTTCCAAAACAGGAATTTTCTCTGTTTTACTTAACCATTTATATTCAACGCGATTGTTTGGGAATGCAAAGTTTATAGGAGTTTGACCTGTAATTGCAATAGCCATAGAATCGGTTTCAGTTATTACCGATTTAATTCGAATGCATTCAATATCTGATTGGAAAGGTGTTGAAATTTTTCCCCAACCGTCAACAGTATTTATTCTGTTTCCATTTTGAAAATAACTTCCAATTGTAATAGCAATGGCAGATAAAGGTATTTTTAAGGCAAAGGTTGCACTGTCCTTGTCATTAAACTCTAGAGGAAATTGATAAATTTCATCCGAATTTGTGTGCTTGCCAGCTTGAGGTAAGGGTAAAATACTAAGCTGAAATCCAATTCCAACTGCCTCCCATTTTGAAGTGGATTTTTTGAAAAAATTATAAACTTTCTTAAAACCGACTTGTCCTCCTCCAATTGAATCTGCTATTTTTAAACCAATAGAAGAAAAACCGAAATTAAGGACATAAGGTGTAGAGGAGGATATTTTGTAATCATAAATAGCTTGGGATGTAGGCTTTAATTTGGTAAAGTCCCACATTTTATCTGCCCCACTCGATTTAAAGTCTATGCCATTGGCGGCTGGTACAATACTGTAACGGATAGTATCATTTGCCGAAGGCATATCGGAACTACTAATGGTTATTTGACCAAAAGTAAACAAAGAACTAAAGGAAATTAAGGTTAAAACGATACTTTTGCGAATAAAATGTTTCATCAAGTTGCTATAAAATTTTTCGAATATATAAAATTCAAATGTATAATTTTCATACTTGTTTTTTTATGTTTGATGTTTGGTAAAGCTAAGGCACAAAACTTAGACAGTATAGAGGTTAATTCCTATAATCTCAATTTGGATTTTAGTAAGATTAAATCTAAGCAAATGCATGGAGTGACCGAAATTAAATTTCAACCCACATTTGCAAAAAAAGTTCAAACCATAAGGTTTTGGTTGTTAAAACTAAATGTTGACAGTGTTTTTTTTAAACATTTTGATAGTTTAGTGTACCGAAAGGTTTCGTATACTTACAACGACACGTTCATAAGAATTCAAGAATGGCTCGAAGGATTGGCTGATGTTAAAATATTTTATCATGGCTCTCCAATAAAAGATGCTTCTTGGGGTGGCTTTTATTTTAGTGGTGAATATGCCTATAATATGGGAGTAGGATTTGTTTCTAATCCACATCCTTACGGACGGGTTTGGTTTCCGTGTTTGGATAATTTTACAGACAGAGCTACTTACCAATATTCGGTTAAAGTGCCAAATGGTTATTCGGCTGTTTGTGGAGGTCTTCTCAAGGATACAGTTTCAAATTCAGATAATACAGTTACTTGGAATTGGAATCAGAATTATGCAATACCAACTTATTTAGCTTCTGTTGCTATTGCGCCATACAAGCTAATGTATGATGAATTTTTGGGTATAAAAAAGCCAATCCAAATTATTTTAGCTGCACAAGCCAAAGACACTATCAATCTTAAAAAATCATTTGTCAATTTAAAAAGCGCTGTTGAAGTATTCGAAAGTTTTTATGGGCCTTATCGATTCGAGCGTATTGGATATAGTTTGGTCCCATTTTTTTCTGGTGCTATGGAACACGCCTGTAATATTGCATATCCACTGTACGCCGCTGATGGTAAATTAACTTACGAAACCGTTATGGCGCATGAGTTAAGTCATCATTGGTGGGGCAATAATACAACCTGTTTAACAGCCGGAGATATGTGGCTCAACGAAGGTTGGGCATCGTATTCGGAAGCACTTTTTGTCGAAAAAGTATATGGAGTTAAAGCCTACAAGGATTATATAAATAATCTACATAAAAATGTGCTTCAATTTGCGCATTTAACCGATGGTAGAGCTACCGCTGTAAATAATGTAAGCCATTCAAATACCTACGGAAGCCACGTTTATAAAAAAGGGGCCGATATGGTGCATTGTTTCAGAGGGGTAATGGGCGATATAGATTTTATAAATAAATGCCAAACATTGATGGAAACTAAAAAACAGTCGAACATCTCAACCCAAGATTTTATAAATCACTTTAATGATAAAACGAATTTACCCAAAGACTATATCAAACAGTTGATTAGCGATACAGGATTTTGCCATTTCTCAATTTTCAAAACTGTTACAACCAATGATGGTAGTGGTTTTAAAACCGAAATCAACTATACACAAAGAAAACGTTTTGGAAATCATGTGTATGACGAAATGCCATACGAAATATTTGCTTTTGACAAAAATTTTCAAGTTCAGATGTTTAAAGTAAAATTAGGAAAGGCAAAAAAAGTTACCATTCAAACTTCCTTTATACCTGTTTTTATTTGCCTAGACTATGATCAAAAGTTTTCGGATGCCATTACTGATGATGTGATTTTGACAGGTTCCTCGGGACAATTTGATTTAAAAAATGCTCTGATGAATGTGATAATCACAGAAAACACAGATACTTCTTTAATTCGAGTTGAACACAATTGGGTGTATCCTGACGGTTACTTTATAAATTTACCAAATGTGAGTATTTCAAAGGAAAGGTATTGGAAAGTAGATGGAATTTTTGACCCAAGTTTAAAAATAAATGCAATCATAAATTACGATGGCAGCAAACCAACCAATTTTTCAGCCGGATGGCTTGATAATCAATTACTAGAGGCACGTACCGAAGATAGTGTTGTGTTGCTTTATCGTGAAAACTCTGAAAGTTTTTGGCAAATTGAAACGGATGTGATAAAAACCATTGGCAATAAACTAGACAAAAAAGGCAGTTTTAAAATCAATTCCCTTAAAAAAGGAGAATACGCATTTGGTGTGAAGGGGAAGCTTACGACAAGTGGATATAACAATTTAGAACTTGATAAACAAATTAAACTGTTTCCAAATCCAGCCAATGAAAAATTGACAATTACTTGGCACGAAACTTTGAACCCCTTGAAAATTGAAATATGCAATATATTGGGAGAAAACATCTATTCTAGTCAAAATATTTCCGGCAACAAGTTTAAAGAAATTGATACCAAGTCTTTTGAGAACGGATTGTATTATGTTACTATTTTAAGCGAAAACTTTAAAAAAGACACCATTGAACTTAGTATTGCCCGTTAACCTTTCATCAGGAACTATACGTTTTGCAACAAATTCGGATATAGAATCCATTTATGCAATTTATACACCCTATATTTCAAATTCGGCTGTTTCTTTCGAAACAGAACTGCCTAGTTTAGAAGACTTTGCAAACCGAATTAAATCCATTTGGAATTCATATCCTTTCCTTGTTTTTGAAGATCAGTACGGCATAGTTAATGGCTATGCTTATGTTGGAAAGTACCGAGAGCGAAAAGCTTATGAATGGTGTGTGGAGTCTTCTATTTATATGTCGGATGATTTTATCGGAAAAGGAGTCGCTGCTGAATTATATAAAACATTAATTCAATTGGTTAAAGAAGCAGGATTCACTCGCATTTATGGAGTAATTGCAGTGCCCAATGAAAGGAGTGAAGCCTTCCATCGTAAACTTGGGTTCGAGAAATTTGCTTTGTTCAAAAAAACCGGTTTTAAACTAGATAAGTGGTGGGATGTTGCTTGGTACGAGTTGGTAATAAATGATTTGGTGGTGCCCAGTAGATAAAAAAGATTTTATTTCACAAATAAAATCCTAGTGCGACTTAAAAAGTTTTAGTAATCCCTAATTTATAACTTTTTTTCTGCCAGACAAGTCGATTTTCGATTTTCATAAATTATTTTTTCTCTTTTAAAACTTTGTCAATTGAATCGATGCTTTGCTTATTTCTTTTCAAGAGTTCGATATTTTTTAATGGGTCTTTGAGTAAAACGGATTGTACCTTGCGTTTTTGCAAATAAATGAGAATCTGTTCGTTATGATAAATCAATTCTTTTCCAAGTTCCAATTTCTCAATATTTTTCAATTCAGCTATGGCTTGGTCCCAAAAAATGGTGGCAGAATCTAAATTCCTTTTAGAACTATCCCTTGATTCATAGGCAATTGCACTATCTTCAAATTTACCTGCTCGAATAATTGTTTGATTATAGGCAAGATACGGATCAGGTAATCTTTTTGCAATTACAATACTCGAACCAATTATCAGTAAACTTGGTAATAAAAAAGTAAGGACATTAATTAATTTATTTTTAGGATTTTTATAATGCCAAACAAGCAAATAACCGCATATTAAACCGGCAATCAGGCCGCCAATATGTCCGGCATTGTCTATCATAGCCGAGGTACCAATAAGTAAATTAAATACTACCATAAAAAGTACACTTTTAAGCATGGCATTTCTAAATTCCTTTTCAAGTAAATTGGTGGTAAGCAATGCTAAAAGCAAACCAACCATTCCAAAAATAGCTCCCGAAGCTCCTGCGCTTGGTGTTGCATAATGCCAAACAATACTGTTTAAACTCCCAGCCAAACCAGCTACAAGGTAAGCAAAGCCAAATCGCCAACTTCCAATCATACGTTCTAAAAACGACCCAATATCGTGAAGCACCCACATATTAAAGAATATGTGAATGATACCAATATGTATGAAACAGCAGGTGATTAATCGCCACCATTCGCCTTGCAGAACAAAAGATCTAAAATTTCCACCCCATTCCAAAACATTGGCAGTAGTTGGGGACATAAAACTCACCCCCCCAAACACCATGATTATGAAAACCAGAACATTAATAATAATAATGGCGGGAGTAACCCTGAAACTTTTGCGAAAGCTAAACATGGTCGCAAACATGGAAGAGTTAGATTCTGATTGAATTGCTTCGGTTTCCTGCATCGGATTATTCATGAAATAATGATGTTTGAGTTCTACAACCTTTTTATCAAAATTTGGTGAAACGATAAATGTATTGAGACTTTTTGCAAATTCTTCAACTATAAATTGGATAGCCTTAGATTCAAGTTCAGATTTGCAAATGATAGTAACTTCGTTATTAGAAACGATTAAACTTAGATTTGCGGTATGCTGCCCTATGGCCGTTTTTGAGGCTGAAATAGAACTATCATTGAAATTTTGAAAATTCCAGCCTTCGTTTTGTAAGACATGGAGGGAGGATGCAATTAGTTCAGGAGATTCGATGTTTTCGAAATCTGCTGTGATTGAATAAGATTCGGGCATTTATTAGACTTCGAGTTTAGCAGAAAGTCCTCTGTCTAACAAGGCTTCACAGATGGGTTTAAGTTCTTCATAGGAGCCTTTTTTTACCTGACATTTGCCTTTAAAATGAACAAGTAAAGCGCATTGCTCGGCCTGTTCAGACGAGTGTTTGCAAAGATCCACTAAACTGGAAATTACCCAATCGAAGGTATTAAAGTCATCGTTGTAAAGAATGATATTGTAAGTACCAATAAGGTCTTCAAGTGATATTACTTCTTCTTCAAACTCTATTTGGTGATCAAATCGCGTCATGCTCTTTTTCTAAATAAATTGGCTTTATTTTCTTCACCAACAAGAAGTTTTTTGATGTTCTTTTGGTGTGTCAAAATTACGATAATAATAGCTACAATTCCAAAGGCTATTAACAAAGGTTCATCGCGTTTAAAAAGAAATATTGCAAAAACCGGAAATGAAACTGTTGCAAGAATTGAACTCAAGGAAACATAGCGCGTTAAAAATAAAACCACAAGAAATAAAGCAACCACAGCAATAGCAAGCGCATAATTTATGCCTATAACCATGCCAAGAAGAGTTGCAATACCTTTTCCCCCTCTAAAATTTTCGTAAATAGGAAATAAATGACCTAAAACAGCGCACAAACCAAAAAGTAACTGAATATTAATGTAACGATCTGTTCCATGAACTATGCTACCTAGAAATAAAACAAGACTAGAAGCGGTTACCCCTTTTAAAATATCCAAAGCCAAAACCAAGATTCCAGTTTTGCTGCCTAAAACTCGAAAGGTATTTGTAGCTCCTGCATTGCCAGAGCCGTGTTCGCGAATATCCAAGCCATGAAAAGCACGACTTATCCAAACAGAACTTGGAAGTGATCCTAATAAATATGACAGTATGCAGAAAGAAAGTATGAAAAGGGTCTCCATTAATTCGATAACTACAAATTTATGCTTTATTAATTTAAAATTATGATAACATTATCCTCTGTTTAACAGCTGCTAAAATAATTCATTTTAGCAATATTAAAACTTACTTGCAAACTAAAGACCAAAGTTGTTTAAAAAACGAAGAAAAATTTCAGACTTTGTTAGAAACTTCCTTTCGAAGAAGTAAAACACAACTTACAATAAAAATTAAAAAGCATAACAGATAATCAAACATCCAAATAATTTCATTCGGAGGCCATATAACAATCATGAAGCGGTCGGCAATAAATACGAATAAGATGTAACTGAAAAAATGTTTATTCTTTTCACGTAAGGCCGGTTCAATACTGTTAATCAATATGGCTGTAAATGTAAATATAATCAGTTCATTGCCCCAAGGCCAGTGCATTATTCGAAAGGCCAAGCCAAGCAACAAGATAAAAGGTAGTAAAAACCCGATTATTCTGAGTGTTTTGTTTTGTATGTTGAATGCTTCAACAAAAAAGATAGTAAAAAGTAAGAGCGATTTTAAGAGCGCCAAATCAAAAAATCCTTGCCTAAATGGTTGATAAAAAACTATTCCCCAAGTTGTTTGAAAGGAAGCCAGTCCTAAAATAATTGCGACAATACCGCAATACCATTTATTCATAAGGCTAGGGTAAACTATTTACTATCTAGAATTACTGGCGTTTTACCATCACCTAAAACAATGATTTTTGCATTGTTCGAAATGGCCATTTCTTTGTAGGCTTTTATCATTTCATATTTAATCTGATTGTCGCTCAAACTGGCATTGATAATTCGTTGATAATCTGAAATACCTTGAGCTTCTACTCTTTTTCGTTCAGCTTCTTGCTTTTCTTTTTGAAGCACGAATTGCATCTTTTGAGCATCTTGCTCAGCATTAATTTTAGACTCAATACTAGCTTTTACTGAAGCAGGTAGTGTTATGTTGCGAACCAAAAGTTGCTCTAAAAATAATCCACGTTTTTTGAAGTCGTTTTCTATTCCTTTAAAAATTCGTATTTGAAACTCGTCGCGTTTTTTTGAATAAAGTGAAATTGCATCATAATAAACAGCATTGTCGCGTATTGAAGTTCTTGTAATTGGTCTAACTACTTTATTTGTGTAATCGGCTCCAAGTTTGCGAACGATGTTAGGAGCTTCACTTGGTATAACACGGTATAATACCGTTAGATCGATAATTACCTCCAAACCATCCGAACTTAGAACTCGAATAGCATCATCACCCGATTGCGACCCTTCATCATGAATACCGCTCATCGTATAATTTTGAGTTTTTATATCCATTGTTTTTACTTCCAAAACTGGATTTATAAAGTGTAATCCACTTTCTAAAACATCATTTTGAACTTTTCCAAACAAAATTTTAACTCCAACCTCACCGGCATTTATTTGTTTAATACCCGAAGCAGCAACACCTATGAGAATGATAACCACTCCAGCAATTTGCATGGCCTTAAGTATTTGAGGATTGGGAATATTTTTGCCAAACAAACGGTATGCAACCAACACAAGAATTCCAATGATTATTAAAAACATAACTTTTTTTTTACAATATTAATGGTATTTAGTTTGCATAATGAATTATTTTCGATGGGTTATGCGAATTCTTATCCAAAGAGTAAATCAGGCTAGTGTATTAGTTGATGGGCAAATTTTTTCAGAAATTAACCGTGGATTGTTACTCTTCGTTGGCATTGAAAGCGCGGACACAATGGATGATATTGATTGGCTCGTAAAAAAGGTTGTGAACATGCGAATTTTTAATGACTCAGAAGGCGTTATGAATAAATCTTTGCTTGAAAACCAGGGTGACCTGTTGCTCGTGAGTCAGTTTACGCTTCACGCAAGTGTCAAAAAGGGAAACAGACCCTCTTACATTAAAGCGGCGAAACCTGAAACTGCCATCCCTTTATATGAAATTCTAATAAGTAAGTTGAGCGATTTAATAGGCAAACCGATAAAAACGGGTCAGTTTGGCGCAGATATGCAGGTATCTCTCATAAATGATGGACCTATAACGATTTGGGTTGATTCGAAGGATAAACTTTAACTTGAATTTATGTCAATGGTAAACTTATAGCGCATTTCGGTAGTTAATTTGAAATAAATTTGAACTTCGATAAAATAATAACCGAGGTAGAATAGCTAAAAAAATGAATGGATGTTTGAAAATTACATTCCCGGAAATAATCCTCGTGCAACAGCTTTCCAAGGCCAAGGAATATTTACAAAGATCAAAATCATTCCAATTCCGTACCAAATCAGTGCTTTTTTGTGTTTTAATAAATCGTTGCCGGCTTTTTTAGAGGCTATTCGTCCAAATTGAACGATTGCAATGGCAATTACCATACCCAAAAAATGTTCCATGCCCCAATATCGCAAATAAGAATCTTTCATTCCTTCGGCCATATTGGAAAAAATAGATTGCTTACCCATTATAAAATATAATATTAAGCCAATTACGAGTTGAACGTGGCAAAATAAAACAAACCACATGCCCGCTTTGTTGTCTTTGCTTTCCCAGGCCCGCTTCTTGCTTATACCGGTGTATGCCAAATAAATAGCCCAAAAACCGGCTAATAAAACACCCCATCTAAGTATATTGTGTGTGTGAAGCAATGCTGAATTCATAGTTTAAAGTTTATATTTTTCAGTTTCAAAAATAAGGGAAACCAAACAACTAATTAGTTGAACAAAAAAAAATATAAATTTTAAGGATTACTCTTTTCTGTAAAGTTGAGGATCTTTTGCATCTTTAAATAAATATTCATAACGTACCCAAAAGCCTTTTTGAAATTTAAAAAAATCATAAGTGCCATCTGGAAGATAGTATTGAAACATTCCTTTTAAATTAGGGCTTGGCGGCACTGTATTGGCCAAAACAATTATTTTTTCATCCTTATCATATCGCAAAAGCATCGTAGCCTCTTCAGAAAAAGTAAAAATCATTCTGCTTTGAATATCTCCGTCATTATCAAATACTGGAGATCCGAATTTTGGCGTTCCATCTATATCAAACCAAAGTACTTCAATTAGTTTGCGATTTAAACGCGAGTCTTCACCATCCCAACCCATTAATAAGTACTCTGTTCTCTTTTTATGTTTGTAAGTATGAATTTGGTAATACAAAGCACCCATCCAATGCCTGTTGTTGAGAATAGCGTACGATGGATTTTTGATTATTTTACTGCTGTCGTAGAGGCCAAAAATTCTAAAACTATCTTTCGTATTCATTTGAATAACACCAAAATACATGTACTTTCCACTGTCGAGTAATAAGTTCCAGGTAAATATTCTGAATTTTTGATCTTCCGGTTTTAAAATTGAAACAGTTTTAAGCGCATTGAAAGGGTAGTTAAATGAATTTTTAATTTTTAAAACTTCTTTGAGTGATTGAATAAAATAATAGGTACTAGTAATGCGCGTTACTTGGTCTTCACCATTAATAATATTATTGCTTAAGCCTTCGAGCTGGTATTCATAATTTCTTATGGAATCGAAGTTTGTTGTGTCTTTGGCATTCTGTACCTTGGCAAAAGATTCCTGAATTGAAAGAACGAAAGTCAGAAAAATTACGAAGCGATTCACGGTTAATTAAACGGTTAATAGTGTACTTTAGTATTTAAAATATGTTCCAATATTAATGCCCAAAATATATGGGAAGTAATTAGTTCCTATATTATCAATTCGAGATTTGTTTATTTTACCTAAACAAGTTTGGTAAAACGGAGTAATGCTTATTCGATTGCCGGATTTTAAATCTATATCCGCAACTATATTTAAACGGGTCATGAATGCTGTTTTTTTTATAAAACTATAATTTGAAAGCCCAAACACAGGGTTTATAGAATGTGAAAAACTAAGGCTTACTACCTTATTTTTATACAAAGGGATGCTATAGCCTGCAAAAACACTAACAAACTGTAATTTGAAAACAAAGGTATAAGCCGTGTCGCTTGCTATTATTTTACCTTTTTCAATAAATCCCATTGGCACGTAGCCAAATCCTAGAAACGGATTGCATTTCCAATTACCATTTTTAAAAAGGTAACCGAAATTTATGTCTATTGATTTTATTGCATTCTGACTTTCAGGTTTATCTATGTCACTTGAGCCCAAGTTGAATTGCTTTTTATACAAATCTGAAGAGGCAATTCCTGCGTTAAAATATAAATTTCCTTTTAGTTTCTGCTGCCCAATGAGGTTTTTATTTAAAACCAAGCAAGGAAACAGCAGAAACAAAAGTTTAATTTTCACCGTTACTAAATCAAAGTTAGAAGCATCAACTTAAACATTTTCGATAATCATTGCAGAGCCGCCGCCGCCGCCATTACAAATTACTGCTCCACCATTTTTGGCGTTATTTTGTTTTAAAACATTTATTAAAGTTACAATAATACGTGCACCGGAACTTCCAAGGGGATGACCTAATGAAACAGCACCGCCGTTAACATTTACTTTATCGGCATTTAAATTCATAAGTTTCATGTTAGCAATGCCTACTACAGAAAAGGCTTCGTTCATTTCAACATAATCTAAATTCTCTAAAGATAAACCGGCTTTTTTCGCTGCTTTTGGCAAAGCCAATGAAGGAGACGTTGTAAACCACTCTGGAGCTTGCTCTGCATCTGCAAAGCCTGTAATTTTAGCAATGGGTGTTAAGCCTAGCGATTCCATTTTCGATTTGCTCATTAAGATTAAGGCAGAGGCTCCATCGTTCATGGTGCTTGCATTAGCGGCAGTTATCGTGCCGTCTTTTTTAAATACCGGTGATAAGGTTGGTATTTTATCAAATTTAACGTTTTTATATTCTTCATCTTCGCTAAATAGAATTGGATCGCCTTTTCGTTGAGGAATCTCAACGGGAACAACTTCATCGTTAAATTTACCATCAGCCCATGCTGAAGCCGAACGTTTGTAAGATTGTACGGCAAACTCGTCTTGTGCTTCGCGAGTGATGCTGTATTTATCAGCACATAACTCTGCGCAATTGCCCATCATTTGATTGTCGTAAATATTTAATAAGCCGTCGAACTGAATTCCGTCTATCATTGTTATTCCTCCAAATTTAGTGCCGGTTCTAGAATTTGGTAAGTAATGTGGTACCATGCTCATATTTTCCATACCACCTGCAACTACAACATCAGCATCTCCTAACATAATTGCTTGGGCTCCATTGGCAATAGCTTTCATTCCACTTGCGCAAACTTTATTAATGGTAGTACAAATAACACTTTCCGGTAACCCTGCATATATCGCTGCTTGACGAGCAGGCGCTTGGCCAAGACCAGCTTGCAATACGCAACCCATTATCACTTCATCAACCTCGGCTGGGTTTAAGCCAATTTTTGCCAAGGCACCTTTAATTGCTGCTGCTCCTAAACGTGGCGCAGTAACTGATGATAAACTTCCCATAAAGCCTCCAATTGGAGTTCTAACCGCCGATACTATGTATACTTCTTGCATTTCTAGTTTTTAAAATTTTACGCGAAATTACGTCTATTTTTAATTTTAAAATTCGAAATTACAATTATTTAATTATGTGATAATATTTAAGAGTTAGCCTAAAAAAAACAATTAAAGTGCTAAAATTGAATGCTTTATAAAAACAGGTTGTTTAACTTGAATTTTCTAAAAAGCCAATACTTATAGTTATTGAATATTTCTTTGCATCGTATATTCGATTCCAAGCGTGAGAAAGGGTGCAAAACCATTGGTACTGAAGATTGCTTTTTTGTAGGTTGATGAAGAACCTGAAATATAAGTGATTTCGACTTTTGATAATTCAGTGCTACCACTGTAAAAACCGGCCTGTAAAGCCATTTTGAAATCTTTATTGATCGCATAATAAAGTCTTGAACTTCCTCCAAACATTATTAAACTACCGGTTTTCCCGAATGTTTTAATCGTTAAATCGATGCTTTGTACACCTTTTGCCGTTTGAATTTCTTTACTTCGTTGTAAAACTACATCGTATGGATTTTTTGCACCAATCAATATACTAATGCCAAATGTGTTTACCCAATTAATTTTGGGTGAAAGTTGCTTTGAGTGGTGACGAACATTTAAAAATAAACGGTTACTACGCATAACACTTACCAGTTCACGATTAGAAAAAATTATATCGTTTTGGCCTTTCACTTTAAAATTTAGTTTGTAATTATTTGTTGCGAAGCCAGCTTCCCAGCCAATATTTCGATTATTAAGGTCTTGGGCATAGCTAAAATAGGCAATTCCGCCCAAATCAAAATTATTTTCAAAAACCTGTTCCGTTTGTTTTATTTTGAATTGGTCATATTTTGCACCTAATCCCATTTCAAAATAACGGTTTTGAGCTCTAAGCATACTTTGAGAAAGAATTAACAAGCTTAGCGTTAGTAGAGTTTTTTTCATGATTGAGTAGCGTGAAAAAGTTCCATTTGAAGCGATTTAACATGAAATGAACGGCGGTGATAGGGGGTAAGCCCGTGGTTTCGAATTGCTTCCACATGCAATCGCGTACCGTAACCTTTATTTTTATTCCAATAATATTCAGGAAATTGAAGGTGCAGTTCTTCCATTTTTTCGTCGCGATACGTTTTAGCTAATATAGAGGCTGCCGCAATGTTCATGTAGGTATTATCTCCTTTTACAATTGTTTTATGAGGTAGTTTTTTATAATTGATAAAATAATTACCATCGATGAGCAGGTGCTGTGGTTTTATTTTAAGTTTATCGATACTTAAATGCATCGCTTTTATAGCAGCTTTTAAAATATTCAACTTGTCAATTGTGATTGAATCAATGGCTTGAACTGAATAATCAATAGCGTTTTTCTCTATAGTTAAACGCAATTTTTGTCGTTGAGTTGAAGTCAACATTTTTGAATCCCGCAATAATTCATCCTTAAAATCTGGAGGCAAAATAACTGCCGCTGCATAAACAGGTCCTGCCAAGCAACCTCTTCCGGCTTCATCTAAACCGGCTTCCAGACAATTTTTTTTGAAACAAGACTTCAGCACAGGGTAAAAATAATGTTAATTTGCGGTAATTAAAACCTTTTGAAACAAACGGCAAACACCAATGTACAAATACAGAGATACATTTTATAAGCGATACTTTAGCAGTCAGGTTGGAAAGGCCGATCCGTCTGCATTTAAAGCAGTTTTTGAGGAGCAAAAATGGTTTTTTGGTCTTGAGATAGTTCCTCATTTTCCAAAAAACAAGGCATGTAAAATTCTTGATATAGGTTGTGGTAATGGCTCTTTATTGGCAGCAGCTAAAGAAGTTGGTTACATAAATATTAGTGGTATTGATATTAGTCCCGAACAGGTAGAAATTGCCAATCAACTTGGGGTAACTGAAGTTAAGCAAGGCAACCTCAATGATTTAATTGCCGAAGGTGCTCAAAAATATGATCTGATAAGTGGTATGGATATTATAGAACATTTTTCGAAAGATGAATTAACTGATTTGGTGCTCAATCTTCAAAAAATCCTCAATTCAGGAGGAATGGTTATGTTTCGTACACCTAATATGGACGCACCTTACACCTCCGTATTTTCGTATGGCGATTTTACCCATGAGTGTTTGCTAAATAAAAGCTCTGCCTTGCAATTATTAAAATCGTGTGGCTACACTCAATCTGAGGTTTCGGCGAGTATGCTGCGTGTTCGTAATCCAATCAAAGAGTTTATTCGAAGCGGATTTTGGTTTTTAATTGTTTTTAAGATAAAACTTTGGCTTTTTGCATCTGGTAGAACTTGGCATCAGGTTGTTTTTACCCCAAATATTATTATCAAAGGCAGGATTTAATTTGGGTTGAAGAAGCCTTTTTTAGATCTTTTTGAAGTTGTTAGGCTCTTTTGTAACGAGAGGCCCGCGTTACGGATAGCAGTGGAAATCCTTTTTGAGAGGTCACGAGCAAAAAGATTGGAACGGATAGCCGGACCCGCAGGGAAACGCCCAAAAATTAAAAATATTAGGCCACGAAGCGCACCTCTTCAATCCTGCCTTCTTCTGTTCGGTATATTTTGCCTGGAAACTTTTTGATAATTCGATAGTCGTGCGTGGCGATAAGAACTGCCGTACCTTGTTTGCAAATATTAAAAAGTAAATCCATAATGTTATCGGTTACCTCGGGGTCAAGATTTCCCGTGGGTTCATCGGCCAAAATTACTTCGGGTTTGTTTAAAATAGCACGCGCAATAACTAGGCGCTGTTGTTCGCCACCCGAAAGTTCATACATCATTTTAAAGCCTTTGTTTTCCAATCCAACCAATTTTAGTACTTCGTTGATTCTTGTTTCAATATCAAGTTTATTTTTCCAACCGATAGATTGTAGAATAAACCATAAGTTTTGGTTAACATTTCGATCGTTAAGTAGGTTAAAGTCTTGAAAAACAATGCCTAGCTTGCGTCTAAAAAACGGAATTTCTTTGCGTTTGATGGTGTTTAGATTATAACCTACCACTTCGCCTTTGCCTTCTTTTAAAGGCACATCGGCATAAAGCGTTTTTAACAAGCTGCTTTTGCCCGAACCTGTTTTGCCTACCATGTAAACGAGTTCACCCGATTTAACTTCCAAATCCACCCCTTGTAAAATAAGGTTCTGACCTTGAAAAATAAAAGCATTGCTAAGTTCTATAACTGGCTTTGGTTCCGACATAGGTTCAAACAACGAACAATTTAAACTTAGTTAAAAACTCTTTTTTCTACAGGGTGTATGCCTTTTGAAGCAATATGCAATCTGCCAATACAAGTGCAGCCATGGCCTCTATTATTGGCACTGCGCGAGGCAAAACACAGGGATCGTGACGGCCCGAGGCTTCCAAATTGTGTTCATTTCCTTCAATATCCACAGTTTTTTGAAGTTTCGAAATAGTTGCTGTTGGCTTAAAAGCGGTTTCAAAGTAAATAATTTCACCGTTGCTAATGCCTCCTTGAATACCTCCTGAATAATTGCTTTGAGTTCCGGTTTCACCATTTTGTTTTCGAATAAAGGCATCGTTTAATTCGGAGCCTTTGAAAAGAACACTGTTAAAGCCTTCGCCAAACTGAATTCCTTTTACGGCATTGATGCTCAAAACAGCTTGGGCAAGTTTAGCATTGAGTTTGTCGAAGAGAGGTTCGCCTAAACCGATTGGGCAATTTTTGATGATGCAAGCTGCAATTCCACCTAAACTATCGCCTTCTTGCTTTGCTTCTAAAATGGCTTTTTGCATTAACAAGGCGGTTTCAGGATCGGGACAACGTACAGAATTGGTTTCAATATTTTGTAAATTAAGGCTTAAATAGGCTTTGTTGATTGCTATTTGGTGAACCTGTTTTACATAAGCCGTAATATCGATTTCGAAGTGTGCTAAAAACAACTTCGCAATAGCGCCCGCAGCAACCCACCCTGCAGTAATTCGCGCTGAAGAGCGACCTCCACCGCGGTAATCGCGAATTCCATATTTTTTTTGATACGTGAAATCGGCATGCGATGGGCGGTAAATATCTTTTAATTTGGAATAGTCTTCTGGTCTAGTGTCCTTATTTTTAATAATAATGGTTATAGGAGCTCCAGTCGATTTTTGTTCGAAAACACCTGATAAAATTTCAAATTCATCGTCTTCGTTTCGCGATGTTGAAATATTGGATTGGCCTGGTTTACGGCGATTGAGTTGTGCTTGAATAAAACTTTGGTCGATTGTAAGTAGAGGAGGACAGCCATCTATAACCACACCGATGATCGTACCATGCGATTCGCCGAAACTCGTAATTTTAAAAAGTTTACCGAGGGTGTTCATATACGATTAATATTTTGGTGCAAAAGTGAACAATTTGAATCAAAAACTTAAACACGCCATTTTTCAATTTCAGCAATTGCTTCTATTTCATCATTCCAAGAGATAAATTCTGTTGTATCATTGGCCTTGTCGTAATTTAGAAACCAAATGCGTAGTATTTCTAAAATAGCAGGATATAGTGAAGTTAGTTCTTCAAAATTTGTAGCACAAATGGTTCGTAGGGTAGGATTTACAGGCACTCCAATAATTTTCGAATCAAGTTGATTATTGTCCTTTAAACGCAAAACGGCAATCGGAATAAACTCAATTATGGAACCTGTAACAAGACTCTCAGAAATAATTAAAGCGTCGATTGGGTCGCCGTCGCCACCGTTTTGTTTACCCATAAGCGTTCCAGGAACAAAACCATAATTTACAGGATAACCCAAAAAATCGATAATTCGGGGTTTCCCATCTCGTAAATTGGTTTCAAAAACGCCTGTTTGGTGATTAATTTCAGTTTTATGATTGGTTCCGGCAGGAATTTCAATTATGGAATAATAAAATCCTTTCTCAGACTTTGTTGGAGAATGAAGCAAGTTTTGCATAAGGGCAAAGATGGTTATTTTTTAAACTTTCTAAATATTAGAATCTTTACTTGATTGATTATTGGCTGAAATTAGAATCAATTTAATCTTAGAATCACCATTAGAAAATTAGATTTTGTGTTATGATTTTTTTATTTCTGTAATTTTTCAATTTAAGATGTCGCCAAAAAATTGCATTTTTGCAGATATTTTTACGAATTTATTATGTCTGAATTTCAATTAGTGATGCCCAAAATGGGTGAGAGTATTGCAGAAGCAACCATTATTCGTTGGTTAAAAAATGAAGGGGATCGAATAGAAGCAGACGAAGCGGTTTTAGAAATAGCAACGGACAAGGTGGATAGTGAGGTTCCTTCGCCAAAAGGAGGGATTTTAGGAAAAAAAATGTTCAAGGATGGCGATGTTGTAAAAGTAGGAGCGGCAGTAGCAATCATTCAACTAGAAGGCGCAGAGATTTCTGTTTCTAGTGCTGAAGTAGTAGTAAGCAATACATCTCAAGTAGCGGAAGTAGTAAAAGTGGCCGAAAGTTTTGCAACTCCATTAGGCAGCACAGATACTGTTTCAAATACTGGAAATCGTTTTTATTCGCCATTAGTGCTCAATATAGCGAGAAGCGAAGGCATTGGAATGGCCGAATTGGAGACTATTCCAGGAAGTGGAAGCGAGGCTCGTGTTACAAAACGCGATATTTTAAATTATTTGGAAAATAGAGGAAACGTAGCGGCAAGTATTCCTGTTATTGAGTCAGTAGTTACACAAGAAATACCGGCTCCAGTAAAATCAGAGGTTAAGGTAGTTTCTAGACCGTTGGTTTCGATAAATGCAGGTGACGAAATAATTGAAATGGACAGAATGCGCAAACTCATTGCCGATCATATGGTAATGAGTGTTAGCACTTCTCCACACGTTACTTCTTTTGTAGAAGCAGACGTAACAAATTTGGTTAATTGGCGCAATAAGATGAAAGATGTATTTAAAAAGCGCGAAGGAGAAAATTTGACTTTTACACCCATTTTCGTTGAAGCTGTTGTAAGAGCGATAAAAGATTTTCCTATGATAAATATTTCTTTGGATGGCGACAAAATCATCAAGCGAAAAAATATAAACATTGGCATGGCTGCGGCTTTGCCATCGGGCAATTTAATTGTGCCGGTAATTAAAAATGCAGATACCAAAAATTTACTTGGATTGGCAAAAGAGGTGAATGATTTAGCCAATCGCGCACGTACTAATAAACTAACTCCAGATGATATCCAAGGCGGTACCTATACTTTAACCAATGTAGGAACTTTTGGAAATGTTTTAGGAACACCAATTATAAATCAGCCTCAGGTAGCAATTATGGCAACTGGAGCTATTAAGAAAAAACCTGCCGTAATGGAAACCGAATACGGCGATGTTATAGCCATTCGTCATATGATGTTTTTAAGTCATAGTTACGATCATCGCGTTGTAGATGGTGCTTTAGGTGGTAGTTTTGTTCGACGTGTTGCTGATTACCTAGAGAATTGGGACATTAATCGAGAGATTTAGTAAAATAGTGTAAGCTTTGCTTGCAAGGGTTTTTTGCTGATTTTAGAGCATAGACTTTAGCAATTTAGTCTCTTTTCAATCTCAAATTTTTCTTTAATTAAACATCTGAAATATTTCAGTGTATGTTCTTTAAAAGAAGGCGACAAGCCTTATAATTTTTGTAAACTCTATTTTTTAAACAAGACCATGGTAAACAAGCATTTAAATTTAAAGTGGATCATGTGCTTAAACAATAGGCATTAAGCTTGCTGGTAATAAACTTTATTCTTTTTTAAGTATAGTTTTTGCGAGCGTTAGGGCATATTTTAGTACACCCTGAATTGGGGGGAACTTGAAATACGGATTTTATTAAAAATGTCAATTTTGCAACTTATTTAAAAAATTGTGTAAATTTTCTAGCTAAAAAAAGGGCATCTTTACGCTTAAAATAATTTTATCAAATAACAAAATTTTAACAAATATTAAAAATGAAAAAAGTGAGTATTTTTTTCAATCTTAAAAAGATAGTGTTTTAAATAAATTGGATTCAAAAAATAGAAAAAGCTAATAATGCCGAAATGGATTAAAATAGGAATGGGTTTTGTGATAATCGTTGTTGTTGCGCTTGTATCACTGCGGCTTTATATAAATTACATTTTAAAGACCGTGATCTATCAACAAGTAGAATCATTTTCAAATAACAACTACGTTTTAAAACTCGATAAAATAGAAGTAGGAGCTTTAGCTTTCAATGCAAGCATCGATGGATTTAGCTTAACTCCTAAGAATGAAAGTAAGAATAAGAATTTTATAAAAGCAAATATCAAGGCCAAGTCGATCAAATTACGGGGACTCAGTTTATTCAATTTAATATTTTATAAGGCAATCACACTTAACCGTTTAGAACTTGTAAATCCGAAAATAAATTTAATATTAAATCAAGCTCAAAGCGAACATAAATTTAAAATGGATTCATTAATCTATTTGTTAAAAATTAATAAACTAATATTTAGTCAGGTAGAAATTGTAGTCAATAACGGATTATCAAGTATGACGACGTTAAATGCAAAAAGCATTTTATATGACATTAAAAATTTAAAATTAAGTATGAACAGTTTTAAATTTCAAACTACAGATTCAGAACAAATCATGCATTGTGTTTTGAATAAAGGACTCATTAGAGGATTTAATCTTGATGAATTATTGAATGATAGACAACTTAATTATTCAGCAGCCGAACTTGATTATCTGAAACTTAGTATCTTTAAAAAAACAACTGAAACAATTCTAAATCAAAAAGTTAATAATTTACACCAAGCCGTTCAAAACAAATTTTTCAAAAGTTTTAAGCCATTAAATATTCAGAAACTTGATTTTAAATATAAAAATGATGATAAAACGATACTAGCAATTGCTCGTAAATTGAGCTATTCCAAAAGAGACTTTGTGATAAATAAAATCAATTTAAGAATTAGTAATAAGGATACATTTCAATTTATTTCAAAAAGAATAAATGCAAAAGGTTTTGACGCCGACAGTATTGCTGCGGGTTATGTGATAAGTATTAATGATATTGAAATACTTGAACCATCTATTCAAATAAACCTTACATCCGGTAATAATAAACAAATAGTGCATAAAGATTCTATTCAAAGTCTTATCAATTTATTCTATATTAGGAAGATAAACAATCTAAAAATCATTAACGCCCAATACAAGCAAATAGATCATTGCAGTAGCTTGAAAATTGCGGTTAAAAATGTTAATATTTCAATTAAAAATATTTATCCAAATATTAGAAATGATAAGTTGCCAATACAGTTTCAAAAGGCACAAATAAATGGGGAAGAACTGAGCATAAACCTACCCAATAATCTTTATCGAATTACCTGTTCTAAACTAAATTATTCGCAATCTATCGGCAATGCATTTTTAAATAATTTTAAGTTAATTCCCAATTACAGCAAACATTCCTTTCCTCGCATTGTAGGCAAGCAAAGAGCTAGAGTTACAATGACTGTAAATAAAATGGAATTAACAAAATTTGATCTTCAAAAATTGTTGGCAAATGAGGCCTTTGAATGTGATCAATTAAACTTAAAAAAGGCTGATATATACTTTTATAAGGATAAAAACATACCAATACCGCCAGAAGATTACAGAAAGTTTCCTCAAGAATTGCTGATGCAGGCACCTTTTGGCTTAAAAAGCCAACGTTTATCTTTAAGTGACGGCCACTTTTTTATAGAAATTCTTCCAGAAAAAGGAACAAAAACAGGAACTTTTGAAATTGATGAGGTCAACTTACAAATAAAAAATATTGACAACCGCAATAAATCAGCCTCAAATATTGCTAGCCTCACCTTTTCGGGACGTTTAGCCAAAATAGGCGAAATTACTGCCCAAGTGAGCTTTCCGGTGAATGATAAGCTTTGCAATCATCTCGCCTCAATTCAAATCAATCAGATGCCTTTTGAGAAATTAAATACATTGATTTCAAGTATGATGCCAGTTAGTTTTAACAAAGGGATATTGAGAAAGGCAAAAATTCAAATTAAAGGAAATAAACTTAAAACACAATCATCCTTAGAAATGACGTATAACGACTTGAGCATAATTCTGCTTAAAGATGCGACAAAAAATGATAAATATCGTAAACTAATGTTGGGCAACAATCTTGCTAATTTGTTTATTATAAACGATAATCCTTCTGCAGGGAAGTCAGTGAGAACCTCTTTAGAAATAGTTCCGACCGAAAGCAATAAATTTATCCTAAATAATTGGCTTTCGACAACTCTCAATGCCATGTTGAGCACCATTACCCCAAACGCAGCAAATTTCATAAAACGCCAAAAGACAAAATAAGCTCAAAGGCCAATTCTGGGTATTAAATCCAAATAATCAGTAAAGATTCAAAGAATTGAACTACTTGATTTACACCGTTCATCTGTTCAATATAAGAATATAGAAGGAATATAATTTGAAGTGAAATTATTGCTTTAAAATGCCATATTCCTCCTTCTTAATTCTTAAAAGCAATAGGAAACCAATCACAAATAAACTTATGAGAAGTAAAATGCTTTGACGCATATCATGCGTGATACCTTCGATAAAGCCAAAAAGAAATACACCAATTACGAGTCCTATTTTTTCGGAGACATCAAAAAAACTAAAATAGGACGCATGATCTTTGGTTTCGGGCAAAAGTTTAGCATAGGTGCTTCTGCTCATGCTTTGAATTCCTCCCATTAAAAAGCCTACCAAGGCGGCTAAACCATAAAACTGCTCAGGTGTTTCAATAAGATAACCACCTAAACAACAAAACATCCAAACAAATACCACCGATTTTATTACATCAAAATTTCCGAATTTAGCCGAAAGTCTGCTTATAACCCAAGCCCCAACTGCGGCGAGTATTTGAATAATAATTACTGCGGCAATTAAACCGGACTTGTCGCAAGTTTTAAAAATTTCTTTATTAGCAAACGGAACAGCAACAATTAAAACGGTTTGTACACCACAGTTGTAAACAAAATAAGAGATTAAAAATTTGCGAAGTACTACTTGTTTTTGAATTTCAAGAAATACCTTTCGAATTTCGCGAAAACCATTGGTTAAAGGATTACTCATATTTTTACGAATAAGGGCCGCCGGCAATCGGGCATACGTTATTTGAGCAAATCCAATCCACCATAAACCTACAATTACAAAAATATAACGGGCGTTTACATCAAATGCCTTAATGGCAATTAAACTTCCAATGAGTACCAAAGTGCTACCGATATAACCGTATGAAAACCCTTTTGCACTTAGCTTGTCCTGCATGCTTGGTTCTGCAATTTCTGGAAGATAGGCATTATAAAAAACCAAGCTGCCCCAAAAACCGATACATGCCAGCATAACTGGAATCATACTCAATTCAAGATGCTTGGCATTAAAAAAATATAAAGACATGCAGCTACCGGCTCCGATATAACAAAAAAGCTTTAAGAAAAAACGCTTATTACCCCAAAAATCGGCCACTCCACTTAGTATGGGTGCCAAAATGACGACCATCAGGTATGAAAAAGCCAAAAGGTAATCGTAAAGTTGAGAGTTGATAAATTCAATGCCGAGGAAGTTAACTTTATCATACGTTATTTGGCAAGTTACCTTATCACTGATGGATGTTTGAGCTTGATAGAAAATTGGAAAAATAGCGGTAGTAATTACCAAATTATAAACCGAATTGGCCCAATCATACATTGCCCAGCCCTGCATTACCCGAGGATTATTCTTTGCTATTGTCATTTTTCAAACAAACGACATTTTTTACAGAATATGTTTAAAAATATTTAATTTACTTAAAATCAGATACTTGTGATATATTTTAAGGATTAGTGTACGATTGGTATCCAAATTGTAGTTAACTCATTGATTCAAACCTTGTAATATTGGGCTTGAAATGTTTAATTTGCACAACTTCTACTAAACATAAACGATTTGATGATAAAGAAAACAGCAGCATATATTCTCCTTTTATTCTTAGTCCAGTCTTTTCATTCCAATGCCTCTATTTACAAAACCTACAGTAGTATTAGTCATACCATCACTTTAGATGAAATAGAAGAAAGCATTTTACCAAGTATTTTTAGTAATTCGCCCCTTGGCGATTCTTCTTATGTCAATTATCTTGATATTGTTGCTTGTGACTTATACGATAAGTTTAATTTCAAAAAATGGAATAATCTGAATTACGAAGTGTTTACAATGGCTTACAAAGGTTATTTGGTTATGAAAAAGGACGGTTATATATCTAATGGTCGCTATTTAACGATTATGGATTTTGAATTATCGGCCAATCAGCGTCGTTTATGGGTCCTTGATTTGGAGAAACATAAAATTGTCGTAAATGATTTTGTATCCCATGGAAGAAATAGCGGTGAGGAGTTTGCACGTTCCTTTTCAAATACGCCTGAAAGTTTTAAAAGTAGTTTAGGTTTTTACGTAACCGGTGAACCATACATGGGTAAAAATGATTATTCTCTAAGACTTCACGGTGTAGAGGAAGGCTTTAACGACAAGGCGCTTGAAAGAGGAATTGTTATGCATGGTGCCGATTATGTTTGCAGTCGCTATATCAAAAATAATAAGCGTTTAGGCCGCAGTCAGGGTTGTCCTGCTGTTTCACCCAATATTGCACGCTGGTTAATTGATGATATTCAAGGTGGATCATGCCTTTTTATTTTTTACCCGGATAAAAAGTATCTTAGAAAATCGGAAATTGTTAATGCAGAAAACCCGGGGAAAGATTTCTTCCTAAATTCAGGTTTTGCATTAAATTTACCTTAATTTGAATTTCCTAAAAACATCCTTTGTCTATGCTTGTCTATTTACAGGATGTTTTCTTATTTGCATTTCGTCTTGTAAAAATAAATCAACCCAAGCTGTTGGTGAACCCATTGAAATTATATTTCCAGGGCTTGACCCATCAAAATTAACAAAACTTCTCATTTTAAAAGTATCTGACTCAACCTATAAGCCGGAAGGTATTTATGACGATCGTTTTGAAGATACCTTGAAAAAGTTCTATATGGCTAGGGAGGGAAACCCAGTTTGGCTAAATTTTCTTCGAGACTCAGCCTTTAGAATTCACCTGATTCAAATGCTCTCTGAGTCTGAAAGTCATGGACTAAATCCGATGTTTTATAATGGAGTAAAAATCGGGAAAATGTTTAAGGAATTTGAAAGTTTAAAAGAAATTAAATCAGATTATGATTATCAATTTTTGACCGATCTTGATTACATACTTTCCATGTCGGTAATAAGTATTTATAAAGATTTGGCATTAGGTCGTATTGACCCGCATCGTTTTTACAAACCGCTTTATGATATTCCTTTAACACGTGGACCTTCGTTTCGCCTGTTTGCCGTATTGCATAATCCATTAAAATTTCAGGACAGTATTGCTATTCGAATGCCAAATTCACGAAGGTATAGAACCTTGCAAGTAATGCATGCACGATATTCTGATTACATAAATAAAAACAATATCCTTGATTATGACACTTCGCAAAATCTGAATTCTGATTTTAATAAAGGGGTAATAAGTCAACGTCTCGAAATGTTATGGTCTGCTATAAATCCATCAAAGAACATTGATTTAAATGCAAATCTTGAAACCTATATTAACAAAACTCGTCAACTTTATAAACTTCCTCAAGGCGGCATCGATTCCATATTTATAAACCGAATTTGTGTGCCTTCAGAAAATGTTCTGGACGAAATATTAGTAAGTTTGGAACGCGAGCGTTGGTTTTCGGTTCCTGACACAGGGGCTCTGGTAATAGTTAACTTAAATGAGTTTACAGTTTATATGCAAGGCGATTCTGTAAAAGCAATGAAAGTATGTGTTGGTAAAACTAAGGCACTAAATTATTCCGAACGCATGAAGGAATATTTGAAAACAAAAAATTACCGAACTAAACCCATTGATACAGAAACGCCTCAAATTGGTTCAAAAATTTCGGAAATTATTATCAACCCAACTTGGACAGTGCCAAATAGTATTATTGGTAAAGAAATGTATGCGCAGATAATTAATAATCCTTCTTATCTCTCACGAAAAGGATTTGAAGTTTTAAGCAACGGAAAGGTTGTAAGTCCAAGCAGCATCAACTGGAAACAATACAAACCTTATGCTGTACCGGTTAAAATACGTCAAAAGGCAGGAACTTCGAATTCCTTGGGATTATTAAAATTTAATTTTCCCAATCGTCACAATATTTACATGCACGATACACCTGAAAAAGGAAAATTCAGTCAAAATAATCGAGCAGTGAGTCATGGCTGTATTCGATTAAATAACCCACCAGAAATGGCCGAATTTCTTTTAAGTTTGCAAGACGACCGTAGTTTGGTCGATAAATTTAGGCTAAAGATTGGTTTGCAACCTTATGATTCAACTCTGCAAATAGCAGATTCTTTGCTCAAACGAACAAAAGTTACAGAAACCATTCGACTTAAGCGCAGTATTCCGGTTTATTTGGATTACCGAACCATAATAATCGAACGAAATGGTGAAATCCGATTTGCCAAAGATGTATATCGAAAAAACGAAGCCTTGGCCAAGAAACTAAAAGGGTAGGAATCGTATTCTTGATTTATCCAATTCACTAAATTATCATCAAAGAGCAAATTCCGACAGGATTTGATACCAATTTTCAGTCAAAAAAATTGTAGGTTTGCGCTATCAAATAATACAAATGACTAAGGTACATAACTTCTCAGCCGGGCCAGGCATTTTGCCACAACAAGCAATTGACAATTCAGTTTCTGCACTTCAAAATTTTATGGACACTAACCTCTCACTTATTGAGGTTTCTCATCGAGATAAGGAATTTGAAAGTGTAATGGCCCAGGCACGTCAACTACCTTTAGAGATTCTTGGTTTAGGAGATGATTACGATTGCCTTTATCTTGGTGGTGGTGCTAGTTTACAGTTTTGCATGGTCCCCTTTAATTTTTTAAACACCAAAGCAGCCTATCTAAAAACAGGTGTTTGGGCAGCAAATGCCGTTAAGGAAGCAAAGTTTTTTGGTGATGTAAATGAAGTTGCTAGTAGTGAAGATAAAAATTATAACTACATACCCAAAAAATTTAGCATTCCAAACGATGCAGATTATTTTCACTATACTTCTAATAACACTATTTATGGAACTCAAATGCACTCTATTCCGGATAGCCCGGTTCCTTTGTTTTGCGACATGAGTTCAGATATTTTTAGTAAACGCATTGATGCTAAAAAATTCGATTTAATTTATGCTGGTGCTCAAAAAAATATGGGTCCTGCAGGTACAACTCTAATTATAATTAAAAAAGAATTATTAGCTAAAATTACTCGTAAAATTCCTTCTATGTTGGATTATAGAATACATTTAGACAAAGAATCTATGTATAATACACCACCGGTATTCGCAGTTTATTGTTCTTTACAAGTTTTAAAGTGGGTTAAAGAAATGGGTCTAGAAGCGATGGAAGATCGCAACAGAGCGAAGCAAGAATTGCTTTATTCGGAAATTGACCGAAACGAATTTTTTAAAGGCACTACGGCAACAGAAGACAGAAGTTGGATGAATGCCACCTTTGTGATGAATGATGAAACGCATACAGCAAAATTTCTTAAATTATGCAAGGATGCAAATATCAATGGTTTAAAAGGACATCGTTCCGTTGGTGGATTTAGAGCTTCGATGTATAATGCTCTTCCAATAGAGAGTGTGCAGGTTTTAGTAGATGTGATGAAAAATTTCAGACCTTAATTATGACAAAAATATTAGCCAACGACGGTATCAATAAAGCTGGACTCGAATTGCTGGTTGAGGCGGGATTTGAGGTAGATACTACCTTTATTCCACAAGCCGAATTAGCCGGTAAAATAACCAAGTACGATGTTCTTTTGGTAAGATCTGCCACCAAGGTTACTCCAGAAATAATGGATGCCGGCATTAATTTAAAGCTTATTGGACGAGGAGGTGTTGGCCTTGATAATATTGACATCTCTTATGCCAAAATTAAAGGTATCCCGGTAGTAAACACTCCGGCAGCATCATCGGTTTCTGTTGCAGAATTGGTATTTGCTCATTTATACTCCGGTTGCAGGTTTTTAAATTTATCCAATAAAAATCTTCCTCTTAATCCTGCTGGCAATTTCAAAGATCTTAAAAATGCAGCATCAAAAGGCATAGAATTGAAAGGCAAAACATTAGGAATACTAGGATTTGGAAGAATAGGCCAAGAAGTTGCTAAAATTGCCATTGGCTGTGGAATGACAATTTTGGCTTATGATCCATTCTTTAAATCAAAAGACCTTGAAATTTCGTTTCATGAGGCTCTTAAACTCAATCCGATAACTATTTCAGTTGTAATGATTAGTAAAGAAGAAGTACTTCATAATTCAGACTTTATAACCTTGCATGTGCCGGGTGGACAAGAACCCGTTATTGGCACAGCCGAATTTGATTTAATGAAACAAGGGGCCGGTTTAATAAATTGCGCTAGAGGTGGAGTTGTTGATGAAAAAGCCATGACCGAAGCCTTAATCAGCGGTAAATTAGCTTTTGCTGGAGTGGATGTTTTTGAAAATGAACCTCCAATTTATCATGATTTTATTGGTTTGCCTAATGTATCGGTGAGCGCACACGTCGGTGCTTCTACCAAAGAAGCTCAAGAAAGAATTGGAAAGGAAATAGCCACTATAATTATTAATTATTTTAAAAATTAAATGCCTGTATTTTTACCATTCAGAGCATTACGACCCTCAAAAGAAAAAATTTCTCATTTTTCTGCCAAAACTTCTGATTTTAAAAATCTTGAAGAGGTTTTAACCAATATGCAAGCGAACATGGAAAGTTATTACCATGTTACAAAACAACAACTGTTTTTGAGTGGAAAAAAGTCTGTAGAACATTATTTCAAAATTGGGGCTGAATTTGTGAAGCAAAAAGTTTCAGAAGTTGTATTAATCCGAGATAAAGTTCCTTGCTTTTATGTTTATCGACAAATAGATCATCGTACCGGCAGATCTTTCACCGGAATTATCGGTTTGGTTGACGTTTTAGATCTTGAAAGTAATAAAATAAAAAAACATGAGCTAACTAAGGTAGTTAGAGAGGAGTATCTTTATAAACAATTGCATTTTACTCAAGTTCTTGGAGAACCTGTATTAATGGGTTATCCTCATTCTGGGTCAGTCGAGAAAATAATTGCCAACGCTCTTGAAAATGTTCCGGAATATGATTTTAAAACCATTGACAACAAAGAACATTTAGTTTGGCTTATAAATAATTCGTTCGATTTGGAGTTGATTCAGGACCATTTTGCAGAAATGCCTGCTTTTTATATCGCGGATGGTCATCATCGTTGTGCTTCAACTATAAGAAATTACGAACGAAATCCTGAACCAATTAATCGTTACTTCATGGTTCATCTTCTTGATGAAAATCAATTTCATATCGAATCCTTTCATCGCCTTTTATCAGGACTAACCCAAGAAGATACATCTAATTTAGAAGAAAAATTAGCTGAGTATTTTGAGGTTGAAGATTACAATAAGGATGAGCTTTTCGTGCCTCAGAGGCATTCTCAGTTTGGGATTCTTACACGAGAATATTCATTTAAGCTTACCCTAGTTAAGGATACTAAATCAACTAATCCTGAAGCCCATCTTGATGTTTCTTTACTCGAAAGTCGTTTTTTTAAACCAATCATGGGAATTGTTCATCCACGCACCGATCATCGCTTGTCTTATATTTCTTCGCTAGAAAATATAAATCATATTAAAGAATTACTGAATAACAAAGACATCGACATGATTATTTCTAATTATCCCATTAGTTTTGATGAGGTAAAACAAATAGCTGATGCCAACAAAACAATGCCACCAAAATCAACCTACATTGAACCAAAATTGAGGGGTGGAATGATTATTCAACAGTTCTAAATTTAAGAAGTATTTATTTTAAAGTACTAAGCAAATTTTTAGCTTCAGAAGCATGCTTTTTTTGCATGAAAATTATTTGATTGAGAAGCGTTTTGGCTTCCTTTGTTCTTTTTAAACCTATCAATGATTTGGCTTTCAAAAGCAATCCATCTTCATACCAATTGGAATTACTTACAACAGCCTTTAAATTAAGCATACAAGCTGTATATCGTAATTGAGAATAATCGATTAAAGCTGCTTGGTAGGAAACTGAATCTGATACCGTAGAACTGCCGGAATTTATTAAAATATCTTCAGATGAACCATTGTCGTTTCTACTATAATTATAGTTACCCGGAATGGATGCCGTTTTTGCTTTGTATAATTTTCCCCGATTTTTTGATTCGGTTTTAGCTATAGCAACCGTTGATAATTTTTCCAATTGGTCTGTATTTGCAGTTCTAACTTCATTAAAAGTGAAGATATAACTTTGAGCCAATGTATCGGAAGTCTCGTTTAAAAATTTTATGTCCTTATTTTCTACAAAGTAATTCGAACCTAGGTTTGAAAATTTTTCATCATCCATGGATTCGCCAAGTTTGAAAAGGTTGGCATCTTCTCTCATTTGATTATTTTCGGCTTCGGGATTAAACAATGGAAAAGGTTTAGAAGGCATTTGTTTTGTAACAATGACCTTTTCTTTGGAGAGCTTGGAATTTGCATTTAAAACAGAGCTATCTGTTTTTGAAACGTTTATAGTTTCGTTTTTCTTAATTTTTTTGATTGTTTGAACAAGGGTTTCCGTATTTGATTTATTAAATACGAGCCAGCTTAAACCCACAGCCATTAAAAATATTGCTGCCGCACTTGAATACCAAAATAAAAAATTGTGCTTAGGTTTTGGATTTAAATAGTCATCAACTCGGTGATTAATAGCAGCCACTCGCTGATGCAATTGCTGAGGTTTTTTCATTAAATCAATTCCTTCTTTAATATCCATGCATATTTCACATGAAGCAACATGCAACATGATTTGCTTCAATTCAGGTTCTCTCAAAGTTGACTTTGAGTATTTATCCCAAATGATATTGTTTATGCAATGTTTTGAATCCATAATATTAGGAGTAAAACTGAAAGGTCCTTTCCACTCAAAGCAATTTTTAAATTTCGTTTTCCATTTTGAATATAGCTTTTAACCTCATTGTTGGTGTATCCTGTTAGTTCTGAAATTTCTTCGTAACTTTTTTGCTGAAGGTAAAACAATTCTATACATTCTTTTTGATTGTCTTTTAATTCTGAAATTGCCAATTCCAATGTTTGTAGTTTTTGTTCTTTATCGTCTGCTTTTTCATCTTGATGCAAAAATCTTTCTAAATTCACAAAATTTATTTGACTTTCTTCATCTGCATCATGAATTCTGAGCGTATTAATAGGTTTTCGCAATTGCATTAAACAATAATTACGACATACGGAGTGCAACCAACTCTTGAAATTTTGTATTTCGTGGTTTTTTAAGTCTGTAAAAAGTTTCTCAAATATGCTCATAGATGCATCCTCAGCCGCTTGTTCATCTTTAAGATATTTGTAACAAACCGTAAAACACATCAGCGAATGCCGTTTGAATAATTCACCAATAGCCAACTTGTAGCAGGACTGCCGATACTTGGCAACCAATTGTTCATCGGTAAGTTGGCTAAAATTCTGAGGCATTTTTGCAAAGTTATGACATAGTAAGAAACAATTTTAAGAGGCTTTTTACCAATTGTTATTTATTCAATTTCATTTATCAAGAAATTTTTTATGGAATTCAAATTTAAGTTGCATCTATTAACTAATTAACACTAAAAAAAAAATATAAATATGAAATCATTAATTCTCATGTTCGCCTTGTTGGTAAACGGAACAGTTTTTTCACAGAGTTCAAGGCCTGTACCAGCCAAATTACAAAAAGCCACGGTTTATTTAAGTGGTGCTCATTTGTACTATTCAGAAAACATCAACCTAATTGCAGGTAATAACGAATTGGTGTTCGAAAATATTTCCCCACTGATATTAGCATCCTCTTTACAAGCGAGTAGCAGGGGAGGTGTGATAACCGAAGTAAAGCACCAAATAAAATTCAAAGAAAAAATGGTGGTCACTCGTCAATACGATCGTGAAATTGAATTTGTTCTTGATTCGATTGAAGATTTAAACTATGAACTTAAAGACATTACCAACAAACAGATGGTATTAACAACGGAAAAAAATATGTTATTAAACAATCGAATTATAAAAGGTCAGCCTTTGCGCGATTCATTGGCCTTGCTTCGCGATGGAATGGCTTTTTTGAAAGAAAAGTTAAACTATATTTATGATCAAGAATTAAAACTGGAACGAGCGAATAACAAGGTAATAAAACGAAAAGCAAAATTGAATATTCGATACAATGAATTATTGCTTTTACAAAGTGGTCAAACCAATTATGATCAAACTACTTCACAATCAACACATCAAGTGATTGTCACTGTTTTTTCGGAACAGGCAGGAAACACCCAAATCAACTTTAACTATTTCGTTAATCAAGCCAATTGGGTGCCTGTTTATGATTTACAAGCAACATCAACCACAAACAACTTTCAATTAAAATATTTTGCAAATGTTATTCAGAACACTGGCCTTAATTGGAATAACGTTCCGTTAACCATTAGCACTTCAAATCCTTCTGAAAGTAATATTAAGCCCTCGCTTAATCCTTGGTATTTAGGATACGTTTTACAAAGACAAACAGCAGCCTATAGCAATGCCAATCGGCCATTAGAAGCAAAAACCGATTTATTATTTAAAAATGAAGGGTCAAAAAGAGAAGAAAGTTTGGACGATGAAAAGTCATTAACAGATTACATTCAGGTTTCTGAAAATTTGATTAGAACTGAGTATGAAATTAAGTTAGATTACACGATTAACGCCGATGGAAAAGCACATAAAGTTCTCATCAGCCAGCGAGAAGTTCCAATGTTACTAGAGTTTGCCACAGTGCCTAAAATATGTTCTGATGCTTTTTTAATGGCAAAAGTTACAGGATGGGAAGACATGAATATAATTCCGGGAAATGCCCGATTGTATTTTGATGGGGGCTATGTTGGTGAAATGTATTTAAATGCTCCTACCACTAATGACACATTGAGCATAAATCTTGGTCGGGATAAAAGTATTGCGATTACCCGAAAAAAAATCAAGGAAAATAGCAAAGAAAAATTCATAGGTGATGAAAAAATAGATACACGAACCATTGAAATATTGGTTCGGAATACCAAAAATTTACCTGTTCATATTTTAGTTGAAGATCAAATTCCAGTTGTGCAAGGAACTGGAGATATTAAAGTGACTTTGATTGAGGGCGATGGTGCCGAATTAGATTTACCAAGCGGCATCTTAACTTGGAAACTAAAACTTGGGTCAAAAGAAACGCGAAAACTTGTTTTTACTTATGAAATTAAATATCCAAAAAGCAAGCCGGTTGCCGGATTGTAATTCGTAGTTTAACCCAAATTAATCAATAGAAGATTCAAAGAATCGAACTGCTTCATTTAGTTGGGTTTAATCCCAATTTAGAAATTATTATCAATTCGTTAAAGAATTGATTTACAAATTCTTAATCGAATCTGCAATTTCTACTGCGGATTTTGGGTTTCAGCTTAGGTTTTAATTTGAAGTAAATTGTTTATATAATTTCAGAGGGTGAAGTGAGTATTCCTATGCAAATGAATAGATTTGTAGATATTTATTGTTCCCTATGCAATCAGAATCTACTGGAAATACCCCAAATCAAACGGTTTCAAAAACAGCTCAGAATCTAATTGGTTCGGAGATTATAAAATTAGCAGGTGAAATAAAGGAAAAAATTAAGCTTGGTGAAAAGATTCATAATTTTACGATAGGTGATTTTGATCCAGCCATTTTCCCAATTCCTGAAGAATTAAAAGAAGAAATAATAAAAGCGTATCAGGCCAATGAAACTAATTATCCAGAAGCCAATGGTATGTTGGAATTGCGAAAAGCCGTTTCGGATTATCTTAAATTTTATGGTGATTTGGATTACTCAGCCGATCAAATTTTAATTTCGGGTGGGGCAAGGCCTTTAATTTATGCAATTTATCAAACATTTATAGATGCAGGTGAAAGTGTATTATTCCCTGTGCCTTCTTGGAATAATAATCATTACACTTATTTAAGTCAGGCGAATGCGATTGCTGTTGAAACCAAGTCTGAAAATAATTTTATGCCAACCGCCGCCGAACTTGCCCCATATATTCATGAAGCAAGCCTTGTTGCATTGTGTTCACCGTTAAATCCTACAGGCACAGTCTTTACAAAGACTAATTTGGAAGAAATTTGTGATTTAATTCTTTTAGAAAACAAACGAAGAGGTTTAAATCAAAAACCAGTTTATCTCATGTATGATCAAATATACTGGACACTTACTTTTGGTGAAATATCGCATTATAATCCTGTGATTTTGAGGCCAGAAATGCGTGATTACACAGTATTTGTAGACGGAATTTCTAAATCATTTGCAGCCACAGGTGTTCGAGTTGGATGGTCATTTGGTCCAGCATTCTTTATTGATAAAATGAAGGCTATTCTTTCACACATTGGAGCATGGGCTCCTAAGGCTGAGCAAATTGCAACCGCTAAATACCTTTCAAATCATACTGCAACTTCCCAATTTATTGATTCTATGAGATCTCGTATAGAAAAGCGATTGCTTAAATTTCATCAAGGATTTCAATTGCTTAAATCAGAAGGATTTATGGTTGATAGTGTCGCTCCACAAGGTGCTATTTATTTAACCGTTAAATTTGCATTGCACAACAAAACTACATCCGATTCCCAAACTTTAAAATCTACAAAGGATGTTACAAAATACCTATTAGAGGAAGCGAAGTTGGCCTTGGTGCCTTTTTATGCCTTTGGCGCATCTCCTGAAAGTGAATGGTACCGTCTTTCGGTTGGAACCTGCGATTATTCTGAAATAGATTCTGTTTTAGAATTATTGAAAAATGCCTTGCAAAAACTAAATTAAAATTTGGTTTTTTTTAAATTTTGGATTCGTAAATTCAAGTTATAAATACAATTTTACGCAGAGGCCACCCCAACCTAAACCTACACACAGTGAAACCACGACTTGGCATATTGGAAATGGCAAGACTCGGAAAGGAAGAAAAAAATATTAGATAAAAAAACACTCTAACGGTTGCAGGATATTGAGAGGCTGACCGAATCAGATAAACAAAATATTTTCTATACCCTTGATAATCTTGTTAAGACGGCGAAGATTAATGCGATATAAAGTAAAAAAACTAGGCTTTTCAGGTCGGTCGTTCGGAGGTTATTTTAGACTTTGGAGGCACGAGCTACAAGCTCGCGCCAGCATTGGGGAATTGTTTAGGTTTATCATTTTTATCTGTAGGATTGCGAGATAGACCAATTATTATCAATTCGCCATTCATCCATTAATTCTTCATTCTTGTAGGAACTAGATTTAGGACATGAATCATACCAAATTTGATATTCACCACTATTTAATTCAAATGCGATAGTGTCTCAATACGAACTTTTATACAGACTAATATATTGCACTTTGTCTTTGATCTTAGTGTCATTTAATGCAGCAACTAGGATGTCGGGGAAATATTCTTTCTCTATATATTGATTATATGAAAACCTTGAAAAATCACATTTATAAACTGCCTCAGCTAAAACATTATATTTTTCTTTATTGTTTTCAATGTCGTCTCTAAATGTTGTTTTTAAATTATTACAACTTAACGTGCAAAAAAGCAATAAAACTCGAACAAATTAGAACTATGAAAAGGTTTCTTAAATTCATCTATAACTCGGAATTAAGTGATAGTTATAGAATTTCAAATCCAAACAACTATTCTTCACTCAATTCCAGCCATCTAATTTCTTTATCCTCAAGGCTTTTGGTAAAAATCTCAATTTCTTGCGCTGTTGATGTCAGCTCATTATAAGGCAAATCTCCTGAATTGAGTTTATTTACAAACTTACTCTTATTGGATTCAAGGGTTTCTATCTCTTTGGTCAATTGGTCTAATTCATGCTTCTCCTTAAAAGACATTTTTTTTTGCTAACCGATGTTTCTTTTTCTTTTATTTCTGCAATAACTGGTGCAACAACTTTTGGTTTTGCAATTTCCTTTGGCTTGGCCTTCCGCTCTTTGTAGTAGGTATAATTGCCGGGATAATCCTTTATTTTACCATGCTCTTCAAAAGCAAAAATATGATTGCAAATCTTGTCAAGAAAATATCTATCATGACTTACAACTATCACATTTCCACCAAATGCTTCTAAAAAATATTCCAAAACATTGAGGGTATCTATGTCGAAATTATTGGTTGGCTCATATAATATTAAGAAGTTCGGCGCCGTCATCAATATTTATAATAGTTGAAGCCGTCTTTTCTCCCCACCACTCAGTTTTCATAATGGAGTTTAATGTTTTTATCTTCTGAATAAAAATCTCTCTAAGAACTGAAGCGCTGTAATGGTCTTACCGTTACCCATTTGCAAATTGTCAGCAATATCGCGCACTTCTTCTAGCAATCGGTTTTCAGGATTGAGTGGCGCACTGTTCTGCGAAAAATAACCAAAAACCGTTGTTTGGCCAGCAACCACAGTTCCTTTATCAGGTTTCAACAAATCCAAAGGCAATATTGATTAGGGTACTTTTTCCAGCACCATTTTTACCGATAATACCAATTTTTTCGCCGGTTTTAAATACGTGAGTGAAGTTATGAATAATCTCTTCTCCATTAAAAATGTGCTGGTTATGATGCAATTCAAGTATTTTGCCTCCTTGTCTGGCGCCACGAAAGGTAAGTTCCAATTTTTGATTATCAATCTTTACACTGGCCTTGTCTTTAATATCATAAAAAGCTTCAATTCTTGCTTTACTTTTGGTTCCTCGGGCTTGTGGTTGTTTGCGCATTCTTTCAAGTTCCTTCAACATAAGTTGTTTTGCTTTTTGTTGTTCGGCGGCAGCCATCAGCTTTCGCTCAACTTTTTTCTCGAGGTAATAGGCGTAGTTACCCTTGTAAGTTAGCAATCCTGAAGGTTCTAATTCTATGATGCGATTGCAAACTCGGTCAATAAAATAGCGGTCGTGACTCACTAAAAGGGGTGTAACATTTTTACCATTCAGTAAATTTTCTAACCATTCAATCGCTTCAATTTCCAAGTGGTTGGTAGGTTCAGGCAAAATAAAAACATCCGGTTGTTTTAATAACATGGCTGTTATTGCCAAACGGCGTTTTTGTCCGCCACTTAGCGAACCAGCTTTTTGTTCCAGATTGGTAATTCCAAGTTTTGCAAGCGTTTCACGCACTTGACTTTCATAATCCCAAGCTTTCATGTTATCAGTTTCACCCATAATATCAGCCATTCTATCATGCAAAAAATTTGGATACAATTGAGCCATTTCAAATTCGCTCACCAATTTGGCCATGAGGTTGCTTTTGTCAAAGATTATTTGCCAAACCTTAAGACTCACATGTATTTACGGTTCCTGTGGTAAATAAACCACCTAAACAGAATTATTATGGACGACCTCTCCTCTATCAGGCGCTTCAGCTTTAGCAAGTAGGCGCAGTGAGGTGCTTTTGCCAGCTCCATTTTTGCGAATTAAGGCCACTTTTTCACCCTGATTTATACCGAAATTAAGTTCAGTAAATAACCACGTTTCGTTGTATGATTTTCATAGCTCTTCGGCAGATATGCAATTCATTTATTTGATTGTTGGTGTTTTGGATTTTTGTAGAGACGCGATGCATCGCGTCTCTACGACGACGATGACGACGTCAAAAATAAAAACCTCAAATTTCGTCTATTCCATTCAAATAAATATCCTTATGCAACCTTTTTTCAAATTCAACATCTAACATTTAAGAAATAATATTTTTTTGTCATATCTTCGTCAATTGCTCTAATAAAAAATATCTAAATAGATTCTAAAATCAATGAATAAAGCCTTTAACATTCAAGTGCATACTCCTTCATTGGTTTTAATAAAACTATTCATAGTTCTAATAATTGTGAGCAATTCTTTACTGCTTCAAGCCCAAAAAAATTATAAAAGTTTTTCAAGCATTGGTTCCGAAAATAGCACTGGGGTTGAAAAATTAACTGTTCTTTACAATCAACTTTACGCTTATGGTTATGGTGGCAATGCCATCAAATTTGAATACAACAAACCTGAATTTAATGTTGGTGGACCACGAAAACTATTTCTTGTAAAATATAATGATACTGGCGCATACTCTAAAACGGTGTCTTTTGGAGGAAACGCTAATAATTTAAACGGGGGTCTATGCACCCTTCCAAACAATTATCTCTGTGCCGCAGGGGTGTTTTCGGCAGGTTTTTATGAAGGAACTAAACGCGTATCTAATAATTCCAAAGGGCTTTTTATTGTTGCTCTTGATAGTTCCTTTGTATTTAAATGGCGCTTGATATTCAGTGCAAACAAATATTTTAACTGCAATTTATTGTGTCCCGACGGAAAAGGCAATTTTTTTGCTGCGGGTTATTACAATGATTCAATTAATATAGGTGCAAAAAAATATATCGCTACCAATTACAAAGACTCTCTCGATTTTAAGAAGGATATTTTCATTTTACATATCAATCAAAATGGCGTTGTGTTAAAATCATTTACCATGGGGAGTTATGGCAATGATTATCCTACAGCTCTCACATGTGATGAAGATGGAAATGTAATTGTAGGAGCCAATATTTCAGACACAGTTATGCTGGGAGACATGCTCTATCAACAACAAAGCAAAAGCAAAGCAGTGTTGTTTAAAATGTCACCAAACGGAAATACATTTTGGATTACCGGATTAGCTGGGGCAGGCGTAAACATCGGCTCCCTTGCACTTAATTCGAAGTATGAAATTATTTGCGGTGCCTCATTTAATGGTGGTTTGATTGTTAAATATAAAAACACATCTCAAAAATTAACAACCGATGGCCTAACTTATCAAATATTAATAGGTGCCTTTGATGCGTCTGGAAAATTGTTGCGTAGCAAAACTGAAGGTTCAGAAAATCCTACCAAACTTAAAGCGATGTGCATCAATAAAAATGATAGAATTTTTATTTCAGGAACGTTTCAATGTACATTCACTTCCTATAATTTACAGAATGAAAGCTTTAGTTTCAAAAATATTGGGTATGATGATATTTTTCTTTCGGCTTATGATATAAGCTTGAATCCTATTTGGCAAAGACATGCCGGCGGACCGAGGGTTGATAATTTAACAGATTTAGTAAGCTGGCAAAACAAACCAACTATTTCAGGTGATTTCCTACAATATTTCTGTTTTAATAGTGACTCCATTTATCCATTATACAATGCCCATTACGGTTATAATGCTCAAAGAAATTATATCAATAATAAATATCCAGGCCCTTATTTTCATAATGCATATTCAGAAACGGCAGGCAGTATTATCAAAGCTGGCTTTATTACCAATGTAATTGATGAATCCTCACCTCAGTTAAATTATTATTTTCAAACCAACCTAAGTAGCAATCCTAAATTTACTGAACAGGCAGCTTGGAACAATGATTTATATAATCAATCAGATACCTTTTGCTATAAAACAGGTATACGTGCCCGATGGGTCAATGACGGCAATCCAATAGGTGACAATGGAGGGCGTGACAATGGACCCTTTGTTGATTATTTATTAAACGGTGTGAAAACATCTTGGAGAGATATTAAATATGAGTCAATTATTACCAAATCAGGCAATTTTACACTTGAGATGAAGACAATTGATGGATGTTATTCGCAAACCATTCAGAAATATTATACCATATTAACAGAGGAGAGAGCTACTATAGGTTATGATGTATCAAAAATTGTGAATGGATATCTCAAACTTTGTAATTCTGAATCAACCACATTTACAGCAACAAAAACATTTGGACTAAAATACTTCTGGGTTGTTGATTACTATGATTACAAGCTTGATACAGGAAACTATTACGACACAACCAATAAGCTGGTTTATACTTTAATAAAACGTGATACTTTCTATACAAAAGATGTAGTGGTTGATAAAAGTGCCCAGGTTTATTTTGTACTCGAAAAGAATAATAATTGTAAAACATCACCTTATCCCATTACAGTAAGAAAATTAAAATTTGAAAATACCGATTCCCTGATGGTTGATTTCAGCGATAGTATTGACACTGTTTGCACGTCGAGTTCGAGTATTTCAAAAAGTTTTATCGTGAATATTATGGATAAGAAAACGCTGATGATGAGAAGGGTAGTGGTATATGTTGATTACAAGATTAATGGGGTAGCAAGTGGTCTACAGGGTTATTACACATCGCAGAACATTCAATTTGGAATCAACAAAACCGGTTGGTACAAAATTGAAGGAACCATTGATATGGGATGCAACAAACGCAGCTTTTCAATTCAGAGATACTTTACTTTTCTCAATCCAAAAATAACAATTACAGGCAAGCTGAGTAAATGCCGCGATGAAGAACAAATATTTGAAGCTGACTCTGGCTATATAAAATATTTCTGGTATGCAAGCGGAACACCTGTTATTCCTGTCATTACCTATCTAAGCCCCAGAAAAATCAAAGTAAAAGGCTCTGTAAATTATATTTATGTTACAGGTTATTCTGATACAACGCCAGAAAAACAATGCGCTGCTTCAGCTGAAAAAAGAATTTATGTCAATACTTCCAATCTAATCAAAAGCAACACTAATCCACCAATCCTTTGTCCTGGAAAAAAAATAACGTTGAACGTTGAAAATGGTTCCAATTATTTTTGGTATCCAAACGGTGAAACCACCAAGACCATAACAACAGATATTCCCGGTATATACTATTGCTCCTATTTAGATACAGCAGGATGTACAATTAAATCTGCTTCCATTGAACTGATTGAGAGCTTTAAGCCAGATTTGTTAATTCAACCTGATGATGGTGTATGTCCGGGTCAGAATGCTGAAATTTTTGTTACCGTTCCCAAATCTTCTACTATAACTTGGATACAACCTACTTCATTTGGTAATACAAGCCATATTATCACTAAAGTAACAGGCATTGTAAAATGTAGCACAAACGTTTGCAATACACCTTACATTCTTCAGGCAAATATTGCATTCAAAAAATTCAGCCAATCAACTAAGTATCATTCATCTAATTATTGTATAGGACAAACTATAAATATTCAGAGCCATGACAGTGAAACATACGCTTATAAATGGAGTTTGTTGAGTAATGTGGTACTCAAAGATTCCCAAATAATAAGCTATACCAGCGGAACGGAACTATCCGATCAGAGAATCTATTCGGCAAAAAAAGATGGCATTTATCTGGTTGAAGCAAAAGATGTCTGCGACAATTGGTACAAATCTGATTTTTACTTTCTTAAAAAAAGCAACCGCGCTGGCATAAACAAAAATTATTATAAGGCAATATGTGGCAATAATTCATTCCTATTTGATTTAAGAAATTCAAGCAATCCGCCTCTCGATTCGTTCAATAAATGTATCTGGTTTCATGACAATGATACGGCCTTTAAGAAGTCGTTTTTATCTGTGAAACGAGAATATTTAGCTATTATTACCAATAAATTTTGCAGCTCGCCAGATACACTGTACTTAAAAGTTACCAATAGAACAGTACCAACCATTAAACTATCGGCCAAAACAGAAGTATGTAAGGGTGATACAATCAACGTGACTGCAAAACTTTCTGATAATACTTGGAGTGATAGTTTAATTCAATGGAATCTGGGACTTGGATTTGGCAATGAAAAAACGGTAACTGTACTTGCTCAAACCATTTACAAATCAAGTATCACTGATTCTTGCGGCACTAATTCAGATTCTATTATTGTGATACCACAGATTGTTAGTGCAAAATTTATTACAGACTATAATGACAGTCTTGATAAAACTTTTTTGATGGACAAAAGCCTAGGCAAAAATATCAACAACTGGCAGTGGCTATTAGATAACATATATCTATCAGATTTTCAAAATGCGGAGATATTAAACCCATCGAAGAGCAGTTATGTCGTTTGCCTCTTTATTCAAAATGAGATTTCTTGTAAGGATTCGGTTTGCAAAACTGTCCCAATTCCAAGTAAAGGCAACATATATATTCCTGATATTTTCAACCCATCTTCAGGCATTCCCATCAACAAGCTCTTTGCACCTTTTGGCAGAATGGCACTTCAATATCAAATGCAAATCTATAGCCGTTGGGGCGAAAAACTATTTATTGGTGGCACGGATACAGGTGGCTGGGATGGAAATTATCAAGGAGCACCTTGCCAAGATGGAAATTATATCTACATCATCACTGCAAAGTTTAACGATTTAAACGGCAATCCAATCACTCGAAATTTCAAGGGAACTCTGTTATTGTTGAGATAATTAGAATAACAAAATCTCTTTACTATACCTGCTACCCATCCTGTTCTTCCATAAATCTTTTCTGTTTCCTAAAATCCGCAAGTCTAATATTTGGAAATGTGAATTTTAATTTGCAGAGGTAAAATCTACTTTTCCTGTTCATTTCAGATTCATTTTTTCATTTTATGTTTAATTAGCACCTGTAAGAAAACTTATAAGAAACTGACAGTCAAATATATAGTTTTGATAGCTTGGTTAAATCTTTTTGCTTATAAATTTAGTGACGATTCATAAAATGGTGATATTTACGCTGTTAAT
>Ga0105048_10000449_pt1 | contig 63022 bp, 48 predicted proteins | sample MAT05_FD_78382 | JGI IMG/M metagenome (GOLD analysis project Ga0105048, IMG submission 78382) | Freshwater microbial communities from Lake Fryxell liftoff mats and glacier meltwater in Antarctica - MAT-05 | ecosystem: Environmental > Aquatic > Freshwater > Ice > Liftoff microbial mat | place... | reverse complement strand
TTCCAAAGAATGGACACGCATTGGGACCATGAACCGGGGAGGGGAGCCCTCACCCCGACCCTCTCCCACCTTCGCTTTGCTGCGGAGGGAGAGGGAGGAAGAGATGGACGGTTCATGGAGAGGAACGACGAAAGGAATTTCCCGCGTTGGGACCCTGAACCGATAAGCGAGGAGGGCCGCGAGCGGCCCTCACCCCGACCCTCCCTCGGAGGGAGATGGAGAATGCGCTCCGCGGATTTCGGAGGGTCGGACGATCATCGCCATCGCGCCTCCAATCGATGCGGCACGGCCGGCATGTCGAAGGCCAGGACGCCAATCTCCGGCACGTACTCCACCGCGACGGACTCGCCGTCGATCTGAACGTTGTATTCCCGGTGGATGCCTCGCAGGACCACACGCCAGGTTCGCGTGGTGCCAGCATAGGGGCCGTTGATGGCTCCGATCTCCAAGCGTCCGCCAGATCGTTGAACGTGGGTTTGGATGCGGCGCGTCTGGGACATCCCGGTCGTGAAGGCCTGGGTTCGGCCGTCGTCGTCATACCAGTCGAGGTGTCCTGATTCCCGAGGCCAGACGTGGAGCACGAGGGTGGACGGTTCGCGGATGCCGATGAACTGCCGGACCGAAGTCATCGGCAGGAGGGTGCCGGACCGCACCAGGATGGGGATGCGCTCGAGGGGGGCGGGAAGGACGACGTGCACGCCGCCTTGGAACAACTCGCCAGACCAGAAATCGAACCATTCCCCGCGAGGCAGGTAGACGCTGCGGGCGACGGTTCCTTGTCGGAACACTGGGGCGACCAGGAGATCTTCGCCGACGAGAAATTGGTCGGAGCAGGCTGCGGCCACGGGGTCGTTGGGGTGGTGCCAGAGCAGGGGGCGCAGTATGGGTGCCCCGGTCCGGGAGGCTTCCTGAAAGAGGCCATAGAGGTAAGGGATGAGCTGGTAGCGGAGGTGGATCGAATCCCGGGCGATCTGCTCGATCCTGGGACCGAAGGCCCACGGTTCCTGGGCGATTGTACCGATGTTGGAGTGGTTTCTCAGGAAGGGGGTGAAGACGGCCATTTGCAGCCAGCGGACGAACAACTCCGGCGTGGTGTTGTCGAGAAACCCCCCGACGTCGGAGCCGACGAAGGGCACGCCGCTCAGACCCAGGTTCAGCAGCATCTGAAGCGAGTCACTCAGGTGTTCCCAGCATGATGAATTGTCGCCGGTCCAGACGACGGCGTGACGTTGAATGCCCGCGTATCCGGCACGGGTGATCACGAACGGGCGCGGGTGGCGGTGGGGCGGGATTTCGCCGGGTGGAATCGTGCCGCTGTCGGCCATGAGGAGCATGCCGTCCCGGGACGCCCGGGCCATCTGCATGCCGTACAGGTTGTGGATCTGGTGATGCCGGCGTGGGCCGTGATCGGTGTGGTGGAGGGCTTCCGGATCGAGGGTCTTGTCCGGTCGCGCAAAATTGGCCGGTTCGTTCATGTCGTTCCAGATGCCGGCGACGCCCTTGGCCAGGTGGGCGGCCTGTTCGTTGCCCCACCAGGCGCGGACCGCTGCGTTGAGGAAGTCCGGGAAGCGGGAACGACCGGACCAGACTTCACCGAGGGCGTCCTTCTTGCCGGACGGATCTTTCACGAAGGCCTTGAGTTTACGGCCGCGTCGGAAGACGTCGAAGCGGGGAGTGTCTTTCACCCCCGGGTTGGCAATCGCGACCACCTTGAACCCTTGTTTTGCGAGTCTGGCCATCATCTGGGCGGGTTTTGGAAAGTCGGAGCCGAAGGTGAAGACCCGGTGCCCATCCATGTGGTGGATGTCGCAGTGGAGGACGTCGCAAGGGAGTTGACGTCGACGGAACTCCCGCGCCACCGATTCGAGGCGCTGGCGGGTTTCGTAGCTGTAGCGGGATTGCTGATAACCGAGGCTCCAACGGGGCGGGAGGGGCATGCGACCGGTGAGTTCGGTGTAGCGCTCGACCACCTGGCTGATCTTGGGTCCGGTGAACAAATAGAGATCGATCGGCCCCGACGCGGCCGTCATGCGCCAGGCATCGGGCTGTGTTTGGCCGAGGTCCCAGCTTTGACGGGTGGGGTTGTCCCAAAACAGGCCGGCGACCCGGCCATCGCGAAGGGAGAGCGCGAAGGGGATCGAAACGTAGAGGTTTCGGAGGCTGGGGTGAATGGCGGGTGCATGGCCCAGGACGTCCATATTCCAGAACTCTCGAATGAGGCCGCGTTTGTTGAAGGTCCCGGTGGTTTCGCCCAGGCCGAAGAGGGCTTCGCGTTCGGTGAGCGACAAGCAGAGCCTGGATTGGTCGCCAGCGAATCCGGTCTCTCCGGCAACGGCGGAAAAGACTTCGATGCCGTGGCGGTCGGTCACGGACCAGGCTCCGGTCTTGAGACTGATGCGAAACCGGGCGGCGTCGGTTTGCAGGGCGATCGTCGATCCTCGACGTTCGACACGGGCCGAGCAGGTGGGCCAATCGGTTTTGATGACAGCCCAGGAGGGTTCGGGCGGCATCGGGGTGCGCAGAATTCGCAGGTGAAAGAGATCGTCGGCGAGGGCGCGAAGGCGGACGGAGAAGTCTTTGGAACGGAGGCTGAGTTGGTCGGCGGTGGTTTCCGCGACCAGCAGGTTCAGGACGGAATGGAAGGCGGGCGTCCGAGGTTTCGACACGGGCCAAGCCAACGGCAACGGGGATTGCTGGGGCAAGGGGATTGGATGAGTCCCTGGCCTTGATGGGCGGGCTTGTCAGGGACGGAAGCCCACGCAAGGTATCCGGCGTCCAACACCGCCGCGAAACGAGATGAAGACGCCACCCATGGGGTTCGCCGAGGTCATGAAGCAACTTGAGGCCTGGGGTTCCGAGAACACGCGCAGGCTCTATGCCAAGATGGGCGCGGGCGAGAACCAGTTTGGCGTCACCTTGGGAAACCTTCGGGCCCTGGCGAAAAAATTGAAGACGCGCCACGAACTGGCTGTGGCGCTCTGGAGCACAGGCAATGTCGACGCGATGATTCTGGCGACGATGTTGATGAACCCAGGGCAGTCGTCCGCCGCCGAGATCCAGGCGTTGCTGAAACCGATCCGATTCTTCCGCTTGGTCGACGAACTGGTTTCGAATGTCGTGGCGCGATCGGCGCATGCCGAAGCGCTACGCACGGTGTGGATGGATTCCGCCGACGAGTGGGTCGGTCGTGCGGGATGGCTTCTCCTGTCGAAGCGGATCTCGGAGGGGCAGGCGGAAGGCCTGGAGGTGGAAGGTCTGTTGAAGCGGATCGAGTCGGAGATTCTGGCGGAGCCGAAGAAGAAGCAGGAGTTAACGAACCGATGTCTGGTGGAGATTGCCGTCCACCTGCCGGCCTAGACGCGGCGCTGCATTAAACTGGGGGAGCGGTTAGGCCGCTTCGACGCGACCCCGGTGCGGAAAGGGTGTGTGTCGACCTACGCCTCGGAATGGATCGCTGCGGCTCTGAAGCGAAAGGCGGCCCGTCTGCACGTGGGCTGCTGAACGGGCATTCACTCCGGGAACGAGGTGTGCTCGGAAAGCCAGATCATGTCCCGGTTGTTCGGGGAGTCCACACCGAGGGCGAGGGTGCTGCTGTAGCGGATCGGCGCTTTGGTGCGGCCGTCGACCCACTTCCGGATTTCGGCGTGACCGTCGGTGAAGGAAAATCCACAGGCGCCGTTATGCGTGCTGGCCGGGAAGTCGAAGATGTAGGCCTTCGCGGGGTTCGCCGGGTCGGCCATCCAGACACCAAATGCGCCATTATTGATGCTGTCGGGGTGTTCGTCGGCGAACACGTGGACCATGGACGGTGAGCCGCCGTTGAAATCGCTGCTTTTCATGAAGACCTTAAACTTGGGCTTGGACACCTTGTAGTTCAGCCAGGGGCCACCGGCCGGATCCGCGACGGCGACGCTCATCGCGACGCTGCGGACGCGGGCGTGGGTTCGGCCGGCTTTCTTGATGGTGGAGCGGTCAGCCGGGCATTTGTAGATGCCGGCGGTATGGGCGGAGTACGGGGAAAGCTTGGCGTGCCTGGGATCGGTGAGGAAGAGGGTGTTGGTGTTGTCGGGGCTCGCGGTGAAGTCGAGCCAGCCTTTGACCCAGTTCCCTTCCGCGTTTCCGGGCTCGAGATTTGGGACGAGCTTGTCGTTGTGGTCGTCGGTGTAGAGGACGTGGGCCAGCTGAAGCTGCTTGAGGTTGTTCAGGCAATGAATGCCATGGGCCTTGGTCTTCGCTTTGGCCAGTGCGGGGAGCAACATGCTGGCGAGAATCGCGATGATGGCGATGACGACCAGAAGCTCAATGAGCGTGAAGCCGCGGTTCTGGGGGCGACGGATCGGGGTGTTCATGGGACGGACGATGGCGTGACGGTAGACCGCCGGGATTGTCGCACAAGGCCGAAGACCCGTCAGGGGAGGATCTCTTTCAGCACGCGGGCCGCCTTCGGCGCCACGAGGAGCTCAAGGAACGCCCGCCGTGAAGCGGCCGGCGGGCGTTCCCCACCGGGGCGAACGAAGCGTCTTCGTCTCGCCCCGGTCGAAGTTCCTTCCGCGTCGCGCTACGGAAGTGGCGCGCTGCCGTAGTCGCCCAAGGGTGCCCAGAAGCCGCTGTTCGGATTGCCGGCAAGGCGATGGAGACCCGGGAGAAGGCAACCGAGATCGAACGGAAGACCTTGGGGGGCGATGCCTGGTTCGGGCGTGGCCTGGAAGAGTTGGACCGTGGTTCCGAACGACACGGTGAGGATTTCGCCAAGGTGATCGAGTTCTTGGACCGTCGATTTCACCGGGAGGGACGCGCGTTTCTCGAAACGTCCGGAATCGTTCACGGCGAGGACGCTCAGACTTTGGTTCTTGCCGGCATCGGTGGTCTGGCTCAGCCAGAGGGTGCCGCCGGGGGTGACTTCGGTCAGGGCCGAGTCGCCAGCGGAGAGATTGGCGATTTCCAGGTCGGTGACCAGATGGGCTGCCGTGCCATCGTATGCCGACGCCTCGAGCCAGGATCGGACCATGGAGTTGCCTTTCGGGTCGGTCTCAGTCCGGGTGGCGACGGTGTAGACCAGGGCGCCCTGATGGGAGAGTCCCTGGAAGGCTCCGGGGATCTTGACGGGCGGTCGGACGACCGGGCGGGTGGCGTCCGCGGTGTAATCGACCACGTTCAGGTGGTGATGGGTGAAGTACTCATAGACCGGATAGCTGTTGATGACGGTGGTCTCGATCCAACGGGTTTCGCGAAGGGTCTTGGTGAACACCTGGATTTCTTCCCGGTACAGGACCTCATTCTCGACGTTGGTGTAGGTATTGCCCACCAGGGTGAGTGCCAATTTCGAGCCTGCAAACGGCGTCACGGAATCGGCGAGTTGCCAGATATAGGTTTGGCCGCTGATGCCGCTGGCCAGGGCGTAGGATCCCCGGGCATTTACCGATTGGATCGGTTCCAGCGGTTGGACGCGGTAGGGCTTCGAGGTATGGGCACCCCACGACCAGACACGGCCTTCGAGATCCACGGCCACCGAGTGGTGGCGGCCTGCGGCGATCGCGCGGATGGGGGGCAACCCGGTCACCGGCTGGGGAACGGCGCCCGCAGCGGGATCTTCCCCAAACGCTTCACCCCAACTCCAAACTCTCTGACCATGGTCGAGGGCGAGCGAATGGAAATCGCCGGCGGCGATCGTTCGAACTGCGGACAGACCGGCAACCGGCTGTGGAGCGAGGACAAGGTCCGAGGCGCCCATCTGGATTTGGCCGCGACGATTGTCGCCCCAGCCCAGGACGGTGCCGACAGTGGTCAGCGCGAGGGAATGAAGTCCGCCGCCGGCCACCTGGGTGAGGGGGGAGCCAAGGGCGATTTCCGTGGGTTCAGCGTGGTCCAGTCCGTCGCCGGTGCCGAGTTGGCCGCGATCATTGCTGCCCCAGGCGTAGAGGCGTCCGGCCGCGGAACGGGCCATGGCGTGACGGGAGCCGGCGGCGACATCGGCGATGGCGGCGGGCAGCCCAAGGATGAGACGGATCGGATTGTCGCGGGGGGATCCGTCGGGCTGGCCCGGGATGGGTGGGGCCTCGGGGCCGGAGGGATCGCCCGCGATCCAGACGGAGCCGTCGGCGAGGCGGGCAAGGCTGAACCAGGTGGCCGCGGCGAGGGAGGTGGCTGGAGATGGGAAGGCGATCTGGAGCGGGGTCTGGCTGTTCAGCAGGGTCAACGAGCCGAGTTGCCCGGCCCGATTGTCGCCCCAGCCGAAGACCGTGCCGCTGGCGTCCAATCCGACCGCGTGCAGGGTGCCCGCCACGGCGGGAGCAAGGAGCGGGGTGGCGATTTGGGAAGCGGGAACACCGAACTCCTTGGTGTAGACGTTCGTGACGAGGGAATCGTACGGTATCTGAACGATGTTGGTGACCAGGACGTCGCGGGTGACGGTGACCGGCTCGGAGATGACGTTTTCATAACTATTGGTGCCGGTGATTCGCACCTCCTGGGTGTCATGGCCGAAGTACACGAGGCCGTCGACCGATGATGCCCGGCTTGCCGAGTACGCGCCGTCGATGGCGCGTATGGCGGAGGCAAAGCGGGGTTCGGCGGGGGTGGCGACATTAAACGCAAACAAGGTCGGAGGCGTTGGATTCCACCAGGGCCCGAAGCGCATGATGCCTCGATCAAAGGCCGCGAAGGTGGCCTCCCCCGCCACGCGGGCATCGACGGCTGTCGCTTTTGACCAAGCGACGACGGTTTCCGCAGCCGGGGCGGGGGCGTTGGCCGCCGCGCCGGGGGTGAGGGACAGGACCGGCATCCTATCAGTGGGGATGGGACCTCCCCGAAAGTACCAGGGTTGCGACGACGAGATCGGGGACCAGACGATGACATTCGGACGAGGCCAGAGCGGTTCGAAATCGCCGGACACCCACATCTCGACGTTCTCGCTCACGGAGCCGACCACGCGGAGAGCGGGGAGGGCGGAGGCGTCGAGCACGGTGAGCTTCACCGAGGCCGGGGTGTTGGTGATCCATTGGTCATTCTTCCACAGCGTCTCGGGTGGTTGGCCTTGGAGTACGTAAATAAGACCCTCGCGCAGGGTCGCGCCCAGCATAGGAATGGAATCGAGTTCGACTTGGGCGCGGATTTCTCCGGGAACGCCGGCGGCGCGAGTGCGCAGGTGGGTCTCGGAGAATTCGACGAGCCAGTCACCGACGGGAATCACACGGTCAACCGGGTAGGAGAGTTCCAAGCGGCCACGGACCGCCGGTTGGTCGCGGTCGGCGATGGAGACGGAGACGAGGTCGCGGGCCGAGACGGCGAGGACGCGGTCACCCATGAGCGTGGTGCGACGGGGGACGACGTTCTTGCTTTCGATGCGTCCGCGGGCGGTCAGCGTGTTGCGTTCGAGGTCGATGACCTGGACGCCGACGACCTGTTGATCGGCGCTGCTGGAGGAGAACGGGACGAGGACGAGACCCGCCTCAGGAAAGACGCCGAGGGCTTTCTCGTCAGAATTGGCTTCCGACCAGGACCATTCCTTGCCGAGGGGGACCTTGGAAAGGAGGGCGGGTTTGCCGGGGTCGGAGACGTCGAATAGTTGGACAGCGGCGCGGACGCCGCCGGTGGTGTCGAACCCGATGGTGAGCAGTCGGTCGCCCATGGGTTGGATGTAGGTGGACCAGCCGGGGATCTCGAGTTCGCCTAGCACACGTGGGTTCTCGGGTTGGGAGAGGTCGATGATCCAGAGGGGGTCGATCTGGCGGAACGTGACGAGGTAGGCGCGTTGGCCGTCGAAGCGGGTGGCGTAAAGTTGTTCACCATGGCCGACCTCGACGGAACCGAGGCGGATGGCGGCGACCGGGGCTCCGGCGGCGGGGTGGGAGAGGCGATAGTTGGTGAGGGCGCTGCGCCAGGCGCCGGACCCATCGGCATTGGCGGGGCCGGCGGTGATCGCGGTCAGGATGTCGCCGGTGACGGTGACCTTGAACTTGTCCTGGAGACGACCACCGAGCTGGAAGGAGGTGAATTCCTGGATGGCACCCGCGGGGTCCTGGATGTCGAGGACGTGCAGGCGGGATTCCCACCATTGTCGGGTTTCGTGGTTCTGAATGCCGACGAGAAGGTAGCGTTCGGTGGCGGTGACGACGTTGCCCGAACCTGGGAGCCACACGGAATTGCGGGCAACGGGCTGGGCCGGATTGGCCAGATCAATGCCATAGAGCTGGGTGCCGTTGATCCAGACCCCCTGTTCCTCGGGGAGGTCGGACTTCGGATGCCACGTGTCGGTGGCGACATAGAGGGCGGTTCCGACCAGGCGGCTTTCAAGGATGCGACCCTGGAGGTCGAAGCGTGCGGTTTCGCGGGGGGCGTCGCCGGAGACGTCGATGACGATGGCGGCGCTGCTGGCGTTCTGGCCCCAGTCCGAATCGCACGGGCGTGAGCGGGCGAGGAGCACGACGTGGTGATCGCCCATCAGGTACATTTGCTCGCCGGAAGCGGGCAGAGGGAACGTGGCGAGCAGTGCGGGCGCGTCAGGATTGGCGACATCAACGATCTGAAGGCCGCGCTGATGGTTGAAGAAGTAAAGCCGGTTGCCGGCGAGACGCCAGATGTCGGATTCGACGACGGAGCGCGGGGCGGCGTTGTCCTGGGTTGGAGCCGAGGTGGGCGTGCCGGGAGCGCCGTTGCTAACCACCCATTCCGAGCCGTCGGCGCCCCGATACAGCATGGGATTGCCGCCGCCAGCCGCTTCCCCGGCGAACTCGGTTTTGCCGGTGTAGAAGGCCGCGGGCAGCGGGTCATTGGTGTCGGACCGAACCCTGAACATCTCGATGTTCAGGGTGGCGGCGAGTTTCCAGGGAAGCCGGAAGGTGACGGTGCCTGGCGCGTTGACCCGTTGAACAGCGCGTGGACGCCATGCTCGAAGTTCGCCGCGCTCGGTTCCTTCAAGCACCAGGCGGACGGCGCCCTGGGGTGCTTCAGCGGAAATGACGAGATCGGTATCCGCGAGATCAATGGCCGTGATGCGCGGGGAGGTGTTGGCGTGGGCCGCGGTGGCGAGCAGGCCCAGGACGAACAGTTGGGCGACCTGCGGGGCGATCCACCCCACGAGGTTTTGGAATGGCGTTTTGGTTTTCATGATGCGGTAGGCGAGTACGAGATGGTCGGTTGAAAAGTGGTGTCGGGCGACGGGGCGATGAGAATGACGTTCGGTGCGGTGCGGGAGGGTACGGTGTCGGAGGCAGCCCGGTGAGGAGTATCGCAGGCTGCCCGCTTGCGGAGGTCGAATCGATGCGGCGCTTTGCCGACTGCCAGTCGGCGATACGGCAGATTGGCAGTCTGTGGTACGGACCGCGGGTTCATGGAGAGCCACCTGGTCAAAAATGAACTGCTCACGGGCCATGAACCGTGGAGCGAGGCGAGTCGCAGGCGGCCCTCATCCCGGCCTTCTTTCGGGGGGAGAAGGAGAATGCGCTCCGCGGGTTTGGACCCAAAAGGGATCATGGTGTTGGATGGGGTTGGGACGCGGTCGGAGGGGCGACGACCACGGGGCCGGTTGGAATGGCGGAGCCACCTTCGGGTTCGAGGGTGATGAGAAAGCCGGGGCTGAACACCAGGTTGGGATCGAGCGAGAAATTGACCACCAACCGGCCCCCGGCGTGCGTGGTGGTGCCGAGGCTGATGGTCGAATAGGCTTGGTTGTTGACGACCCAGAATTGGTAGGCGTAGCCGGGCGGCGGTCCTTCGGAAGTCACGAGCGCGATGCTTCCTAGGCCGGTTTCAGAGGAATACACGCCGAGCGCGGAAGCTGGCGTTGTGGCGGTGGCCGTGCCAGGGGGCACGACATCGGCCGGGGAGGCGGGAGTGGTGTTGGCCGCGCGATTGGCGAAGGACGTGGGTGGAGTCAGCCCAGCGTCCGCGGTGGTGGTGTTGGACGGGTTGGGAAGGTCGATGACGGCGAAACTGGTAGTGTCCGAAGCGGTTGCTGTGGGGGTTGTCGGGGCGGTGGCTGCGGCGTCGACGTCCTCGGTTGGGGGGGAACTGGGGGTGATGGATGCCGTCAGGGTGGAGGACGAGGGGGGTGTGGGGGAGGACGGGACCGCGGTGGACGGCGGTGGGGTGGCAGCGGCGAGTTCCCGGGCAAGCGCATGGGTAAGCAGACTTTGGAGCGTCGCAGAATCGGTTGGGACCTGGGGGCCGGAATCGGAATCAGGTGTGGGGTCGGCAATGGCCAGGAGATGGGCGGTGCCTTGGGTGAAGGAGAGGGCCAGGTTGTTGGTCGGCGTGAGTCGGAAGACCTGAAAACGGGCGGCCCCGGGCGGGAGCACCAGTTGTTGCGCGAGCGACTGGTTCAGGGTGCCGAGTTCGCGGAGGCGTTGTCGGAGGGCGGTCCATTCCTCAGGGGTCAATTGGGAATCCGGCGGCGTGGGAGTCTCGGACTTTCCGGCCGTCGTGGAAGGGCTGCGGCCGGTGGGGGTTCTGGAGGAACCTGATGTCACGGTGACCGGCGCGGGCTGAGGGAACGGCGATGACCGGGTGTCGGACGCGGCTCGATCGGCTGCGTAGGTGGCAGGGGAGGGGGAGAGACTTTGGTGTGGGTCGTTGTTGGCCCACAGGATGGCTGTGATGGCGGCGGCGGCCCAGCCGGAGCCCCAGAACAGCTCGCGCCATGAGGGGAGCCACGCGGGACGGGATGCTGGGGCAGCACGAGGTGGAGCGGGTAGGATTGGCTGCGGGGCCTGGGTTTCCCTGGCGATCTGCTTCCAGACACGGGGTGCGGGCCGTCGGGCCGGAGCGGACAGCGCCAGGGCGTCGCAGGCGGATTCCAGCTCGTGGAGTTGGGCGCGCAGGTGGGGGGACGCGGCCAGGCGGACTTCGAACTCGGATTTTTCGGCGCCTTCGAGTTCCCCGAGAAGGTATCGGACCGCCTGGTCCTCGATGGGGGGCAGGTCAGGCATGGAAGTCCTTCAAGAGATCGCGAAGGCTGAGCAGTCCGCGGCGGATGCGGGCTTTGATGGTGCCCAGGGGTTCGCCGGTGGCTTCGGCGATTTCGCCGTGGGTCCAGCCGCGGAAGAACGCGAGCTCAACGGCGCGGCGTTGTTCGTCGGGGAGGGTGCGTAAGGCGTTGGTGCAGGCGGTATTGAGTTCGGAATCGGGCGGATGCCAGGAGGTGTCGATGTGCTCGATTTCGAGCGAGGCGACCTCGGTTTCGTAAGCGGACTGGGCTTGGAGGGCTGTACCGCGGGCGCGGAGGCGGGAAAGTGCGATGCCGCGGGCGATCATGACCATCCAAGTGAAAGGGGCGCTGCGGGCCGGGTCGAAGGTGGCGGCGCGGTGCCAGATCCGGACAAATGTGTCCTGGAGGCATTCCTCGGCTTCGCCATCGTTGTTGAGCATGCGGACGAGCATCGAAAAGAGGGCGCCGGCGCGGCGCTCGTAAAGGCGGTTGAGGCTGATGTGTTCGCTTTGACCGATGGCTGACAGGAGGCGCGCATCTACCGCCGCGCCATCCATGTCCCACCCTTGGGACAACGGTTGGGCTTTCGAATGTTGCGTCGTGCGTTCCTGGTGAGCTGGCACGTCGGCGCCTTCCAACCGGTTATCCGCATCTGAACTCATTCTGGATGCATCCTGAGCGATTTCTTTTTCATTGAGTCCGTTCAGGCCCTCCTGATCCCCGCGTCACGCCTCCAGGAGTGGCCGATTCTCCGGGGAAGGCGAAGTGGGTGCGATGTAGGGTTGGGGAAGATCGATGGGTGAAAGGGTGACCAAGGCATGGCCGGTTCGACGGAGTTCTGGTAATGAGTCGGTCGACCTCGTCTCCTTGCCAAGTGTCGGAGGTGGGATAGTGACGGTGTCTCAGCCATTGACAAGGCGGCGGAGATCGCCCGGCATTGGGCAGTCGCCCGTGCGACACTCCATCCGACATGTCGAACGAGAACCTTAAACGCCGCCCGGCTGGCACCGGAGGTCCGTCCCCCAAGACGGCGAAGACGGCGAAGACCGCGAAACCTGGCAAGGCTGCCAAGACCGTAAGCGAAAGCCGTCGGTTCTGGCTGACCTACCCGGGCAAATTGGTCACGCGTCCGGTGATCTGGGAACTCAGCCAGAAGTTTCCGGTGGTGTTCAACGTCCGTCAGGCGAGCGTGACGGACGCCCTGGGAATTGTCTGCCTTGAACTGAGCGGGCCTCGGTCGGACATCAAGGAGGCGATCCGCTGGCTGGAGAAGCAGGGGGTGACGGTGGAGCCGGTGGAGATCAACGTGATTGAGAGCTAGGGCGAGGTCCCACCATGGCACTTCTCGAACTTCGCGACCTGCGTAAGGTGTACACCACTCCGGATGGCGGGACGCTGACGGTGGTGGACGTGCCTTCGTTCGATCTTGAGGCGAAGCGCCAGGTGGCGTTGAGCGGCGCCAGCGGCTCCGGCAAGACCACCCTCCTTCATTTGATCGCCGGGATCCTGGCGCCGGATGCCGGCACGGTGCGGTTGGACGGGGTGGATCTGGCGGCGCTCAGCGAGGCGGCGCGCGACCGGGTTCGGGCGTTCAAGGTCGGGTACATTTTTCAGACCTTCAACCTGCTGCAGGGCTACACCTGCGTGGAGAACGTGCTGTTGGGCATGTCGTTTGGGCCGGGGCCGGACCGGGCGTGGGCGGAGTCGTTGCTCCATCGGGTGGGGTTGGGCGATCGACTGCGGCATTATCCGCGGCAACTCTCGACAGGACAGCAGCAACGGGTGGCGGTGGCGCGGGCCTTGGCGAACCGCCCCAAACTGGTGCTGGCGGATGAGCCCACCGGCAACCTCGATCATCGTTCGGGCCGGGAGGCATTGCAGTTGATTCGGGATGCCTGCCGCGAGTTCGAGGCGGCGCTGCTGCTGGTCAGTCACGACCGGGAAGTGCTGGGGGAATTCGAGCATCGCGAGGACTTGATGACCTTGAATCGGGCCCCGCACGCCCGGGAGGTGGGAGCGTGACCCTGCCCTTGATGGTGCGGAAGAGCCTTCGGCAGCACCTGCTGTCGACGGTCATCACTGCATGTTCCATCGCGTTGGCGGGAGGGTTGCTGATGGCGGTGTGGGTGGTGAAGGAACAGTCGCAGCGGGCTTTCACCGGGGTGAATGCGGGCTTCGACGCGGTGCTGGGCGCGCGGGGCTCGAAGCTCCAGTTGGTATTGAACACGATTTTTCACCTGGAGGAATCCCCAGGGAACATTCGGCCCGAAGACTACGACCTGATCCGGAGCAACGCCGCGGTGAAGGTCGCGATCCCGATTGCCCTGGGGGACAACTATCTCGGGTACCGGATCGTGGGAACGACCTCGAACCTGTTCAGCGAGGTGGAATATGAGGCGGGTCGGCGGTTCGAGATGGCGGCGGGGCGGGTGTTTGATCCGGGGCTGAGGGAGGCGGTGGTGGGAAGTTTTGTTGCCGGTCGGTTGGGATTGCGACCGGGCGACGCGTTTCAGCCGTACCACGGGTTGTTGTTCAATCCTCAAGACCAGCACGAGGAACGTTACGTGGTGGTGGGGGTGATGAAGCCGAGCAACACGCCGGTGGACCGGGTGATCTGGATCCCGTTGCAGGGCGTTCAGTTGATGGCGGGGCATGATCCGAAGGCATCGGCGGACCTGAGCGGGGTGTTGTTGAAGTTCAAGGACACGAGTCCGCTGACGGCCCGGCAGTTGGACCTGATGTACAACAAACAGGGGAACCGCCTGACCTTCGCGTGGCCCATCGCGCAGATCGTGGCGCAGTTGTTCAACAAGATCGCCTGGGTGGATCAGGTGCTGGCGATGGTGGCCTATCTCGTGGCGGTGGTGGCGACCGGCTCCATTCTGGTGAGCATTTACAATTCGATGAAGGAACGGCGTCGCGACATCGCCATTCTACGGGCCTTGGGGGCGCGCCGGCGGACAATCTTCTCCGCCGTCGTGCTGGAGGCGGTGGCGATCGCGGCGATCGGCATGGCATTAGCCTTTGCGGTTCATGTGGCGATCCTGACGGCGGTGGCGGCGGTGGTGCGGTCGCAGACCGGAGTTGTGTTGGATCCGTGGGCGCCGAATGCGGTCATGATTTGGGCGCCGATCGGGATGATCGGTTTGGCGGCCTTGGCGGGGCTGGTGCCGGCTTGGAAGGCGTATCGGACGCCGGTGGCGGAGAATCTCGCGCCGGTATCGTGATCATGAGGTGGACACCCGGGGTGGATCGACCCGCAAGACGCGGAGATCACCGAGGCGAGAAAGGCGAGCGATGAAAGGCAACACGACGGACGAACTGTTTGCGACGCCGGAACCCGCTGGATTGGGACCGGAAAGACGTTCGGGGGTTTGGGAAGTTCGGGAGGTTCTGGCAGCGGTGGAGGCAGCCACGAAGGGCTCCCAACTCGACGGGAAGGCAGTGGAATGTCTGCGGGGGTTGGCGCTACTCTGGCACGATCATTTGGATGAGGCCCACACCCTGGTACAGGACCTCTCCGGGGCCGATGCGGCCTGGGTGCATGGAATCATGCATCGTCGGGAACCGGACTATTCGAATGCCCGATATTGGTTTCATCGGGTGGGCCAGCATGAAGCCCTGGAGGCAATGGCGGAATTGGCGGCGCCGCTTCTGGCCGCACACGCAGCGCTTCCGTTCCGACTGATCCGGGACGGGCGTTGGGATCCGATGGCATTCATCGACGCCGTTTCGGCGTCGGCGCGACCGGCGGCCGATGTTGAGGTGGCGCTTTTGATACGGGAACTTCAGCGCTTGGAGGCTCAGGCGGTGGCGCGGTATTGGGCGGACGGGTAAGGAACATTTCACTTGGTCGGTTGGGGTTCGTGGCTAGATTGACCTCGCGGCGAGTCCGCCTTTTGAACCATGCAGAACGCCATGTCCGTTGATCTCACCCGCGATTGCGAAGCCGTCCAAATCCCGGTCGGTAACGTTGTGAACCTACCGGCGGGAACGTCGGTGGATATCACCCAAACTCTGGGCGGCACGTACACAGTGCATGCCATGGGCGGGTTGTTCCGGATCGCGACCAAGGATGTGGATGCCCTGGGATTGAAACCTGAGGAAGTGTTGGCGGCATCGAACCGTCCGGCGGGGCCGGTGGACGAGAAAGGGGTCTGGGAAGTCCTGAAGACGTGCTACGACCCCGAGATCCCGGTGAACATCGTGGATCTGGGGTTGGTGTACGACATGGTCATCGAGCCGGTGGCGTCAGGGAACAGCCGGTTGTCGGTGAAGATGACGCTGACGGCGCCGGGTTGCGGGATGGGTGGCGTGATCGCGCGTGACGCCCAGGAGAAACTGCTGATGCTGGACGGTGTCGAGACGGCGGACGTGGACATTGTGTGGGATCCGCCCTGGCACCAGTCGATGATCTCGGCCGAGGGCCGCCGGATTCTGGGACTCGAGTAAGCCTTTGGATTCAGCGGACTCGGCGGATGGCGTTCAGCGGATGCGTGTCCACCGGGTTCGCATGGATTCCTGAGAGGACATCGGGGCGATAGAGGCTGAAGCCCACCTCGAACCAGAGCGGAATCACGGGAACTTCATCCCGGACGAGAAGCGTTTCGGCGTCGCGGAGCAGGATGGCTCGTTTTTCAAGGTCTGATTCCGATCCCGCCGCACGGAGCAGGTCGTCATAGCGAGCGTTGGACCAACCGGTCCGGTTGTTGCCATTCCCGCTCATGAACAGGTCTAGGAAGGTGTTCGGATCGTTGTAATCGCCAATCCAACTCGATCGGCTGAGGTCGAACTCGAGGCTGCGTTGGGCGACGAAGAATGCCTTTTTTTCCATGCGCCTCAGGTTGACGCGGATGCCGAGTTCCCGTTCCCACATTTCCTTTAGCTCGATGCCGGCGCGTTCGTGGATCTGGGCGGATCCGCCGGCGGCACTGTCCAAGAGCAGGTCGATGGCGGGAAACCCGCTGCCCTGGGGGAAACCGGCTTCGGCGAGCAGTTTTCGGGCACGTTCAGGATCATGGCTCTGGCCTTCTCCGCGGAGGTAATTGGCGGTGACTGTCGGGACGATGTGCTGGGCGGGTTCTTCGCCGGAGGCGGTGAGGCGAAGGGTGATCCGGGACTTGTCGACCGCAGAGGCAAGGGCCTGGCGGACGCGCGGGTCGTCATACGGCTTTCGGGTGACGTTGATCCGGAGGAAGTAGGAACCAAGGATCGGAAAGGCATGATAATCCGGGCGCCCGGCGAGGAGGGGAATCAGTTCCGTGGGAATCAGGGGCTTGTCCCAGACGATGTCGGCGTCGCCACGATGGTAAAGGTTGAAGACGGTGTTGGGAGAAGTGATGGAAATCAGATCGACGATCTCGAGGGCGGTGTTGGCCGCGTCCCAGTGCCTTGGATTTCGCCGGAGCCGAATCCGGTCATTGAGCCGCCAGGACTCGAGTTGATAGGGGCCGCTGGAGGGAACGGGATGGGCGAGAATCCAGCGGTCGCCGTGGCGTTCGATGGCTTCTCGCGGAACCACCGCCAGGGTCTGGAACGCGCAAAGTTCGAGGAAATAGGCGCACGGGCTGTGCAGTTCAACCTGGAATTGATGGGGTGCGAGAACTCGGATTCCGACGGAGTTCAGGTCCCGGTTGCGGCCGGCAAGGAAGTCTTCGGCACCGCGAACCGGGTAAAGCAGGTTGGCGTATTGGCAGCCATTGGTGGGTTCGAGCACGCGTCTCCACGAGAAGTCGACGTCTTCGGCGAGAATGGGTTGTCCGGAGGACCAGACGGCGTTGGTGCGGAGGTGGAAGGTGTAGACGCGGCCGTCGGGGGAGATGTCCCAGCGTTCGGCGATGCCGGGCATGGGGCGGGCATTCTGTGGATCAGGCCGGGTCAGGCCTTCGAAGAGGGGAAGGACGGCGCGGAGTTCCTCAATGCCGGTGACCAGGAGCGGGTCGAGTGAACTGGGTTCGGGACCGTTGAGAACGGTGAGGTCTGCCGGGGGGAGCGGTTGGCAAGCGGTGAGAAGTAAGACGAGGAAGAGGCACGCCAGGACACCCCGACCCGGGCGGCGACCCTCCGGCTGGGTGGAGCATGCGTGGCGTCGTGCCGGCCCTGGCCTCAACGGTGCGGTGGGCCAGGGCATGAGGGGTCAGCGGGAAGCCATCCACGTGGTGACGGCGGCGAAGATCGCCACGCACCAGAGGAACGAAACCAGTCCGATGGCCGGGGCGAGCGAACCGGTCTTGCTGCGCAGCGACTGGGGACGGAGTGCGAGCATGCCGGTCATGTAGACCGCCGGCGCCATTCCGAGCAGCGCACCATTCCAGGGACGTGGACAGAACCGGTACAGCAGGTAGGCGATGCCCAGGAGGAGGGCCAGCTTGAGGGCGCTGCGGATTTGTTGGCTGTAAAACTCCCGGACGAATACCGCTTTGGCCGCTTCGACGCTTTGAGAATCAGTCGGTTTCATGGTCGTTGACGACATCGCCCTGCCAAGGGCTTGGCCTGTCGAGGTGCGCAGGGTGGACCCAGTCGTTTGCGTCCGTCAAAGCGGTTGGGTTGGGTGCTTTCGGCGGTCCACCCGTTATCGGGCGGGGCGTGTCGCCCGCAGTGCTTGGGCCAGGCATTCCGCAAATTGCCCGAGGATGGCGTCGTCGTGCGCCAAGGACAGATACAATTTTGTGCCCATGGGGTTGAGGAAGACGTGAGACTTCAGCAATTCGAGCATGACGGCGCGGCTGCGCTTGCGGTCGGCGCGCTGCCAGCCGGCGTGATCCCGGATCGGTTCGGCGGCGAAGGCGATCTGGGCGAGCGGACCTATTCCCAGGACTTGAGCGGTTTCGCATTCGGCGTGGAGAACCGATGCGAGGATTTCGCGGAACTTCGATCCGAGTCGATGCAGGTGGTCGTGGACCCCGGGCGCGCAGAGAATATCCAGCGTGGCGAGGGCGGCGGCGCAGGAGACGGGGTTGCCGCCGGTGGTGGAAGCGGACCAGAGGTAGGAGGGATCGTCGATGCGGGCTTCATTGACGACTTCCATGAGAGCTTCGGCGCCGCCGTAGGCACCGATGGGAAAACCTCCGCCGAGCGCCTTGCCGTAGGCGGCGAGGTCGGGTTGGACGCCGAAGAACTGGGCAGCACCGCCGGGGGCGAGGCGAAAGCCGGTCACGACTTCATCGAAGATCAGGACGATGCCGTGGTGTCGAGTGATGGCGCGAAGTCCTTCGAGGAATCCCGCAGCGGGAGCGAGACAGCGATGGACGGGTTCGACGATGACGGCGGCGAGTTCCTGGGCGTGACGGGCGATCAGGTTCTCCGTGGCCGGCAGGTCGTTGAAAGGAGCGGCCAGAACGCGGGACGAGATCCAATCGGCGCCGGTGCCGGCGTCATCGGCGCTGCGTCCGTCGGGGCCATTGCCGCGGAGCATGGCGGCGACGCCGACCGGGTGTTGGCCGTGGTAGGCTCCGGTGAATTTGAGAACCTTGGAACGGCCGGTGGCGGCGGCGGCGACGCGCAGGCACATCATCGTGGCCTCGGTGCCGGACGCGACGAAGCGGAGGCGCTGGAGGAAGGGGGCGAGGGAATGGAGTCGGTCGGCGAGTTCGACGGCGCGGCGATTGACGGCGGCGAAATTAATCCCGGAAGAAGCTTGGCGGGTGGCCGCCTCGACGACCCGAGGATGGGCATGGCCGACGAGGGCGGAACCCCAGGCCATGGTGAAGTCGATCCACTCCTGCCCGGTGGTGTCCCAGACGTGGGCGCCGGCGCCGCGATCCAGGACCGGGAGGAGTTCGGGCGGTGCGCCGTATTCGCCATTGGAGGCGCCTGGGAACAAATCACGCGGCATGTCGGGCGGATTGAAGCGGGGAAAGGGATTGGAGTCATTCCCAGAGCTGTGAAAACCTTTCGGCATGGTTCGTACGTTGATCCACCGCGGCATGCGGGGGCTGGCCTGGGTGGCGGGGATGGCAGCGATGTGGATGGCGTCGGGCATGGTGGCAAGGGCCGCGGAGAGCGACAACAACGGCCCGGAGGATGGCAAACTCGCGGCGTATTTCCGGTCGTATCTGGACGAACGCTTTCGAATGGAGCCGACGACCGCGAGTCAGTTGGGGGACCACCGGTTTGACGACCAATTGGAGAATCCGACCCCGGAGGTGCGGGAGGCGTGGTTGGGCTGGGTGAAGCGGACCCTTCGGAACCTGCCGAAGGTTGTGGATCGCAACCGCCTGACCCCCGACGGTCGGATCGACTTCGACATCTTTCGGCACGATTTGGAAACCTCGCTTTGGTTGTCGGAGAACACGCGTCCCTTCGAGGAGGACCCGCGGGTTTACAACACCTACATCAGCGACAGCGTCTACATGCTGCTCGCGCAGTCGACCCAACCGTTGGAGGTGAATGTCTCCAATACGGTGGCGCGCCTGCAGAAGATCCCAGGGGTGGTGGGCACCGCCCGGGCGACCCTCCGGAACCCGCCTCGGACGATCCTTGAGACGGCGATCCGTCAGAACAAGGGCTCCATCGCCTTCTACGAGAAGGAAGTCTTCGAACTCGCGGGTGCCACGACCCAATTGGAAACGATGCGGTTGGCGGCGGTTCCGGTGGTGGCCGCTCTGAAGGAGTACCAGACGTTTCTCGAAGGCGATCTCATGGCTCGTGCGACGGGGGAATGGCGGTTGGGTCGCAAGCGGTTCGCGCGGAAGCTGGATCTGGTTTTGGATGCCGGGGTGTCGGCGGACCAGGTCCTCGCTGATGCGGAAGCGGAGTTCGAGCGGGTGAATCGTGAGATGTACGTGGTGTCCCGCCAGCTCTGGAGCCGGTACTTCCCGAAAGAAACGATGCCGCCCAGCGATGACGCCGGACGGCGGGCGACGGTGGCGCGGGTCACCCAGACGGTCGGCAAAGAGCATGGGACGACGGAAGCCTTGGTGGGGGATGCGCGCGCGACGGTCGAACGAATCAAGGCCTTCATTCAGGATCGCGACATTCTGCGGCTGCCGGAACCCGACCGCTGTCAGGTCATCGAAATGCCTGAATTCAAGCGCGGCAACTCGCTGGCTTACCTCGAATCAGCACCTCCGCTGGAACCGGCGACCGCCAGCTTCTATGCTGTCAGTCCGCCACCCTCCCACTGGGGAGCGGACCGGGTGAAGAGTTTCCTGGAGGAATACAACCAGCACATGCTCCAGATTCTGACGATCCACGAGGCCTACCCTGGGCACTACGTGCAATTGGAGTATTCCAATCGATCGCCGTCACTGATTCGGCGCGTGCTGCAGTCCGGGGTCTTCATTGAGGGATGGGCGGTGTACACGGAGCAGATGATGCTCGACCAGGGGTACGGTGAAGGCGACCTGCGCCTTCGGCTGAACCAGCTGAAGTTCTACTTGCGGGCAGTGGCCAACGCGATGCTCGACCACAAGATGCATTGCGCCGCGATGACCGACGATGAAGCGCTGCATTTCCTTATGATCGGGGCGTTTCAGTCCGAAGGAGAAGCGCGCCTGAAAATTGTTCGGGCCAAACAATCGTCCACCCAGCTCAGCACCTACTTCGTGGGGCGCATGGCCCATGACCGGCTGCGCCAGACGATCCAGCGTGAGCTCGGGGATCGTTTCGAACTCGGGCGTTACCACGAGGCGGTGATCGACCATGGATCGGTGCCGACCAAGTACCTGCCGCAGTTGGTCCGGGAACGGCTTCAGAAACCCCGGTGAGGCTTTACTGGATCGGCCACTTAAGGTCGAGGCGCTCGGCACCCCGCAGGACGGTGGCGGGGACGGCGTCGCCGGGTTGAAACCGGGCGAGCAGCCGTCCGATGAAGGCGCTTTCCGATTCGCGCGCGGAGGAATCGGCGGCGGCGACAATCACGTCGTCCTTCTTGAAGCCGGCTTTCTTGGCGGCGGCGTGTTCTTTGTATTCGCCGACGTGCTTCACCAGGAGAGCGAGACCCTGCTTGCCGAGACCGCGTTCTTCGCGTTGGGCGTCGGGTAAATCTTCGAGGAGAAGTCCGCCGAGGGCCATGGCCCGCATGCCCCAGGTGCCCACACGGCGTGAGATGTCGGCGTGCGTTCTCCAGCCGGTGCCCAACTCCAGTGAGCCGGACACTGTTTCCGAACCGCGCCGAACGACGACGGGCAGGGATCCGCTGTCCGGTGAATGATGCAGAACCCAACTGACATCGGCGCTGGAGAGGATGGGTTGTCCGGCGAGGGCGTAGAGTTGGTCGTTGGCACGAAGGCCGGCATGTTCGGCCGCGGATCCCGGGGCGACGGCCTTGAGGGTGGCAGCGGTGTTGGCGGCGAGTTCGAGGCCGATGGTTTCGGGGCCTGGAAACGGGAAGATGAGCTTCGTGGGCACGCGCTCCTTGCGGTTGCGGAACTCGGTGCGTAGCGCGTCGCCGATCTGGTGGCAATGCACGCAGCTCTTCATGACCTGGCCTTCCCAATCGAGTTCACGCGTGTATTTGCCGGCGAGCGTGGGCATGTCGACGGGCGTTTTGTAGGGACTGGGATGAGCCTGTTTGCCGGCCAGTGACTGCTTGTTGCCTGGATATTCCGCGTGAAGCGCCAGGGCTTTCTCGAGGGTTTCCCGAAGGCCATCCGTGCCATTGTCCGTGGGATTCTTTTGGTGGGTCCACGAGCCGTAGCGGCCGTAGAGGGTCCCATCGCCATGAAAAATCAAAGCCGAGAACGAGAGATCGAAATCGAACTCGAATCGGGAAAGGTCGAGGGCGTTGGCATTCACCACGCGGACGCAGACGAAGCGGTCGAGCAACGTCGATAGGCTGGAGTGTTCGAGCAGGAGGGCGGAGTCGATGCCGATGCACGCAAGGCAGGGAATGCAGCGCAGGACGACGAGGACGGGTTTGCCGCTGCGTTTCCCCTCGGCGAATGCGCGCTCGTAGTCGTCGTAGATCCAGCGCGGATCTTCGCCGAGCAACGCGCGGTCCTTTAGTACGGCGCCCTTGCTGTCGGCGACGGTCTCAGCGGGAAGCGCGAGGGGCAGAGCGAGCGTCGCCAGCAGGGAGACCAGGGGTGCAAAGGAGCGAAGTGGGGAAAAGTTGGGGGCGTACATGGAGAGATTCCTGTTCAAGAATGACCAGCTTGCGGGCCATGAACCGAGTTGCGAGGAATGCAGCGAGCGGCTCTCACCCCGGCCCTCTCCCGGGGGGAGAGGGAGAACGTACTCCGCGGGTTTCGGAGGGTTGGACGAGGCACGGTTCACGGGAAAAGTCCTGTTCAAGAATGATCTGCTCACGGGTCAACCACCGGGTTGGGAGGCGGGAATAGGATAACGAGTACGAGTACGATCCGGATGAGGAGGGGGAGGCATGCTGCAAAGGACTGCGATGTCTACGGACGGGGAGCAGTGCTTTTCTGAAGCGATTCGAGGAATTCGCGGCCGACCTTGCGGGAGTACTCGTTGCCGTAGTGATCACCGAAATGCAGCACCCGCGTCCACCCGTCGATGGCCTGCTTTTGAAGGTCCGGCTTGCTCTGAATGTGGGCCTTCACGTCGGCGAGCAGCTTGTCGGTGGTCGCCACGTCGTTGGTGGCGCGAATGAAGCGCCGGAGCAGGAACTGGAGCGGATCGTCGGTGGGAACCGCGCCAGGAAAGGGGGCCTTGGATTTGTCCTCCGAGGCGGCGTTGTCGCGGCGCATGGACTCCCCGCCACCCCGGGCACCGGCGCGTTCGCCCGGACGGGTGCTGAGGCTCGCGACGGTCGGCGGGTTGGTATCGCCCGCGGTGCGAGCCAGCGCTTCGAGAACCTTCGGGGCATCGGCGATGCCGGGTTGGACCAGGGCGAAATTGGCGGTCACCCGGTTGCTGACGGCGGTGACGACCGTCATCAGGCAATCCTTGTTGAGGCCGTAGTTGCCGGGACCTTCGGCGCCATCGAGCGAGAGGCCGATGCGGGACTGGAGCCGGAGAGATCTGGAGGCGGCCTTGGAGCGCTGCTCACCGGCGAGGCGGTCGGGGGCGAGGAAGATGACCTCGGTCTTGATCCGGTCCCTGCGTTGGGCGCCGTACTCGTCGATCACGCGGAGCAGCGGAACGAGCGAACGCTCGATGCCATGGAGGAAGACCATGGCCGTCGGCGCACCGGCGTGGTCGGCGATGGGATTACGTTCGGCGCCTTCCTTCTCCGAGGCCAGATCGAGGACCTTGAACGGGGTGGTCTTCTCGGACGGTTGCGGGCCGGAGAAAATGGGATCGGCGGCGGGGAGGGGGGTGGTTGTTGTGAACCACAACGAAGCGGCGGCGGAGGCGAGTGCCGCGCCGGTGAGGCGGTGACGGACGAGGCGGGCGGCAAGAGTGGCGGAGGGAGGGTTCACGGGTTCGGCGGACAGGGGCCGGGGCTCATGCAAAGAGCTTGGTGACGGCCTGGGCTTTGACGAGCTCCCGCGGTTGATTGAGATGGTTGTAGACGATCGTTCCCGGGTCGATGCCGAACGCGTGGTAGATCGTCGCGAGCAATTCCATCGGATGGACGGGTTCCTCGAGCGGGCTTGAACCGGTCTTGTCCGAGCGGCCATGGACGTAGCCGCGGCGGATGCCGGCGCCGCCGATGACCGACGTGTAGCAATAGGGCCAGTGATCGCGGCCGTCCGGGCTGTTGCTGTTGCCCGAGGTGCTGACACCCTTCTCGGGACTTCGACCGAACTCGCCGATGGCGACGACGAGGGTTTCATCGAGAATGCCGCGTTGATCCAGGTCCTCGAAGAGAGCGGAGAGCCCCTGATCGAGCATGGGGGCGGACTGGTTCTTCATGCGGGCGTAGAGGCCGACATGAACGTCCCAGGAATGGTTGTCCGAATTGGCGATCTTGGGCCATACCACCTCGACGACGCGGGTGCCCGCTTCGACGAGTCGACGGGCGAGCAGGCAGCTTTGGCCGAAGGTATTGCGTCCGTAGCGATCGCGGAGTGCGTCGGGTTCCTGGGCGAGATCGAAGGCTGTGCGGGCCTTGCCGGACACGACGAGGCTCAGGGCGCGCTGGTAGTATTCGTCGAGGTGGTAACTTTCAACGGCCTTGTCGATTTCGGGCATGGCCTGATTGAGAAGATCACGGAGTTGGGCACGGCGCTCGAGGCGGAGGGCGAAGACCTCCTGCGGGAGTTTGAGGTCGTCGGTGCGGATCCGGTCCATCTTGGCGAGATCCATGTCATCGCCTTCGGGATAGAGGTAGTAGGGGTCGTAGGCTTTTCCGAGAAACCCTGCGGTGCCGCCTTTGCCGACGACGTTGGACTCCTGGAGGGGACGCGGGAGCATGACGAGCGGCAGCATGGGCTCGGTGACGGGTTTGAGCCGGATGATATTGGAGCCGAAGTTGGGAAAGTCTTTGGGACTCGGGGGTTCGAGTTGGCCGGACGGCGACACCTTGTCCGTGGTGTAGCCCGTCATGATCTGGTAGATGGCGGCGGTATGATTGAACAGGCCGTTGGGCGTGTAGCTCATCGACCGGATGGTGGTGAATTTGTCGTTCACCTGGGCGAGCCGGGGGAGTAGCTCGGTGAAATGGACTCCAGGGATCTTGGTGGGGATGGACGAGAACGGGCTCCTGATCTTGTCGGGGACATTCTCCTTGGGGTCCCAGAGGTCGAGGTGACTGGGGCCGCCCTGGAGGTAGCAGAGAATGACGGATTTGGCCTTGCCCCAACCGGGGCCGCCTTTGGCGACGTTTTCGGAGGCGCGGGAAGTGAGGTTGAGCAACTGGCCGAGGGAGAGGCCGAGAATGGAGGAGCCGCCGAGGCGCAGAAGATTGCGCCGTGTCATTTTGAGGTTCGCATCGCACAGGTCGCTGCACGTGCCGCCGGGGAGTTGGATCATGGGTGAGTATCTCGGTGGGGGGTGGAAGTTAACGGTTAAAGAGGAACGCAGGCGTGTTAATCAGGGCCCAGGTGATGTCCTGGGCTGCCGTCAGGCGTTTGCGGGTGAGTTGGCGCGCACTGACTCCGGCGTCCTGGCGCAGTTGGACGAGGGCGGCGTCGGTGGTTACCGGGCGTGACGCGCGTGCCAGCTCCTGCTCGAGATCATTCAGTTTTTGGTCCTCCGGAATGACGGCCTGGGCTCGGACCCGATCGAAATCGGCCTTGAGGAACTGTGGGTCCCGCGACCGGAGGTGATTGCGAAGGCGATCCTGTTCAGCCGGATTGCGTCGGAGGGCGGGAACCTGCAAGACCTCGTAAAGTCCGGCGGGCAAACCCTCGGCGGTGGGTGTCGGGCTGGTAGTGACCCAGAGCCGGAACCGTCCGATCTCATGAGGCGCCTCGTACCGATGTTGGAGGGAGAAGCGAAGGACGGTGCCGTTGGTGTCGCCGAGGGGCTTTTCAAAGGCAAACGCGGCCCAGTGGGGACGGCCGGTGGCGGTTCCGATGCGCCAGCCCTCGAGTCGACCCTGTTCGGCAATGCCGTTGAAGGTCTGCTCGATCTTAAGGCCGTCCGCGATCGAATCGGTGGCGGCGGATGTGATCTTCTGGCGGGCGAAGTTGTTGGCGTTGGTGCCGGACGCGGCATCGACGACGAACTCGGCGAGCATGAAATCGCCATCCTTATGGCCGGGGCCGTAGCCTGGGAGTTCGGGATCGGGGAGCACTTCGAGTTTAACGCCGGTGATGTTGGCGAGCGCTGTGTTGGCCGTGACGGTGTAGGTGGGCAGTTCACCGATGCTCGCGGTGGAACGGATCGAGCCATCGGGGAGCTTTCGGAGCTGGGCGGAACCGGCGCCCTGGACCGACTGCGGGTCCAGCGCGACCCAGGTGATTCCCAGCTCAGCGGGTGGGAGGGCGGATTCCCATTCGGTGACGCGCGGGTTGAGGTGGGGTTCGAGTTCCTGCACGACAGCCTCGGCGGTGGCGATGCGTTCCTGACGTTGGCGCTGGGCCGCGGCGATGCCGGTGGCACGGGAGGTGAGATAATCCGAGAGAGCCTTCTCGGCGCTGGCCATGGTTTGGGACCGGGTTCGTTCGAGCGTCGGTTTGCGAAGGGCCCAGGCGATGTCGGCAGTCGCCAGGTTTTGGGTGAGACGCTGGTGTTCGGTCTCGAGGCTCGCGGTGGTTTGGCTCACCAGGGAGAGTTCGGATTCGCGGGCGGGCCGGCCGAGGATTCGCAAGAAGAGTTCGTCGGTCAGCTTGCGGTCGTCGGCTTCGGTGGCGACAAGGCGGGTGAGGGCATTGGAAGGATCGCCGACCGCTTCGGACACGGCCGGACCGCTGAGCAGCGACATGACGGAGCTGAGCTTCATGTCGTTGCTGCGTTCGCATTCGCAGGAGCTTTCGCGTGGGGGCCGGCCGAGATTCGCGAGGAATCCGCCCGGCACATCCACGGCACCGTCGATGAGTTGGGCGGCCCGCAGGCCCTGGGCACCGGGGAAGTTGGGCGTGGTGCCGGTCACGGTATAGACGGCATCGAGAAGGACCTCGGCGGGGAGGCGTCGGGGCAGGGCATGCGAAAAATTCACTCGATCGTCCTCATTCCACCGGTGGGAAGTGAGGGCGAGCTGATAAGTCCGTGACTGGCAGATCTGACGGAGGATATGGCGGGAATTGAAGCCGCTTTCGACGAACTCCCGGGTGAGGTGTTCGAGCAGTTGGGGATTGGAAGGTGGGTTGCCGGCGCGGATGTCGTCGAGCGGTTCGACAAGGCCGACGCCGAGCAGGTAGCCCCAGAGGCGGTTCACATACGAGAGGGCGAAATAGGCGTTGTCCGGTGCGGTCATCCAGGCGGCGAGGGCGGCCCGCCGGGTGGGCGGGGTGCCCGAGGTGGTGGATGGGTAGGGGAAGGACGGCGGGACTTCCTTGCCGGTGCGGTCGTGTTTGACGTTGCCGTCCTTCAGGTCGCTGACGATTTCGAAGAGCGGTTTGGAACCCTCGACGGCGGTGCCGCCGATGCGGCGATCGCCGCTGGCGTCGTCCTTCTTGAAGTCGACCTGCGCGAAGTACTGGGAGAGTTGGTAGTATTGATCCTGGGTCCAGCGCTCGAACGGATGGTCATGGCACTTGTTGCAATTGAACCGTGTCGCTAGGAAAAGGTGAGTGGTGTTTTCCATCGTCTCCGTGGGCGTGCGCAGAATCTTCCAATAGGCGGCGGCGGGGTTGTCCTTGTTGGAGCCGGTGGCGGTGATGAGTTTGCGAACGAACTCGTCGTAGGGGGTGTTGGTGGCGAGTTCGGAGCGGATCCAGTCGTGGAAAAGCCGGGCGCCTTCCTCGCCGAGGAACTTCCGGTTCACCTGGAGCAGGTCGGCCCATTTATTGGCCCAATGATCCAGGAAGGTCTGGCTATTGAGCAGACGTTCGATGAGGGCGTCGCGTTTGCTGCGGGTGTCGCGGGGATTGGCGAGGAATTCACGGACCTCGGCGGCGGTGGGTGGTAGACCGCTAAGGTCGAGCGAGACCCGCCGAATGAACTCGGCATCGGTGCAAAGGTCGCTGGGGAGGATCTTCATCCGCTGCCATTTGGTGGCGACCAATTCATCGATCCGGTTGTGGGTCGGAGGTTCGGTCCAGACGAAGCCGGTGCGGTCGCCCATGACGGTCAGGGTGGTGGCGGCGTAGCTGCCTTCGTAACGGGCGAGAATGGGAGCCTCGCCGCGGCGGAGGGCTTGGACGAGGCCGCCGGGCCCGACGCTCGCGACGTCGCCGTTCCCGGTCTCCACAAAGGCGTACCCAGTAACATCCCGGGTCGTGCCATTGGAGTAGCTCGCGACGACCCGTACCTGTTGGCGGGCGCCGAGGGCCTGGACGGTGGGGTTCGACGGCGACAGCCGAATGCCGGTGACCCGCGGCGATTTCAGATCCAATCGCGCGCCGTCGGCGATCCAGCGGCGGAGAATGGCGTACAGGTGCGAATCGGGTGGTGTGCGTTGTCCGCCCTCGTGCGGGACGACGCCGGTGGACTTGAGCAGCATCAGGCTTTCATCGGGTGCGGCGAGGTTGACGCGTCGGGCGGCGAGGTCGTCGGTCAAGGCGCGGACGTCGAAAATAGGGTCGTAACCGCGAAGGGAGAGTTTGAACCCGACCTTGCCTTCGCGTGCGCCGTGGCAGGTGCCGGCACTGCAGCCGAGTTGGGACAAGACGGGATTCACGTCACCGATGAAGTCGGCATGGTACTCGGGGGCGAACTTCGAAAGGTCGACCGATACATCGGTGGTCAGGCCCGCGGCGGAGATGCGCAAGGTGCCGCGACCGGGTTGATGGGGAACGAAACGGCCACGAGCGGAAATGGAACCTAACTCAGGCGGCATTTGGAAAGTGGCCTGACGCGTGACATCCACGAGGTCGCCGTCGGGCGTCCGGGCATGGACGAGGATCTGGACGTGTTCGTTTCGGTTGGCGGACTGGAGGATGGGCGGTTCGACGAGTAATTCGATGGCGCGTATGACGGCGGGTTCGATAAGGAGTGTGCCGGCGGGCAGGGAAGCCATGGTGGGAGCGGCCGTGGTGCCGGGGGGCGCGGGCGGGGCGGCGAACACGGGAGTCGCTGCGGGGGCCGGGGTGGGAGTGCTGACGAGATTCGAGCCGCTGTTCGGTGCTGATTCCGGCTCGGCAGCGGGGGTCACCGAGAACACGAGATCCAAGCTGCCGGTGATGGTATCGAGGACGAGAACAATGCCGGAGCCTGTGCCGGCGGCGAGGCGTTTGCCGTCCGGACTGAAACTCACGGCGTAGACGGGCGCGCTCGGGAACGGAAGCTTGTGGAGCAGTTTCACGTCCTCCGTGGTGAATCGTTCGATGGCTTCCCGTTCCTCCTTCGTGTATTCGCCGCTGGTCTTCTCATACGCCTTGAGCAGCACGTCGGGGATTTTGGGATCGAACTGCGAGGCGTAGAGATGGACGGATCCCTTGCCATCCAGCGAGGCGCAGGCCGCGATCACCGCACCGTCCGGGCTGTAGTCCACGCTGAAGATGCGTCCCTCCATTTCCGGGAACTTCCGGAGCAGGGCGGCGTTGTCCCCGATCTTGCGGGCGGCCTGTCGGAACACCTGATAGATCTGGGGAATTCCATCGGCGCCGCCGACGAGCACTTCGTCGCGTTGGGGGTGGCGGGCGACGCTTTGGAGACCGCCACGAAGCGCACCCGGCGTGATGGAGGTGAGGTTATCGACGAAGCGTTGGGTGGGCACTTCGGTCAGCTTCGCGGTCATGTCGCGGCCGACCGAGATCACGTGGGTGCCGTTGGTGGAGAAGACGGTGTCCAGCACCCAGTCCTCGTGGGCCATCTGTTGAAGGATCTGGTTGCCCGTGGTGGCTTCGATGGCGCGGACGGTCTTGTCGGGGCACCCAAAGGAAACCCAGCGGCCGTCGGGCGACCAATTCACGCCGTACACGGTGTCGTGGCCGATGGGGACGGAGACCTTCAATTCCCGGGTGGCCACATCCCAGATCTGGATTTCACCCACGCGCGACGGTTTTCCGCCGGCGACGGCGAGGAACCGGCCATCGGGCGAGAAGCGGACGGATTGAATGCGTTCGGCCAAGCCGATGAGGCGCGCCACGATTCCGTTCCCGTTGGCATGGTGGAGGAGGACCTCGTGAAAGCCGGCGACGGCGAGCAGGCTGCCGTCCGGAGAGTAATCGATGGAATTGATGACCGGCGGGCGCGAGTAACGCGGGGGATGAGCGGCGTCGTAGGCTTGAACCGTGGAGGGCGGGGTGTCGTCGAGGGCACCTTCAGCGACCCAACGCCGTATCAGGGCGATTTCGTGATCGGCAAGCGGAGGACGTCCCCTGGGCATTTCGGCCTCACCCTTGGACGGGGTGATCTGTTGGATGAGATGACTGGAGTCCGGTTGACCTTGGACGATGGGTTTCTTGGAACTTTCGCCGGCCGTCATCAGCGGGGCGAAGTCCGTTATGACATAGCCGCCTTTGGCTTTGGCGGGTTGATGGCATCCCTGGCAATTCGCCTCAAAAACGGGACGGATCTGACGGTGAAAACTCACCGGTGCCTGGGTTGGGGACGGTTCGGCCGCGTGAATCGGGGCGAGGGCGACAAGGCTAAGAAAAAGGACGATCGCTAATGGGGCGGAGGCCGGGAATACGGAGTGGACTCGATGCGCGGTCGAGTCCGACGAGTGGGGGAGTTGGGTCGAGCGGTGCATGCCGTGAATCGCAGCGGGTAGGATCAGCCTCACTTGGAATTGGGATTAGGCGGGTATAGCCAGACACAGTGTCCGGGAGCAAGCCCGGTGATCGGATTGATTCGAAAACCGGATCGCCTCCGAGTTGCCGGCGAGTGGACCCGGCCCACCGTCTTCGAGGTGGTGATTGTTCGCTAGGGTCACTGACGGCGGTCTAGGCATCGGCGCTCGGTGGATAAGCTTTGGGTCAACCGGAAGGGCTGGAGTCCGGGATGTGAAGAACTGGTGTACGTCGTTTTGGATGCTGACATCGGCTAGGTAGTGCTACTAGTTTCCGCCTCATGCCTAGGCAAAGAAGGTTCTCCATATTGGGTCTTGGAGATTTGTTAGTGCCTATGGTTCTTTGGGTTGCGTGTGGCGTGGCCCTGGGCGAACAGGCGGTCGAACGACAGATCCTGGTCAAGTTCCAAGAGTTGGGCATGGGCGGGGGGCCGCAGCTTCAGACGATTCGACGGCTGCCCGCGGGAGCTCGAGTCGTTCGGTCACTGCCGGTGGGCGGATGGCAATTGATCGAGTTGCCGCCCGACCAGCCGAGACGGCAGGCACTCGACTGGTTTCGTCAGCGACCCGAAGTGCTTGCCGCGGAGCCCAATCAGCGGTACCGGGCGCACCGCGTTCCCAACGATCCCGACCGTGGCCGATTGTATGGGCTCGACCGGATCGGTGCGGCGGCGGCCTGGGACATCACCCAGGGTGAAGCCGGGGTGGTGGTGGCGGTCTTCGACACCGGAATGGATCTGACGCATCCGGATCTGGTGCCCAATCTGTGGAAGAATCCGGCCGAAGTGCCGGGGAACCGGATCGACGATGACGCCAACGGCTGGGTGGACGACGTGCATGGCATCGACGTGGTGGAAGGCGACGGAGATCCGTCGGACGACGCCGGGCATGGGACGCATGTGGCGGGGACCCTTGGAGCCGTGGGAGACAACGGTGTGGGCGTGGCGGGGGTGGCGTGGCGGGTGCAGTTGCTGCCAGTGCGCGTGCTCTCGGTGGACGGCTCTGGAACGACGGCGGAGTTTGCGAGCGCCTTCGACTACGCGGTGCAGTTGAAACGTCGCGGGGTGAATCTGCGGGTGATCAATTGCAGCTGGGGCGGAAGCTTTCCCAGCCTGGCGTTGCGGGAGGCGATGGGAGCGGCGGCGGCGGCGGGGATCTTGATGGTGTGTTCGGCAGGGAACGACCATTCCGACATTGATGCGCGACCCGCGTTTCCGGCGGTCTACGATCTGCCGGAGATCCTGTCCGTGGGCGCGTCGACGACGTGCGACGAGCCGAGTTCGTTCAGCAATCACGGTCGGGTCACGGTGGATCTGGCGGCACCGGGCAGCGGCATCCTGAGCACGTTTCGAGGTGGTGAGCGGTATGCGGTGCTGTCGGGGACATCGATGGCGGCGCCCCATGTGTCGGGTGCTGCGGCGTTGCTGTTCGGGTTGCGACCCCAAGCGAGCCCGGCCGAGATTCGGGCGCTGTTGCTGGGCACGACCGATGCGGTGCCGTCCTGGGACGGGATGAGCCGGACGGGGGGGCGTTTGAATCTGGCCCGGGCGGTGGAACAGGCGCGGGCGAACCAGGTTCCGACCGAACTGCCGGAGGTCCTTCGGCCCGGGGCTCGAATGACGTCGGTGAGCCATGCGTCGAACGGGCGTTGGGGAACGGGAAGAAGTTTTCAACCTTCGATCAGTGCGGATGGGCGGTGGGTGGCTTTTGTTTCGGCAGCGACGAACCTGGCGAACGGAGACACGGAAGGGTACCTGGATGTTTTCCTGCGGGACCGGGTGAACAACACGGTGGAACGGGTGAGCCAGACCGGATCGGGTGCGGGCGGGCTCGGGGACAGCGAAAGTCCGTCGGTGACCGCCGATGGACGGCACGTGGTGTTTGTCTCGTCGGCGAAGAATCTGGTGTCCGGCGACGGGAACGATGCCCGTGACGTGTTTCTCTGGGACCGGAACTCCCGACAGTGCGAGCTGATCAGTCTGCGTACGGATGGCAGGGCTTCGGGCAACGGGGTCAGTGAAGTTCCCATGGTGAATCGGGACGGGACGCTGGTGGTGTTTGCGTCGGATGCGACGGATCTGGTGTCTGGGGATGGGAATCAGGTCAGAGACGTGTTTGTTCGCGATCGATCCCGACGTTCGACCGAGCGGGTGAGTGTGGCGACGGATGGTGCCGAATCGTTCGACTGGAGCGATGCGCCGACCCTCAGTGCGGACGGTTCCACGGTGGCCTTCCACTCGGCGGCGGCGAACCTGGTGCCTGGGGATGTGAATCTGAAATGGGACGTGTTTATCCGGGATCGGTCCCGCGGCAGGACCGAGGCACTTGTCCGGGATCGGCCGGGAGACGACGACAGCCTCTATCCGCTGTTGAGTGAGAATGGCCGTTGGGTGGCATTCAGTTCGGCGTCGACGAATTACGCGGGAGGGCCCACCGACGGCAAGCTGGTGTTGTTGTTGGTGGACCGGCAGGAGAACCGGATCGTTCGTGCCGGGGGATTGGCGGCGGGAGTTTTGCCGAAGACGGACGCCCTGGCGTTCGGGATCAGCGGGAATGGGCGATTCGTGAGCGTGACCACCGATGAACCGGGAATGGCGCCGGGCGGCGAACTCGGCTTTTACCGGACCTTCCTGTTCGACCGGCTGCGCGGCATCCACGAGTGGGTGACGATGAATGACGCCGGCTACGTGGCGGACGACAGCTCGTTCTATGGACCGATCAGTTCTGACGGCCGGTACGTCGCCTTCGTCTCGAACGCGTCGGGGTTGGTGCCGGGCGATGGCAATGCGGTCGGCGATGTGTTCGTTCTGGACCGCGGGGACGCGATCGTTGATTTGGGCGTTCGGGTGGCGGGGACCAACCGTTGGACGGGGGAAGGGATTCTTCACCCGCTGCGGCCGCAGCGCGCCGGCCAGGCGGTGGGGAGCGGTCAGACCGCCGAATACGAGGTGGTGTTGGCCAACGCCGGTGAAACGCGCTCGTTCGTGATGAAGGCGTCGCCGATAACTACCGGGTGGAGTCTTCGAGTTCGGGGGAACGTCGAGGGCGAAGGCGAAGGGGAGGACATCACGGCGGCGTTGGCTGGGAACGGCTGGACGACTCCGTCGATCCCGGCCGGAGCGCAACGGGTGTTTCGGGTGTCGGTCACCCAGGGCGGCGTTGAAGGCGAAAGTCTGTTCACCGTTCGCATCGAGGCGCGCGCCACCGCCGATGGTCCGGCTCTGGACGCGGTGAACCTCGTGACTTCTTCGGTTCTGCGGCCGCCAGGCTGGACTCTCGTCAGCCGCGGTGCGGACGGATCACCGGCGGAGCGGTCGGCCGAGGCGGCGAGCATCAACGGGGACGGAAGCCGAATCGTGTTTTCGTCGGAGGCCGATCATCTCGATGCCCGGGGCGACCTGAACTTCCAGGCCGACGTATTCCTGGTCGATCGCGGAGCGGGATCCGTGAGTCGTTTGAGCGATGCGTCGACCGCGGTCCAGGCCAATGGTGACAGCCGATACCCGTCCCTGAGCTCGAATGGCAATCGCGTCACCTTCCAGTCGCGGGCCGACAATCTGGTGGCATCGGATTCGAACGGGGTGGAGGACATCTTTGTGAAGGACCTGACGTCGGACGGGCTCAACCGGGTGAGCGTTTCAACCTCGGGCGGCCAGGCGAACCGTGGAAGTGAAGGTGCTTCCCTGGCGGGGGGAGGACGCCATGTGGTCTTCACCAGCTTTGCTTCGAACCTGGTGGACGGCGACGGCAACCGTTCCCAGGACGTCTTCCTCCGCGACCTGGAAACGGGTTCGACCGAGTGTGTGAGTCGGTCGCCCGCGGGCGCCTTTGGCGACGGCGACAGCGAGGGTGGTGGGGTGAGCGCCGACGGCCGGTTTGTGGTCTTTACGTCGTACGCGCGTGGATTGGGGCCTCAGGATCGCAACACCTATGCGGACGTGTACCTCTGGGATCGGACATCGCGGTCGATGGAACTGGTGAGCGCGAACACAAACGGCATCGCCGCCAACGGGAGCAGCGGTGGCGGATCGATCAGTGATGATGGGCGGTGGGTGACGTTTGTTTCGTACGCCAGCGATCTGGTCCCTGGCGTATCCGGAACCGAGCGGCACAGCTATCTGCTCGATCGATCGACGGGCGTGCGGCAGCGGGTGTCGGATCGGGTTGGGCCCATCGCCGACGGATTCGAGGTACGGTCGGCGGTGGTCAGTCCGGACGGGCGCTGGCTTGGGATCACGGCGTCGCGCCCATGCGGGGTGGGTGGATCGGTAGCGCAGGTGTTTGTCTATGATCTGGGGAGTTCCCGGTTGGACCGGGTGAGCGCGATGCGCCGCGGGGATTTCGGCGATGGCCACAGTGTTCCGGTGCGTTTTGGTGCGGCCGGCCGGCATCTGGCGTTCGAGTCGTGGGCGGGCAATCTGATGCTGGAACCCGCCTTGGCGGCGGGTCAGATCTATGTCGCGGACCTGGCGCGCGCCAGCGTGGATGCCCTGGTGAAAGGCACGGGAGCCTGGCGGGGAGATGGGGTAGGAACGCCTGAAACGCGTCCGGCAACCGTCGTTTTGTCGCGTTCGTTGGCTGGGGCCGAAGCCACGATGTTCGTGCTGCGGGTTCGCAACAATGGCAACACCCCGGATCGTTTCCGCATTCGCGCCGAGGTTCCAACAGGGGTGAATGTCGGGGTGCAAGGCGACGGGGTCGCGACGACCGAGTTGGGAGGGCAGGGCCTTCGCAATGCCTGGAGGACCGCCTGGGTGCGGCCGGGGATGGCCGTGGATCTGGTGGTTTCCTTTTCGGTTCCCCAGGGGATCAGCGCGGATTGGAATCTGCCCATTGTGGTCCAATCGGAAACCGACAGTTCCCTGAGCGACTGGGTGCGGGTGACGGCGGCGCTCGACGATGACGTCGATGGCATGCCGGATTCGTGGGAGACCCGGTACTTTGGCGGAACGACCCTGGCTGGGGTGGGCACGGATGGGGATGGCGACGGGGTGTCGGATCTGGCCGAGTGGCTGGGGGGCACCGATCCCACGCGGCCCGGGGATGCCCTGAGAGTGGCCATCGAGGCCCCATCCATCCAGGGGCCGGTCCGACTGAGTTGGCGTTCACGGGCCGGATTCCAATACCGGGTGCAGCGGAGTTCAGGCATCGGCCCCGGATTCATCGAGGTGGGAGCGGAAGCGGTTCACGGGACGGGCGGGGATGTGTCGTGGCTGGATGCCGAACCGCCGACGGGAGAGGCGCGGTTCTACCGGTTGATTGCGGAGACGCCCTGATCACGGACGAAAAAACCCAGGGTGACTCTTACGAGCGACCCTGGGGTGATGGATGGAACGGTGGGAAGGCTGGGTTCGGGCGAACTGCGCTGGAATCAGGCGTTCTTGGCGACTGCGGCCCAATTGACCACGTTCCACCAGGCCTTCAGGTAATCCGCGCGTTTATTCTGGTACTTGAGGTAGTAAGCGTGTTCCCAGACATCGCAGCCAAGGATGGGTTTGCCTTCGCAACCGGCGACGGCTTTGCCCATGAGGGGGTTGTCCTGATTGGCGGTGCTGGCGATTTCGATTTTTCCGGCCGGGCTTCGGAGGAGCCAGACCCAGCCGCTGCCGAAGCGCCCCAGACCGGCGGCTTCGAACTTGGCCTTGAAATCATCGAAGCTCCCGAAGGCGGCCTTGATTTCATCGCCGAGCGCGCCGGACGGAGCGCCGCCGGCGTTGGGCCCCATCAGATTCCAGAAGAAGGTGTGGTTCCAGTGTCCACCCCCGTTGTTGCGGATCGGGCCGCGGACGGCTTCCGGAAGTGCGAGCACGTCACCGATGAGGGTGGCCAGGGGCATCTTCTCAAGGGCTTCATGGCCCGTGATGGCCTTGTTCAGATTGTCCACGTACGCCTTGTGGTGGCGGCCGTGATGGATCTCCATCGTGGCGGCGTCGATCGTAGGTTCGAGAGCTTCCTTCGGATAGGGTAGCGGAGAGAGTTCGTGTGGCATGTGTGGTTCTGTAGGTTTCCCAAAATGACTCCCCGGAAGCCTGTCGTTCCGGATCGTGGAAGTCAGGCTAGCAGGGTTCCATCGAAGCTCAAGCCGGGGCTGTCGCCCAGAACGTAGGTGATGGCCTCGGGAACGTCTGACGCCGTGGGTGAAGCAAGTCATGGGACGCTGGCTGGCGTGGCGGCGACGGTCACCCCCTCAGGCCGAGGCGGTCGCGGAAGCCTGAATGTATGCACCTCGCAGGCGGCAGCCGCTGATTTAACCCGTGCCTGGGCTATCCGGTGGTGGGGTTACGCTCGGTGGAGCGCTGTCGCCGCCGTGTTCGGTTGGTTTGAATTCACCTTCCCAGCGTGCCACCACCGCGGTGGCCAGACAGTTGCCCACCAGGTTGACCGTGGTGCGTGCCATATCCATCAGTTCATCGACCCCGATGATCAGGAGGATACCTTCCAGTGGCAGTCCGAACGTCACCAAGGTTCCCGCTAGGATCACCTGAGAGGCGCGGGGCACGCCGGCCATCCCCTTGCTGGTCAGCATCAGCGTCAGCATCAGGGCAATCTGTTGGCCGATCGAAAGGTCCTTGCCCGCGGCCTGCGCGACAAAGATGGACGCGACCGCCAGGTAGAGCGTCGAACCGTCCAGATTGAAGGAGTACCCCAGCGGCATAACCAGCGACACGATCCGCTTGGGGACCCCGAACTTGATCATCCGTTCCATGGCGTCCGGCAGGGCCGCATCCGAGGAAGTGGTCGAAAACGCCACCATGGCCGGCTCGCGAACCGTTCGAAGGAATGCGCGGATTGGAACCCGGGCCCAGAGGGCGGCGGGAACGAGAACAAACAGGCAAAAGACGACCAGGGCGGCGTACAAGGTGAGGATCAGTTTTCCGAGGTTCAGCAGGACCCCTACGCCGCTGTGCCCGACGGTGTAGGCCATCGCCGCGCCGATGCCGAAGGGCGCAAAGAGCATCACCACACCCACGAACTTGAACATGACCAGACTCAGCGCATCGAAGAAGCCCACCATGGTTTCCCGCGCTTTCCCGGTCACCTGTGCGAGCGCCACCGCGAAAAACACCGCGAACCAGACCACTTGCAGCACATCGTTGGTCGCGGCCGCTTCGAAAAAGCTCCTGGGAACAATGTGTTCGATGACACTCGCCAGGGTCACTTCCTTGGCCGTGATTTCGCCCTGGGCGGCCCCCGGCGGAGGCAAGGAAATGCCGTCTCCGGGACGCGCCCAGTTAACCGCGACGAGTCCGACCACCAACGCCAGCGTGGTGGCGATCTCGAAGTAGACGATCGCCTTGAACGCGACACGTCCGACCACTCGCAAGTCGTCGCTGTGACCCGCGATCCCCACCACCAAGGTTGAGAAAACCAGGGGAACCAGCAGGCACTTGATCATCCGCAGAAACACGTTCGAGATCACGCGGCCATGCTGGGACGTCTCGGGGAAAAGGGCGCCGAAGGCGACGCCGAGGACCATGCTGATCAGAATCCACTGGGTTAGGCTGACTCTCGAAACGATGCGCCACATGTTCGGTCGTGCGATTGCGATGGATGTCTGGCGGTACGGAGGCTGGCGGTGACTCCCAAACCCACGGGGCCTGCGGCTCGGGAGACCCTCACGGGAACGAGACGTCGCATCAATCCGGCTTTTTGTCCGGCGCAGGAAAATCGTCGGGCGGAGCAGACCCGCCATGAACGGGGACGGCGACTTCATGGCGGCTGTTGAGGGTAAGGTGGGTCTGACGGCGCAGGTCGTTCGCTGACTTCACCCGCCGATCACCCGTGTACCGAACCGAGATGACGCGGTCCTTCGTCCGGTCGATCACCGGCTTTTTTCGAGGCTCCTTCGTGACGCCGTCATTGTTGATCAAGGTGACGACGACGCCGTGGGTCCGGAGATTGACCCGGTACTGGGCGCCCGAGGACACGGCACGGGTCGACGAAGGGGGAGTTTCCGCGGAATGACTGATCGAGGGTGCCGCCATCACGGCGCCTGCGACGAGCCAAGCACTGAGGCGCGACGTGATTCCATTCATTCGAACGAAGGCGGTGACAACGACGGAAGGCACGGAACACACCAGAGGAGAAGCACAGGGTGGGACATTGCCTCGGCTTCAGGACGACAGGCGAAGGTTGATGGGTTCACTTCGCTTCCGGTCGGAGGATTTCCTGGGGTTCGAGGGCTCGGTCAAAGACGGCGATTTCGTCGAGGCGACCTTCCCAGTTGGAATCGTTGTCACTGCGTCCGCCGAAGAACCAACCGTTCGAGCCGTGAGGCGATGCTGTCGGAACATGCGTTTCGATCTCCAGTTGGCCGTCGAGATAGACGCGGACACTCCCCTCATTGCGGGTGAGCATGACCTGATGCCATTGCCAGCGCGGAAGCACGCTCTTGCCGGCGACGGCGCTGGCGGGGTTGTCGCCGTGGAAGAAGACGAGCCGGCCGGTGTTTCCGGAGGTGCCGCCCACGCCCAGATGTTCACCACGCGATCCGAGACCATGATCGCGGCCGCGCGAGAAGAACCAGCCGCTGATGTCTCGGCCGTCCGCGGGCATGCCGTTCCAGATCCACAGCGTGACCGAGTAGCGGTTGCCCAACTCGGGAAGGTTCGCCAGCAATCGGCCCCCGACGAAATGCGGTGCGCGGTTGATGTCCTTGGCGCCGCAGAATGCGCCGGAGAGGGGTCCGTCGAGGTAATAGGTGATGTCGGGTTCGTAGGTGGCGTTCCGACCCTGGCCCGTGGCGTCGACGGCCTGAGGGCCGGTGAACTCGTTCAGGCGCCAGTAGGCGTAGGGCTTTGCCTTTAGCAGGGTTTCGGTGGCAGGCCCGTCGGCGAGCTTCCAGGGGCGGCGGGGTTGGCCCGAGACCTTCTCCAACAGTTCAATCGCCGCCTCGGCGATCTTCGGTTCAGCCATGACTTCGAGGCCGGCCGAGCGCGCGGGCCAGGTGTTGTAGCCGCCGAAACGATGCTGTTCGGGCGGTGGAATGTAGCCGTCCCCGCCGTTGGCCAGTTCGATGACCATGCAGTTTCGCAGCGGGCTGGCGGCCTTCACCTTCAGGCCGGTGACTGCGTAGGTCTCGGTGGGGAACGTGGCGAGACTGATGTCGCCGAGGCGCAGGGCTTGGACGACGACCTCCGTGCGCTGCATGGCATGGAGGAGGACCTGCTCGCGCGCATAGACCTCGGTCGTGGTTTTCGCGGCCCGGTCGCCCAATTCCTCCATCACCCCTTGGGCCCATTCGAGCCGTTGCTTGTCGGGCACCCGGTAGTTCAGGGGCAGGCGCCGTTCCGCCATCGCCAGGTCGACATTGTCGCGATGGGTCACGCCGTTGAGCGCCTTCATCGCGAGGTCAAGCAAGCCTTGCGCGTACTCGTTGATCGTGGGATTCGGACGGTCCTTGGCCGGCACCTTGTAATCGACGCGATAGATGTCGCCGCTGCACCCGTGGGACAGGATCCCGACGAACGGGGGATGGTCGGTCGATGGTGTCGGCGCCAGACGTGCTTTCAGACCTTCGGCGAACAACCCAAAGTAATCGGCGCTGATGTCGCGATCGCCGAAATAGTGCATCGAGAAGTTGCCAAGCACCGCGATGGGCCGGCCCTCCCGGGATTGGATTGAGATCAAGGTGAGGTCGGGATCTTCAGGCCCGGCTTCACCCGTGACGTCGTCCCAATTGCTGCCGGCATGCATGTTGGCGCGGACGGTTGGGTTGCCGAACGGATCGTCGGCGAGCCGGTCCGGTCGCCGAATCCACTGGCGCAGGGCGGTGAACTCGGCGGCGTTGGCGGTGGCCCAACCCACCTTGGCGGGTTCGAGGTTCTTCTGGGCCGCGACGATGGCCTCCACGATCTTGTCGCGCAGGAAAGGCACGTAGCGTGGGTCGGCGTCGGTACCGAGGCCGGCCATCGAGGACGGGGCGGAATGAGCGTGGGTGGCTGAGATCAGCATTCGGTTGGTGGCGATGCCGGTGCGCGGCGCAGCGAGTGCCTTGACCTCGTCGAGCAGGGCGCGCCCCATCATGCAGGTGTCGACGACCACGATGACGATCTGCTCCTGGCGGTCGGCAAGAGCCAGGGCTCGGGCGTGGACGCGGGTGTTCACCGTGTCCACCGAGCGGGTGAACATGCCGCCGTTCACGAGCACGGGTAAAACGGCGGGCGTGACGTCCACTGCGGCGGCGCCCGCGCGGAACTCCGCGTGAACGGGACGGGTTAAGAACAGGGTCAGGGCGAGAGCGAGGATCTTCATGGCTAAGAACGACGAAAGGAGTTTCCCGCGTTGGGACCCTGAACCGTTGAGCCAGGAAGACCGCAAGCGGCCCTCATCCCGTCCTTCTCCCGGGGGGAGAAGGAGACTTCGCCCAGCGGGTTTCGCAGGGATGGATAAGGCGTTCGCAAGAGCGGTTCGCGATGGCTCGGACGGTTGGGCTCCAGCGAGTAGTTGAGGGCAATACGCGGCTCCCTCTCCCTTCGAGAGTGGGTTGGGGTGAGGAGGTCGGTGAAAACCGCGTGGCTCAATTTGCCACGGCGCGGAAGGTGCGGTTCGGCCGGCCTTCGGTGGAATAGAGTCGGCTAATCCGGGTGCCGTTGCCGGGAATAGCTGCCTCTACAACCACCCAGGTCTGGAGATCCGTCGAAGCCTCAATGCGGTAACTGACGCCGGGGGCCGCATAGAACTGGAACTCGACGGCCGTCCGGATGGTCGCGGCACCGGCCGGGGTATTTTCTTTCGAAGTCGGATTGTACCCGGCCCGAGCCTCCACCCCGTCGCCAAATCCATCCTCGTCGGTGTCCGCCACGTTCGGATTCGTGCCCGTGTTGTTCATGTCGACATACGTTCCGGTGCCGGATTCCGCGAAATCGTCGAGCCCGTCGTTGTCCGAGTCAACTTTCAGCGGGTGGGTTCCCGTGTTGGTTGCGCTTGCGAAGATGCCGGTGCCGGATTCCACCCCGTCGCGCAAGCGGTCGCCGTCCGTGTCGGCATTGTTGGCACGGGTGCCACGCTGGGATTCGGTGAGATTGGACAGGCCGTCAGCGTCCAGATCCAGGGCGGCGTCATTGACGTTGGGATTCAGGCCGTTGGCGATCTCGTAGACATTGGGCATGCCATCGCCATCGCTGTCATCGTTGTCCCGCACCGTCTCGACGGTGATGCTGTCGACATCGCCGAAGGTGTTCTCAGGCGCCAGGGAGCTGTCGGAGCGTTGCTGGTAAAGCGCGACAGTGAAGGTGTTGCCGAAGCTGGCGAGAGTGAGGTTCGGATTCTGGATATCGAAGGGATTCACCGCCAACGGTTCGCCGGTGGATGAAAGGGTGGTGAGCGATGTTCCGTCGGGGGTGATTTCGAGCACGAACGTCCGAAAGGCCTCGGCACCGCCGGCGGGGTCATTGGGCGGGAAATGGACGAACGCCGCGTTCGCGTTCGCGCTACCCTCGCTGTCGACGTAGAAGTCGCCCCAGTCGGGGGCCGTGGCCCGATTGGCGCCAGCGGAGGCGCGAACGAAGGTGTCTGCCGCGCCAAGGATGGCGATACCCGCCGACGCGTCGGATGCACCGCCATCGCCGGAACCCGTCTGGTTTAAAGGCCGGACGCGGGCGGTGACCCGGATGGAACGGACGCCCGCCATGGGAAAGGGAGTGCTGATCTCGATCCCCACGATTTCGTCGGCGGCACCCGGTGCGGCGGCCATGCGGAGCGACGATCCGTCGGTGCCGATGCCGGCAACGACGGACAGAGCGACGTCGGGCGCGCCCGCGCCATGGGCTTGCCATCGATCTCCAAGGTTGAAACTGGTGAAGTCATCTTCGAACACGACGGCGGCGTGCGCCGGAGAGGCGATGAGAGGAAGGGCCAGAACGGCAGCGAGGGCCTGCCGGTAAAGGGTCGATACGGCGGAGAGCGAAGGGGTCGGTTTCATGCGGTGCTTGGGATACGGGTTTCGTCGGTGGTTTCCGCAGGGGTCAAGACTCCGAGACAGGCGGCCATCGCCCAGCGGGTTCAGTTGTATCGTGAGGGTCAGGACTATGGAGGAGGCCCGGCACGATGGCCAGCAACATGACGAACCGGGGAGGGTGGGCTCGATGAATCCGATGGACCGTGGCTCCGTCTTTTAGACCCGCGGACAACGGCCCGGCGGTGCTTCGGTCGATGGCGCCGCATCGAGCATTCGCAGGGCTTCGAGGTTCACCCAACCCTTTTCCGGGAAGCCTCTTCCCCATTCCGACGGGGACTCAGGGGGCGAATGATCCGGGTTAGCTCCTTCTCCACCCATCACCTTCCGCGTCACGGGATGGTCCTCGCTAGGGCGCTTGCACCGTCCATTGCTCGACGTCGATCACGCGGTCGGCGAGCACGATTTGGAAGCGGACGTCGATCACCGAGACTCCGACAACGGGCTCAGGTCCAAGATCCAGAACCCGATAGAAACGTTGGGGGAGGGGTGGGATGACTGGGGCATCGGTCCAGGACGTCTCCGGGGTGGTGGCTTGGAATTCGGCGGCGTGGGTCCAACCGGACTTCAATGAGGCCGCGGCCTCGACGCGATAGCGATGGTTGGGTTGCGTCAGCCAACGGATCTGGAAGCCGGAGGGCATTCGTTGGATGCGGACGGACGGCGCCCCGTTGCCGTCCGCGGCCGTGGCCAGGGAAGTGCCGAGGCCGAGCAGGGGCAGGAGCCAGAGCAGGAGAATCGAGGGCCGAGCTTTCATGGGGTGTCGCGGTTGGCACGGCCCTCCGGATGACGGATGGGCGGTACGTCCAAGGGGACCTTGCAGTCTGGCGCAAGGTAGGGTGGTGCGTCCATCGCGCGCAAGGCGCAGCTCGAATCGAATCCAGGAGAAGGGGACGCGACCGTGGGGGCCATGAACGTTCATGCTTCGTTTCACAACGTCGGTCTGCTTCGTGAAGTGGGCGAAGGTCATCGGGTGCGTCGAGCCAGCCTTCGCGACGGTTAAATTTCAGTTTCATGGCGGGCATCGACCCAGCGGGATCGACGGACGGTTGCGGCCGGGAGGGCGGGCTGCTTAGGGTTGACTGCATGCACCGCGATCCTGTTTGGAACTCCGCTGCCCGTGGCGATCTCCCTGGGCGAGCTGATAGGGACCGGAGTCGCCCGTGGGGTGGCTCTGTGGGGATTGCCGGACAGGCACGCATTCGGACAGGGGGTGGTGGCCTCGGGGTGCGCATTCTGGGAATCGCCATCGCGGTCGCATTGCCCTTTTTTCCCGCGCAAGCGGCGGACGATCCGCGCATCGAGACCTTGTCGCGTCTGGTGCAGGATGAATCACCCCGGGTGCGGGTTGAAGCGTTGCGGGCACTGGCCAAGGTGCCGTCGGCACGATCGGCGGAACTGGCCTTGAGCGTGTTGGATCGGCCGATGGATCCGACGCTGGATTACGCGTTGTGGCTCACGATCAATGATCTCTCGGAGCCCTGGATTGAAGCCGTGCAATCGGGGGCCTGGAAACCGGAGGGGCGGGAGCGCCAGTTGGAATTCGCCCTAAAGGCCCTGAAGCCGGAGCAGGTGTCGCAGGTTCTGGGTTCGGTCCTCGGCGATCGGCCGCTTCCGCGGGATGGGGCGGGGCCGTGGATCGAGATTTTGGGAAATGCCGGTTCGCCGAAGGACCTGCGTCGGTTGCTGGACCAGGCGGTGGCGGGCGGGTTTGATGCGGGCGCGACCACCCGGGTGTTGAAAGCGCTGGGGGAAGCGGTGCGCCTACGAAAAGCCCGGCCGGGCGGGGATCTGGCGGTGGTGGGATCTTTTTTTGCGAATGCGGACACGGGGATTCGCACGGAATCGATGCGTCTGGCGGGGCTTTGGCGGGAGGTTGGAGGAGCGGTGACGGTTTTGATGGACCGGGTGGTGCAGATGGGTGAGTCGCAGACCTCTGAGCGGGCGGTGGCCATGGAATCGCTGCGGCAGATCGGGGGTGACGGGGTCGTGGAGCGTTTGGGGGAATGGGCGGCGACGGGGCAGGACGCCGGGCTTCGGCGAGCCGCGGCGGTTTCGCTGGCGTCGTTGGATGGATTGAAGGGCTTTCCGGCGGCGGTGAGCGCGGCGGGCACCCTGGCGGGCGAGGCCGAGTCCCTGGGTTACTGGCGCGGCGTGGTAGGGATCAAGGGATCCGCGCAGCCCTTGCGCGAGGCGTTGTCGGGGCAGCGGTTGCCGGAGGTGGCGGCGCGTGCGGGCATGCGGGTGGCCCGGGAAGGCGGACGGGATGACATCGAATTGGTGACAGCCTTCGCCACCGCGGGCGGGCTGGCGGCGGACACGCAGAAGTTGACCGATGAACTGGTCAAGGAACTGGCGGAGCGGGTGATGGCCAAGGGCGATCCACAACGGGGCGAGCGGGTGTATCGCCGAACCGATCTGGCCTGTACCACCTGTCACGCCATCGGTGGTGCCGGAGGCAAGGTGGGACCCGACATGACAAGCATCGGGGCGAGCGCGCCCGTCGATTACCTGGTGGAATCCCTCACGATGCCGAACGCGAAGATCAAGGAGGGCTACCATGCCGTGGTGGTGGAGACGAAGGGCGGCGAGGAATACACCGGTACCGTGGCTCGCGAGACCCAGCAGGAGCTGTTCTTGCGCAATGCCTCGGGGCAGGAGATTTCGGTGGCGAAGTCATCGATTCAACGGCGTGAAATCGGAAAGCTGTCGCTGATGCCGTCCGGATTGTTGGAACCGTTGAACGAGCAGGAGCGGTTGGATCTGGTGGCGTTCCTGTCGCGCCTGGGCAAGCCCGGGGAATTCGACGCCAGCCAGGGCGGCGTGGCTCGCGTCTGGTACTTCGGCAACGTGGTTCACACGGATCTGCAGAACAACCAGACCGACTGGATCTGGAAAGCGGCGTTGACCGAAAAGCGGTGGGTGCCAATGACGGCCCTGGTACGCGGCGACGTGAGTTCGGATCTTCTGGACGTGGCTTCGAAGGCGCAGGCCTGGATGGCGAATCTGTCGGTGGCGGCGGCCACCGAGATCCAGCAGGCGACGGCGGGACCAATCCGGTTCCGATTGAACACCCCGAATGCCGAGGTGTGGGTCGACGGCCAACTGCTGGGCACAGGCCGTGAGATGGGCGGTGAGGTGGCCGCCGGACGTCACCGGGTGATCGTGAAGCTGGATCCCCGGAAGATGCCGGATGGGCTGCGGTTGGAGGGTGACGGTGTGACGTTCGTGCTGAACTGATCGGAACGGGATTTTCTCTTTCGGAGAGGCCCCGGCAAGCGCACCCTCCGTGGGATTCCATGCGCTTTGTTTCAACGATCCTCCTGGGTCTCGTGGCTGGCTTAACGGCGGTTCACGGGGCGGAACTTCGGCTGGGTATGGTGGGACTGGACACGTCCCATGCCACGGCCTTCACCAAGTTGCTCAACGATCCGATGGACAAGAGCTACGTGCCGGGTGGGCGGGTGGTCGCGGCGGTCAAAGGCGGTAGCAAAGACATCGACTCCAGTTGGTCGAAGGTGGACGGGTACACCCAGGAATTGACCGGGAACTGGGGGGTCAAGCTGTACGACACCATCCAAGCCATGTGCGCCGACGTGGATGCCGTGCTGATCGAGAGCGTGGATGGCCGTCCCCACCTGGCTCAGGCCAAACCGGTCATTGCCGCAGGCAAAGCCTTGTACATCGACAAACCGATGGCGGGCTCGCTGAAGGAGGTCGTCGAGATCTTTCGGTTGGCGCGGGAAAAGAAAGTTCCGGTGTTCAGTGCGTCGTCATTGCGGTTCGCCAAGAGCACCCTGGCGGTGCGGGGCGGATCGATCGGCGACGTGACTCGGGCGGAGACGTCGAGTCCGTGTCACGTGGATCCGACCCATCCCGAACTGTTCTGGTACGGCATCCACGGGGTAGAATCGTTGTTCACTGTGATGGGGACCGGTTGCGAAACCGTCCGCCGGGGCATGACGGCCGATGGGAAAATCGAGGTCACGGGCACTTGGAAAGGCGGGCGGACCGGAGTGTATCGCGAGGGAAAAGGCTACGAAGGCAAGGCGGTGGGTTCGAAGGGCGAGGCTGCGGTGGGCGCGTTCGATGGCTATGCGCCGCTGGTGGTCGCCATCATGGAGTTCCTCAAGACGGGTGTCTCACCGGTCCCAGAGGCGGAGACCATCGAACTGTTCGCGTTCATGGAAGCCTCGGATGAGAGCAAGAAGCGCGACGGCGCCCCGGTGTCGGTGAAGGAGATTCTGACACGGGCAGGCTGGAACGGCCGGTGAGGCCAGAGACAAAGCACTCTTGAGACTGGAGACATGGCATGAAGACCTTTCGCGTGGATGAATGGATCCGCCGGGCGGGGAGCCCGGATTTAAGACGGGTGGGACGACCGCCGCGACCCGAAAGCGGATCGTGGTGGAGGGCAGGATGGGCCGGAGCAGTCTTCCTGGCGGGTGTGGTCGGAGCGACGGGTCAGCCCGCCGACACCCTCTACGACGAAGCCAAAGTACCGCCGTACACCCTCCCGGATCCCCTGCGTTTCAACGACGGCCGGACGGTGACCACCGCGCGCGAGTGGACCCAGGCGCGTCGGGCCGAGGTATTGGAACTGTTCCGGGACCAAGTTTACGGACGCAGCCCCGGCCGGCCCCGCGGTTTGCGTTTCGCAGTGCGGGAATGGGATCCAGGGGCCTTGGGCGGGAAGGCGACCCGAAAACAACTCACCGTTTGGTTCACCGGTCGCCGGGACGGACCCAGTATGGACCTGCTCGTTTACGTGCCGAATCAGCGTACCGGACCTGCCCCGGTATTCCTGGGATTGAACTTCGAGGGGAATCAGGCGATCTCCGCGGATCCGAAGGTTCGGTTGGCGCGCAGTTGGGTCGCCAACAACGACAAAGAGGGCCGGATCGGAAACCGGGTGACCGAGGCGTCCCGGGGAAGTGAGGCGAGTCGGTGGGCGGTGGAGCGCCTCGTGGAACGTGGGTACGCCTTGGCGACGGTCTACTATGGGGATTTGGAGCCGGACTTTTCGGAAGGCTGGAAGCAGGGAGTACGTTCCGTGTTCCCGGTGGATGGCCGTCGACGTGCGGTGGCGGCGAAGCAACCGATTCGGGAGCTGGCTCCGGATGCCTGGGGTGCGATTGGCGCGTGGGCCTGGGGATTGAGCCGGGTGATGGACTACGTCGAGACCGATTCGGACCTGGACCCGAAGCGGGTGGCGGTGATGGGGCATTCGCGACTGGGCAAGACCTCCCTTTGGGCGGGGGCGCAGGACGAACGATTCGCGATCGTGATCTCCAACAATTCAGGCGAAGGCGGAGCCGCGCTGGCACGTCGGCGGTTCGGCGAGACGACCCAGAGGATCAACACGTCCTTTCCCCACTGGTTCTGCGGGAATTTTAAGAAATACAACGCTCGCGAGGATGACCTCCCCGTGGATCAGCATGAGTTGATCGCCTTGGCTGCCCCCCGGCCCATCTACATCGCCAGTGCCGAGAAGGACCGGTGGGCTGACCCACGTGGTGAATTCCTGGCAGGGAAGGCGGCAGAGCCAGTGTATGCGGTGTTTGGACTGAAAGGATTGGAGGCGGCCGACCTTCCAGAACTTGACCAGCCGGTGGGGGACTGCATCGGGTACCATTACCGCACTGGCGAGCACGACGTCCTTCCGTATGACTGGGAGCGGTACATGGACTTCGCCGACCGGCACTACGGAAAGCAGGAGAAGGGCGGACGATGAAGAACGGGCCAGCGAACGGCGGGATCCGCGGCTGGACCTGGCTGGCGGCCGCCCTCGCCTTGACGTGGGGCGGGCCGGCGCGCGGGGCGGAGTGGGTGAGCTATGACTCATCCCACGAGCGAAAGACTTCGATTTACCTGGCAAAAGTCCGACTCTGAGCCGGCGATGATGCAGCCTTTCGACGATGGAATGGCGGGGAAGATTGCGTTGACCCTGTCGGCTCTAACGGTTTACCCGGTGAAGTCCTGCCGTGGGATCGCAGTAACCGAGGCGCGTCTGGGACGGCGTGGGCTGGAGTACGATCGGGAGTGGATGGTGGTGGACGAATCCGGTCGTTTTATCACCCAGCGCGAGGTGCCAGGACTCGCTCGGGTGGAGACGGCGTTGACGTCGAAGGCCTTGGTGCTTCGTCACCCCGGAGAGGCTGAACTGAAAGTGCCGCTGGAGGAATTCACTGGGGGGGAGAGGCACGTGACCGTCTGGCGCGACACCTGCCATGCTCAGGATGTGGGTGATCCGGCGGCGGCGTGGTTGTCGGGCATCCTGGGCCGACCTGTCCGGATGGTTCGTTTCCATCCCGACCACCGTCGTCCCTGCGATCCCAGGTGGGTGGGTTCCGTGCCGTCCGAGGCGGCTTTCGCCGACGATTTTCCTCTGCTGGTACTTTCCGAGGAGTCGCTGTCGGATCTCAATCAGCGGATCAGCGGCGGAAGTCCGCTGCCCATGAATCGTTTCCGGCCAAACGTGGTGGTACGCGGCGGTGCGCCCTACGTCGAGGACGCAGCCCCGGTGATGCGTGCGGGGAGGGTCGAACTTCGGATGGTGAAACCCTGTGTTCGGTGTCGCATCACCACCACGGACCAGACGACGGCGTCCGTGGGGGTGGAGCCCTTGAGAACCCTGGCGACCTACCGGCGCCACGCCGAACTGGGCGGCGTCGTGTTCGGTCAGAATGCAATCATCGCGGCAGGCGTGGGCGAGGTGTTGCGAGTGGGGATGCCGGTCGAGGCATCGAACCGGTGATCGGACACAGTCCGGTCAGTTGGTTTTTTCCTGAATCTTCTCGCCCATTTTCTCGATGTCCTCACCTGCACCGTGGGCGGTGCTTTTGCACCCGCTCACGGTGGTCGTGAGAATAAGTCCGAAGAACAGGATCACCATCACTCGGTAGATTTGGAATTGGTTTTTCATGGCATGGATAGAATTTCGATCGGGAACTTTGGACGAGGCGCACTCGTCGCTCGGTAGGTGCTGTGGTAGTGGAGGCGAGTGCGCTCGACCTGGACGGCGGTTTGTTAGTTTTGGCAGACGCCGCATTCTTGGAGGATCTTCTCGACCTGATCCTTGGTCTGACCCGTTCGCTTTTGAATCCGACCCATCAGTTCATTTTCCTTCCCTTCGAAGTACTGCAGGTCGTCGTCCGTCAAGTTGGCGTACTTCTGTTTCAACTTACCCTTCATGATGTTCCAGTTGCCTTTGAGTTCGAGTGTATTCATGGCTTGATCGCTTTCGTATTCGATGTCGCTTGGTTGGTTTCGGTTTCTTCGGCTGCGCCTATCGACGCAACAGCTCGGACCTGGCACGAACTGTGCCAAGGTTCGTGGCAACCGTTCTTGGGCGGGTTGACCCGGTTTCGCCGCGTGTCACGTGATTCGGGGCCGGCTCGCAGCTTTGCAAGCTGCAACGTTGGCGATCCAAGGCAGTTGCGAAGTGCAAGCCCCCTGGGGATCGGGGAGTAGGGAAACCCAGGAAAACGTTGGGTTCTGTGCGATGTGGGCGTGTGCCCGGCTCCGGCACCCTAGTAGCTACCAGCGCCTTCATGAGGTGGTGTGGACGGCGGCTGGATCGCTCGTCCCGCCCGGGCCCATGATGGCTCTGGATGGCGGTGGGGATCGCGGATGCGATGGCCCGCCCTGCCGTGGGAGAGGTCTGCATGCAGCCCCAATGAACCACACCCCTTGTGACCCCATGCTGTACACTATCGCACTCATCCTGATCATGCTCTGGTTGCTTGGTCTTGTCTCGTCCTACACTTTGGGCGGCTTAATTCATATCCTGCTGGTCGTTGCCATCGTCGTCATCCTGGTCCGAGTGATCCAGGGTCGCAGTGTCACTTGAGGGCTGACGGAGGGTCGTCAGCCACCTGAAGGGTTCCGTGCCGCCGGGCACTCCTTGTGGCGTTTTTTGAACCCACAACATCCTCTGTGATCATGAACAACAAGGAGACGGGGATTATATTGACGCCGATTTCTGTGCCCAGAATCGCCACGACGGTTGTCACCCCACAACGCAGTGGAACCCGCCTTGCCCACTGGAACTTCCGCTCTCCCGGCCTCTGCGCCCGCTCGTAACCCCGTAATTGGCTCCAGCCAGTCCCCGCTTGGAAGGGTGATTCTTGTGAACTTGAATCTCCACGGAACCGCAACCGCAGCAAGGACACGGGCGGATGGGTTGGGTTGTCCCGGCTGCCGGAGCGAGGTCTGGACGCCATCCGATCGGTGGGTGTAGCCTGCTTCAGCTAAGGATTTCCCTGCCTTTCGGTAAGGCTCCGTCCAACGTCACGACGCAAATGTACCGACACGCCAACAACTCGATCTACAGGACTGTCGTCATCGTCTGGCTGACGCTGTCGGTGGCGAGTATCGTTCTTGCGGCGCTGGCCTGGCTCAATCTTTCGCAACGGCTTCGAGAGGCGCGCCAAGCGGGGGCAGTTCGAGCGTCGATTGATTCGATGCTCGCGCTGGTGGTCGACGCTGAAACGGCGCAACGGGGCTTCTCCATTACCGGGGATGAGTCCTACCTCGCGCCCATTCAAGGTGCCGAGCAAATCTTCCAGGAAGATTTCGATCGGATCCTGCCGTTGGTCAAAGAAGACGAACTCATGCTGAAGCGCATGATCGAGCTGAGGGCCGAGGTGGCGTTGACCCTCAGCTTTCATCATCGGGTGATCGCGGCGCGACGGTCGGAAGGTCAGGATCGGGCGTTCGAGATGGTGATAGAGGGCAAAGGCAAGCATTTGATGGATGAAATCCGGGTCAAGGCGAGGGAATTGGCCGAAATGCAGAAGACGGTGACGGTGCAGAACTTGGCCGACAGTCCCCGGGGTCCGCTGTTTCGCGCCACTATGACGAGTTTGGTGGCCGGTATCTTGGGGGTGGGCGCCGGGGTGTTCGCCTTCTGGCTCGCCCGCGTGATGCTCGGGCATCAGGATCGGGAGCGCCGTTTGATTGAGGGCCGATTACTTGCGGAGCGGAACAGCCGTGAAAAAACGGTCTTCCTGGCGAACATGAGTCACGAGATACGCACCCCGATGAACGCCATCCTTGGGTTCGGTGAATTGCTCGCAGGCGAAATCGCGGATCCGAAACATCGGCAGTATGTCCGGGCGATTCAGACCAGCGCGAACTCCCTGCTTCAGTTGATCAACGACATTCTTGATATGTCAAAGGTCGAGGCTGGCGTCCTGGAGCTTCGGTTGGAGCCCACCGATCCCCGGGAAATTTGCGATATCCTGCGCACGCTTTTTGCGGAGCCGTCGGCCAGGAAGGGTGTGAAACTGGAATGTGTGGTGGATGAAGACCTTCCCAGGGCCCTCTTCATGGACCGCATTCGACTCCGTCAGGTCTTGGTGAACCTGGTGGGCAATGCCGTGAAATTCACCGATTCGGGAAGCATCGGGGTAAGCGTCGGATGCGAATCCCAAGCCACGAACGGTCACATCACGCTTCTGATTGAGGTGGTAGACACAGGCGTGGGGGTTCCTGCGGACAAGCTCGAGGCCATCTTCAAACCTTTCGTCCAGGCGGGTGCCCACCGCGAGAAGGAGAAGTCCGGAACGGGCCTCGGCCTTTCCATCGTCCGGCGCCTGACCGAAATCATGGGCGGCACGGTGACGGCGGCTTCCCAACTCGGTCAGGGGACCGCTTTCAGCCTGCGCATCCCGGACATCGCCGTCTCCGCGCGACTTGCCCAACGCGAGAAGCTGGAGACGGCCGACGGAGTCGACCTCAACAGACTTTGTCCCGCCAAGGTCCTGATCGTGGACGATAACGAGGCGAACTGTGAGCTGTTGGAAGGAATGTTTGCGAGTTCGCACCACCGTCTGGCCATCGCGACCCGAGGAGAGGTGGCCATCCAGAAGGCGCGCGCTCTCCGGCCGGATGTGGTTTTGCTCGATATCCGGATGCCCGGGATGGATGGATTCGACGTCTTGCGCGAGATCCGAAAGATTCCCGAGCTGGAACGTATCCCGATCATTGCCGTCACGGCCTCGGGTCTGACGAATGAAGACACCGTGACGAAGGCCTCCTTCAGTGGCTACATCCGAAAGCCATTCTCAAGAAAGGAGTTGTATGACGAATTGACGGAATTCCTGCCCCGCCACGTTACCGATGAACCGAATGATGCGGGAGTGGCTGCGGAACAGGGGGCGGTGGGGGATGTGATCCCACCCGAGCTCGTAGCGGAGTTGAGGCGATTGCTCGAAAGCGAGTGGCCCGCCATCCGCGAAAGCCTCGCGATCAACGAATGCAAGGACTTTGCGGCCAAGCTCGGGGCTATGGCCGAAACCTGGTCGTGTCCGCCGCTCGCGAGCTACGCCAGGACCCTCGCCGAGCACGCGGCGAGTTATTCGGTGGTCGAACTGGAGGCGCAGGTGGGCGGCTTTCCGAGGCTGGTTGAGCGGTTGGAGGGAACCAAGGCGGTATGACGAGCCCCGCCGATCCGAATCCGGCCATGTCCGCTTCCACGCCCACAACCTCGGCCAAGCCGCCTTCCCAGGCCGACAGGCGATCGGCCCGCATCCTCGTGGTGGACGATCAGCCCGCCAACATCCAAATCCTCGGCGGCATCCTAGGAAAACTGGGGTATGAGATTGTCCCTGCTTCCGATGGTCCGACGGCGCTCCGGAGACTGGCGGTGCGCCGACCCGATCTCATCCTCATGGATCTGCTCATGCCGGGCATGGATGGCTGCGAGGTTTGCCGGCAACTTCAAGCGCATCCTGAGTGGCGCGACATACCGGTGATCTTTCTTTCGGCGGCGGACGACAAGGATCTGGTGGTCCGCGCCCTTGAGTCCGGAGGCGTCGACTATGTGACGAAGCCCTTTCATCACGCCGAACTCCTGGTGCGGGTCCAGACGCAACTTGCGCTGAAATCGGCCCGGGATCAGCTCGTCCAACTGGCGGAGGATAAGGATGAGTTGCTGGGCATCCTGACCCACGATCTCAAAGGCCACCTGGCGGGCATCGAGATGAGTGCGCGGTTGCTTCACGACCGGATTCGGCGTTCTGGGCGTGAGGATGCGCGGGCTGAGCAACTGGCGGAGAACATCGCCTTCACCGGCGGCAGCCTGCTGGGTTTTGTAAAAGAGTTCCTGGCCAACGCCGCGGTGGATCACAGCTTCACGATCACGATGGCGAGCTTGAATCTTGCCGCCGCCGCCGCTGCGGTGCTCGAACGCTACCGGGGGTTCGCCGACCGGAAACAGCTCGTCATCGAGTTCCATGTGGCCGAAGGCGATGCCACCGTCCATGCCGATTCGCGGGCGCTGGACATGATCCTCGAGAACCTGGTCTCCAATGCGGTCAAATTCTCGCCCCTGGGCAAACGGATTCACATTCGGGTCATGCCCGGCGCGGCTCACGTCGAATGGCGCGTTCGTGACGAAGGCCCGGGATTCAAGGCGGACGATCAGGATCATATGTTTCGACGTTATCGGCGACTTTCGGCCCGCCCGACGGCGGGCGAGCCGTCCACCGGCCTGGGTCTGAGCATTGTGCGCAAGCTCATCCAGGCGTTGAAAGCGGAGCTGGTGCTGGAGAGTGCGCCTGGGGAAGGCGCGTCCTGGCTTGTCCGCGTGCCGCGCCCTCCCAAACCCTAGACGATTCCTGCATGCAGTTCCTGATCATCGACGACGATAAGACCTTCCGGGACGCCGCGTGCGTTCTCGTGGAAGATGGAGGTCACACCGCCGAGAGCGCCGCCACGGGCGACGATGGGCTGAGCCGACTGAAGGAGGATGAATTCGACGCGGTCCTGCTCGACATGAGACTCGGTGCCGAGTGCGGCCTGGACATCCTGTCGGAGATCCAGAAACAGCACCCCCGGATACCGGTGGTCATGCTGACCGCGGAAGGCAGCATCCCGTTGGCGGTTGAGGCGATGCGGCGGGGCGCGGCCGACTTCCTGGAGAAGCCATTCCTGCGGGAACCATTTGTGGTGGTTCTGGCGAGGCTTCAAAAGCTCCGCCGGATGGGACAGCGCATCGAGAAGCTCGAACGGGAGGCGACCGAGACGCGCCGTGAGCGTGTGGAACCGATCTTCGATTTTTCGGTGCCCGCCATGAGTGAAGTCATGGACATTCTGAAACGGGCAGCGGGCACGCCGGCTTCGGTGCTGATCCTCGGAGAGAGTGGTACGGGTAAGAGCGTAGCGGCCCGCGCGGTGCACGCGATGAGCCATCTGGCGGACCGGCCGTTCGTGACGGTGAGTTGCCCGAGCCTTTCGAAGGAACTGCTCGAGAGCGAATTGTTCGGGCACGTCAAAGGGTCTTTTACCGGCGCGGTGAAGGACCATTGGGGGAAGGTCCGGAGCGCGGAGGGCGGCACCCTGTTCCTGGACGAGATCGGGGACCTGCCTCTGGAGATTCAGCCGAAGCTGCTGCGGTTGCTCCAGGAACGGGAGTATGAGCGACTGGGTGAGAACGTGACACGACGGGCCGATATTCGGTTTATCGCCGCGACCAACCGGGACTTGAAGCAGAAGGTGGCGGAAGGCTCCTTTCGGGAGGATCTGTTCTTCCGGCTCAACGTGATCACGGTCGTGATGCCTCCCCTACGGAACCGCCAGGGCGATCTCCTGCGCTTCGCCGATCACTACTTGAAGTACTTTGCGACGCAATGCGGCCGACGAAAGACCGGTCTCACCGACGACGCCGCCACCAGGCTGCTCGCCCACACCTGGCCCGGCAACCTCCGCGAACTGCGGAATGCCATCGAACGGGCGGTGATTTTGGCGCGAGGCGACGTGGTCACCGCTTCCGACTTGCCGATCGACCTACCCGGCCCGTCGGTGGGTGGCTCCCAGCCCGTGAAAGCCGGGGTAGTGATACCGACGGGCGCAAAGGTCACACTCGAAGCTCTCGAGGAGGCTCATATCCGCCAAGTACTCTCGTTGGCATCCAGCCTGGTTGAGGCGGCGGAGATCCTGGGGATCGATCAGGCGACACTCTACCGGAAGCGGAAGAAGCTCGGCCTGGAATAGGGCTCAGTTGGGCTCAGTTGGGTCTAGGGCTTGATCTTATCTCCGAGCCAGGTACGGGCCTGGTTCACCGATTCCCTGGCTTCGTCGTAGGATTTGCCGAGGGATTCCCTGGCCTGTTGCCACGCCGATTCCGTGGAAAGGGGGACGAGCTCGAGTTGCTCCCCGAGCCGGGAGACCTTGGCTCGAAGTTCAGTCAGTTTAACCTCGGATTCCGCTTTGATGGCTTCGCCGGAGTTGGCGGCCTTCGCGGCAAGCGCATCGATATCTGCACTGAGTGAGGTCACGTCCTGGCGCATTTGGCTCAGGAACTCCGTTCGTTGCGCCGCCGCGGGCGTGACTTGTTGGGCTTGTCCCTGGACGGTCTGGGCGGCCTCCCGCGTCGCTTGTTGGGCGCGGTTGGTCGGAATTGAGGCTTCACGAACCGCCTCAGGAGCCGGGATGGGTGTAGGGTCCTGGTTGCATCCGCTGACCAGCGTCAGGGCGGTCACGGAAGCCAATGTCATGATGAGGTTGTTGATTTTCATAGTCCGTACTCTCGCTGCGGTTAGAGGTGAATTTTGCGGTGGATGTTTCCCCGATCCGTCGAGGCATTCCGTTGGATCAGCGAAACGAGGAATTAAATGATTAAGATGACGAACGGAACTTTGGCGATGCTGGTAGCTGAACCCTCTGGACGTGGAACGTGGCCACGAGCAGTTCCCTGCGGACTTGAAGCGGAGTCGGCCCAGCCAGTTGTCCAGACACTCTCGATCCTTTCTCAGTTGCTGGAGCGTGTTCGGCAGCGTTCCCGTTCTTCCTGAAACTCCACGAAAAGAAGTTGGAACCGGGTCCGGGCGATGGAGAGAAGCCCCCGGGCCAACCGCCTCGCGGTCTGCTCCATGCCGGCTTGGCTGAGGCAATCTCGTTCCATGCCCACGGCTCCTAGTCGCGACGGGTGATCAGGTACCCGAAGACGGCGCCAAGTCCCACTGCGATCGCCATGGATTCATAGGGATGCCGACGAACGCAGGCATCGGCGGTGTCCAGACTTTCCCGCGTGTATTCCTGAAGGTTCTCGAGCCTTTCGCGGCCGTTGGACATCGCTTCTTCGAGCCGACGGCGGGCTGCGGTGACCTTTTCGTCGGTGCTCTCCGAGGTGGCAACAATCAAGGAACGGGCGTCGTCGAGCAGGCTCCTGAAATCGTGAACGACGGCGTCAGGGGTTTCGAAACGTTCGTAGCGTGTTTTCATGATGAGTTTTTAAAGGAAAGACGTGAGGGGATTCCCACGACGTCGCAACTCAGTAGCTAGCGGGAAGAATGCCAGGGTGGTGGGCGCGGAATCGTTCGATAATCAGCCACAAATGGTGTGTTTCGGCGGCGTGCTGGCGAGCCATCCCGTGCGGACTGCAAGACTCAAGGGAATCCAGGCGTGCGCGTTGCATGGGATTCCGTCAACCATGGCGGGTATGGCGCTCCAATGGGCTTTGGCATTCAACAGGCTTGTGCGGGACGGGCTGGGAATCGCCTGAACCCGTGACCCATCCCAGTCCATGACCTTCCAAATCGCACTGCTACTCGGGATCGTGGTGGTCACCGTAGTCTTCTTTGTCGCCGACTGGGTGTCGTCGGATGTCGTGGCGTTAGGAATGTTGCTGACGCTGATGCTGACGGGACTGCTGGTTCCCAAGGAAGCGTTCGCTGGATTTGGGAGCGACACGGTGCTCATGACGCTGGGTTTGCTCATTTTGACCAGCGCGTTGACGAAGACGGGGGGAGTGCAGTTGGTAGGTCAGGCCATTCACCGACGGGTGAAAGGGGGGGAGAACACGCTGGTGCTCGTGCTGATGGTCACGGTTGCGGCGATGAGTTCATTAGTGAGCAACACGGCAACGACGGCGTTTTTCGTGCCGGTGGCGGTAGGTTTGGCGGCGAAGGGGCGAATTCCGCCGGCCCGGTTGCTGATGCCCATCGCGTTCGCGTCGATTCTGAGCAGTTCCGTGCTGTTGATCAGCACATCGACGAATCTGGTGATCAGCGGACTCATGACCGGCTCCGGCCTGGCTCCGTTGGGCATGTTCGAACTGACCAAGGTGGGGCTGCCCATCGCCGTCTTGGGGGTTGTCTACATGTATTTCTTCGGGCGACGCATGGTCCCGGATCGCGGGGTTCCGGAGGAGCTGGTGGAGCGCTTTGGCATGCGTTCCTACCTCACGGAGGTGGTCATCCTGCCGCATTCGGAATGGGTGGGCAAATCGCTGTCCGAATCCGGTTTGGGGCGGGACCTGGATTTCACGGTGGTGCGGGTGGTCCGGAACAAGGATCAGCACCTGATGCCTCACGAGCATATGAGACTGCTGGCCGGAGACGTGCTCTTGGTGGAAGGCGCGCGCGAGGATGTCTTGAAGGTCAAGGACACGGCGGGGATCGAGATCAAAGCGGACGTGACCCTCTCGGACCCGAATCTTCGCAACGAGGATACCGCGTTGGTCGAAGCACTGGTGGTTCCGGGATCGCCTTTGGCGGGAAGGACGCTGCGCGCGTCACGGTTCCGGGATCGCTACGGCATCCAGGTGCTGGGGCTCAATCGGCATGGCAAGAACCTGCTGAGTCAACTGAGCCACATCGCCTTGAAAGTCGGCGACGTCCTGCTGTTGCAGGGCCACAAGTCGAATTTCGGCGGGATCGAGCATGACCGGGCGGTGAGCATCCTGGGTCCTGTGGCCGAAGACCGACCGGATCGGGCCAAGGCGCTTCGCGCGTTCGGGATCTTTGTGGGGGCGCTGCTGTTGGCGATCGCGGGATGGGTCCCGCTGCCCGTGGCCGTTCTGCTCGGAGCCTTCCTCACCTTTGCCACCCGGTGTGTCAGTCCCGAGGCGGCGTATCGCGAAGTGGAATGGCGCGCCATCATCCTGATCGCCTGCATGCTGGGTCTGGGTGCCGCCATGGAGAGCACCGGCACCGCCCGGTACCTGGCGTCGCTGTTGGTCGGATGGGTGGAGGATTGGGATCCGCTCTGGTTGCTGGCGGGTTACTTCCTGCTCACCACGCTCTTGACTCAGCCCATGTCGAACCAGGCCGCCGCCGCGGTGGTCCTTCCCATTGCCGTCCAAACCGCGAACCAACTGGGATTGGACGCCCGCCCCTTCGCCATCATGATCGCCGTCGCCGCCAGTTGCTCGTTCCTCACCCCACTGGAACCTTCTTGTCTCCTGGTCTTCGGCCCGGGTCGTTATCGATTCGGCGACTTCTTCAAGGTCGGCGCACCGTTGGTCGGGCTCATCTTCGCCCTGTCTCTTTGGCTGGTGCCGATGTTCTGGCCGCTTCGAGCCGTCAGTCCTTAGTTGAGGATCTACCGGGGATCAGGATGCGGCGGCTTGGGATCGGGGCCTTCGTCGATGACAGGAAGGGACAGCGACCAGCGGATGGCGGCGAGCCGCATGGCAAGCGTGACGACGACTCCCAGCACCATGGCGGCATTCGAGGCGGGGGCGAATGCATGGAGGACGGTAAACGTCGAGGCACCGACGATGGAGGCGGTCGCGTACAGGCGGATTTCGGGACGGAACACCAACGGCAGTTCGTTCAGGAGGACGTCACGCAGGACGCCGCCGGCCACCCCTGTGATGGTTCCCAGTACCACGGCGATGAAGCCGTTGGTTTCCCACGCCAGGCTCTTGCTCGTACCCAGGATCGTGAACAGCGCGAGCGAAAAGGCGTCCGCCAATTCGAGGTATTTCAGCAGCGGTTGCAGGTGCCGGAGCAGGTAAAACGAGCCCACCCCGGTCAGGATCGAGGTCGCGGCATACCTCCAATCGGCGATCCAAAACACCGGGGTGGCTCCGAGGCACATGTCCCGGAGGGTGCCGCCACCCAGGGCGGTCACCAGGGCGAGGACGATGACCCCAAACAAATCCACCCGCCGCCCCCGAGCCGCCAGTGCCCCGGCGAGGGCGCTCACGGCGACGCCGAAGTGCTGGAGCGCGAAGTAGATCTCCGCCACGCCAAACCCAGGGACTGGGCCGGTGGGGTTCATGTCGGCAAGCGTCGGTGTGTGGTGCAGACCGCCGGTCTGCGGTATCGCAGGTTGCCAACCTGCGGGCGCCGGGCGTGTCGCGAGGTAGAGGCCGCCGACTGGCAGTCGGCGAGACGGCCGACAAGGCTGTCGGCGGTACCGAATGGCGGGGCCGCGTCGACGGGTTCATCGTCCCCATGCGCGAGTCGTAACTCGTGGATGATTCCCATGCTTGGCCTATCGGGGTTCCAGGTGGAGGGCCAGTTCGGTGAGCGCCGGCGGTGCGCTGGCCCGGGTGATGCGAAGTCGGACCCGATCCGTGGTGACCGAAGTCGGAAGGCGCGCCAGGCGACGATTCCCGATGCTTGTTCCTTGGGTGCACTCGACCCATTGCCCGTCCGACCACTGGTCGATGGCGAACGCTTCGATGCGTTGGCCGAGGGGAAGGTGTTCTCGCAGGCCGACGACATTGAAGGTCGCGGATTGCTTCAACTGCACGGTGACCTCAGCCGTGGTGAGGGCGTCGTCCGTCGTCCAGAACGAGGTGAGATGTGAGTCCGTGAGATTCCCGGGAGCAAAGTCCTTGGCGGATCCCCGCGTGTTACTGGCGGTGGCCTGGGCACCTTCGGCGAAGTCCTTCGAGAACGTGGCATCAAGAATCCGGCGGAACCCGCGGAGAGCGGCGATGTCGAGATCGTGGATACGGCCACGGCGGTCGGGGGGAAGGTTGAGATTCAAACAGGCGCCCCGCCCGACCGATTGGTAGTAGATGTCGAGAAGCTGGGCGGGCGTCTTCACCTTGGCGTCTTCGCTGGCGTGATAGAACCAGCCCGGACGGATCGAGACGTCGCATTCGGCGGGAATCCACGCGGTTCCCGGACGTTCGCCCGACGTCAGGCCGTCGGAAGAGCCGCCGGGGTGTCGTCCCGGGCGGGTCATGTCCAGCGTGGCCCAACAGGGATCTCCCGCGATGCCGCGCTCGTTGCCCACCCAGCGAAAATCGGGTCCCGCATCGCTGAACATGGACGCCATCGGCTGCAGTTCGCGCACGATGTTCCAGGTGTTCGGCCAGTCGTAGAAGCTCCGGTTGTCAATCTGCCGCTTTTCACGGGCCCCGCCGTAGAAGCCATCGCCGCCATTGGCGCCGTCGAACCAGACGGTGAAGAGTTCGCCGTACTGGGTCAGCAGCTCGCGCAGTTGGTTGCGGTAGTAAGTGAGGTACTCGGGGCGGCCGTAGTCCTTGTGATTGCGGTCCCAGGGCGAGAGATAGACCCCGAAGCGAATGCCATGGCGCTGGCAGGCGTCGCTGACCTCGCGGACTACGTCGCCCTTGCCGCCTTTCCAGGGGGAGTTCCTGACCGAGTGCTCGGTGAAACGGGACGGCCAGAGGCAGAAACCGTCATGATGTTTGGCGGTGAGGATAAGGCCCTTCATCCCGGCGTCCTTGGCGACGCGGACGATCTGGTCGGCGTCGAACTCTGTCGGGTTGAAGATCGTGGGGGATTCGTCGCCGTAGCCCCATTCCTTGTCGGTGAAGGTGTTTACGGTGAAGTGGAGGAAGCCATAGAACTCCATGGCGTGCCACTGGAGTTGGCGTGGGGTGGGCAGGGGTCCGAACGGTTGCGGGGCGGTGGCGGTAACTGGGGCGGCGAACGCCAGCCAGGTTGAGGCCACCCCGAGGGCGGCGATCATGGGCGCGAGGCGCATGGGGTGAAGGCGCATGGCGGATTGGAACTGGCGGGGACCCTGCGGGCAATGCATTTGGTGGCGCTGGATACTCCGGGGGGAGTAAATCCCGGTGCGTCGGGAGGGTGTGCTTGTCTTGGTTCGCGACATGGAAATGCTCTGGGTCCGCCCACAACTGGCGGATGTCGGTGCCAAAATTCCCTCTATGAAATCAACTGAAATGAAATCCATCCTGGTTCGTACTCTCCTCCACGCGCCGTTGCTCGGAATGCTCGCCTTCCCTGTGCTGGCAGCGACGATCGTGCGCACGGATTCCGGTGCCACACCGGCGGACATTCTCGACACGGTGAATCAGTTCCGCGCTGACGTCAGTCTGGGCGGCGGTGCGAATCCCCCGGGCTCCGGCCCGAAACCTCGAGTTTTCGGTAGCTGGATTGGAGCTGCTTTTTGACGCTCAGCGGACTCTTGCCGAGGCGAGAGGCCAGCTCCGCGGTGTTGAACCCTTCCCGGACCATCAAGGCGAGATCTCGCTCCCTGGGACTCAGGCGGGTGAGCTTTTCGAGGCAGGAGCCGTCGGGGTCGGTGGGGGATGGGGACGATTCCGTCGAGGGGGGTATGGTTCCCGACCACTGCAGGAGAAGGGTGTGGCGTTGCTTGGGTTCGGCGCCGAACTGCAGGACGCTGACCGTCGCCAGGAGGTTGGGATCGGACGGGTGGCGTTGGTTCAGGTGGATGCCGAGTCGACATCCGAGATGACGTCACGAAGCCGGATGGTCTCAAGGCCCGGGTGCGCCAGAACATAGGGCTGAAGCACGCTCAACTGGTCGAAGCGAAGCAGCTCCTCAACGGACTGGAACGCGTGTCGATCGCGGAAGATCCTGCCGAGGAGCAACTCGAACGGGCGCAGGCACAGGCAGACGAAGTCGGCATCCACAAGCTCGTGCACGAGGCGACAGGTGACTTCCCAGAGTTCGCGGATGTCGATCGCGGCGTGGAGTTGATCGGTGAGCTCGGCGGAGGTGGGTGCCGGTGGAGCAGCCGATGGGATGGGTGACCCTGGGTGGCGTGCAGACCTTTCCACGGCAGCGTGGGTGCCGGTGTTGGGGCGACCGGAGGCGTGCTCAACCGTTTTTAGGGTGGTCGACCGTACCTGGGGTTCTAGCATTCGCCAGCATTGAGACTCGCGAATGGCCTGACTTACTCCCAAAGGCGTGGTGGAGGCGGACGCCCCGGGAGGAGCGGAGTCATCCGGGGCAAGCAGGCGACTGACAAGGCGCTGGATCGGTTGGCACCGGCGTTTCATGCCTGGGTCGAAACCGGTCGGCGGTCGTGCTCCGCGGAGTGCTTTCAGAAGTGCCTGCGTGGATGGATTTCCGGCAGTTTGGGAGGGTTCGGCGGTTGGGTCAGACTCCAGGTTGAGGAGTGAGTCGTGGGCTCGTGTTTTCCGGCCCCTTCCGGGGCTGGGCAAACGGTCGATTTCATGGGTAGGAGCGTTTTCCAAGAATTGGACACGCATCGGGACCATGAACCGTTGAGCGAGGAAGACTGCAAGCGGCCCTCATCCCGGCCTTCTCCCGGGGGGAGAAGGAGAATCCGCGCCGCGGGTTTCCTAGAGCAGGGCGAGGGGTTCGCAGGAATGGGATTTGACGGCTCGGACGGTCGGGATCCTGCGAGGAGTTGTGGGTGATACGCGACTCCCGCTCCCTGCGGGAATGAGGGTGGGCCATTGGGTCTCGTTGGAGAAAAAGAATGGCGTCCCCGGTAGCGCAGGTTGCCCAACCTGCCGTACCGCAGGCTGCCAGCCTGCGGAGTTGGTTTCGCGAGGGCGGCCTGCCGACTGGCAGTCGGCGATACGGCAGACTGGCAGTCTGCGGTACGGACGGACGGTTCATGGGTAGGAGCGTTTTCCAAGAATTGGACACGCATCGGGACCATGAACCGAAAGACGCGCCGGGCGAGACGCCCGCCGCCACGGACGTCGCGGGGCAACGGTCACGGTGCGCGTCATGGGCAATGTGGGTTCAGTGCCTTACGGCGGTGGGTCCTTCTCGGACGCACCATCTATGGCGGCACCATAAAAGGCGGCACCATGTCTTCAGTGCCTTTCGGCGGTGGGTCCTTCTCGGACATGGCCATATCGCGGATGCCCTCTGGGCAGCCGATAGTCTTCAGTGCCTTTCGGCGGTGGGTCCTTCTCGGACGCAATACAGATTGGTATGGTCACCAGAGGGCCGGACAATGTCTTCAGTGCCTTTCGGCGGTGGGTCCTTCTCGGACGTGGACATAGACAAATATCAGGGCGCGAACTCGCCAAGTCTTCAGTGCCTTTCGG
>Ga0105048_10000446_pt1 | contig 63166 bp, 58 predicted proteins | sample MAT05_FD_78382 | JGI IMG/M metagenome (GOLD analysis project Ga0105048, IMG submission 78382) | Freshwater microbial communities from Lake Fryxell liftoff mats and glacier meltwater in Antarctica - MAT-05 | ecosystem: Environmental > Aquatic > Freshwater > Ice > Liftoff microbial mat | place... | reverse complement strand
CCCTAACGAATTATTGGCAACATAATTTGAAACCGTTTGTGCAGTAGCCGTACTAAGCGGTTCGTTAAACAGCACATCTACCGAATTGGAAGAAAGTGCAAAAGCAGATTGGATAACAGGCGGAGTGGCGGTAAAAGAAAAATTGGTGGTGCCATTACTGATGGCGTTACCAGCCAGGTCCCGTACCCCGTTTATCGTCAACAAATAATTAGTTGTACTGGTAAAATTGCCGGCAAAGATTAAATGTACCAGTGAAGTATTTGTGCCATCCAGCACAGCCGTTGCCGGTGACCCGAGCGCATTATTCGCAATATAGTTGCTAACCACCTGGCTGCTGGCGTTATCCAATGGTTCATTAAAAAGTATATCAACCGTATTGGCAGATATCACGGTGGCTGATACGATGGCCGGTGCGGTAATATCCGGCACAAAAGGCTGAATAACAATATCGTCAAAAAAATGACGCTGGGCAAAACTGGCTACGGTACTTTGTTTTACTAAAACACCAAAAAAAGCGGAGGTAGTGAATGTGTTGTCAGTTACACTGCCTTCGTTAAAAAATGTGGTGCCAGCACCAGAAAGGTCACGGTACAGCAACCATTGACTGGCTGCATCCCGGGTTACTTTTATTTTGATGGTATTACTGCTTGTATTGGTAGTTGCATCCACTCCATCAATAATTTTTGTACTGGTGGCACCCGATTTTTTATAGAGGCTAATTTCATCCTGCGTGCCGCCAATGCGTATAAAATATCCGTTGGTACTGGCGGCTGTAAGGTCGCTTGCGGAAGCTGTTAAGAAAACATCCAGATAATTGGCAGAGGAAGTATTAAAGGTAAGTTTCACGTAAAATTCCCACTGGGCTTCGGTAGCCAGCGTATTGGCTGTACTCAGGTAAAAAGTGCTATTGGCCACCATGTTGTTGCTTTGCAACTGGAAAGTTGGATTTACGATCCAGTCCGTGCTGCTGCCTACCCATGCCGGGTTGGTAGTAAAATCGCCATCAGTAAAATTTTCTGTAACCTGGGCAGTTAATGAGGTTGCCAATAACAACAACAGCACAAATGACAGTGGTATTCTTTTTCTCATACAAGTAAGCTTAATCTTAAAGATACTTAGATTATGGTTTTGGGAATAATATTATTTTAACCGGATGACTTTTCGTAAAAGCATTTTAGCTGGCGTTTCTTTTAACCATCAACCTGACTGATAATGATGGCTGGTAAATTATATCATTACAACACATCCTGCAGCACCGCCATCGTTTTCAATTCACCAAACTCCGGTATATGCAGTGCATAATAATCATGGTAGTGTTGCAAAAGTTTTCTTCTCACATCATGGTGAAGGTGAAACTGGGCCAGCTCATGCGGCTGCATCACTTTTAATAACTGGGATGTAAGCCGGGCATTGTCGCCAGTAATAAAATTGGGGTGCAATGGTTGTTCGGCAACAAAATTCCCTTCCTGCAAATCAAGGACAGGCTGTGCTTGATTATAGTCATCATTTATCTTTAACCCCAAAAAATGGGGCAGATGCAGGGCAAAATACAACGGAATATTAGCGGTTACTGCTTTGTCTGCCCTGTCCAGGTGCAGCAGTACATCTTCACAAAAATAAAAAAGTGCCGTGTTTTGCTCCGGTTGTTTCAGGCATTTGTGCAACAACTCTGACAGATACAATGCGATGCAATTTTTGATCACATCACTCAATACATGCTGGTACAAAACTGCCCAGCTAAATTCCCTGATGCGGTGCATGGATTTTTGATCGCTGTGATACACCAGCAAATCTAACATAGCGGCGGGCTGGAGGAGATTGGCTTTGGAAGCCGATTTTTTGGATGACCTCACGCCATTTACCATATAGGTTTGAACACCAAATAATTCCGTAAACATAGTAACTACCAAACTGGTTTCACCATACTTGACAGTGCGCAATACGATGCCTTTTGTTTTGTGTGTCATAAGACCGCCGCCCCATCCCCAAAAGGGGAGTAATAATTTTCAAATGAATGAACTTCAAAAATAACTAACATTCATGCAATGCCGTTTAAATTAGTTTTCTTTGCTGCTCATTCAACATTCATTGTCGTTTAGTTAAGGTTGGTGGGGACACCAACCCTGGCCGTCAGCCGTGGCGGGTGTCCCCACCCGCCACTTGAGATAACTAACTAAACAACATTGATTCAACATTCAACATTCCTAATTCGTAAATATTTATGTGGCAACGTCTTGGAACTGCTATTATTAAATTCCGTTTACCTCTTTTAATCAGTTTGTTTGTCATAACCGGTTTGATGGGCTTTTTTGCCAGTAAAGTAAAACTGAGCTATGAATTTGGGAAAGCCATTCCCACAGACAATCCCCGCTATAAAGACTTTGTGGCTTTCAGGCAAAAGTTTGGTGATGATGGCGGTGTGCTTGTGATTGGTGTGCAGAGCAACCGTTTCTTTGAACTGGACTATTTTAGGGCTTACACTGCCATGCAGGAGCAAATTAGAAAAGTACCCAATGTTACCAACATTCTTAGTGTGCCGGCTGCCATCGCACTGCAAAAGAATGAACTGACAGAAAAACTGGACCCGGTGAAAATCTTTGCCGACAGCATTTCAACACAGGCAGCACTAGACAGTGCCAGGAATGTTTTTTACAACCTGCCTTTTTACAAATCACTTTTATACAACAAAGACAGCGGTAGTTACCTGATGGCGGTGGGAATCAACAAAGATTCGCTTAATTCACCCAAGCGTACCAAAATTGTTGGAAACATCATTGCTTGCGTAAAAACATTTGAAGCCGCCACTCAAACAACAACGCATCTCAGCGGTCTTCCCCTGATACGAACCATCACAAGTGACCGAATTGAAAAGGAAATGCGTTTCTTTTTGATTGGCTCTCTCGTGCTGAGTACCCTGATCCTGCTATTATTTTTCCGTTCCATCAGCACCACCATTTTATCATTGCTCGTAGTACTGATGGGGGTGGTATGGAGTGTGGGCCTTTTGTATTTGTGTGGCTTTAATATTACGATCCTTACCGGCATCATTCCTCCTTTGGTGGTGGTGATCGGGGTGCCGAATTGTATTTACTTTATCAACAAATACCATACTGCTTATTTAGCGAATCACAATAAAGACCAGGCCGTTATTGAAATGGTGAGCAAGATGGGGATTGTTACCTTATTTTGTAACATCTCTGCTGCTATTGGCTTTGGGGTATTTGCCCTTACAAAAAGTGCGGTGTTGAAAGAGTTTGGGGTTGTTGCAGGCATCAGCATCATGCTCATTTTTGTTATCTCTTTTATTTTACTGCCGGCCGCATTGAGTTACCTGCCTGTTCCAAAACCGGCACATACAAAATACCTGCACAATAAATGGATAACCGCTTTTTTATTGCGAATTGAAAGATGGGTGATGAAACATCAAAAAATAGTGTATGGTGTTACCGGTGTTTTGTTAGTGGTAGCGGTAATGGGAATTTTTAAATTGAAGACCGTTGCTTTTATAGTAGATGATTTGCCGAAGAAAGACAAAGTATATACCGACCTTAAATTTTTTGAACGGAATTTTAAAGGAGTGATGCCGCTGGAAATTGTGGTGGATACAAAAAAGCGCAGGGGCCTTAGCGGCGCCAGGGGATTAGTGGTTTATGGAAAAATAGATACACTTGCACAATATATCTCCGCACAAAAAAATATGAACAGGCCGTTGAGCATAGCCGAAGGATTGAAATTTGCAAGGCAGGCTTTTTTTGAAGGTGATGCTGTCAATTACCAATTGCCCACCTTGTATGAAAGCGCTTTTCTTTCGGACTATCTTAAGCCGGATAAACACAACAGCAGCGGCAAGAATAATTTCACCAAAATGCTGTCATCGTTTATGGATTCTGCCGGGCAATCCACCCGTATCAGTATCAACATGGCGGATGTGGGTACAGAGCAATTACCGATTGTACTCAATGGCATTCAGCAACAGGTAAACCAATTGTTTGACACAGCACAATACGAGGTAAAACTCACCGGCACCAGCATCACTTTCCTGGAAGGCAGCAAATTTATCATCAATGGATTAAAGGAAAGTATCTTCTGGGCGTTCCTGCTCATCTCGGGTTGCATGTTGTACCTTTTTAAATCTTTCCGGATACTGTTGTGTTCCCTTATCCCTAATTTAATTCCGCTGGTAATTACTGCCGGTGTAATGGGTTGGGCGGGCGTTCCATTAAAACCCAGCACCGTACTGGTGTTTAGTGTGGCCCTCGGAATAGCCATTGATATCACCATCCGGTTTTTAGTGAACTATAAACAGGAATTGCCCACATACAACAACGATGTGAGTGCCACGGTAACAGCTACCATAAAAAGCACTGGCCTCAGCATTGTTTATACCTCCCTGGTGCTGATTGCAGGCTTTATCATTTTTTGCTTCAGCAGTTTTGGTGGCACCATTGCATTGGGATGGCTTACTTCCATCACTTTACTGGTGGCTACACTTACTAATTTGATTTTGCTTCCTGTATTGTTACTGCTGGTGGGGAAGAAGAAATGATCTTGCTCCGCATAGTGGAACGAAAGAATTGTGTAACCATGATACATAAGTTACCGCAATTCTATACCTGTTTACAGCGCAATAATTAGCTGAGCTTCATTTTACTTCAACACCTCAGCCAACTTAGCTTCCAAATCTGCACCCCGTAAACTGGTGGCAAGTATTTTTCCCTGCGGATCAATGAGTGCATTGTAGGGAATGCCCTCAAAACCGTAAAGGCTTACTGCCGCACTGCTCCATTGTTTCAGGTCGCTAATATGCTTCCACGTTAGGTTATCTGTTTTAATTGCGTCCAGCCATCCGCTTTTGTCTTTATCAAGCGATACACCAAGGATAGTAAAGTTTTTATTTTTATACTTATTAAAAGCACTTACCAGGTTGGGATTCTCCTGGCGGCAAGGGCCACACCAGCTTGCCCAAAAATCTACCAGCACATATTTGCCTTTCAGGCTGCTGAGCGAAAATAGTTTTCCTTCCGTGTCGGGCATGGTTATCTCAGGGGCCATATCGCCGGGTTGGGGCTGTGCACTTTTTGCTTCCTCCTGTTGCCTCCCCTGCAACATCAACTGGTTATACTGTGCGGTCACAGCAGCTATTGCTGCATTTCCAGGAAAACGTTTGGCCAGCCCGGTAATGGGTTTTTCCAATTTTCCAGGTTCTATATCACGGGTATAGCCCAGGGCGAACAAAACCATGATGGGGTTACTACTGGTATCGATATAATTCACGATGAATTTTTTGTATCCAATACTTTTTTCATCATAGTCGCTCAGCAGTACATTGTACATACTGTCGTTTTTATCTGCCTTGAGATATTGTTGTAAAGCTGCCCCTTTTTCGGCCAGGTAAGCTCTTTGTGAATCCGTCGTAAGGATGAAATTTTTCAACTGTGTATTGGCGGCTGAATTAAAAGAAACCGTTTTCATCGAAAGGTTGTTATTATCAGCAGTCAGGATGAGGTTATTTTTATCATTGATAAAAACAAATACTGTTTTCTCTTTTTCCAGCCGCAGCCGGTACAGTCCCTGCTCAGGCGCTATAGCTGTTATGGTAAATTTTCCATTTTTAATTTCAGCAGTATCCACCACTTCAGGGTTTTTCTGGCTAAAATAAATTTCTTCCAAAAAAATCTTCTGGTCAGGTAAATTTTTAATTTCTCCGGCAAGCGTGAATTTGCCTTTTTCGTTGTTGCCGTTGCAACTTACCAGTATCAATGCCGCAATACAAATCGTTACTATCTTATTCATTTCCTTTTTATCATTTTAGTATGCTCAAAATACGGGGTATCTCTTTTACAGCTTTTTATAATCAACTTGTCATGATACAGGCTGGTTCAATCTTTCGATTTTGAATAATATGGTTACATTATCAATGAAGATCTATTTTTTGTTGTTGCCCATCATTACAATATCCCGGTCGAATAAATATAGTCCACTCTTATCATCACCAATCATTTCAAGCTTATCATTGCATTCCCGGGCCAGGCTTTCTTCTTCCATCTGCTCCATTACATACCATTGTAAAAAATTGTGTGTGGCATAATCTTTTTCAGAAAGGGCAATATCCACCAGTTCGTTGATACTGCTGCTTACCGCCAGTTCGTGCTTAAACAATTCTTCAAAAGCGCTTTTTAGCGAAACAAAAGTAAGCACCGGTTGTGCCAGTGCAGGTATCACTGCAAAACCACCACGCTCATTTACAAAGCGTATCAGCTTCAGCATGTGTACCCGTTCCTCATCGCTATGTTTGAAAAAAAATCCTGTTACACCCTTCAATCCCGGCTGTATATCTGCCCAGCTTGCCATTGCCAGGTAAGCCTGTGAACTTTGTGCTTCCATAAGCACCTGCCCGTTGAGTGCTTCCTGCATTGATTTTGATAACATAACTTAAATTTTATGGTTTTAAAAAATGGGAATTATCTTATGCGTTCAGTTTTTCTGCCAGTAATTTATTTACCACGTTCATGTCTGCTTTGCCTTTGCTCAGTTTCTTAACCTCCCCGGCAAATAAACCAACCAGTCCCTTTTTGCCACTTCTATATTCTTTTACCTTGTCTGGCATTTTAGCAATTACTTCATCTACCCAGGTGGATACCGAACTGCTGTCGCTTTCCAGGATCAGGTTTAATTCGGTGGCAATTTGCAATGCATTTTTTTTGGGCGATTGTATTAAAGCGGAAAATATTTTAGTAGACGCAATGCTGAAATTCACTTTGCCATCATCTACCAACTGAATCAGCTCTGCAATCTTGTCAGGGGCCAAAGTAAAGTCTGCCAGCTCAATACTGTGGTCATTAAGATAAGATTTTACTGGTCCCATTAACCAGTTAGACGCTGCCTTGTAATGGTTGGTATGCTGAATAACTGCTTCAAAATAATCAACCGACGAATGATCGCTGCACAGCACCTGTGCATCATAGGCAGGCAATTGATACTGTTCCCGGTACTGTTTTTCCAACTCCTCCGGCAGTGCCGGCAGGGAGTTTTTTATGGATGCCAGGTATTCGTCCGTAATATGAAAAGGTGTGAGATCCGGGTCTGCAAAGTAGCGGTAATCGTCTGCTTCTTCTTTGCTGCGTAAAGAAAAAGTAGTGTTGTTATCAGCATCATAGCTACGGGTTTCCTGGTTGATTTTTTCTCCGGCTTCTGTTATTTCAATCAGCCTGTTTACTTCCACATCAATGGCACGTTTTACATTGCGTATGCTGTTCAGGTTTTTTACTTCCACCCGGGTGCCGAGTTTAGTTTCCCCTTTCAGCCGGATAGAGATATTGGCATCGCAGCGCATACTTCCTTCTTCCATATTGCCATCACAAATAGCTAACCAACGCACTAATTTTCGCAGTGCGGTGATATAAGCAAAGGCTTCGTCGCTGCTGTGCAGGTCTGGCTCACTCACTATTTCAAGCAGTGGCACACCAGCCCTGTTAAGATCAATGGCAGTGAAATTTTCGTCCACATCATGCAGGCTTTTGCCGGCATCTTCTTCCATATGTATCCTGTTGAGCCGGATGTTTCTTTCAACGCCATCGGTACTGATTGGAACGACACCATTTTTGCAGATGGGTGTAGTATGCTGGCTCACCTGGTATCCTTTGGGCAAATCGGGATAGAAGTAATTTTTACGGGCAAAATAATTTTGTTGTTCAATATCGCAATGCAGTGCCAGGCCAAGCTTAATGGCATACTCAATTGCCTTCTTGTTCATCTTAGGCAATGTGCCAGGATGCGCCAGCGTAACCGGGCTGATATGGGTATTGGCTTCGGCACCAAAACTGGCACTGTCACCACAAAATAATTTACTGTTAGTAAGTAGTTGGGCATGCACTTCCAGCCCGATCACCACTTCGTATTTATCATTTGTCATTACGGCTGTAAAGGTAAACGATTTGAATTACGATTTGTGAAGTACGGATGACAAATGAACATCACTTACCCAGGTGATGTATCTATGTATTTTACTGTATTGTAAACTCCGTAATAAAAGCGATCCCCCAACAGAAAGCAAGCATCCGCCTCCACAGCCGGTGCCTGCTTTCTGTTGGGACGTAGCCGCAACCCCGACGTGTGGTTGGGACTGTTTTTGGTTCTTTCAAAAATATGCTCCGCATTTTTTGAATCACTCCTTCGGCAACACCGAACCAAAAATGCACCTTATCCGATAACTGGTAAGAGTGAGTGTATTATAGTGACGGCTTACAATTGGATCAAAATTTGTTTAATCGACGTCGAATGTTGAATCATGAATTCCGGGCACTCTCCCGGCTATACCTTCCAATTATTCGTAACTCGTCACTCCTGGTTTCACATAAAAATGCCGGCTATCACTAACCGGCATCCTTGTTCATGGTTATACTTATTACAAATTGGCGGTCTTTAGTTTCCTCGGAATTTTTACATCAAAATTCATTTCTGTACCGGCACGGTTTACTTTTATTTTGTATAATTTTTTGTCTTCGTCCGGCACCAGTTCTTCCCTTGCATCGTCGGTATTGTCGATCTTTTTACCGTTTATCTCAGTAATGATATCATCTTTCTTGATACCTGCAGTAAAGGAAGCAGTACTATCTTCTACATTGATCACTTTTACGCCTCCGCCTTCTTCTGTATCCTGAATTTTTAAGCCAATTTTTTTGCGTGGGAAAACACTGGCCAGGGCATTTTCCTGTAACTCAAGGATATCGTCATTAAAGCCTTCCATATTGGTAGCAGGCGGTGCCGGAGCATTTGGCGGAAAAGTAAATGAACGCATATTGCCATTACCTCCGGGGGAACCGAAAGAAAAACTTCTTGTTTTGCTTAGCTTTCTTTTGCCCAATGTTGCCTTTACGGTATTGTTTTTACCATCTCTTTTATAGGCAACTTTTATTTCATCGGTTGGTTTTTTAAAACCGATCACATCGGAAAGTACTTCAGGACTTGTGATGTTTTCATCGCCTATTTTGGTGATGATGTCATCTTTTTTTAAGCCTGCTTTCTCTGCTGCACTGCCTTTCACCACTTCAGTAATTTTTACACCACCTCCGGTTGATTCGGTTGTAACACCTAAAAAAGCGCCTTTTCCTTCCTCATCTTCACCGCCCCAGCTTTTCATAAAACCATCTCCAAAAGTTTCACCGAATTTTTCAAACCCTTCGCTGTCAAAATTAAAAGTGCCGGTCATATTCATGCCATCAGTAATGATCATTTTCCTGTTATTGATGGTAATATCTTTGTCTTTAAATTCCGATAATGGTTTACCGTTAACGGTAATCTTATCGCCATTTACTTCAACTTTAAGATTAATGTGTTTATCGCCTTTCTGGCGGATAATGATCTCACGGGTTTCTTTCTTTTCCTTTCTATCTTTTGTTGCAGGTGTATCTGTTACTTCTATTTTTTCCTCTCTAACATCCTGTGCCAGTAAGCCAAATGGCAAAGCCGCAAAAGCCAGCATAGCAATACAAATCTTTTTCATACAATTTTTTTATTTTGTTTACGAAACTTTTAGTAGATCAAAAGTAAGGTAATTTTTTATATTACGAAATCCTTCGCATATTATTTTTATCCTTTAACAAAATTTTTATTGGCCGGGAATTTCCGCTACAAGTCGCACCGATTGACACAAAGGAAGAAATGCGATGAGTATTGGTGGTTGTAAGCGGGTTGCCAGTTGCCTTATAAAATCTCCGCCACATGTTTGTGTATATTCAATGCGATCTTATCGGTGGGTACGTCATTGGCATCACCGCCAAAAGGATCTTCAATTTCTTCGGCAATTAATTCAAGGCTTGCCAATACATAAAATATAAGACCCACAACCGGCACCACGTAATAGCCCAATGTAAAAACATACCCGATAGGCAGCGTGATGATATAAAAGAAAATAAATTTTTTGATGAACACACTATAGGAAAAAGGGATGGGGGTATTTTTTATCCGTTCGCAAGCGCCGCATATATCGGTAAAGGACAGCAGCTCTCCGTTCAATACGATCAGTTGATCACCTGTTAATTTACCCTGGCTGTACAGTTGCTGAATATGTTTCATCATTAGCAGTGCTACCTGGTTGGGGATATGTTTTTCGTTGTCAATATGTTTAAAAACAGGGTGCCGGATATCTTCTTCGAACAGTTCAATCCTGGTACCTTCAGATTTTAGATGATTCATTAAAGAGTAGGCATAAGCGGGAATGATCTTCCTGAAAAAAGCCCGTTGTTCTTTTTCTGCTTCCGGCAGCATCACAGATAATTTGATGGCAAGATTACGGCTGTTGTTTACAAGGCTACCCCACAGTTTACGGCCCTCCCACCAGCGGTCGTAGGCCGTGTTGGTGCGGAACACCAGCAACATGGAAATAGCGAACCCGAGCAGGCCGTGCATGACTGGTATGTTTTTTAAATGGCTGTTCTCTGAAAGGTGGAACACATCAATTTCCAGGTACGCAATGAGGCCCGAATAAATACATACCACGGCGATCAATGGCAGTAATTTCCGGAACGTATCTGCTTTATGAAAGAGGAAAATAAAACTGAACCACTCTTTGGGGTTGTAATTGATCATTGGTTTTTGATAAAATTAAACATTGCTGTTTATTGCAACAAAGGTTTTTACCGGGTAGTCATCCACCACTTCTTCTTTCAAAAAATGCATCCCGATTTTTTCGAGCACTTTTAGTGAAGCTATGTTTTGGAAATGTGCCCTCGCGGTAATCTCTTTTAGCCGGAGGGTATTCAATCCATATTGCAAAGTATATTGCGCTGCTTCGGTAGCATACCCCTGGCCCCAATACTTTTGCATAAAGCGGTAACCAAAATCAACCTCGTCCAGTTCCGGCCTGTATTTGAGACCACACCACACAATGAACGCATTGGAATCCTTTAAATGCGTTGCCCAACGGCCGAGATTCATTTTGTATTGCGGCAAAATAATATTGACCAGGATATTCATGGCATCCGCCTCTGTTTGCAGTAGCGACTCATGCAGGTATTTTACTGTTTCGGGCTGGCTGTTTAATGCTAACACCAGGCCGGCATCTGCTTCAGTAAACTGGCGGAGGAAGATACGGGGTGTTTCCAGAATGATGGTCATTTCACTAAAATTAAGAACGGGAAGCTTAAAAAAATCCCCCGTTCCAATGAAAATAGGTCGTGTTACAACAATGATCTTACTTTCCCGATCACCGCCTGCAGATTGCTAATATCCTGTCCACCGGCTGTAGCTAAATTCTTTTGGCCGCCGCCGCCGCCTTTTATCAATGGCGAAATATGTTCTTTGATGATCTTGCCTGCATCTAAATTCTTAGCGGCCACTACCGTATCTGCAATACCGATGGCAACAAATGCTTTTCCATCAATATTACTGCATAGTACTACCAGGTGGTCGTGTAAATGATTTTTTATGTCAAAGCATATTTTCTTCAGCGCATCGGGGTTGCTTACTTCAACGATGTCGGCTACGAACGTTACGTTATTGATGATCTCATCTTTGGTAAGCAATTCATTTCTGATGCCTACCAGTTGCCTCGCCTCTAATCCTTCCATGCGCTTTTTTAATTCTGCGTTGTCCGCCTGCAGGTTTTCAATTGCTTTACAAATATCTGCCGGATTTTTTAGCTGTCCACGAATGTTGCTTATTTCAACGAACACTGCGTTTACCAATTCTTCTGCCGCTTTGCCACAAACAGCTTCTATCCTTCGTACACCTGCAGCAACTGCGCTTTCGCTTTTAATTTTAAAAAGGCCCAGTTCTCCGGTGCTGCCCACATGGGTGCCGCCACAGAGTTCGATTGAATAGCCCGGATCAATAATTACCACCCTAACCATATCGCCATATTTTTCTCCAAACAAGGCCATGGCACCTAACGCTACTGCTTCCTCCTTTTTCATTTCCTTTATCACTACGGGGATGTTTGCTCTTATTTTTTCATTCACCAATGCTTCCACCCCGTTGATCTCAAGGTCGGTTACTTTAGCAAAATGGCTGAAGTCGAAACGAAGCTGTTCTTCATTTACAAGGCTGCCCTTCTGTGCTACATGTTTACCTAAAATATTGCGTAGGGCGGCATGCATTAAATGGGTAACACTGTGATGAACCGTAATGGCTTTCCTTCTTGCTGCATCTACTTTGGCAATTACCCCGCTGTTGATAGCTACTGGTAGTTTTTCTGTGAAATGAATTACCAGGTCGTTTTCCTTTTTGGTGTTGGTGACCCCAATTATTTCATCGCCAAATTGCAAGGTACCGGTATCACCCACCTGCCCGCCGCTTTCAGCATAAAAAGGGGTATTGTCTAAAATTAACTGGTACGATGTTTTTCCTTTAGCCGTTACTTTCCGGTACTTAATAATGTTGCTTTTTGTTTCCAGGGAATCATAACCAACAAATTGGTTGCTGCTGTTTTCTACCAGGGTTATCCAGTCTTCCGTTTCTAAAGTAGTGGCGGCCCTGCCCCTTTCCTGCTGCTTTTTTCTTTCTTCTTCATAACCCTGTTCATCCACCGCCAAGTTGTTCTCTGCTGCAATGAGTTTGGTAAGGTCGATCGGAAAGCCAAATGTATCATTCAGCTCAAAGGCACTTTTGCCATCGATGATCTTTGTTGATCGGGATGCCACCATGATGTCTTCAATCAATTTGAGTCCTTTATCCAGTGTCCTCAAAAACGCTTCTTCTTCTTCCCTGATCACTTTACTAACAAAATCCTGCTGCTGTATCATCTCAGGAAACACCATTTCAAATTGGCTTGCAATTACAGGCAACAATTGAAATAATAACGGTTGCTTATAATCCAAATAAGAATAGTAATACCTCACCGCCCTGCGAAGGATCCGGCGAATTACATAACCAGCGCCGGTGTTGGATGGCAACTGGCCATCAGCAATACAAAAACCAATGGCCCGGATATGATCTGCAATTACCCGGAACGCAATACTTTCTTTGTCGTTGCCAGACGAATATTTTTTGTTGACTATTTGTTCTGTTGCTGCAATGGTGCCTGTAAAAACATCGGTATCGTAATTACTTTGTTTTCCCTGTAATACCCTTACCAGTCTTTCAAACCCCATCCCGGTATCCACATGGGTGGCAGGTAATGGTTCTAGCGAACCGTCTTTTTTGCGATTGTATTGAATGAATACATTGTTCCATATTTCAATCACCTGATGATGATCCTTATTCACCAATTCCCTTCCCGGAATGATTGCTCTTTCTTCATCCGGCCGGCAGTCAACATGAATCTCACTGCAAGGGCCACAGGGGCCGGTATCACCCATTTCCCAGAAATTATCTGTTTTGTTCCCAAAAACTATTTTGTCCGCCGATACCAGCTTTCCCCACTCTGCCAGTGCAATGGTAGAAGGGGGTAAATGTTGTTTTGCATCGCCTTCAAATACAGTAACATATAAACGATCTGTTGGAATCTTATACACTTCGGTTAGCAATTCCCAGCTCCAGGCAATGGCTTCCGTTTTAAAGTAATCACCAAAACTCCAGTTGCCCAGCATTTCAAACATGGTATGATGATAGGTATCAACACCTACCTCTTCCAAATCGTTGTGTTTGCCGCTGACACGTAAACATTTTTGTGTATCCGCTGCCCTGCTATAAGGGGCTGTTTTATTTCCGAGGAAATAATCCTTGAACTGGTTCATTCCTGCATTTGTAAATAATAACGTGGGGTCGTCTTTTAACACGATCGGTGCAGAAGGTACAATGGTATGTCCTTTTGATTTGAAAAAGTCGAGGAATTGTTGGCGTATCTCAGCACTCGTCATCATAACCAGCATGTTTTTGGGTTGATTTTTGAAATTTATCAGTCTATATTTGCACGCTTTTGGAGAGCGTGGCGCAAAGGTAAGGAAAACGCAAACCCAGCCCATGCCACAAATGCACTAACCAGCGGATATCTGCCAGTAGTAATTTATTTACAATAAAAATATTCTCCTTTACGGGACAGGGTTATGTTAGACAAATTAGATGCAATAAAGGGTAAGTTTGAAAACCTGGGGGTGGCACTCACCAACCCGGAAATTGTAAGCGACAATAAAAAATTTACCGCTATCAGTAAAGAGTACCGCAGCCTGGAAAAAGTAGTAAAGGCAAGGGATGAATATGTAAAACTGCTGGAGGATATTGAATTTAACAAAGAAGTGCTGAACAGTGATGATGCAGAAATGAGGGAGCTGGCCAAAGAAGAACTGCCTGCACTGGAAATAAAAAAAGACGAACAGGAAAAACTGCTCCGCAACCTGCTGATTCCAAAAGACCCATATGATGAAAAGAATGCCATATTGGAAATAAGGGCTGGAACGGGGGGAGATGAGGCTTCGTTATTTGCAGGGAACCTGCTGCGGATGTATTTAAAATATTGCGAAAGGAAAGGCTGGAAAACCACCCTGCTCAGCGAAAGCGAAGGCACTGTGGGCGGATACAAAGAGGTGCAGGTGGAGGTAGTGGGTGATGATGTGTATGGCACATTGAAATTTGAGAGTGGTGTACACCGGGTACAACGGGTGCCGGATACGGAAGCCAGCGGCAGAGTGCATACCAGTGCTGCCACTGTAGCAGTGATGCCGGAAGCAGAGGAAGTGGATTTTGAACTGAAGGAAAGTGATGTAAAAATGGAAACAGCTCGAAGCGGCGGAGCCGGCGGACAAAACGTAAACAAAGTGGAAACGAAAGTATTTTTAACGCATAAACCTACCGGCATTGTGGTAATGTGCCAGACAGAACGCAGCCAGCTTGGCAATAAAGAAAAAGCGATGGACATGCTGAGAACAAGGCTGTACGATGAAGAAGTACGCAAAGCGGAAGAGGCCATCGCCCATAAAAGAAAAAGCCTGGTGAGTACCGGCGACCGTAGTGCCAAAATAAGGACCTACAATTATCCCCAGGGCCGGGTAACCGACCACCGTATAGGCCTTACTGTATACAACCTCGACGAAGTACTCAATGGCGGTGTACAGGAGTTTATTGAGGCCCTGCAGTTTGCAGAAAACGCAGAAAAACTGGCCACCCAAAATTAACCGGCAGCAAAAATTTTTTAAAGTATTTGCTTTGATTTGTTCCGGACACGTGTTATTTTTAAAGAAAAAAACCATGCTCGAAAATCTTTTTAATTTAGTGAAAGAACAGGGTACCGAAACAGTAATTAATAATCCTGCAGTACCAAATGAAGAAAACGAAGCCGTGCTGGCTGATGCCACTCATTCTGTAGCGGAAGAATTCCAGGGGGTGTTGGCGGGTGGCGGATTACAAAATGTGTTATCCCTGTTTGGCGGAGGCAACGCCAATGCGGGTGGCAGCAGCTTTTTGAACAATCCCATTGTGAGTAATATTGTCAGCAATTTTACGCAAAAGCTCACCAACAATCATGGCATTGCCAGCGAGCAGGCAGGTGGTATTGCTAATAGTTTAATTCCCAGTGTGATTAGCAGCCTTATCAACAAAACCAACAATCCCACTGATACCAGTTTTGATATCAACAGCATTATTGGTTCGCTTACCGGAAGTGGCGAGGCAACACAAACAGCAGGTGGCGGTTTTAACTTGAATGGTATTTTAAATAAGTTTGCTGGAGGCAGTTTAGATACCGATGGCGATGGCCAGGTAGAACTCAGTGATATTGTAAGTAAAGTGACCGGTGGGGCACAACAAGCGCAGGCTGGTAGTGGGGGCGGTTTGATGGATATTATTAAAGGCTTTATGAAGTAGCTATTTAAATAATTGTTAAACCAAGCCATTAATGGAGTTACCGTATTCATTACTTAAATTATTGGTTTACATTTACGTCAGAAATGAAGCAGGCATTAAAAAATAAATGCAGCATTTAAAATAAACAGTTCTTTTTTTCGTTATATAATACAAAGGGATGCTTAAAAAACCTGTTATGAAATATTTAACAGGCCGATAAAACCCAATGGCATCCCATTTGCATAATGAATGATTAGAACACACAACAAATAATTTAAGATTTTCTCATAAGCAGTTAGTTTTGGTAAACGGCCCCGATTTCTATCGGGGCTTCTCTTTTACAAAGCTTCCGCTAATTTGTTACCCGCTTCTTTTTTGAATTCAAATAATTGACAATCTCAAGGTACAGTAGGTTTCATTTTAGTGCTGCGACAAAATATTTACCTGCTTCCTTGTCTTTGCTTAAGATAAACTATTTCCTTCTGCGTCCAGGTTATCTGTTAGTTCGAAAATATTGTACACGTTGTTTTGCCACGGCAAAATCTGCAGCGGGCCTTTGTATTCCGGTTCCACCGCTTCATTGCAATAACAGCAACTGCTGTCATATTCTTCCGGCGGGCGAAAGATCAATCCCTTTTCGCTTTAGTGGAGTTTCCTGTATATAAAATTAAAATGAGTGGAGCAAATCCCATCGGTATAATCAAATGCAACTAATGCCAAAAGAGTTTTACTTTTGCGGCAGCCGTATTAAAAGAAAATTCCCTTACAATTATTTAAAATCAAATAACCAAATTGGCTACCACCGCATCTGAAAGAAAATCATTTTTTAGCCGCATCAGCGGAAAAACCAGCCCGGAGCAGGCTGAAATGACTTTTTTCGACCATATTGAAGAATTGCGCTGGCATATTATCAGGAGTATCATTGCCTGGTTGGTTGCGGTCATAACTATTTTTGTTTATATCGACTGGGTGTACGACAATATCATTCTGGCACCTGCCAATGAAAACTTTGTTACTTATGGTGCGTTGTGCCGGTTCGGGCATTGGCTTCACTTAGGCGACAGCTTTTGCATGCCACCGGTAAAAATCAATTTCCAGGTAACGGAAGTGAACGGTACTTTTACCTCCGCCATTACAATCGCTATGATTGGGGGATTGATCGCAGCTTTTCCTTATATTTTTTGGGAAGTATGGCGTTTTATCAAACCGGCCCTTTCAGCAAAAGAAAGACGCTATGGAACCGGCAGCATATTTTATGTTTCGGTATGTTTCTTTGCGGGTGCAGCTTTTGGCTATTACCTGCTGGCGCCATTCACCTTTAACTTCCTTGCCAGTTTTACCCTCGGCACTTCGGGTATTATACAATATCGTCCGGCCATCAACGATTATATTGACAGCCTGACCAATCTAATTTTAGGCTGTGGTATTGCTTTTGAACTGCCCGTACTTTCGTACGTGCTGGCCCGGTTGGGTCTCATTACGGGAGAATTTTTAAAAAAATATTTCAAGTTTGCCTTTGTGATCATCCTGGTGGTGGCAGCCGTCATCACACCTTCCCCAGACTGGACCAGCCAGTTCCTGGTGGCCGTTCCACTATTGCTGCTTTACTGGGTTAGTATTTTCTTAGCTACGATGGTTGATAAAAAAAGAGCCCGAGACGAAAAAAAAGAGTGGAGTTAGGTTGATCAGGTAGATGTAGCTCATTAAACAACCTATTGTTCAGGGCTATGGATCTGCCAGGAAATATTAGTTCCGTCAACCCCGGCTAACTGAAGCCAAATTAAACAAATAGAACCTTATTCTAAAATAGTTGTCGGTTTCTTTGATGAAGTAGTTGGATTTATATACTCATCCAGGAACAGTCTTCCGTGAAGCAACCTGCGGGCACCAGGTGGATGTTATTTTACCGGGCAGCTCATCACTGTCAAAACGCACCAGGGACTTTATGAACGCAGCAACCAGCATGGTTGAAATTAAAAAGGGTTCAATGAACTACATTGAACCCTTTACGACAATATTTTAAGTCGGTTTTTATTACCGGGTTTTACCCACTTTGTGTGTAAGAAAAAGGAATCATTTTACCCGAACATACTTCGATGCTATAACAACTTCAGCAGTAAAAGCTGCGCTTTACAGGGTTTCATTGTTGTACACTACTTCTTTCTTCAATTTATTGGGAGAATGCCTGAATTCCGGCAACATCTTACCAATCAATTCCAGTATCGCTTCGGTATTATGCGTCTTTGCTGCTTCCTGCAGTTCGTTCAATAATGAATAAAAGTCGGGGTTGGTGTCAGCGGCTCTTTTAGCCCTTAATATTTTAGGGTGGTCTGTTGCAGCCAGCTCTTCTGAGTCTTTAAAGAGCTCTTCATACATTTTTTCGCCCGGCCTCAACTGTGTGTATTTAATATCAATATCTTTTCCGGGAACCAGTCCTGCCAGTTGAATCATACGGGTGGCCAGATCCAGTACCCGTACAGGTTTGCCCATATCAAATATCAGGATATCGCCAGTCTTCCCTATTTTTCCTGCTTCCAATACCAGTTTGGCCGCTTCGGGAATAGTCATAAAATAACGGGTTATATCCGGGTGGGTAATGGTAATTGGGCCACCTTCTGTAATTTGCTTTTTAAACGTTGCTACCACGGAACCTGCCGAACCCAAGACATTGCCAAAACGGGTGGTGATAAAATTTGTATTGGATTCAAAGCGGTCGTTTAACGACTGGATGTAAACTTCGGAGATCCGCTTGGTAGCACCCATCACATTGGTTGGGTTAACTGCTTTATCAGTAGATACCAGTACAAATGTTTTAACACTGAATAAAACAGACAGATCTGCGATTACCTTGGTGCCGAAAATATTAGTTTGCACTGCTTCCCCGGGGAACTCCTCCATCAAGGGCACATGCTTGTAAGCGGCCACGTGAAAAACTACCGTGGGTTTGTATGTGTTAAAAGCTTTCTTGATTCGCTGGTAGTCTCTTGCCGACGCTACTTCCACATGAAGGCTTTTGTTAAATCCCTTTTGTCTGAGCTCATATTCCAAATCAAATAAACCAGACTCTGACTGATCCAGTAAAATTAATTTATTGAGATTGTGCCGTATCAACTGGCGGCAAATTTCACTGCCAATAGAACCGGCAGCACCTGTTACCACAATAGTGGCATCCTGGTAATTGGCGGTTGTTAAATCGTTGGGGATAATGATCTCATCCCGCTGCAATAACTCTTCAATATTCATTTCCCTCACCTGGTTTTTCTGGAACAGGCCGCCAGACCATTGATTGGCATGCGGTACTACATTGATTTTGATTTTGAACGGAGCACAAACATCTGCAAGCGCTATTTTCCTTTCTACCGACAGCCGGTTAATTGCGATATAAATTTGTGTAATCCTTTTTTCTTTGATGAGCTTGCTGAGGTGAGGATCTACGGCATTGTAAATGGGAAGACCTTCAATTTTTTTGCCGATCTTGTAATAACTGTCGTCAATAAATCCCACCAGGGTGGCATTGATATTTACATCCTGTTCCAGCACTTTTTTGGTGATCTGCCCCATCATCCCTGCACCAAAAATGAGCGTGCGGTGATTTGAGGTTGATTTTGATTGTGCTGCCCTGAAATAAACTTCTTTTACCAGCAACCTGAAAGCAACCAGCAGAAATATAACCACAAAAAGGTTGATCAAAAGTAATGGAGCGGTAATGGAACGGGTGATGATATTCTGCGGCGCCAAAAGGAAAAAAACCGTCCATAAACCAAATTGAAGAAAAGCGAATTTTATAATTCGAACAATGTCTTTAATTTCTGAATAGCGGATGATACCCTTATAAATAGCCAGCATTGCTATGCAGACAGTGCCTATAAAAAGATTGGCCGTCATAGCGGGGATAAACCCGGTAATATCCGGAAGATCAAGAGAAAGGTGATGTATCAGAAAAAAGGACAATCCCAATGAAATACTGATCAGAATTATGTCGCAGCAAAATATTATCCAACGGGGCGCAAAATTTTGGAGGTATCTTTTAGGCATATTGAATTTTTTTGTTCAGCGGCCAGTGGTCAAAAACCCTGAAGTATTTTTTTATTCCACCTGCAACAGATAGTTATGGTCGTCGATCATAGTAAACTATGCAAAAAGTTTACGAAATGTTAACAAGTTTGCTAAAATAGGCCATTTTGTTTATAATCTATACTTTTTTTTGGCTTAAACCCGGAATGGGGTTAAATTTCAGGGTAGCGGGCACATACGCAAAATGGATGCCATCATACAAAAATTATTGATAATAAATTAGTTAGTGTAAATATCAATGAGCATTAAAACAGCTATTTTAGTTCCGATTTTATCCCATTTACTACTCTTGCCAGGTCTGCTGGCTGCAGGTTACTTCCTGAAGGCAGGCACAAACCGGTGTCGAATAATTTTTCTGCAGTACCGTCGCCGTAGAAAAGACAATCCTTAAATACAGGCTGCAGGTGCATTGGCTTCCACAAAGGGCGGCTTTCAATGTTCCGTTTTTCCAGTTGTAACCGGATATGTTCCCTTGAGATACCCCCTGTGATTTCAGGGTTGATGGTAATGGTGGTAAGCCACCTGTTACTAAAATATCCATCCGGTTCGGGTAAAAAAGCAATCCCGTTTATCTCCTTTAGAGCGTTTTCATAAAATGAAAAATTTGCCCTTCGCTGCGATACCCTGCCTGGCAATACTTCCAACTGCCCTTTGCCAATGGCTGCACACACATTACTCATCCTGTAATTGTAACCGATAACAGAATGCTGGTAATGAGGGGCTGTGTCCCTGGCCTGGGTAGCTAAAAACCTTGCCCGGCTGATATAAGCTTCGTTATCGGAAATCAAGGCCCCTCCGCCGGATGTAGTGATAATTTTATTGCCGTTAAAAGACAAAATACCTAATTCACCAAAAGTTCCGCAGGCTTTGCCATCGATGGTGGACCCAAGTGCCTCCGCCGCATCCTCTATCACAGGTATGCCAAACTCCAGCGCAACAGCCATTATTTCCCTCATTTTTGAAGGCATCCCATACAGGTGTACCGGGATAATGGCTTTGGGTTTCCTGCCTTTTGCGATTCTGTCAACTATAGCATTTCTCAAATGAACCGGGCTCATATTCCAGGTGTTCATTTCAGAATCTACAAACACCGGGATGGCGCCCAGGTATGCGATTGGATTGGCAGAGGCCGAAAATGTAAAGCTCTGGCAAATCACTTCATCCCCTGCTTCCACACCCAATAATATAAGCGCTAAATGAATAGCTGCTGTGCCACTGCTAAGAGCCGCAACAGCTTTTGACCCGGTAAACCTGGATAAGTCATTTTCAAAACCATCCACATGGGGCCCCAACGGTGCAATCCAGTTGGTATCAAAAGCTTCTTTTACGTATTCCTGTTCTTTTCCACCCATGTGGGGGGAGCTTAGCCATATTTTTTCTTCCATAATTTTTAAAAATCAACTGAATTTGCAAATTGAAAATTGTATTCAATGTCGTTTAGGCAGGATTGGTGGGGACACCAGCCTAAGCCGTCAGCCGTGGCGGGTGTCCGCACCCGCCACTTGAGATGTTACTAACTAAACGACATAGAAATTGAATTGGTATATCATCCCGATGCAAAAATGGTTAACAGACCTGTAATGTAACGCTTTCAAAAAAATAAAATTAACGGAATGTTTCGGTTTGTGCGTTCTGCGACCTTGCTCATTTGCGACTGGATAGTTGACGTGCCTAAATATTGTATCTTTGCAACTTTATATAAAAAATCATCCAAACGATTACAGGTTAAAATGAAACTACAGAATATAAAAATTTATGCTGCATTGCCCGATAATAGGAAAATAGTGGTTCAGTTTTTTTTGAAATTATTTCTTTTATTTACGGCCTGGTTTTTTGCATATACACTTTTTATTGGCCCTTCATTAATACTGGACAGTCCACTCACTAATTTTATTACTATCTCCGTTGTAAAATTGATTAACTTTCTAACACCGTCACCTACCCCCGTTGTTTGGGATGTCAGTGCAGTTTCGTATGGAGATTACATCATGCAAAACGGGGTAAGAATTTTAAATGTAGGCCATAAATGCAATGGCATTGATTTAATGTTTACCTACATCAGCATTATTGTTTTGTTACCTTATCCAAACCCGCTTAAAAGAAAAATTTTATTCTGTATCGGTGGAATAATTGCCATTACCCTCGCTAATATCATCCGGGTTAGTGCGCTCTATTATATTCACGTTTACCAAAAAGCTGCTTTTGATTTTAGCCATCACTATTTATTCACCATATTGATGTATGTATTAATTTTCTACGGGTGGCTTCTGTTTATTAAAAATAAGTCTCCCCAATGAAGAGAGCATCCATTGTACTGATATGCTATTTGTTGTCGCTGTTGGTTTTTTCCCTGTTTTTCAGTTGGCTTGGAGTAAAAGAATTTAAGCCAAACCCCAGTACTTTAAAAACCCTGCAGCATCCCATGATGCTGGTGACCATTATTACAGGTTTGATTGCACTTAGATTTGCCGTAACAGCCCGTTCTTTCAAGATATTTTTAATTGTATATGTCTGCCTTTGGCTATTGCGGATCCCGGTAAACTTCACCAATAACCAGATTGCAGAAAATTTAGCGTGGTATAAAAAATACGGCGTTAACCGGTTTACATTTAAGTATTACGACAGTGTAACCCGGATTTGTACCCCGCTACCTTTTATCATTTATTGGTTTATTATGTATTTTTTCGACATCGTAACCAGGACTTTTGTAAAGGGACACAAACCAACCGGCAGTACTGAGCCGGACGGGGGAGTTGTTGCTGAACAGGAAATTAATAAGCTATAGTTTTCCCTTTACATTACCGAGGTATTCATGCAGCACAACATCCATGAGGGTGAGGTTATTCAAACTGGGCCACCATTTAATGCCCGTTCTTTTTTCGGGAGCGGCCCGGTAGTTGGCAGGAGCTGCGAAAGGAGTAAAGCCCTGGGCAGAAAAAAATTTGATCGCCCTGGGCATGTGTATGGCGTCTGTTGTAATGATAATGGTTGCATCAGCACCGGTTAGTTTCACCAATGCCTTTGCTTCCTCCATCGTGTTCAATGGAGTAGTGAGTGTTTCAATCCGGTTACTGTCTACCCCCAGTAGAATGGCTGCTTTCTTCGTTACTTCCGCCTGGGTTTCTGCCGGTTCCGACGATCCACCGGAACAAACAATCACACTGTTAGCGATACTCCTGTACAGGCGGATGCCCTCGGCAAGCCGGCTATTTGCCACTGCACCTAATCTTGCATTGGCGGGCAAACTGCTGTCGAGGCTGTACCCGCTTCCCAATACATGAATGTAAATTTTACCAGGATTGTTTTGAATGCTGCTTATGCTGAATGGAGGATATTGTTTTTCCAGTTGTCTTGCCAGGTATTTGGGCAAATAAGCAGTAGAACAGGTTAAAAAGATAACAATATCAGCCACCAAAATGATGATTGCTGGTTTTCTTTTATGAAATTTATAGAAAAGGAACGCCAGTACCAGCAGGCATAATAAGATATTGAGCATATTGAACAAATAGCCCAGCGAAGATAAAAATGAACTCATCTGGGTATCGCGATGACTTTTTCTTTAAACCGGTAAAACACCACTTCATCATCCCCCACATTTTTATCCAGCACCATACCGGCCGCAATTTTATTTCGGCTTCCGATAATAATGCCCGGAATACTTGCACTGTTGATGCCAAATAAATTTTCATCTCCCACAGCAGTAAAGCCTGAAAAGCACACGTTGGGGCAAATAAAATTATACCTGCCCACTTTGGTATCATGCCCCATACTGCTTCTGGAATTGATTAACGTAAAATCGCCAATAACCACCTTGGGGCCGATATTTACTCCAGGTGCAATCACCACTCCATTCCCGATAGTAGCGGAAGCAGAGATATAAGCGTCCGGATGAATAAAATTCGTAAAGGACGCCCCTTTAGCTAACAATTGCTCAATTACAGGCCTCCTGTATTTCAGGTTGGCGATGCCCATGATATAATAAGAGCCGGGCAGAATAGCATGTGATTGTATATCTCCGAGAAACGGAGCCGTAAAATCATATTGTTGATAGCTGTGCGGATTATCATCAATAAATCCCTGGATCTCCATCCCGAAATCCGGATTTTTCTTTTTAGTGTATTGAAAATAATCATCTATTTCAGCACTGTGCCCACCTGCTCCGATGATGATGATTTTTTGCATGTTAAAATATTTCGCCTATCCCCTGAAGAGGCTAAGGCAGGTTTGCTATTCTTGGTGACTTTTCCTTTTTAGCGAAACGGGGATGCTAAAGAAGCAGGGAATCTGATACCGCTATACGCTTCGCCCCTTTAGGGGATGGGGGTCGTTCTTATCTCGCCGTATATCCTCCATCCACCATTAACTGGGTTCCGGTTACCCACCTGCCGGCATCTGATAAAAGATAAATACAGGCATTGGCTACATCTTCTGGTGTACCCAGGCCTAATGGGTGCAGGCTTGTTATCCGTTCTTTTAATGCTTCATTCTTGCTATAGTAAGCTTTTTGCGACATGGGAGTATCCACCACACCCGGTGCTATGCAATTTACCCTAATTTTTTTTGGTGCCAATTCGATGGCCATCGAGCGGGAAGCGGCTAACAATGCGCCCTTGGTCATGCTGTACAACACTTTTGCCGATTCCCCTACCTGCGACATTACGGAAGTGAGAAAAATAATGCTTGCCCCGTTTGCCCCAATACAGCCCGGCTTGATTAATAACTGGGTAAGGTGCAATGCGGATACTACATTTACCTGGAAAAAGCCATTCATTTTATCCGGTGAGATATTCCTGAAAGGAAGGGTGGTGGAAATACCCGCCGCATGGATCACGCCGTCTACCGCACCAAATAAATCAATTGCAGCTTTTATTTTTAGGGATACTTCTTCAAATTGGGTAAGGTCTAATTGCAGTAAAGTGCAGTTTGCTGTTCCGGTTAATAAAGATTTTGTCTTTTCAAGTTCTTCCGCATTTCTTCCTATCAACAAAAGGGTTGCCCCCAACGCATTGCAATTGATGGCACATGCCCTTCCGATGCCTGAGGAGGCTCCTGTGATAACTATTTTTTTATCCTGTAAAGAAAAACTGTTTTGGGGCATGTTATTTATATCTCAACAATGTCACTGATAAAGCACTGATCAAAATTAATAAAAGCCGTTGCCCAACTCATACCTACACCAAACCCACACAGCATCGCCCTCTTTTTTTCAGCTAATTTGCCCTGCAACTGGCTTACGATGGTTAATGGAATAGATACGGAAGAAGTATTGCCAAACCTTGCAATGCAGGAAGGCACCTTTTCCACCGGCAGCTTTAATTTTTTTGCCAGGTAGCCATTCATATAGTCGTTGGCCTGGTGAAAAAGATAATAGTCTAATGTTGAAAAACTTATACCGGAAAAAGCTTCCAGTCTTTTTATATCCGGAGGAATCTCTCTTAATACAAAATTAAATACGTCTGCGCCTTCCATGTACCCATGTTCATCGGAGCGTATATTTCCGTGTTCATCAATCACTTTTTCTGCTACCGTTTCTGCAGAACTTGGATAGCGGTAACCACCCGCTTTCACTTTGATTAGGTCTTCCCTTGAACCATCTGCATTCAGTGAAAAAAAACTCTCTCCAAAATGTTCGCCTCTTTCAATAATGGCAGCAACACCACCATCACCAAACAGGAAAGCAGTTTTTCTGTCTTTGGCAGAATAGACCCTTGACCGGGTTTCGCCATCCAGTAACAAAGCTTTTCTGAATCCAGATTTTTCCATCAGCGAATAAACTACCGAAAGGGCATACACGAAGGCAGAGCAGCCCAATGTTAAATCAAAAGCCATTGTCTGCATGGAAAGGCCCAGCCGGTTTTGAAGCAAAATGGAGGTAGCCGGCATCCGGTAATCGGGTGTTTGGGATACAAAAATCAACAGGTCAATTTCCGTTTTATCAATATGAAGATCCGCAATCAGTTTTTCAGCGGCCGCAAAACATAGGTCGGAGGAAGTGACACCTGGCAGGGCAAACCTTCTTTCCAAAATACCGGTTTTATCCGTTATTTCCTTCGCTTCGGCAGCGGAGAAATTGCTGGTGTAGTGATAGTTGACGATGGTGTTTTCCGGCACACACGCTGCCATCCCGGCTATACCAACATTATTAAATTTTAATAGCGCCATTATTGGTTGGTTGCTTTTTTCTCTACCACGGTTAACAGGTCACCTACTGTAATCAACTGTTCAAATTCTTTGTCTTCTATCTGCAGGCCGAACTCTTCATCCAGCGCTGCAATTAAGGAAAGCCTTCCGAGCGAATCCCATTCTTCGTAATCACGGAAAACATCTTCCAGCGCAATTTCCCGGCCCTCTATTTGAAGCGCCTCTGTTAAAGCGGATAATAATTTTTCTTTCATATACTAATTTGTATTGTTTAGTTACTGCCGGTGAAAGGTTTCATGGTGGCACTATCATCGGCTGAGATCCCTTCCCTGATGAATACTTTTTTGAGTGTCAATAAAATAATTTTCACATCCAGCCAAAACGAAATATTATCAACATACCACACATCGTACCCAAATTTTTGCTTCCAACTGATCGCATTTCTGCCATTAACCTGTGCCCAGCCGGTGATACCCGGCTTTACTTCATGCCGCCGGTTTTGTTCCTCACTGTATAAAGGTAAATATTTAGGCAGTAACGGCCTTGGACCTATCAAACTCATATCGCCACGAAGGATATTGACTACCTGGGGAAGTTCATCCAAAGAAGTACTGCGGACAAATTTGCCAACGGTAGTAAGCCGCTCTTTATCGGGCAATAATTTACCGTGCCCATCTTTTTTATTATTCATCGTCCTGAATTTGATCACCCAGAACAACTCTCCATTTTTACCTGCACGCTGCTGAAAGAAAAAAGCATTGCCTTTATTAGCCAGCAATAGCAGCAGGGTAACTACCAGCAGCACAGGACTAAGCACTACCAGGCATACAAAAGAGGCGATAAAGTCTATTACTGATTTAAAAAATCCGCTGTACATCATTTCTTGTTAGGTTCACAAATCAACGCGGCTTACCTTATTCCAGTCGGTTTTGCGAATTGCTTCTCCCAGCGAAATAAACGGAAACTCTTTTAGGTATTTTTCCAGTTTTGAATACGCAGTTTGAATGCCATAATAAGACTGAAAATACCGGAGGGAATACACATGTTTTTGTTTGCTGTCAAAATCACGAATATGAAAATAAGCCATGTTGTAATCACTTTGGTCCATCATTTTTTTTGTAAGGCGGTATGGGAAAAAACGAAAATACCCACCCCCTGAAAACATCCATCTTTTACCCAACCAGGTTACATAGCTGATAGGAAATTCCTGTATACTTTTTCCATTGATGTAAACAATTGCTGGTTTGCCTTCTTTAAAAGTAGGAAAACCGCCAAAACTCCGGCTGGAAGGGAATATAGAACAGTCGGTAGTAATTCCTTCTTCGATCAACACATCAAAAGCCCACTTATTATTTTCGGTGATGGAAAAGGCCGGTGCCCTGTAGTAGGGTACTTTTTTACCAATTACGTTTTCAATATCTCTTAGTGCCGCATGGGTGTCGGCTTTAAATTCAGCCGGCGTCATTTTGGTCAGTAGGATATGTTTATCAGAATGACAGCCAATCTCGTGGCCGCGGCTATCGATTTTTTTTATTATTTCCGGGTAAGTCCGGGCTATCATTCCCAGGCAAAAAAAAGTGGCTTTTGTATTGATGCCATCCAGCAGGTCAAGGATATTATCGAGGTACTGGTTGATAATTGGAAGGTAATAATCCTTCCCTCCTTTTGGATACAGTTCATACGTGTGCCATTCTTCTATGTCGAAAGTGATGATGTTCATTTTATTAAAAATCAGGCGTGGTCGCAATGTATTGGATAGGTATTTAGTATGGAGTTACTTTTCTATACTGGGTTAGCTCATATAAATTCATAGCCCTTGCCTCCACAGCCGGCGGGCTGGGTAACTGGAACGCCGCTGCTTTTGCTTCTTTGGAAAAAATTTGCTTCGCATTTTTTCCAATTCCGATTTCATCGGAACCGAACCAAAAGAGGCGGCTAACCCAGTTACTGGTGAGAGTAAAAACCCTTTATTGAAGACAACTAAATCATTGTAGGAAGGGCATTTGCGAAGTAAATACCTAATCCTCTCAATCTATTTTAGTTTAACCTTTATATCTGTTGTTGTAAAAAATTATTGATTCAAACTTCAATACAAAATATTAATCCCAAGAAAAATGCCTTCTTTGCCTATTCGGCCAGTGAAGAATACTTGAGATGAAGTATTAAAAGAAAATTTAAAATTGCAATATGCAACCCGCCCAGGAATATCCTACCCCAAAGCCCGCCAACACTAACTTGGAACCAACGGGTGTTTTTTGTTGCCTTACTGCTTCCTGCAGTGCAATGGGAATAGTAGATGAAACCGTATTGCCGCAACCTTCGAGGAAAATAAAAAATTTCTCTTCCGGTATTTTTATTTTTTTTCTTAAATGACCCAGCATGTATTTATTGGCCTGGTGGAAAATATACAGGTCAATATCGTCTGCAGTTAGTTCATTTTTTTGCAACACTTTTTGTATCAGCACGGGAACTGATTCAGACGTAAAATTGAAAATTTCGGTTCCGTTCATGTACAGGTTACTGTCATTTTGCACGTTGCCGTACTCGTCAATGATATCCTCGCCTACATCCGTGTTGGGGTTGCGCATACCGCCTTTTTTTACAATCAAATTATTAGCGCCACGGCCATCTGTTCCAAATTCAAAATTACCGATGCTGCAAAATCCTTCTTCTGCCGAAACCAAGGTTGCTGCTGCTGCATCGCCAAAAATTGTAAGGTTGCTTTTGTCTTTTGGATGAATGAATTTGGAATAAGATTCTGCTGTTATCAGCAACACATTTTTTGCCATGCCGCCGCTGATCAATCCTTTTGCTATTGCGAGGCCATATACAAAACCGGAGCAGCCGAGATTATAATCCAGCGCACCAATACCTGTGGACAAGCCCAACCTGTCCTGCACAAGGCAAGCCGTAGTGGGTAAAAAATAATCCGGGCTTTGGGTACACAATAATAAAAAATCAATTGTACCCTTATCTATAGCATGTTCTGTAAATAATTTCTCCGCTGCCTTCACGGCCATGTCCGAACTTAACTCATCCGTTGCTGCAATATGCCGGTCGCTGATGCCTGTTTTGCCGCTGATTTTATTTACATCCCATTCCGGAAAAGATTGATTCAATTTTTCGTTGGATAAAATTTCCTCCGGAAGATAATGTGATATTGCTTTTATGTACTGCATGAGTATTTTACTTTAAAGTTAGGCCTCCATCAATTACTATTTCCGAGCCGGTCATCCACCGGCTGGCATCGCTTAAAAGATACACCGCAAGCCCTGCCACATCTTCCGGGAGGCCATAACCCAATGGATATTCTGAGGCGGCTTTTTCCATACCTTCATCAGCGCTTGCCTCCATTGCTTTATCTGTCATCGGTGTCAAAACAATTCCTGGACAAATGCTATTGCTCCTGATGCGCTGACCGGCACATTCTGTTGCTGTTACTTTGGCAAATGCTGTCAACGCCGCCTTGGAGGCAGCATATAAAGAAGTTGCCGCCACTCCGAGCTTTGAAGAAACAGACGATACATATACCAGTGAACCGGCTTTTTCTATCTTTTTATTTTTGAGCAACTGCTGTGTCAGCAGCACCTGGCTGTTGAAATTGATGGAAAAAATATCGGCGATCTTTTGTGCATTTAAAAATTTGATGGGTGTGTAGTCTATTACACCGGCGCAAAAAACCACCCCGTGCAATTTTGGCAACTGGCTCACCAGATGGGTGATCTCACGCTCATTTACCAGGTCGGCTGCTATCACAGTGCAGTCTCCTGCAATCAGTTCTTTTGTTGCTGCCAGTTTCTGTTCATCCCTTCCTGTAATAATTACATCAGCACCCATTTGCGAAGCTGTGATGGCCACCTGCCTGCCAATGCCAGAAGAAGCACCGGTAATAAGAATGGATTTATTTTGTAAACTGAAGATGTTGTTCATTTTTAAATTTAGCCTTCGGTATTTAGCCAACCCGTATCACCTATTCTTCTTTCCGGCCAATGGATCGGTATTTCTACCCTTTCTTTGCTTTAATGATCTCAAAAATATCATTGATGGTAGCCGCACTGCGGATATCATCGCCTGTTAATTTTACGCCGTACTCCTCATCTGCCAGCGCAATAACCGACAAAGCAACCAGAGAATCCCATTCTTCCGTGTCCCTGAAAATGGTATCCGCCTTAAAACTTTCAGGAGGGGTGTCTTCAAACTGCGCTGCAAACTCACCTACAAATTTTTCTATGTTCATCATTTGAAAATTTAATATTCTGAAAAAATAAAATTACTATTTATAATTGATGTTGCTTCTGGGTGCATTTCAAATCCGATACTTATCGGATGTCGCTATTTATTATGGGAGTAAAGAATCAGTAAATTGCCGTTATGACGTTAAGGCCCTGCGCAATAAAAGAAATAAAAACGTCTTAGCGCCGTAACGGCAATATTAAGTTATCACTAAATACTGCGACAATTGGGAATGCACCCTTGCTCTTTCAGCCGTTACTGGCTGCTTGGCCCGGCTTTAATAGCCGTCATCACCTGACATCGAAATTCATCAAACCAAAATTCCAGTTTTCCGCCTTTGTGCATGCTGTAAACATTGGGTCAGTTTCTGCCACCAGTATATCGATCGTCAGTGGAAGCGCTTGCGGTTCTTTGCTTTTTGGTAATTGCATCAATAGCGGCTGTTTTATTTTCATCGTTCCAACAAAAGCGATCATATCAATTCTTTCGTTGGCTATGATATGGTTGACTGCTTTACTTAATCCCCGGAAACTCCGTTGCCCGTTTTGCCGGAAGTCGAACAAATAGGCCGTCCGGATATTTTTTTCTTCGTAAACCCGGTAAGTAAATTGCCACAAACCATCATTGATTATTTTATAAGATTCATTGAACCGCAACCGGTACGTTTCATCTGAAAAAAGAATATTAAATGCAGCCTTCTTTTCTTTCGGATTGTACAACAACGAAATAAAACCTGTGAGCTTTGCGTACAGCCATATCAATAAATAAATGAACCCGCTGGCTAACTTTATTAATTTGTTTTCAAAAATATTCTTTACCCTTACCGGCAATACATGATAGGGAAGGTTGTACAAAAATTTAAACCCAAGCAATTTCACCACGTACTTAAAAGAGTTTTTATTAGGAACGCCCAGTATCACTTTACAACCATCTGCAGCGCAGGCCAGTCTTAACGATTTGTAGATATCATGAAAAACGAAGATGTCGTTTCTGAAATCTTTTCTTACAAAGGTACTTCCCGAAAGGCCGGCGAAAAATGTATCACCCCCTGCACCGGAATATTCTGTTGGATTGACAGAAGTAAAACCTGCCAATACCCCGTGTTCATCTTTTGCAAGGCCGTGATAGGAATAGCCCTTAAAATTTGCCCGGTAGAACCGCAGCAGGTCTGCAGGCGTTTTTTCCTTTTTAAATTCTTCGTTAAAGCCAATCGCAATATCCTGCCATTCTGCTTCGGTTATTTCATGTGTCTTCTTTACAACAATTTCCTTCATCTTACCTGCTTAATGCTACTATTTCTTTTGCTCTTTCCCTGGTGTACTGCAAGGATACTGCTGCTGCGTTGCTGCATAAAAGGTTGTAATAATTTTTATCGTTGCAGAGCCGCTCAATGAATGATTTCATGGCCCCTGTTTTCCCCGGTTCTATTGCAGCCCCAATTTCATGTTGCATTAAAAAATCAGCAAGGTCAGAGGTTTCACTGCCAATACAAAATATTGGCCGGTGTGCTGCCAGTAAATTATATGTCTTGCTGGGAATGGCTACTTTAGCAACTGCCGAAGCCAGCGATACTACGCCCACATGAAATGCACTCAGGGAATGAACAAAAAGGTCGGCTGGCTGATAAGGTAACAATAGGCAATTATGCAGTTGCTTTTCTGCGATCAATTTTTCGAGCAATTCTTTTTTCCAACCTTTTCCCATTATTATAAATACAATATTGGGATTGTCTTTAAACTCCGCTGCCAGGTACAGCATTGATTCCAGCTCATATTCCTTGCCCAGGTTGCCGGAATACATGACAATGAATTTAGCCTGCAGTTCATATTTTTTAAGGAATAAATTTTCTGCGTCTCCTATGTTTGCTGCTTTGCCGGTTGATGCTGACCATGCAGGCACAACAGTTATTTTTTCTTTGGCGGCATACATTTCCATCGCATGCGCCATGCCCGGGGTAAGCACAAATATTTTTTTTACTTTTTTATATGCCAGCCTGTTCAGCCAGGCCCAGCATTTAAAGATGAGATTATTTTTTGTAACGAAATTGCCTGCCACCAAACCATCCGGGTAAATATCATAAATGAGCAGGCTGGTTTTGCGCCTGAATAAAACCGGCAGCATGGTGCTGGCAGTTGGTGGATTGCTGGATACCAGCAGATCGAAGTTTCTGTATTTGATCAACAGCAGCCACCAGATATTTACCAGCGAAACAACCCAGGAAAGCAATCTTTTTACCGTACTGCCCCGGTTGTAGGAAAAAATTTTCTGCACTTTTATTTTTGATAAAAGCGTTTCATTCATTGGCATCACATCACCCGCCATCAACACCACTTCATCGTAACGCTCTGCGAAGGCATTGGCGATATCAATAAAAAGATAACCCGCAGACTGGTTAATTAATACGATCTTATTACTCATTAATCAGCCGGAAGATTTTGTAGAGATTGCTGATTTCCTGAATTACCTTCATTGATGTTGTTACTTAACAGCCGCTGATACAAATCGAGGTAATCAGCATACCTGTCATCTTTATTAAAATAGTGTATGGCTCTTTTCCTGCAGGCTTCGCTATAAAATGATTTACCCATACTGATAATGTATTGTACTTTTTCACTGAGCATTTTTATATCACCCTTATTTACTACGAAACCTGTTTGCGCATCAATTGCTTCAGGGCTGCCTCCAGTATTATAAGTTATGACGGGCGTACCGCAGGCCAATGCTTCAAGGTTAGTGGTGGGAAAATTGTCAGAATAAGTTGGATTGATGAAAACAGCGGCCATTGTATAGAGTTCAACCAACTCTTGCTGATTTTTTGTTTTCGGTATCCCAATTATATTTCCAGGTAAGGTCTTTATTTGTTCATCGGTTAAACCAACTAAAACGATGGTAACATTCTCACCAAGTACTTTGCTCAGCATTACTATATCATCAAGCCCTTTTGAGGACTGCCAAACATTGGCAACCCCAAGAACAATTTGTTGATCTTGCAATCCTGTTCTATTCCTGATTGATTCAGAATTTCCATTTTTAAAAACACTGGTATCAATTCCATTATTGATTACATGAACAGGATAATTTTTTAAAAAAGAATAGGCGACTAAATTTGCTAACCACAAGGATGGGGCTACAACGTTTAGATTTTCTAATTCACTAAACAGCTTTTTCTTTTCTAAAAAATTCTTTTCAGAATTATCTATTCCCAAACTGGCTGGATAGGCTTTTATTTTAGGGCAATGGTTGCATTGTGTTTTCCATTTTATGCATCCTACATTTTCAAAATGCGAACAATGACCTGTAAAACTCCAGCAATCATGCAACGTCCAGACAATTGGTTTTTTAGCCAGTTTTAAATAGTCGAATAAAATACCAATGTGAAGGTAATAGCCATGAATATTATGAAGGTGAATAATATCAGGGTTTATTTTACGGATTTTATTTATCAATGTTTTGGTAGAACATGCAGATCCAAAACCATGACGGTCGAGAAGAAACGACTTCGCACCATGAAACGTTCTATCTAATTTGTTCCCAATGGAAATTACTTCTGATTTACTTGACTGGTTGGTGTGACCAGCGGCAATATAACTTTTATGACCTGCAGCCAGTAAAGCTATTCCAATATTTTCTGCAATACGGCCTGTACTGCCAGCGTTTACCACGGTATTGATTTGTAACAATTTCAATATGCCACTGTCATTTATTCTTTTAAGCGTTGTGGTTGCCGGTAATTATAACTGCACAACCCTTACCCCTTTCTTTTCTTTTTAAAAAATTTACCGCCGGGATGATTGAGGTCGATAACTTCCTTGCCTTCGGCGATCCAATTTTCAAGCTGGCGGAGTTCCGGCACATGGCCCAGTATAATGAGGGGTGCATCTAACTCTTTAATATCATTCAATAACAAATTGGATATATGGGGCAGCTTTTCGTTGATGTAAGCCTTATTGCCGCCTACCAATTTTGCTACATTTACAAACTTGTCGTAAACAGTTACCTGTATGCCTTTACCTAAAAGGTATTCTACCAGCGTAACGATTGGGCTTTCCCGCAGGTCATCGGTTCCTTTTTTGAAAGAAAGTCCGTATATACCGACTTCGCTGATACCAAAAGACAGGATATGTTCCACCACCCGGCTAATGTGAAGCTGGTTACTTTGCAGGATTGACCGGAGCATTGGCAATTCCGTATCGGATGCCTGGGAAATGTAATTGAAAGCACGGAGGTCTTTAGGTAAACAGGATCCGCCAAAAGCAAAGCCGGGCTTCAGGTATTTGTCGGAAATGTTGAGCTTAACATCCGAAACAAATATCTTCATCACCTCGTGACTGTCGATATCCGCCTCCACACAATACTGGCCAACTTCATTTGCAAAAGTGACTTTAATGGCATGATACATATTATCACAGTACTTCACCATCTCAGCAATTTTATACTCTACCACAAAAGTGGGCGCATCAATATTCCTGTATAGCTCCATCAGCTTTTGTGCACCGCCGCTTCCGCCATTGCCAGATTCGCCCACAACGATTTTTGGTGGATTGTAGAAATCATATACAGAACTGCCTTCCCGCAGAAACTCAGGGTGAAACAATACTTCGGCTACTTCAGAAACAGGCTTTCCCGCACCCCTGGCTACAGCCGGCAATACCACTTTTTCAATGCTTCCCGGCAACAGAGTACTTCTTACAACAAGCAATACTTTCTTTTTCAGTTTGGCTGCAGCCAACCCGATATCCATACATACCCGCTCAATATAATCTGTATTGAGCGACCCGTTCTTTGCAGAAGGGGTACCAACGCACACAAATAATATATCACAGTTAGACACTACCAGTTCTGCATCGGTGTGGGCAGTAAGGTTGCCATTGGATACAGCATCTTTTACCAGCTCACCAATCTGCTCTTCCACGATCGGGGAAAAACCTTCATTGATCAACTGCACTTTTGTTTCGGAAATATCTACCCCATACACCCGGTATCCTTCCTTAGCCATACAGGCAGCCGTAACTACGCCCACATAACCCAAACCAAAAATTCCAATACTTTTCATTCCTGTTATTTTATTTACTTAATGTATAATTGATGGCATCTGTAAATGCTTTTACCATTACAGATGTACCAGCTTTCTCTTTTACGGTGCTCATCGCATTACTACCCATTTCCCGGGCGTGTTGCTGATTAGTGGCCGCCTTCAGCATGGCTTGTGAAAAGGAAGCCACCGAAAAATCGGTGGAAAGAAAGCAATTGTAATCACCCTGCAGTAGTTCCGTTTCGGGAAAAACCTCCGGGGTACTAATGATTGTCCTGGAGCAAGCCATTGCTTCCAGTATGCCCAACCCTCCCTGCGAAAAACTTAGGTAAGCATCGATCAGGTGCAACACGGCACCTTCTTTGCCGTTGGCCACCTTGCCCATGAAATGCACATCACCTGCTGCAACCAGGTCGGAAGACAGCTCCTCTAACCGCTTTTTTTCGGGGCCGCCGCCCGCAATCAGCAGAAAGGCATTGGGTTGGGCTGCTTTCACCAGCCGGAAAGCTTCGATGATGCTGTTGACCGCCTTACGGCCGGTGAGCTTTCCAAAATAGCCGAAAACAAAACGGCCCGAAAGGTTCAGTTCTATACGCAACTGGTTGGCAGCCGCTTCGTCTTCATTGAAAGCGTTGAAAAATTTTTCTGTATGAACCGAATTTTGAGCAATGAACATCGGCTTATGTTTCAGCCCAAGCCCTTCAAAATATTTTTTTGAAATATGGCCATATAAAATCAGGGCATTACAGGATCCGGCGATGAATTTTTTATAGGTTCTTATCACCCACTTTTCTTTCGCATTGATCAACTGCGGCACTCCTTTTCCCCAACCAATTATCTTGATGCCTTTGAGCCTGCTTAGCAATAGGTAAACAGGAACAGAGAGTACGTTGATCGATATATCCGTTATGATGACATCATATTCTTTTAAACCCACGATGGACTGAAAAAGAAATTTTCCTCCGGGCCTGTATATTTTTACCGGCTTCAACCGAACACCGGTATAGTTGTCGGCTGCGATGCCTGTGGAAGTTGCTTCATCATGTTCGGCACAGCCAATCGTAATCTCAAAATCCTTTAACGCACACAATGCCTGAAACAGGGGTAACCTGTAATTCGGGATCGCCCGCTGTAATATGAGTACTTTTATCATTGGTTTTATGATACCCCTATTTGTTTAAAGATGCCGAGGTACTGGCGGTAAATTTTTTCTTCATCAAACAGCGCTTGCGCCTTTGCTTTATTATTGGCGGATATGACTGACTTTTGAGCGTCAGTTAAGCGTAAGAATTTCTCAATGCCGGCAGCGATACTTTCATAGCTACCGGGGTCGGCTAAAAAACCATTAATGCCATCTTCCACTAAAAAGCGGTTTTCTTCAATATCACTTGCCAGCACCGGAACGCCGCTGCTAATTGCCTCTGACACTACATTGGAAAACCCTTCAAAGATAGATACCAGGCAAAGCAGGTCTGTGTTTTTATACACTTCCCCTACATCATTTGTCGGGCCTTTGTACTGTACGGTGTTTTCCAGCTGCAGCTCTTTAATAAGCAGCATCATCTCTTCATGGTATCTTTTATTATTGGCAGCTCCGTGCAGGGAAAGGCTAATCTTATATCCTTTTCTTTCAACCGCATCAATGGCTCTTACAAGATTCAGTAAATTTTTTTCCGGTGAAATCCTTCCAACATAAGAGATCCTTACCTCACTGCTATTGCTATTTACTTTTTCAATATTCCTGAACTTATCAAAATTGATAATATTTGGGATAAAAAAAATGCGCTTCTTTAAATACGGAAACCTTTTATTGATGTAACTAACCTTTGATTTAGAATTTACTGTAACTGCATTTGCCGATAATGCCAGGTTGAAATACAACAGGTCATACCGTGGTAAAATGAGGGCTGTGCGTTCTGAAATAATTAATTTAAACCGAAAAAAACTTGCCATTTTTGATAGTATCGCAACCAGGCTTGTTGCCCTGATATAAGAAATAACGAGTGCTGGTTTTGCTTTCCTGATTGCCTTTACACTCCGTAAGATCCGCTGAAAATTATTCCCCTTATTAGATATACATGAATACCGGATATTTTTCTCTTTAATATAAGGCAGGTAATGTGAATGATCAGTTAATGCCAGCACTTCAATATCCATACCCCTTCTTTGCAACAGGTCGGCCAATGCCAACAATTGAAACTCTGCGCCTCCCTGGTTAATGGATCCCGTTACTAATAAAATTTTCATATCCTATTTCCTGTACCCCACTACTTTTGCAGGAACACCTGCAACAATATTATAGGGAGCCACATCTTTTATCACTACCGAACCTGCTGCGATAACGGATCCTTTTCCAAGTGTAACACCGGCCAATATAGTGCAACGTGCAGCTATCCACACATCATCTTCAATAACAATTTGCTTAAACTCAAAACCTTGTTTGTAAACCGGAACGGAGGGATCGCTGAATACATGATTGCCGCTATGAATAATTGAATAGGGACCTATCAGGATGTCATTGCCAAAAATAATGGCTCCGTCTTTGTGTTTATTAGCCGCAATCCAAACACCATAGTTGATTGCCACGTTCTTGCCCACCGTGATATTTCCAGCACCCTGGATTTTTACCCTTAGTGAAGTATAAAAATTATCGCCGCAGGTTTTAAAAAACGGCCTATAGAAAGTCCGCCTGATTATTTTACCAATGCCCCCGGGGAACACTGAAAACATAGTTTCAAAAAATTCAAATATTTCTGCTTTAATTCTTTGCATGAAGAGCTATACCCTATGATTGTTTTAAATACCAGACCTGGATGCCCTTGTTTTTTGCCAGCATTGTAGTAGGGTGATGAATGAAATTTATTAACGAACGAAATCTTTAAATCTGGATGTCCGCTTTTGATTGGGTTTACAACTATTTTCGGCGATTGATTTTTCGTCTATCATGCTTTTGCAAAAACTTTCGTTAGCTGTTGTGCTTTTGTTTTTTTGGTAGTCCAATTTGGGCAATGGTTTGTTTTGCCTTTTCAACTTTCTCAGGAAAAAGTACAACAGCATTTAACTTGTCTAATGATTTGTCAAGTATTACAATTGGAATTTTGCTTTCGTTAAGTTCTTGAATGGCCTTCATACTTCAAATTTACGAAATTTTCAATTTAGCATAAATGCAAGATAATCCCTGTTCTTTTCAAATGGATACCAATTTTCTTCAATCTGCCCGTAAATATCAAGCTCATTACTGATTTCGTGATAGAATTTAGCAATCCCAATTTGATAAAGCCGTGTTCGGGAGGCTGTACTACCGGTTGCGAAAATCCATGCATTGGGATTGTGGTCAAAGAACGCAAATACAGCCCCAACAACTGTCGCTAATACTTTTTCGCTATCGCCATTATTACTAATCACCCTATCGTCAAGTTCGCCTGTTACTGGTTTTTTGTCAACGAACGCAAGATTGTAAACCCCTTGCCTGTTTACAAGTGTAAATTGTATTCGTTTAGGAATTAATCCTTTTGGCCCTTCACTAATACATTCAAAGCTTAATAATTCATGCCCTGCTTTAAGTTAATATTTTGAAATTTTCATGCTTCCTGTATATCAGCAATAAAATAATAATTTTTGTTTTATTAATAATTTAGAAAGAGACAGCCCGTTCCTTGCTCTTAAATTAAATCTCGTAACCCATCATTTTTATCTTTGGTGCCGAAGCAACCCGCTCATTTACAAAATCAATATCCCTGATATAAATGGTGTTTTCTGCCCCAAAATAGGAATCCAATAAACTAAGTTTTCTTTTAAATCCGTCATAATGATAGGGTTTAAATGAAGCTGCAACAAGCTTATCATTTAATTTTTGTTCATCGTATCCATACCGTGCTCCATGGCCCCTTAGCTCGATAACAATGGCCTTTACGGCGGGGTTATGAATGGTTTCCATCCCACCGGCGATCACTTCTGTTTCAAAACCTTCCACATCAATTTTAATGAGCAGGGGTGTTTTTTTTCCTGTCATCATGCTATCCAATGTTTCTACGGGAACTTTAATTATGTTTTTATCTTCGGCCCGGGCTACATGGTTGGCAGCCCCAGCGGTACTGGTGAAATCTATCTCTCCTTTTTGTGACCCCAGGGCCAGGTTAAACATGGTTACCTTGTTTTCAATTTGATTAACGGCAATATTATCCTTCAGGTACCCGAATGTTGCCGGCAATGGCTCAAATGCGATGGTGTGGGCTCCGAGGTGTGCGCTGGCTAAAACCGTGTAACTGCCGATGTTGGCTCCTATATCTACAAACTGATCGCCGGACCGTAAGAAATGTAATACAAATGACATATCATCAAACTCCATCAGGCCGCAATAATAATTCCCGGTTGCCCCGGTAATGCCCCGTTGTACCATCAGTTTACTTTTTTCGGTGAACTGGTAAACCAGAGGACGTGGGTTAAGCCGGGAAGTTACCTGCCATTTCAAAAATCTCATGATTGCTTTCAGCTTATTCTTACGGTTAAGCGGATGATGGGTGATTGCTCTCAAAACTGAAAAAAATATCATGTTATTTGTTTATAAATGATGAACGGGGGCTGCAATGTTACTATTAATTCTTAAACTTGATCAAATCACCTAATTGATCTGTACTCATAAATTCAACGTTTGGCCAGGCCGATTGAATCCTATGCAATAATTCGCAGAACAATCTTAAGTTGCCGGTCCTGTTTTTTTCATCAATTGAACCTATGAAATTTAAACGGTGTGATCCTATGATAGCTGGTTTTCGCCAGCGGAATGCCAGTTCTATCCGCCGCAGGCATTCACCAATCACATCTTTGCCTGGCATCATGCTCGGCTCAAAAAAAGCATTCCGGGTAAGGTATGTCTGGCCGTATTTATTTTTTTGACCGGTGTAATGAAATTTTCGTTTATACCAATCCGCTCCGGGGCTGGGTATATATTGATATGATATTCCCTGCAGGTACTTAACTCCATGCTCGCTTAAAGACTGCTCAATGCCTGGGTGCCATATATAGGTAGTAGCTATAAAGGATCTGGAAGAAAACCCAAATATGTCATTAAAGATCTGGAGTCCATCCTGTATTATTTGCTTCTTTCCTTCTGCCTCTTTAAAATCTTCAAAGTCAAGTGCCGACATCAGGTTTTTTCTTTTCGTATTTTTATCGCTGATCGGAATACCGAACACCCCGTATTTAAAAGCTTCCATCAATTCAGGATGATTATTTTTCAAAGCTTTTAACCACTGGTCAATATTTACATGTTCTCTCCCATGAAACTGTGGCCGGTATAGGCCGGCAGTAATACCCTCTGTAATAAGCTGATGAACCAGGTCCCGGGCAGGATATCTTCTTAATGTATCGGTAAAATTTTCATAAAAATACTGATTATACCCACTTGCCGCTATCTTGTCAAAATCAGGATTTGCAACTATTGTATTTGCTGTTAAAACAGCATTGTTTCCTTTGCTGTCTTTCACGCTCTTTAAGACATCAAATAATGCCACCAGGTCATTATTGCATTCAAGAGAATCAACCCTGCACATTGGATCATCGAGCAATGCAGGATTTTTATTGGAAAGTGCTTTCAAGGTTATCGCATCCGGCATCCGGATGGTACCCCAATCATCTGATTCAAAAACTACGATCTTTCTTTTCGTCCGCCAGCCCGGCAATAAAACCAGGTTTTGCTGAATAGATGATTTGATGCTCACGTTTTTACTTAATCACATTGTTGATATATCCTTCCGTTGCGTTTTCCCGGCTGATTATTTTGCCTGGGTTACCAATAACAATGGAATGATCCGGCACATCAAAATTTACATAGGTGCAGGGAGCGATCAGCACATCGTTACCAATGTTTACAGCCCCCACAATAACAGCGTTGGTGCCAATCCATACATAGTCGCCCAACCGGGGAGCACCCTTTTTTTCGCCCCGCCTGCTGGCACCGATGGTAACACCGGGCGAAATATTACAATTGATCCCAATCACCGAGCTAACGCTTACGATTACCGTTCCAAAATGGCCGATGTAAAATCCCGGCCCAATTTTACCCCCAATCTGAAACCCATATTTATAGGTATAGCGGCGAAGGAAAAATTTGGCAACCCAGCCAATAAAAGAGCCGGGTCCATAATGCTCAATCAATCTTTTAAAAAACATGTACCGAAACCCCTGCGACCGAAACCCACGAAACAAGCCCTTCACAGAATAAGGGTAAGGCTGGTACCTGTATAAGTCTGATTCAATGGACTGCAGCACTTGTTATAATTTTTTAGCAGCTTTGATAATGTCTCCTAACTGGTTGCTCGATAAAAAAATTGCCTCCGGCCATTTACGCCTGATTTCGGTGAACAGGGCTTTTAGTTGATGAAGCCCTTTTTTCCTGTTTGCTTCATTCAACGAGCCAACATAATTGACCCGGTGGCTGCTGATGACTGCAGGTTTGTGCCAGCGAAAAGCAGTATTGATGTCACTGAGGCAGGATGCTACCCAGTCTTTGCTTTCCGTGCAGGGTTCAAAAAAGCAATTCCTGGTGATATAGATCTGTTTGAATTTGTTCTGTTGCCCCAGGTAATGATATACTTTTTTTGTGTTGCCATTGCCCAACGCCTCTTGTTGAATTTTGGAGGCCGACATGTATCGGATACCATGTAAAGCAGCCGTTTCTTCCAATGCATTGTTGATAGGGCCGTTGGGCGGCACAAAGAAGCTGGCTTTGTATCCGTGTAATTGTTCGAACAACGCTAATCCATCTGCAATAATTTTTTTTTGCGCTGCTATATCTTCCGGAAATTCAAGGTCGAATGCAGCCTGGTAGTTGATGCGGTTGGCATTAGTATTTTTGAATCCCCACACCGCTTTTTCAAAAGCTGCTAAGGTGTGTGGATCCTGTTGTTGCAAGGCACGCATCCACACCGCCACATTCAAATGTTCCCGGCCATGAAACTGTGGAATAAAAAGGTTGGTCTTTATTCCCTGCTGCCAGAGCTCAAAAGCATTTTTCCTGTTATACCGTTCCAGCGTTTTGGTAAAAGGTTCGTAAAAATATTCTCTAAAACCTGCAGCCTTTATTTTTTCAAAATCCGGATTGGCCACCAGGCTCAGGGCGGTAAATACCGGGTGGTTATTATTGCTGTCTTTAAAAAGTTGCAGCACTTGATACAAAGCTTCGAGGTCTTCTGCGGAGGCCAGTGTATCATTTTGATTGTACCTCGCTGCATTGCCGGACAACACATCAATACCTGCCGTGTGTAATGATTTCACTGCTTCAGCCGATGACATGCGGATACTGCCCCAGTCATCAGATTCCAGTACAATGATTTTTTGACCGGTTCTCCAGCCGGGGATATTGGACAGGTTTTTTATGAGTGCGGGCAGCATTTATTTTTTGAAAATAATATCATACAGAGATACATCCGTATTATCCAGCAACAGTAAAAAAGGATTGCCTACCACGGCCAGCACATTGGTAAATTCAGTGTTGATCCTGAACTCCACTGCCGCCCATAATAAAATGGGGAACACACCGGCAATTGCAATAAACTTCATTTCTTTTGTGCTGTTCAACTGGAAAAAACGGTAGAAAAAATAAGCAGTCATTATCCAAAAAATAAACTGCATCCTGCCTCCCAAAGAAGCTACATTGATTACAAGATTTACGAAAGAAAGATAAAGCATTAAAAAAGAAAACAAATATTCCTGCTTAATATCCCATTTAAACTCTTTTCCTTTATAACGTACATAGGCCAGTGCAAAGAGAAGATAGTTATGCAAAACACCCCCTCTTAGTTGTATAAACCAGGCTGTCTGGCGAATACCCTCCGTCCGCTCTGCCTGTATATCGAGGTTGGTATAGGATTCTGCCCTCCTTTCCGCTGTCGCATTAATACTGGAACCTAATTTTACAAAAACATCCAGCGGAAAAAAATTACCTATTATAAAGGAAATAAATACCAGTGGAATATAGATATTGTTTCTTGGGCCCAGGAAGTAAAATATCAGCAGTACCGCCGTGGCGGGTGTAATCCCAAAATGAACCAGGCTGGCAACCAGGCAATAAGTGATATATTTTAAATTTTTTGTTGACAGCAACATCAGTGCCCCATAAATCCATATCCACATGGCGGTGTAATACCTTACTGCATTTATTTGGTGAATAGAGAACAGGGTAATGAACATGATCAAAAACAACATGGAGTTTTGGTTGATCTTCCCTTTAAATTCATCGTATAAAAACGCAATGCACTTTAAATAAAAAAAACCAAAAACCAGGGCATGCAGTGCAAATACATAGGCACTGTTGTCAGTAAACCTTGACACAATAAAGTTTGCCAGCGGGGCATACACATCCAGGTCCTCCCCCCTTAAATAAATAAAATCATTTAATATCGTGTACAATTCACTGATTGGTTGTTTGGCAACTTCTTCAAATTGTTCTTTGTGCCGGAAAGAATCCACCCCAGGGTTTTTGATAATAAATGTAAAGCCGTAAAAGGCAAAAAACAGCATGATAAAAAAGCGGTATTGCTTACTTCCAAAATTTCTCATTGCTAACAGCAGCATACCGAATGGCCAGATTAACAGGATCAGCCAACCATAAACGACTGAGAGATTGGATGTATTTTGAGAACGGAGTTTCATAGATAGGTATTGAGCGACCGGATGGATGGATTGTTATAAGGTAAAAACATCAGTCCGTTGGCTGCTGCTGCATCATAGTCGTTGGTAGCATCTCCCACCAGCACACAATTTGCCGGCGGATAGCTGTATTTTTCAAGCAGGCCCGCTACCAGTTGCTTTTTGGGTGTGGGGCTTCCTTGAATATCTTTAAAATACTGGCTGATGCCATGGTGCCCGCATAAAAACCTCAGCTCCTGCTGATCGGAACCCGATACAATGTGCATGGAATATTGTAAGTAATTTTCCTTTATCCAACCCAGGGTTTCTTCAATTAATAAACTGCTGTCTAAAAGGTTTTGTTTCATAATAACAGAAAACTTTTCAGCCCATACCAGCACTTCGGCTTCTGAAATTTTCTCTTTTCGTACCTCCTCAAAAAAATACCTGAATTTCACATAGCGGGAGAGGCCGCCATTTGCCCCGTGGAATTCCAGCAACTGTGCTACCTCGTCTGCAGGATAATCGGCCAGCACTGCTGCAAAGCCATTATTCCTTACCGGGTTGGAGTCCATCAGCACCCCATCAAAATCCCAAAAAATGGCTTCCAGCCCTTCTTTAATTACTATCATGGTTCAATCTTTCCAATACTTTTATTACATCTTCCGGGTGATCGACCGGTATGGATTCGGCACTCATTTTTACCAACTGCACCGGGTACCCCATTTCAATAAAACGCAATAATTCCAGATCTTCTTCCTGTTCGAGTGGTGTTTTTGCCGTGCAGGCTTTGTATATTTTTAATGCTTCTTTCGGAAAAGCATACGCACATACCTGGCGGTAAGCAAAACTAAAACTACCGGCTTTGTTTCCAGGAATGGCGCTTCGGCTCATGTACAGCAACTGGCCATTTAAACCCATCACCATTTTAGGTGTGGAGCGGCTAACATACATTGCCTCGTTGTCTATTTCACTGTAACCACAGTACACCTGGTCTGGTTTTTCATTTACTTTTTCCAACAGTAATTTTATATCGTCCGGGTTAAATACCGGTTCATCCCCCTGTACATTGATGTACACATCTGCGCCCAATGTTTCCGCCGCTTCAGCTACCCGGTCTGTGCCGGTAAGGCAATCATCGCTGGTAAGAATGGACTGTATATTTTGTGTTGTGCAATAATCAACTATCCTTACATCTTCGGTGGCCACATAAACAGCTTCTCTGGGAAAAGCTTTGATGCATTGTTCGTATACCCTCAGCAGCATTGCCTTGCCTGCAATATCCGTTAAAGGCTTTCCGGGGAAACGGCTGGAGCGGTACCTGGCCGGTATTACCAATACTATTTTCATTTATTTTTATTTAATAGGATTAGGTATTTTGTTCGCAAAGCCTTTACCTTATTATATTGTTCCTTATCTACTTTTTTTTCTCCCGATTTTTTCAGGACCGGTAAAATTTGAATGTCTGGCTAAAATGAAATTAGTTAAGTTGCCATAATATATCCAGGCTATAGTGCGACTTACAAACAAATTACAAATTCAATCATTTGTAGCATCAATCCGATAGTTATCGGATGTCGTAGAATTAACTGATTACTTAATCTTACCGTTAAGACGCTAAGACGTTTTTATTTCTTTTTAGCTCAACGTCGTAACGTTGTAACGGCAATTTACTGATTCTTTACTTTCGAAATAAATAGCGACATTTTGAAATGCACCAAGGCGCATCTCAGATCAATTTTGAATAAATTGAATCTGTAATAAGGGATTTATATTTTGTTTGTGAAAGCGCCGTAATTTTTAATCCAAAATTTTGCGCAGCAGCAAAAAGCAGCTCGTTTTCCGCCAGCAGTTCCTGCTCCTTAGATCCCAGTTTGGTGCCGCTGTAGCCATCGTAGCCCACCACCATCACTTCTTCTGCTGCCAGGTCAATACAAATTTGAAGTGACAAAGCTGTCTGTGAATCCTTTACTTTATCCGTATAAACGATTTGTAATAATTCAAAGGTTCTATCCTCCACTTCTTTTGGAACAAAGGTCCCCATCTTTCTTGGATAAGGTGGCAGTACACAAAGTCCTGAGAAATTGCCGAGGTCTTCAAATACTTTTACCATCCGGTTGCCCTCATTTCCTACGAGGCAAAAATACTGGTCTGCGGCTACCTCTTTATAGTACGGTACATTCCTGGTACTGGCATATACGAGGCAAATGTCTGTTTCCTTTGCAAGCATTTTTTTTATTGGTTCAGCCAATGCTACTGCTGAAGGGCCGCCGCCAATCAAAATACATTTTTTGTAGCGCTTCCCCGGAGAGAACAGTTCAAATCTTTTGTTATCCTCCAGCTTATTTTTTTGATTCTCCAGTGCCTGGATAATACTGTTAAATGAATAAAACCTTTTGGACACCCACTCCATCACTTCTTTCTGTGGAAGGGAATTGGCCCCGGATACCATGTAGGGCAAATTAGTTCCCCACTCATGTTGTTTCTGCAGTTTGGTAAAACCGTCCACCACCACACTCAGCGGATTATAATTCAGGGTAAGCAATCCTTTTGAGTTTAAAACAGTTAACAGCAATTCGGTTTTTAAGTTTCCAGCCCCTCTTCCCATTCCGGTGATGGTGGCATCCACTATTTCCACCCCGTTGTCTATGGCAGTCAGGGTATTGATCAATGCCAGTTCCATATTGTTGTGGCCATGAAAACCCAACGGCACATTTGTTTGCTCCCTCACCATATTGATTGTATTCACTACATCAGCAGGGAAAACGCCGCCAAAAGAATCTACCATATAAAAATAGTCGGCCAGGCCTTCTACAAATTTCAGGTCCTGGATAAAATCCTGCTGGCTTCCCCAGGTGGACATATACATCACATTGAAACCTACTTCGAAGCCCATTTTTTTTATTGCTTCGGCCAGTACCAACGCACGCTTTAAGTTTTTTGGATCAATGGCCATTCGCACCATGCTTACCATGCCCCTGATTGGGCCCAGTAAAGCCGGCAGTTGATCCGGTGTTACATCCTTTTCATTGAGAATAATCACGAGCTTTTTTTTGCTGGCCGATTTTATTTTTTCAACCACGTAGAGCGGACAGTAAAAATATTCGCCCAGGTATTCCTTCATCGGCAGGGAGCGGTAGCCAATTTCTATATAGTCAATCGGTAAATAATTCAGCGACTTAAAATAGTCATTCACCAACTGCTGGTCAAAATCCCAGTAAGTATAGTATCCTCCATCTCTTAAAGTACAATCTAATATTTTCATGGTTAAAAGGTTATATCAGCGGGGTTGTCAATATCAATAATATGTTCGGAAGGATTAACCAGGTTTACCAGGTCACTGATCATCTTTCCTTCTTTGATGAGATAATGATGCAGCCAGTAAAATTTACAGGTGGGGTTATTGATCATGAGTGATGCAGACCAACATCCTGCAACAATGGAGTTAGACAGGGATGCAATATACAATTCGGCAGGCTTGGAATTAGCAAAGCAAACTAAGCCCAAAGCTTTAAACTGCTGCACCTGGTAATCTGGCGTGGACGGATGGTATTTTACATAAAAAGGCGTAGCCGGAAATTTCTCGCGGATTATTCGCATCGCTTTTATCTCTACCGCATAGGCTTCCTTCCTGTACAAGATATTGTTTGCATAAAAAATGATGTTGCTGGTTTCTTTGAGCGTATCTGAAACGTTTAACTGAAAGAAATCAGTCACTTTTCTAATCACTTCTTTATCCGGCAACAGTTGAAATCCCACCAGTTTTTTCTTCCTTACATTATTAAACTTTTCAGGATAGGTCATCCATAGTTCATCTACCGGGTTAAGCCGGGCATAATTCCAGGATAAAAAGTAAGGCCTGAAATACTTTAGCCCTCTTGCAAAAAGATATTTATACGTGGCCTTTGTTTGCATCAACCGCGATCGGAGGGCCATGCGGTCAACGGTAAAGTAGGGCTTGTTGCCATCCGGTGCAAGGCAGATGGTACTTCCTTCTTGCTTAAAATAATTTGCCAGGTACACGTTCAAACTTAACTGTTCCAGGAAAATAAAAACCTGCACAAAGTTGGTATTGAGTATTTCCTTTATTTCTTCCTTTACCGTTAAACTGGCCGGGTCTATTTCAAAATACTTGTGTGATAATAGATTTTTATTCGTTTCATTTTTAAACCGGGCCGTACCGGTTTTTCCTACCTGCAGTATATAAGGCTGGTAACCCGCTGATGCATTAAAACGTTCAAAAACCAAACTCGATATTGTAAGCAAATGCCCTTCCGTGTTGGCTATAAATAAAACGTTTTTCATTATCCCGATACTGTCAATGTTGTTTTAAAATTGTTTGCTTACAATGCTTAAGAATGCGTGGCTCACGGTGATCGTAAAGTGAGCCATGGTAGTTTGTATTCTTTATTTACAAAAAAAAGTGCGGTACAAAATAAAAAACTACCCGTAATGCCTATTCTAAAAAAATACTAACCATTCCTTGATTCATATTCTCCATATTTTGGCCCGGACCATATAGGTTTAACAAGCGGATGGCTGCACAACCAATTTCATACCCATTGTAAATTTTCAAATAATGTTCGCTTGCCAATTTACCAACTGAATTAAAAGATTTGGGATGGGGAATATGTGTCTCTTTTCCTGGTCAACTTTTTCCATGGTTTCATAAAAGGTTTCTCGAATAATATAAAAAAGAAAAACGATAATCCTCTTTGAACAAAAGATAAAATTAGGATCCCTCTTATAAAAAATTAATCCATTTTATTTTGCCTTAAAAATTTCCTTGCTGAACCAGGGCATCGGGCAAATTTTATTGCTAAAGTAATAGTTTGGCATTACAGTTATTATACCCATTATTAAGGTAGCGTAGGCAGCGCCTAAAGTGCTAAAATTATTTATGAAAAAGTAGTTTGTTAGTACACTGACTAAACTTAATGTAATTGTTACAATGCCAATTATTTTTGTTTTCTTAAAAAACATAATATAAGACGCTAATAACAAGTTTATTCCCTGGAAAAACTGACTTATTAACAAAAATGGGAGATAATCTACAGACGTACTATATTTTGTATTAAAAACATTAATAATGAGGAATTTAGAAACCCAATAACCTAAAAATAAAACGAAAGCAAACGCAAATAAAAAAAGATAGGATGTTTTCACCAATTTATATTTATAAGTATCGTTATTTGAATTTTCATTTTCAGCTAAAGTTTTAAATAGATGCGGTGTATATGCCGAGAAAAAAGAGGTAATAAATAAATAAAATATTGAAGCTATTGTACCTGCGAAGGATAATAATCCATTTGCAGATAAACTAATTTGCGTGGTAATAAATATTTTTTGAAAAGCGCTATCTACCCACGTCGCTAAATACTTTGGTAATAATGGATACGAAAAATTGAAGTATGATTTGATTTTTGATACATTAATTGGGGTGAAGAGAGATTTTTCTTTTACCAATAGGGTAATTGAATAAATTCCCATTAAAATTCCAGAGAGAACTAAAGCACACAACCGTCCTTGACCCTTCCATGCGAAGGTTATTACAAAAAGTAAACTTAACCCAGCACTTAATCCCGACTTTATGAATTGCTGAATACCAAATAACCTGGCTTTTTCTTCCATTCTTAACTTGGTAAGTTGCAAATTATTGATTGATAAAAAAAGAACCAAAAAGAAAGCAGCCAAAGACCAATCGAAAGAAATATAAAAATACTGAATTATGAATTGGTTGAAAACGAAAAACAGAATTAAACAAACCCCAAAACTTATTATATTAAGATAAACCAAATTTGAAACCAATATTGGTCTTTCTTTTATTTCGTATCGGTGGTAATTAACTGATAATAAGGTAGGAGTACTCAACGTTATAAGTGCAGTTAATATTTGAACTAACACATTATAATTGGTCACCATCCCAAAATCGTCGGGTGATAAATAATTTGCAATAATGGGTAAAACCAAAAACGGCATTGCCTGGCTTAAACCGTCTGACAGGACGTAAATCACCATTTTTTTAACAATTGGATTCTGAATTTTATTATAAAGCTGCTTCAATGAATTATTTTTCGATTAGTATTTGAGCAATTTTTTCGCCAGCTTGTATATCTTTTAGAGAACAATAATGATTTATAAAATCAACTTGCGCTTTAAAATTCATTATATCTTTTATATTGTCAGAATTAATACTGTTTAAAAGTTGAGTGATATTTAAGGATGTTGAAGTTAAAGGTGAGTTTGAATAGTCAACTAAATCTTTTTGAAAGTCTTCTGGCTTAGCGTCAGGATGAAAGATGGTCACTGGTACTCCGCATAAAATAGAATCAATAATAGTTGTACTATTCACTATTATTGATAAATCTGCAATTGATAGGGAATCTTTTAAATCTATCGAAGAATCTAATAGTATTGTTTCTGGGTTGACTTTTTCCTTGAATAAGTTTACATTTTGTACAGGGTGAGTTTTAACCACTAATTTCCAATCTTGAGAACAATTTTTTACTCCATCTTCTATTATTTTTATAAATTCAAACTCATCAAAATTTGGTTCCGGAAAATTTTGAGAAAAATGAAGAAGTATTTTTTCATTTCCAATTTTCAACTTTTCCTTTAAACCACTAATACAATTTTTATAATTTTTGAACCGGGGGTTTCCACCAATGACTAATCTATTTTTATTGGTTCCATTCTCAACAAAGTAATCATATTGTTTTGGACCCCAACAAATACATTTATCAGCTATAATAGGAAATGACCGGTCACAAATATTTCCGTGAATAAGACTGTAGGTTTTAATTTTAGCAACTTTTGCTGCAAGTACAATTAAGGATTGGTAATTATCATGATCCCAATCTACTAAAATGGACTTAACCTTTGACTTTTTTAAAATACTAACTGTATTTTTAAGGACAAGAAGGTTTTTCAGCACGAGTACCTTCAATGCAAAACAGTCTTCAGGATATAGAATTTTTTTTTCAACTAAATATTTTAAAGGTTTGTTTAGTTCCGAATTTATTTTTGGAATGTTTACTATCCAGGCAAAAAAGGATTTAAAAGATATTGTTTTTAGCCAATCTTTAACGCTTATGGTTGAAAATGTGTTTACTTCTAAATTTTTTTGAATAGGTTCATAAAGTTCTAACGATCTTTTATTGGAATTATCCATTGGAATTAGAACTATTGAACCACTAATTTCAGAAATGCTATTTTTAAAGCGAAGTTTTGATAAAATCCAAATGAAAGTTTTTATAGTATTAAAATTGGCAACGTGTTTTTTTCTTCCTTGAAATAAATAATCAAAATATGTTAGCGCAATTTCACCGAGTGGTGAGCTATCTATTTTGAACTCATTTATTTTGTTAAAAAAAATATTTTTTTTATTTATTTTATCGTTCATTTGGGCTAGCCTAATAAATTCCCTTTCCTATTAAAATATATTTATTTTCAATATAATTTTCTCTTTTATTTTTTGATATTATATAATTGGTATTTTCTTGAACATTGGTTAACCGAGCATATTCTATATGGTTGTTATTAGTATTTTTTATCATAAACTCCCAAAACCAATTATCGTTTCTTTCCCAAATTTGTTCATTTCTATGTTGATCTATAAGGTAATGGAAAGCATTTTCCCTTATTCCCAACCAATTTAAGAACAGATTTAAGTTTTTAGGGCTAAATAATTTATATTCATTTACCAGGTTGATTCCTGTTTCTCTACTCATTCTTTTTAATCTAATTTCTCTGCATACATGATCACTAACTTTTCCATATCCATGTTTCACATATTTTATATAATCGTGAACATCTGAGTAATTAAAACAATCAACATCATTGTAATTATCAAAAGTCCCAGTTTGGTATTCTGTTTCATAACCATATAAATTAATCATTTGCTCATGTTGAGTTTTTGAATCCCACCTGATATAGTTATTTAAATAAAGTCCTCTAACGCCAATTCTTTCAATTTCTTTATCATCTGGATAACAAAATGCTTGAATATCGTTATTTGTGATATTATCAAAATCTCTGTTAATTAAATCCTCTGCCTCAAGACCCATCAAATCATGTTCTTTTCTATATTTTCTTGTCATTTCAACCTCATCTAAATGAGAAAACATGCCAACTTGATCAACTCCCTGATGTGCTCCCCAAATTATAAGTGGAATTTTAAGTTTTACTGCCAATTGAACTGGAAAAACAGTTTGCCCCGCTATGCAATGCCAGTAAATACTTCCAATTCTTCTAATAGTTGCTCTTGTGATTTTTTTTATCTTTTCTGGATCAACTGTAAGCATCATCAGGTCGCAGTCCATTAATGTTTTCAAATTGGCAAGGTTTCTTATACCTCTATCAGTGTTGTAATGTTTATTGTAGCTAACTAACAGGGGGTTCATACCATATTTATACTTTACAGTATGAACTATAAAATAAGAGTCTTTTCCCCCACTTACTGGTATTATGCAATCATAGTTGTTACCATTACCATTTTTATACTGATTTAAGATTTCCTCTAATTTTTTTGATCTTTCATTCCAATCCAATACATCTTTTTCTTCATGTACCCTGCATCCACTGCAAACCCCTTCTTCATCAAAAGTGATGTAAAGAGGGTGGTTTGAGGCATATAAACAACGGCTACAGATTCTCATATTACTTCTTTAATTATTTTTGTAAAAAGAAGTTCATCTAAAATTTTATCATCTTTTTTAATCAATCTTAGATGCTCATCAAAATTACTTTCATTATAATGGGCTGCCGTTTCAATTCTAATTGAAATTTGTCTTGAAATGTTTGATTTAGTTGTAATCACGCTATGTTCTGTAAAATGAAAAAAATTAGAAGCACTTGCAGCGTTAACACTGGTATTACTAAAAACATCAATAAAATCGTTTGCATTCTTAGCCCCACCGCTACAAATCACTGGAATAGTTGTAGCATTGCAAACTTCATTTATTAGTTCTAAATCAAATCCGTTATAGCTGCCATCTCTGTTAACTGAATTAATAAAAATTTCACCAGCCCCCAATTCTTCCATTTTTCTTACAAAATCCTTCACCTTAATGTCCAGAGTTTCTTTTGTGAGGTGATTATAAACAAAATAATTATTATCAATTTCCACAGCATCCACAGAAACTACAACACATTGACTCCCGAAAACATGAGCTGATTTTGTAATCAGCACTGGATTTTTTATCGCTGCACTATTGATAGCAATTTTATCCGCACCACAATGCATCAACTCTTTAATGTGATCTATACTGTTAATTCCTCCTCCAATTGTAAGCGGAACAAAGCAAAATGATGCAATTTCTTTTAGTTTTTTAAAGTTGGGTTCTGAATTATTTTTAGATGCATTAATATCTAAAATAATGATTTCATCAATACCCCAGTTGTTTAAAAATTCAACTGCAATTTCAGGTTTTCCAATAGGCAGATACTTCTTAAAATTGAAACTTTGTACAACGATTTCGTCTTTAACAATTAGAGTAGCTATTACCCTTTTTTTTAACATTTAAACTGAATTTAAGAAACTTCTAAAAAATTTAAACCCACTGATATGGCTTTTTTCCGGATGAAACTGAACCCCATATATATTATCCTTTTGAACAGCTGCGGTTATTTCCCTTCCGTAATCAACTGTGGCTGCAATATTTGCTTCATCATCACATTTGTACCAAAAACTGTGATCGAAATAAAAATTACTGGGATTACTATTTAATGTAAATAATGGAGCTGCTTTATTAAACTTCACATCATTCCATCCTACATGAGGTATTGTCAGACTTTCATCTGTTTCTAATTTTATTACAGAGCCTGGTATCCAATTTAAACCATTATGAACTCCATTTTCATATGAGTAGGATGCTAACATTTGCATACCAACACAAATACCCAATATTGGCTTTTTTTTAATTAAAACTAATTCATTCAGAGTTTTATCAAGATTATGATCCTTTAAGTTATTAATAGCTTCTTCAAATGCACCCACACCTGGTAAGATTAACGCATCTGCATTTTGAATTGTAATTTCTTCATTTGAAATTTTCACCCGGGTATATCCAAGGAATTTAATTGCGTTTGAAACAGATTGGGTATTTCCCACACCATAATCTACAATTACTATATTTTGTTTTAAATTCATATTCCAAATCCCACTTTAAATTTCGGTTTGTATTTTCCCTCTTCTATAAAATCAAATAAATCTTTATTTACAAAACTATCTACCACTTTCCAAAATTCAGATTTTTCAATTTCTAAATACTTACAAAAATCCTCAATTATTTTCTCATCACATACCCCATCAAATCTCTCTACTATTTTAATCCCTTCATCCCGGGATATTCGTCCGTATCTAATTTCTTCATTGATATTATCTGAGGCTCTGCCAAATCCAAATTTTAACCACTTTATCATCATATTCATTATAAAAAAGTCTTCGTCTAACATAGATGTACCCCAAAAATCAGCATTTTTTGCAGCCTCAACGCCCCTGATACTTAAACCTCTTAATGATGAAATAGTTCCGTTTGTTCTAATTGAAAAGTCATTCCAAAAATGTGATAAAAAAACAATTCTTAATTTAGCCCTTTCCATTTCTGCATCGCCTGGATAGGTAAACTGTAACACTTGTTTTTTTGTAAAACCTGCTTCTAAAATCCAATTAATATCACCTCCCGATAATGTATTTCCATATTTAAGGCGATTTCCATCGCTGGCTGATTTTCCTTTCATTTCGGTTTCTCCTAAAACCAAAGCAGGATTTTCACCCCACCAGATCAATGGAATTTGATAAGCAATAGCTGCTCGTGGTACCGAACTGAATAATGCAATTTCAGTAGCCTTAGCCCAGTTTCCAAATTGAAAAAAAGCTGTTTTCATAAGCTGTTTCCATATTTGAGGAGAACAACTGACGTTGACACAATCAAATCCTTGATTTATCATATTAGATAAATTGTCAGCACCAATCTGCGACATTTGTTCCGGTGGATAGTTCAAAGAAACCAATAAAGGATTCATGCCAAGTACTTCTTTTACAAAAAGAGCTTGTCTTGTACTATCTTTTCCTCCACTAACTCCAATAATACAGTCATGTCCTGAGCTACTATTATTTTTCCCAAATTCAATTATTTCCTTTAATTCTTCGTCTCTTTCGTCCCAATCAATTTCAGTTGTATGATTGTAATAAGCACATGGGGGACAAAGACCATCCTGGGTGAAGACTATTTTGGGTCGTGTATCAACAATTAAACAATTTTTACAATATTTCATTGTGCAAGTTCAAGTAAAAAGTGCAATTTTCTTTGCATCATTTTAATAGTGTGGTTTGCTAATTAAGACTTCTTTACCAGTCTATCATTTAAGTTTTTGGGTTAACCGTTTAACCTGGCTTTTATATTCTAAACATGTGTTATTTCTGAAATTTCTTTGAAGAAATATCAGAATTTGCTTTCGCAAAATCCGCTGGTTGTCCTACATCCAGCCAATATTCTTCGATTGAAAATACTTTTGTAGGTTCATTATTATTAACCAACAATTGAAAAAGTGTGGTCATATCATAAAAGCTGTCTTTGGGTATCAATTTAAGCGTATCAGGATTTAATAGATACATGCCCGTGTTAATGTAATAATTATATGTAGGTTTTTCCTTAAGTCCTATTAAATCCATACTCTCATTAAATTCCACACAAGCGTAAGGCACTTCAAAAGGAAATCTTTTAACAGCCATAGTAGCAGTGGAAGAATTTAAGTTATGATAGTTTAAAAAGTCATCAAAGTCAGTTGCTGTCACTACATCGCCATTAACTACAAAAAATGGATGGCCCAAATCAAAATCAATAAGAGAAAGTGCCCCACCCGTGCCTAAAGGTTTTTCTTCTGCAGTATATTTTATAGTAATATTTAAACCTTCTCCATTACCAAAATAATCTTTGATCACTTCTGATTTATAATTTACACATAAAATAAATTTTCTGAAACCAAAGGATTTAAATTGTTCAATAATTCTGAATAATATAGGTTTATCCCCAAGCTCAAGCATTGGCTTTGGAGTTGTTTTCGTTAATTCTCCCAGCCTTTTGCCTAATCCGCCAGCCATTATTACTACCCAATTAGGCTTAACTTCATGATCAAAGTGTTCTAACGAAACAACCTCAATTAATTTATTTTCGTCATTAATTATAGGCATGTGCCTCAATGAAAGTTCTCTTAGCTTCCGCTTAATTGAGGCATGAGGAGTACCAAACTTCCCAGTTATAGGTTTTTTATTTATAATATTATTCAGGTCAAAATTTCGATTTAAAATACTTCTTCTAACGTCACCATCCGAAACAATACCTAATAAAATGTTCTCCTCATTAATAACAGGCAGAAAACCAGTACCATTTTTATCCAGCAGTTTAACTGCATCATCAAAAGTTGTTTTCGTATTTAGAATCAGACAGTTCATATTAATTTATTATGAGTGATTAATTCATCACAAGCAATTTCTTCGGATGAAAATTTCCCTAAAATAGAAGTCATATTGCTTACACTTTCCTCCGTTTCTGTTGTTAGCTTTAGCTTAATATGTTCTCTCTCAATTTTTTCACCTTTGTTGATTTTCCTTGAAGCAACACACCTTAATTGTCTTTCTCTGTAGGTAGTTTCTTCTTTAGTAAACTCGAATGAACTTACAAAATCTGATAAAACAAATTGGTCTATAAAATTTAAATTTTCCTTTACTAAGTGTATAGATTTTCCGTTAATAGCAGCTGAATAATCAACACGTTCTTTACCCTCACTTAATGTGATGTGCTTTTCAAAAATTGTTGCACCCAATAAACGGGCATATTCATTGCTTTTTACAGCCCAGGGATTATCGAAAGAAGAATGATCTGCATATCCAATTTCTAAATCGGGAAACATGGTTTTCAAAAAAGAAATTTTACCAATTTTTACTTTTTCAATTTCACTTGGAAATGATTGAAAACCTACCATCAGCACCTTTAAGTTTCCACCAAAATACTTTTTTTTCTGCGCTATTTCTTCTATTGTTCGTCCGCCAACTCCAAGAATAATATCCAGGGAAGTTTCTTTAATTTTTGCTAACAAACTTTCATCATAAAAAGAAACAGAATGAATATCTAAATATTTTATATCAAAAAACTCAAGCAATTTTAAAGCATCTAAATTTAAAGGCATCATAATTATATCCAGTCCTTTATTTTTTGTGTACTCAAAAATTACCTTCCATTGGGAAAAATCGAAACAATAATTACTTAACGCTTCAAAAGCACTGTGTTTACTCGAAATAAAATCCGATACTTTTGTTAAAACCTGAAACTTTATTCCTTCAGCACCTGCTTCTTTAGTAGCATCAATCAGGCCTTTTACATAATCAATATCTCCTTCGTGGTGAAAGGCTGTTTCAGTATATAAATAATGATTATTCATGCAGCGTAAATAATTTTGATTGGTCTTTTCTTCTTTTCATATCTAAGGAAAATTCCTCAAAAGTAATTACTTTTTCAAATGGATATTTTATTGATCCACCTTGTTGAATTACCATTGCAGGAAACTTGTCTAAATTATAATTGTAAATTTCAATTATGTCTTTTAGCAGAATTTTAGAAGGTTCTACATTTGCTAACTCCAAGATACCTTTGGTTCTGATTAAGTCATTCGGTGTATCTACCGTGATTGAATAATGTGAAAAATCCTCCTTGAAAGGTTTTATTATCCCGCATTTAAAGTTTTGTGGTTCAAATAAAAAGAGCATGAGATATTCACTCACACTGGGATCCATGATGTGATAACACTTTTCTAAGGCATTTGAGGTCATAACTTCAATTGTTGCCCCAATTGGAACGTCAACTACCCTTACATAATCTAAATTATTGTTCTTTAATAGATCAATTTGTAAATCAACAAATTCAATTGATGCAAGCGGATTATCTCCAGTAATTCTTAGCAGTATCTCAGCATTTTCGATTTCAGAGACAGCCAACATTCTTTCAATTACTGAATCAGCTGATCCCCTGTACAATTTAATTTTGTGTTTTTTTGCTACATCTTCTAGAATATCATCTACAGGCTCTTCTGATGTGCATAAATAAACTTCATCAATGCTTTTTACCGTGTTTATTCTAGTTATTAAGAAATCTAACATGGAGAGCCCTGAATTCAAATCTCTTAACACTTTTAAAGGTAGTCTTTTTGATACGGTTCTCGCAATTATACAAGCGACTACTTTTGCCATTTCCTTATTATTTTAACTACCAATTTCAAAGAATTTTCAGCGATTACATTACAGTGGATTTCTTCTGGCTCAATAATCACAAAATCACCGGGTATAATATTAATAATGCCAGATGTTGTTGCTTTTACAAGTGAATAGTCAAGTGCTTCCTGATATGGTTCTACTACTTCAAGCACATTTTCTCCTAAAAAAATATCATCAGATCCTTTTAATAAAATATGTATATCTGAAAAAATTTTATGATACTCTTTTACGCTATCATTTAAATTACTGGTAGTAAGACCAATGGCTTTGAAATATTGTTGTTCATCAAAATAAATCCATTGGCCAGCTTCTACACTGCCTGATTTTAACTGAGCTATAAAATGAGCTATCTTATTAAAATCCTCAAGTTCAATTAGCCCGGCCAAATCTTCAAATTTACTTTTTATCATGTTGAATATTATGAAATATCTTCCCACTTAAGGAGGGTATCCTCCTGCTTCGGATTTACAAGTTTTCTTCCGATAATATGTTCAATCATATCGGGAGATATGCCTGACCCGGGTCTTTTACTTGTAAGGTCTTCTGAAGTTAACGTGTGCCCTACTGGCAAGTCTTTTTTAATAACTACGCTTCTTCTAAATTTGACTTTCTTTTCCTGTTCTGCCTTTGAAACTATTCTTTCAAAACAACCCATAGATGCGACAACCCTCTCAGATTCCCTACAGATAATTTCCATTTCTGCAGGATTTGCAGATATTAAATGATCCCAACCCGGAAGGTCTTTATCGGTTGTGAAATGCTTTTCAATAATACATGCCCCAAGCACTATACTAGCCAAGGGAATTGAAAAACCAATGGTATGATCTGAAAAGCCAACAGGTAAACCAAAGGCCTTTTGTAACATTGTGATATTATTGAGATGAATATCCTCATATAATGGAGGGTAAATTGAAATACAATGCAACAGGGCAATATCTGTACAATTCCTGCTATTCAAACGCTCTACCGCTTTATCAATTTCTGCAAGTCTTGCCATTCCGGTAGATATCACAACAGGCTTTCCTTTTTCTGCGATCCTGTCCAGCAGTTGAAAATTATTAATGTCCATCGAGGCAACTTTGTAAAATGGCACATCACATTTTTCCAGCAGGTCCACTTCTTCCGGGGCAAAAGGCGAGGAACAGAAATGAACATCTTTTGTGCTGCAATAATCCTTCAGTTCAAAATGTTGTTCTTCCCTTAAATAATACCTGTCCACCATTTCCTTCAGTGAACCAAAATGTTTTTTTGGTGAATCGTCATAGGTTTGGTTACGGTCGTACTCTTCTTTTGCAATTAACGAGGCCGGTGTCCAGGATTGAAATTTAACTGCATCTACTCCGCAGGCAACAGCCGAGTCGATCATTTGTTTTGCCAGGCCCATATCGCCATTGTGATTGGCGCCGATTTCTGCGATAATGTAAGGTTTAGAGAAATTAAAAATTTCCTTCTTGCCGATTTTAATTTTTTTCATAAAGATAGTTTTGTTCTTCCCACCAGTAAAGGTTTTCATGACTCACTGGCGGAAGATATTGGTAGTTGTTTTGTGCTAGTAATTTTTCTATTGCTATCATTGCTAAGCGGTGTTCATTCATTAATGTATAGCCTGTTTCGGTAAGCCCTGTATAGTGCTGCCGGGATACCTGTACTACCTGTTTAAGCCGCACTGTATCCGCCTCCTTCAACCCCGCAGTGTTGTTTACGTGCTGCCGGTATATCGTTTGGCAGCCGGATGTAAAAACAGCACGGATACCAGACTGGTATAATAGCTGGTAAAAGATAAACCAATCTGCTGCCCGCGGGCTGCTGTGAAATTGAATGGAATTGTTCAGCAGGCTTCTTCTTATTGCTGTATTACCCAATCCTGCAATGTTCTTATCAGCTATAAAAGAATGATCAAATTCAAAACCATCCTGCAGGCGTGCTGACCAGGTGGAAGTAGTTATGCTATTGCCTTTATCATCCACAAGTGAAAGGTCGTTGCAAACAAGGGGGTAATGTTGTAAAAGCTCCCGGCATTTTTGCACCCTGTTAGCAGACATACGGTCGTCAATATCCTGGAAAATGAAAGCATCGAAATTTGTATCATCAAGTTTTGAAATTGAGTGAAACCTGATTTCAACAACAGTTCCCCTCACAGGAAGAATCGTATATTTTTTTTTGCAATCTTTCAAATAACTGTCCAGCCTTTCCACTCCATCGTTAAAGATAAACAAGTCAAAATCCTGATCGGACTGTGTTGCAAGCGACTGAAAAAAATCCGGTAGAAAGCTAAGACCAGCCGAATAGATATAGGTTACCACCGCTGTTTTCATCTCCATTTCCTGGCGGGGTTGCCGAGCCATGTTTCATTGTCAGGAATATCATTCACTACCACTGCACCTGCTCCTACCACAACATTGGCTCCTATTTTTATATTTTGCCGTACTACCGCATTGGCCCCGATAAAACTTAATTCACCCACCTGCACATTCCCGGCCAGCACTGCGCCAGGCCCAATATGCGCTGCTATTCCAATATTGCATTCATGTTCTACGATGCACCCTGTATTTAAAATACTGAAGCTGCCGATATCAGCAAGCGGGCTCACTGACACATTTCGTGCAATAAATACACCGTCACCGGTCTTCACAGCCAGGCTTATACTAGAAGAAGGATGAATGACAGTCAACAGTTTTTCTCCTTTGTCTGCAATTATTTCCGACACTTTTTTCCGGATAACATTATCACCGATGCCTGTTATAAAACCATATCCTTTCTTCCATCCTTCAAAACTATCGCTGGCTTCAAAGCCAAGATAATCCAGGGCAAAGGGATTTGATGAAAGTTTTTTTATTTCCGCATAATACTTCACTTGCAATCCTGCAGCCTTAGCGCTTTCTGCCACCACAAGTCCATGACCGGAGTAGCCAATCAATACAACGTTACTTTTGGATAATTCCATTATTCAAATTGTGAACATTTCCTGTGTCAACAGTACATGGTGCACCCATATAAACTGGTAATGCCGGAAAATTTGGGTTTAGTGGCAGAATCGGTTCCGCAGGGCAGAGATTAACCTTTTTTAACTCTTTGATATATTTTTGGCCTTCGTCATATATACTTCCTGCAAAATTTTTATCGGTACTCAATAGCCTAAGGATACGTTGGTGTTCATCGTAATTATGGTATTTATAGGCATAGTAATTCAGTAGGGGCGTATAATGATTATACAACCTGAACGCATAGGCCAAATTACCGGCAATAATTTTCCCGTCGTATTTCTTTAAAGACAGCATTGCTTTTTTGTAGTGAAAAGTGGGTTTGCTGTAAACAAATTTGAACTGAAAATAAACGGATGCCGCAAGAACAGGAACAGTTACCAGGTAGGCATATTTGACCAATATGGAGCCGCTATATTTTTTTTGCATCGTATCTATCCCGTATACAAGCGAATAAATAACAAAAGGAAAAAACATCAGCAGCTTTTTGCGTGGATAATCATTGATAAAAACCGTCTGGCATAAAAACATCAACAAAAAAATCAACACTACCTGGTCTATCGTTAATTGACCAGTTTTATAGAACGCAGTAAAAGCAGCATAAATGAAATATCCACCAGTAACAACTGCCAGTCCCAGCATGTATGGATTGAAAAAGAAAAAAGAAGCATCTTTCAGGGCATAGATATTCGAAGCAAATCCTTTGAGCGTAGTGAAAATAGGTTTCTCACCTGTAACTGCCACCCTTCCCGAAAAATCAGCCATATTGGAGAACCGATCCAGGTTTCCCATTACCAGCTTTGAGATGAACAGGAAAATTGCGAAACAAATCAGGGAAGATAAAAAGTAGTAACCCCAGTAACTGTAATTGATGGTGCCCGCTTTTTTTTTATGGATAAATAACAGCAGCAGGAAAATAAAAGTGGCCGGGGCGATAAAAAAATTGGTTGGGTAAAAAAACAGGAAAGCAAAACAACCCAGGAATCCTGCAAAAAAAAATTGCCCTGCTGTCACTGCTTTGTCCAGCATGCGCTGCAGAAAATAGATGACGGCAAGCATGCCTGCCAACCTGAAAATAGTTGGCTCGGCAATGCGGTTGCTGAGCAGGAAGCCAACATCCAGCAATAATAGTGCAGCGGCAATCAATGCCCCTTTACCACCAAAACGTTTTTCAAATAAAAGAAATACCAGTACCAGAACAAAATATCCCATCAGCATGGAGGGAAATCTTAAACCAATATAATTATCACCAAACAATGACAGGGACGCTGCTGTAACAACGTCTTCAAATAAATTAACCGGCATAAAATCATTTTGTGCCACCTCAGCATAAGCGCTGCCGGGCTTCGAAATAATATTGAATGCACCGATCGTATAAAACAGTTCATCTACCTGGGAGTAGTAAAATGTTTTCCATTTTGGAATATCGCTTTCAGGATTTACCGGTCTGCTGCACCAGTAAAAAACACTCAGCGCTGCTAATATGATCCATTTGTTTTTTTGAAACATATAATTAACGCTGTTGGAAGTTAAGCAGGCTTGCCACTACCGGACCAGCCTCCAGCTCATAAAACATGGGTAACCTCACCAGGCAATCTGTGTACCGGTCGGATTCCGTCAATTCCCGCCCGCCATCGTGTTTAGCATAGTAAAAAGGGCTTTTGTGCAAACTGAGGTAATGAAATACTGCCAGGATATTGTCCTTGGCAAGGCTTGCAATTAAGGCTGTGCGCTGATCAATATTTCTGCAGGCCACATAAAACATGTGCCCGTTATTAGTTGCATAAGCAGGAACAAAAGGCAACTGGATATCCATTTTTTTTGCCCAGGTTTCCAATTGTTGAAAGTAACCATTCCAGTGACTGATTCTTTTACTTTGGATATCGTCTATATTTTCTAACTGCGCCCATAAAAATGCAGCCGTAATTTCTGATGGTAAGAAGGAAGACCCTATATCTACCCATCCGTACTTATCTACTTCACCCCGGAAAAATGCCGAACGGTTAGTCCCTTTTTCCCAAATGATTTCTGCCCGTTTTACAAACTGCGGATCATTTACTACCAGCATCCCGCCTTCGCCACTGATGATATTCT
>Ga0105048_10000445_pt1 | contig 63368 bp, 55 predicted proteins | sample MAT05_FD_78382 | JGI IMG/M metagenome (GOLD analysis project Ga0105048, IMG submission 78382) | Freshwater microbial communities from Lake Fryxell liftoff mats and glacier meltwater in Antarctica - MAT-05 | ecosystem: Environmental > Aquatic > Freshwater > Ice > Liftoff microbial mat | place... | reverse complement strand
CGCTGTCTTCGGCAGCTGCGCTGTCTTCGGCAGCTGCGCTGTCTTCGGCAGCTGCGCTGTCTTCGGCAGCTGCGCTGTCTTCGGCAGCTGCGCTGTCTTCGGCAGCTGCGCTGTCTTCGGCGCCCGCGCCGGCATCTGCACCTGCCTGGACTAGCGCGGCATCGGTGGCGGCACCATCAGCAGGAGCACTCTCCGCGGCAGCAGAGCCCTCTGCGATTGCTTCGTCTTCGGAACGCTTTTCTTCGTCAGCCATCTTGGAATTTCTCTCGGAAAAGCACACTCAGTGAATGAGGTAAAGCATCGGGAAAAGGTAGATCCAGATCAGATCCACCAAATGCCAGTAGAGCGCCGAAAACTCGATCGGCCCGTAGTACTCGGGTCCAAAGCGGCGACGCGCTGCGATGGTGAGCATCCAAATCCAGATGCCGATTCCGACCACGACGTGGAAGCCGTGGAGGCCCGTCATGAAGAAGTAGATGCTGAAGAAAATGCCAGCTTTCTCGGGGCGATCGAACTTGGGCGGTCCCGCCGAAGCCTTACGGATGATGCCCGACATCTCGAGCGGGTGGCGCTGTTTTGGGGTCAGCAGGCGGATCTTCTCGGCCAGCCAGACGTCGTCGGCAAGCGCGGCAGTCTTGGGATCCTCCGGCGGAAGCACGACCGCTACCTTGCCGTGCTCCTCGTGGCTGACCGGCACGAGCCCAAGCTTCTGCGACCCACCGACGACCGTGTCGTTCAGCGCGGTCTTCTTGTTCTTGCGGGCCTGGAGACCCGCCGAAATCCGCTCCGCAGCCTTGGCCGCTTCGGGGTGCTTGTGCTGGAACGTCTCGGTCTCCCACACGTTGTGTGTCGGAGCGAACTTGCCAGCCGGCAAGAGGCCGTCGTGAAACTTGTGCGTGTACTCGACGGTCTTGACGCCCATGAAGAAGAACGCACCACAGATGGTGAGCACGATGTTCATCTTCAGCAGACCGACCTGACCGATCTGTGCGTTTCGCACGGCCCAAGCAGCCGTAAAGCTGGACAAGATCAGCACGACCGTATTGGCTGCACCCAACTTGGTGTCCAAGAAGAAGTGAGCCCAATAGAAGACCTCCGGATTTTGGGCCCGGTAGATCGTGTAAGCGCAGAACAAGCCTGCGAAAAACAAGATCTCCGTCACCAAAAACAGCCAGACGCCGAGCTTGCCGGAATCGAAATGCTGCTTGGAAGCGCTGAAATGGTGCGGGGTGTACGGATAGACGTTTTCACCGTCGTGGCCATGACCGCCGTCATGACCCGCGCTGTCGTGTCCTCCGTGCCCGTGGGCCGCTTGTTCGCTGTCTGAGTGACTCATCTGTCGATCCGAACGAGTGAGGGAAAAAGTAGAGCCGAACGAGTGAGAGAAACGTGAGGTCGGAAGCGGCCTCACTTCACAGGCACGTAGCCCTGGGTTTCCTTGTCGAACGTCAGAAGCTCGTAGCCGTCGTACGGTCCACGGTTCACTTCGGGCGTGTCGGCGAAGTTGTAATAGGGCGGCGGCGAGCTGCACTGCCACTCGAGGGTTGTCGCGCCCCAAGGATTGGCGGGCGCCTTCTTGCCGGAGGTCCAGCTCTTGTAGAGATAGACAGCCGTCAGCACGAAGCCGAGGCCCAGAGTGAACGCTCCGATGGTGGAGAGCTGATGCAGGCCCTCGAACTCCGGCAGGTAGTTGTAGTAGCGGCGCGGCATGCCGCGTGTACCCAGCACGAACTGCGGGAAGAACGTGACGTTCAGGCCCACGAACACGAGGATCGCGCCGATTCGGGCCAACCCCTCATTGTACATGCGGCCGCTGAACTTCGGCCACCAGTAGTGGAGACCGCCCAGAAAGGCGGTGATAGCGCCGCCCATCATCACGTAGTGAAAGTGCGCGACCACGAAGTAAGTGTCGTGCAAGTGCACGTCGACGCTCATCGTCGACAAAAACACGCCCGTTAGGCCGCCGATGGTGAACACCCACAAGAACGCCAGCGCGTAGAGCATGGGCGTGTCGAGGTGAATGCGACCTTTGTACATCGTCGCAACCCAGTTGAAGATCTTGATGGCCGTGGGGATGGCGATCAAAAAGGTGATGGCGCTGAAGATGGTGCCCGCGAGCACCGACTGGCCGCTGGTGAACATGTGGTGGCCCCACACCAGGAAGCCGAGCAGGGCGATGGCAACCGAGCTCATGGCGATGAACTTGTAGCCGAAGATCGGCTTACGGCTGAACGCAGCGATCAGCTCACTGACTACGCCGAAAGCCGGCACGATCATGATGTACACGGCCGGGTGCGAATAGAACCAGAAGAAGTGCTGGAAAAGCACGGGGTCGCCGCCCAGCGCAGGATCGAAGATGCCAAGGCCAACGGCGCGCTCGACGATCAGCAGGAGCAGTGTGATGCCGATGACCGGCGTAGCCAGAACCTGGATGACCGCGGTCGAGTAGAGAGCCCAGATGAACAAGGGCAGCCGGAACCACGTCATGCCCGGGGGGCGCAACTTGTGGATGGTGACGATGAAGTTCAGGCCGGTGAAGATCGAGCTGAAGCCGAGGATGAACGCGCCGAAAGCTGCCGGAATCACGGCCGTGGGCGTCGTCGTGCTGTACGGCACGTAGAAGGTCCAGCCAGTGTCGGCGGCGCTGATGACCAAAGAGGAGATGAAGAACAGCGCCCCCAAGATCCACAGGTGGTAGCTCATCAAGTTCAGACGCGGGAACGCCACGTCCTTCGCTCCAAGCTGGAGCGGCATGATGATGTTGCCGAGGGCCGCCGGAATGCCGGGGATGATGACCAAGAACACCATCACGGCGCCGTGCAGCGTCATGGCCTGGTTGTACTGGTCGTGCGTCATGATCGACGGACCGTGGTGGAAGAACAGCTCGGTGCGCACGGCCAAGGCGAAGAAGCCGCCGAGCGCGAAAGCCGCGAGCACGCTGAACAGGTACATCACACCAATGCGCTTGTGATCGAGCGTGAAGATCCAAGACAAGAAGCCCTTGTCATGGGTCAGGTAGTTGTCTTCGGCCGAGGAGGGCACGACGCCGAGGTCGGCGGGGAGGATGGTGGAGGGGGTAGACATCGCTGGTGCTCCTACTTGAGGCTCTTGATGTACTCGATGATGCCGGTGATTTGCTTGTCGTTCAGCTTGCCCTGGTAGGTAGGCATCGCGGGCGCGTAGCCCTGAACGAGCTTGGCAGCCGGAGCATTGATCGATTCGGTGATGTAGTTCTCGTCTGCCTTGCCCGCGGAGCCGTCGGCAAAGGCGCGGGTAGAGCCCCAGAGGCCCTTCCAACTCGGACCAATCTTGGTCGAGCCGTCGATGGAGTGGCAGGTCGAGCAGCCCTGCTCGCTGTACATCTTCGCGCCCAATTCGACGGGCGGGAGGTTGTTCAGCTCGTCTTCCTTTTCCTTCAGCCAATTCTCGTAGCCACCGGGAGGGTGCACGACGGCCTTGGCCAACATGTCCGAGTGCGAGGTCCCGCAATACTCGGCGCAGAAGATCGGAAACTCACCCTCGCGCGTGGTGTGGAACCAAAGATCGGTGTAGCGGCCGGGCACTGCATCCATCTTGGTGCGGAAAGCCGGGATGAACAGGCTGTGCAGCACGTCGACCGACTGGATGATGACGCGCACGTCCTCGTCGACCGGTACATGCAGCTCGCTCGATACGAAACCGTTCGGGTAAGTGAATAGCCACTTCCACTTCTGGCCCTGCACGTGAATTTCGAAGGCATTCTTGGGCGGCGTGCGCAGGTCGACGTAGCCCTTGAAGCCGGCCACGAAGATGCCGATGCAGAAGAAGAGCGGAATGACCGACCAGGTGATTTCGAGCGCCGTGTTATGGTGCGACGTCTCGTCACCCACCTCGTTGGCCTCGCGGCTTTTGGCTCGATACTTGACCACGAAATAGAACATCGCGCCGTAGATCAGCACCGACGAGACCACCGAGATCCAGAACAGATAGTAGTAGAGGCCGTCGATGTCGGAGGCGAACGTGGACGCGTCGAGCGGCATCCAAAAATCGGTCCGCTCCGGACTCTTGGGGAGCGGATCGTCGAGTGCGATACTGGCGAGGAGAGAAGAGATCATTGTGGGGGTCTCTCGAGGAGCGCGAGGCTTGGGGGATCAGGAAGCGTGGGCGGGTGCGAGCGGCTTTCGTTTTTTCTCGCTGCGGCGCAGCAGAAAAATCAGGCCACCCAGACTAAGGGCCGTGGCGCCGCCCCCGACGCGCATGATATTCATGGCCATCGGGGCGTAACGACCCTCGCTTTCGTCGTAGTGAAAGCAGTATAGAATCAACCGATCCATCGTCGAGCCGATTTTGCCCTCGGATGCTTCGACCAGGCTCAGTCGCAGCGTGCGCGGGTGGTATTCGATGCCATAAAGATAGCGCGACACCACACCCCCGGGAGTCGCGATGGCGAACGCGGCCGGGTGCACATACTCGTCGCGCACCTCGTTGTAGTTGTACGAGAAGCCGAGGGCTCGAGCGACGGCCCGCACGTTGCCTTCGCTGCCGTGCAAGAAGCTCCAACCGGATGCCGCTTCGGGACGACCGTACTGCGACATGTAGCGCGCCTTCATGCGGCTCATGCGCTCGGAGGTGTCCTTGGGGTCGAGCGAGACGGTGACGACCCGGTAATCCTTGCCCAGCGTGAAGTCGAGCTGCTTCATGCTGTCGACCAATGCGTTCAGCTGCAGACTGCACAGCATCGGACAGTCCGAATAATTCATGGTGAGAATCGTCGGCAGGTCGCCGCGAGTGAGCTCGTCGTAGAGCACGCTCTTACCGTTCTCGTCGGTGAAGCCGAGCGCGCGCGGTAGCGGCGTGTTCAGCTTCTCGCTCACGTCGACACCCTCGAGCCGCTTGGGCAAGCGCTCGGTACGATTCTTGATGTCGGACGGTGCGACCGGCTCCGCCCAGGCAACGAGGCTCAGACTGGCTAGTGCTAGCCCTAGACCCCAAGCGTGCATGCGGCGGGAGTATTTCATGGCGTCGGCGGAGCTACCGGGGCGGGACCGGGACTCGGTGCGGGAACGTGAATCACGCCATGGGCGGAAGGCTTCTTCTCGAGCGGCGTCGCCTTCTTCTCGGTGGGACCGGTCTTCTCTTCTTTCGAATCGCCGGTGGGCTTGTCGCCGATGGGCTTGTCGCCGACCATCTCCTTGGAGGCGTCGGTCGAGCCCTGCTCTTTGGCGTCGCCTTGATCGGTGGCACCACCTTCGTCCGGACCAGCGCCGCCCACACCGTCGGGTTTCACGCCGGGGCTGAGAGCATGGGGATTTTCGCGTACTGCTTCGAGCGTGAGCGCCATCGCCCGGTCGATCGGGATTTGAATCAGACCCTTGGCGCGATCGGCAAAGGAAGGGCTCTGGGCCAGCTGCGCGAGCTGCCCGTTCTTGAGGTCACGGGCCTTGCGGTCCTGACCCTGACCGCGCACGCCGGACGTCTCATCCACCTCTTGGCGGACCAGCGACGTCACGAACAGCGCGATGCCGAGCACGGCAAAGGAAACGAGGACGAGAATGACCCCGAGTGCGCCGCTGTTGACTTGATCTGGCTCGTTTGCGTTCGACATCGGTTCCTCAGATGTTCTCGAAGGCCAGTGATTGGTCGAGGCGCGGGGCGCCGCTCGCGAGCAGGCTCACTTCCTTGGCGCGCCAGAGGACGAACCAGAGCAGCACGCCACCCACGCCGAGCAGCGTGGTGATGTCGACCACGCCGATGGAGACGCCGTCCTTGAGAAAGTTCGGAGCCACCAGCCAGTACATGTCGAACCAGCACACTGCGAGCACCCACAAAGACCAAAAGACCATGGCCTTCTTGTTGCGCTTCACTTCGCGACTCATCAGACCAAAGAACGGAATGGCGAAGTGCAGTGCGGCCAAAACCAGCGTGGCCGGCTTCCAAGAGCCCTCTAGACGGTCGTGGAACCAGTGAGTTTCTTCTGGGATGTTGGCGTACCAGATCAGCATGAACTGGGAAAAGCCAATGTAAGTCCAGAAGATGATGAAGCCGAACATGAACTTGCCCACGTCGTGGCGATGCTCGGCCGTGATGGCGCTGCTCAGGACACCGCGCGACTGCAGCCAAATGATGCCGAGCATCAAGACCGAGCAGAATGTGAGGATAGCCGTCGAGAAGTAGTAGACGCCAAAGATGGTGCTGAACCAGATGGGGTCGAGCGTCATCAAAAAGTCGATCGAGCAGAACGTCAGCAGGATGGCGAAGGCGATCATGCCCGGCGCGCTGCGCGCCTGGAGCTTGGCAGCGAGGGCCTGCCCCTGACCCGGAGCTTGCTGCTTGATCGAAGTCTCGAGCAGGAAGCGGGCGAAGAAGATGAAGAAGCCGAAGTAGATGGCCACTCGAATCGCGAAGGTCCCGCTGGACAGCCAAGGTTCCTTGGAGTGCAGGTGGAACTTCTCGACGACTTCGTGATCGAGCCAGCTGTAGAGCACTGGATTGTGCATTAGCACTGGGACGAGCAGCGGCAACGCGAGCAGCGCCATGATCATCACGCCTTGCGCAACGACCTCACCCAAGCGACGCATCACGATGCTGGCCCTTGCGGCCATCAAGTGCTGGATCGTCACCCAAGCCAGCGCGCCCACGCTGATGCTGAGTCCCCACATGAAGGCTGCCAGGTATGCACGCTGGAAGACGAGGCCGAAAACGCCACCGCCCAAGACCACGCTGACCACCAACCCGCCCACGCCGACGCCTAGAGCAATCTTGCTCAGACCGTCGCCGCGCGAACCCAGTTCAATCACGTCGGTCAGTTCCGATCCGTGACCGCCGTGCCCATGACCATCGTCATGGGCTCCGTCGCCCTGATCGCTCGAGTCGTGGCCTGCAGAGCTCGCGCTCGCAGCCGGATTCTTCTTCTTGTCCTTTGGGTCAGCCATCGATGAGTCTCACTTGAGCTGGGCGCGCTCCGCGTCGGTCAGATCGGAGACCTGAGCCGTGCGGCTCTTTTGCAATGCGCGAACGTAGAGCACGATGGCCCAGCGCTCTTCAGGATCGATCTGAGAGGCGTAGCCCGACATGTTGCGGATACCATGGGTGATGGTTCTGAAGATCTCCCCGGCGGGTTGGTCGCGCAGGTACTGCTGGTGCAAGTTGGAGGGCGGAACCCAGCCCTGCTTGAGCGTCTCGGCGCGCTGGTTGATGGGGCCATTGCCCTCACCGCTTTGGCCGTGGCAGGGCGCGCAGTAGATGCCGAACTGAGCCTTGCCGAGCTTCATGGTGCTCTCGTCGGCGACTATGCCCAGAGGCAGCGTGCTGGCGAATGCTGGGCCGACCTTGCCCTGATACAGATGATCGTCGACCCGAAGATGATCGACCGGGACGCTGCCAGCGGGCGGTAAGCGCATGCCGCGCTGGTCGTCGAAAAGCGGATTGCCCGACTGCGGCTTGTAGCTGGGCGTGAAATCCATGTCCCAAACCACGTGGATGCGGCCGTGGCTCATCTTGGATTCGCGCGCTTTGGCGAACAGGGCGAAGGGCACAAGGCTGGCTGCGCCAGCGATCAGCAGTGCGTAAATGAGGCCCTTGGGCACCTGGTCGCTCGAACCGCGATCCTCGTGCACGTCGTCGAGCACCGAGGGGCTCGTTGCTGCCAGGAGTTCGCGGGTTTCCTTTTCGTCGAACTTGGGGTCGCGCACCAAGATGAAGAGGAAGAACTTGTCGTCGGTCACGCGACGGAACCGCTCCTTCAAGTCGAGCGGGTGCGCCGGCAAAGGTAGATTGTTGAGGACCAGCATGCCGCCCAGTGCCGCGAAGGCGCTGAACAGAATGGTCATCTCGAAGATGATGGGCACGTTGGCCGGCCAGCTCCAGAACGGCTTGCCCGACACCAACCAACGGTAGTTGACGGCGTTCGTCCAGTACTGGAACACCGTGCCGACGGTCATGCCGATCAGCGCGGCGACGAGCACTATCCAGGGCAGCTTCGTCATGCGAATGCCCATGGCCTTGTCCATGCCGTGGATGGGGAACGGGGTGTAGGTGTCCCAGCGCGTGTAGCCGGCGTCGCGAACCTTGCGCGCTGCGCGGGCCAGCGTCGTTGGATCGTCGTACTCGGCCAGCACGCCATAGAGCGGAGCTGGTGCCTCGGGGGTGGCTGCCTTGGGGATATCACTCATGATCTGAGTTCCGTCGATCAATGGTCGTGGATGTGACCTTCAGGGATGAAGGCTTTGACCTCGGCCATGGCCACCATGGGCAGGTAGCGGCAGAAGAGTAGGAACAACGTGAAGAACAGGCCGAACGAACCAGCCAGTGTGGCGTAGTCGATCGGCGACGGGATGAAGGCCCCCCAATTGGCGGGCAAGAAGTCGCGAGTCAGCGAGGTGCAGATGATCACGAAGCGCTCGAACCACATGCCGACGTTGACGATGATGCCGACGACGAAGATGACCCAAACATTGGTGCGCATTTTTTTGAACCAGAACACCTGCGGCGAGAGCACATTGCAGAAGATCATGGTCCAGTACGCCCAAGCGAAGTTGCCGAAGGCACGGTTCAAGAACGCGAACTGCTCGTACATGGCGCCCGAATACCAGGCGATGAACATCTCCATCGCGTAGGCGTAACCGACGATCATGCCGGTCGCGAGAATCACCTTCGCCATGAGCTCGAGGTGCTTCATGGTGATGATCTTCTTGAGACCGAAGAACTGGCGAGCCGGCACGGCCAACACCACCACCATGGCGAAGCCGCCAAAGATGGCGCCGGCCACGAAGTAGGGCGGGAAGATGGTCGTGTGCCAGCCGGGCAACTGCGATGTGGCGAAGTCGAAGGACACCACGGAGTGCACCGAGAGGACGAGCGGCGTGGCCAAGGCGGCGAGCAGCAAGTAGGCGCGTTCGTAACGATGCCACTGACGCGACGAACCGCGCCAACCCATGGCCAGCAGGCCGTAGACGAAGCGGCGCACGGTGCTGACCGACCGATCGCGGAACGTCGCGAAATCCGGGATCATGCCCATGTACCAGAACAGGATCGACACGGTGGCGTAGGTGCCGACCGCGAACACGTCCCATTCGAGAGGCGAACGGAACTGCGGCCACATGCCCATTTGATTGGGGATGGGGAACATCCAGTAGGGGAGCCAGGGGCGACCGATGTGCACGCCAGGGAACACTGCAGCACAGACCACTGCGAAGATGGTCATGGCCTCGGCGAACCGGTTGATGGCCGTGCGCCAGTTCTGGCGGAACAAGAACAGAACGGCCGAGATCAGCGTACCGGCGTGACCGATACCGACCCAGAATACGAAGTTCACGATGGGAAAGCCCCACGCCACCGGGTGGATGTGACCCCAAGCGCCGATGCCTTCCCAGACGACGTAGCCGAGGCTGGCGCCGAAGATGCCGAGCAGCATGAGCGCGAAACCCAACGCGATGTACCAGGCAAGCGGAGGCTTCGGCGCCTCCATGATGCGTGAGACGTTGTCTGTGATCTGCGCGAAGGGATTGTCGCCCTTCAGCAGCCCCTGATAGGGGTTAGTGGTGCTCGGCGTGGCCATCTTGAGTCGAAAGCTCCGGATGCGGGTTGGAAATGCGCGCCAAGTAGTTCACGCGCGGACGGTTGTTGAGCTCCTGCAGGAGTTCGTAGGCACGCGGAACGCTCTGAGCCTTGCCCACGCGGCCTTGCTTGTCGTTCAGGTCACCGAACACCAGGGCCCCCGAGGCGCAGGCCTGCTCACAAGCGACCTTGATCTCGCCGTCCACGATTGGACGCTTGTGGTTCTTGGCCTTGATCTTGACGTTCTGGATGCGCTGCACGCAGAACGTGCACTTCTCCATGACGCCGCGTGAACGCACGGTCACTTCGGGGTTGAAGGCCATGGCCTTCAACTTGGCGCGCGGCTCGTCGGTGCCGGTGTACGGCGTGAGGCCGTAAGCCTCGAGGTTGTAGTTGCGGTAGTTGAAGCGCCGCACCTTGTAGGGGCAGTTGTTCGAGCAGTAGCGAGTGCCGATGCAACGATTGTAGACCATGTCGTTGAGGCCCTCTTTCGAGTGCATGGTCGCTCCGACGGGACACACCTGCTCGCAAGGTGCGTTCTCGCACTGCTGACACATGACGGGCTGCTGGCGCACGGCTGGGGAGTTCTCGTCGCCCTTGTAGTAGCGCTCGATGCGGATCCAGCTCATCTCGCGACCGCGGGCGATTTCCTTCTTGCCGACAACGGAGATGTTGTTCTCCGACTGACAAGCGATAACGCACGCGTTGCAGCCGCCACACTTGTTCAGATCGACTGCCAGGCCCCACTTGTGGCCGTCGTACGAAACCGGCGGCTGCCACAGGCTGAGCAGCGGCGGGTGGTGCACCTTGTGCTCGATCACGCTGGGGTGCTTCTTGTACTCGGCAACCGTGGCCTCGCGAATCAGCTGATCTTCGCGATCCTTCTGACCCTTGCGGCCGATGTCGTCGATGGCGTGCAGATCCTGAGTGATGCCCAAATCCTCGCGCGCGTCGACCAGCGCGATGGCGCCGGAAGCGAAGTAGGGCGCCTTGGACGGACGGATCTTGTAGGTGTCGGAGCCGATGACGTCGGTCTCTTCCTTCTTCGAACCACCAACCACACCGGCGGCTTCTCGACCGTAGCCGAGCACGACACCGACGGTGCCGTCGGCCTGGCCGGGAGCAATCATCAGCGGCAGCTCGATGCTGCGGCCCTCGACGGTAACCTTGCAGCGGAAGCCATCCTTGAGGCCGTACTTCTTCTGCGTGACCGGCGAAACGAGCGCGGCATTGCCCCAGGTCAGCTTGCTGAGCGAGTGCGGCAGCTCCTGAAGCCAGCCGTTGTTGGCGAAACGGCCGTCGTGCACCTTGGGGCACAGGTCGAAGATCACTTCCAACTCGACTGCCCTGGGCAGCGCGATTGGAGCAATGGTCTGCAGCTTGACCTCGGGCGACTTGCTGGGCTCTCCGAGGAAGCCGTCGTGAACGGCGCGCTGCCAGTCTTTGTCGGCGCGCAGGCCGAGAGTCTTGCGAACGATGGCCTGACCTGACGTCTCGGGCAGACCCAGGAATCGAGCGAGATGCTCGACGTAGCTGCGGCCGTTCAAGATCGGATCGATGAGCGGCTGCCCGATGCGCAGCGTGCCGTCGAGCGCGCGCGAATCGCTCCATGCCTCGAGGAAATGCGCCTCGGGTGCATGGAAAGAAGCGAGTTGTGCGGTCTCGTCGACGTACAGGCCAATGTGGAAGCTCTGCTTCACCTTGCCGAGCGCTGCCTTGAATTCGATGTCGGCTGCGCTGTCGTACGCGGCGTTCGCGCCGAGAATGAGCAAGGTCTCGACCTTGTTGCCTTCGATCTCGGCCACGAGCGCCGCCAAATCGTCCGCGCCTCCGTCGATCGATTCGGCGGGCTCGAGATAGGTGATGGTCGTGCCGACGTTGCCGAGCAACACGTTGATGCGATGAACGACAGCGTGCACCTCGGGTGCGTGCTTGGCACCGACGACGACCAGCGACTTACCAGCGTGCTCCAGCAGATCCTTGGCTGCGACCTCGATCACCTTCTTGGCTTCGGCGCCGCCCAGTGCGTCGTCGCCAGGTGCGGGCTGAGCTCCCGCTTCGCCGCGTGCGGCGCTGATGCGCGAGTCGAGCAGCGCAACCAGCGCAGGAATCGCGGCCGGGGCAACGGCCACCCGATGATCGGCTAGAGAACCGATCTCCGAGAGGCGCGTCTCCAGGGCGTAGATGCGGCTCATCTCGCCGACGTCGGGATCGCGACGACTCGCAAGTGCGCGCACGTTGCCGAGAGCACCGGGCGAACCCGACTCGATGAACTCCGAATCGAGCGCGACGACAACGTCGGCTTTTTCGACGCTGTAACGCGTCGTCGCCTTGTGACCGAAGGCGAGTTCGGCACCCTTGTCCGGTCCTGGGCAGTAGCCAGCTTCGTAAGTCGTCCAGCTGGCCTCGGGAGCTTGCTTCTTCAGCTCGGCCTTGAGCCGAAGCAGGCTCGGCGAACGCGTGGCGCGACTCAGAACGGCAAACCCCTGACCGCCTTTCTTGGCTGCAGCGCGGAAAGCCGCGAGCAGTGCCAGGTCGAAAGCCTCGCTGCTCGTGGCCTCACCCCGCTGCAATGGCTTCGAGCTGCGGTCGGGATCGTAGAAACCGAGGATCGCGGCCTGATGCGCGACGCCCGTGCCGCCGAGGCTGACCGAGTCGTTGGGGTTCCCCTCCACCTTGATGGGGCGCCCGTCGTAGCTCTTTACCCACAGACCTACGGGGTCACCCGCTATTTCCATGTGGGTCGCGTAGTGCACCGGTTCGCCAGGCACGAATCCTTCGGGCTGCTTGGTGTGAGGAAGGAGCTTCTCCTCTTTCCAGTAGCAGCCGGTGAGCGCGAACGAGGCGCCCATGATCTGCATGAAACGACGCCGACCATCCGCGGTCGGGGCTTCTTCTTCGACCGGCGATCGGAACTCGCGCTCCACGAACTCGCTAAACTCGGGATCACCCTCGAGTTCGGAGAGACTACGCCAGTACTTGGGCCGGCTATCGGGCTTCGGCTTCATCGATGACATGTCGAGCAGTCGGTCGAAGGGTTGATGTTGTTGTCTTTGCGGAATTGCGTGCCGTAGGCGATCGGGTCGCCAGGAGCTTTCCATTTCATGTTCGTGACTTCTTCCGGCGGACGGAGATGCTTCTCCGGCTCTCTGTGACAGTCCAAACACCAACCCATGCTCAATGGTTCGTGCTGGAACACTTCGGGCATCTGATCGACGCGTCCATGACAGGACACGCAACCCACACCGCGCGTCACATGCGCGCTGTGATTGAAGTAAACGTAGTCCGGCAGGTCGTGGACCTTCACCCACTCGACCGGAACGCCCGTCGCCGCACTCTCCCGCACCGGTGTGAGCTTGGGGCTCGTCGGGTGAACGAGGGTATGGCAGTTCATACAGGTTTGGGTTGGCGGTATTGCCGCATGCGCCGCCTGATCGACGGTGGTGTGGCAGTACCGGCAGTCCATGCCCATCTCGCCTGCATGCAAGGCGTGGCTGTATGGAACCGGTTGTTCAGGCTGGTAGCCAACGTCAGTGGTTTTCGGGGATCCCCCGTACCAGACGAATGCCACGAGATAGAGCGGAGCACCGCTCAGGGCGAATCCTGCGATCTGCCGGGTCTTGTTGGCCCAGCGGGGGAAGACGAACAGCTTCATCGTAGTGAACCGGTAAGCGATACCTCGCCCCACACAGTCCGGCCCAAGGGCCTCAGGGGGCTCGGGCAGGTGAGAAAGTGTCGAGACGAACCTGTTTCGCCTCTAAATTTCTGGTCCTACGTGGGGTCGCTCGATTGCCGCCGGTTTATGCGGCGCCGCCACCAAAATGTAAATGAAGAGCACCAATGAACACCGAAACACCTAGAACTATTGACCAATTTTACGAGTTCTAGTCCTGCGATGCGCCTCAACTCGGCCCGGGCCGAGCAATGAAAGCGCCAACCTCGCGTTTTCATTGGATTGCAGCACTGGAATTCCATCGGAGCCACACTTGCCCCCGGTCGTCGGGCGACGAAAGCGAAGAGCCCCGCGGCGTCCTGCGACGACCGGGGGCTCTGGCCTCGACCCAGCTGAGGGCCGATGTATGCGCGATTGATGAGAATCAGAAGTCGCGCATGTGCTTGCGGATTTTGCCGATGGCCTGCTCTTGCAACTGACGGATGCGTTCGCGCGACAGGTTGTACTTGTCGCCAATCTCCTTGAGCGTCAGCTCGTCTTCGTTGTCCAGACCAAAGCGCCAGCGAATGATGCTCGACTCGATGGGCGTGAGAGTCGCCAACATGCGACGCACTTCTTCGGCCCAGCGCTCCGCTGACAACTGGTCGTGAGGAGACAACGTATTTTCTTCGACCAAGAAGTCGATGAACTTGCGGCCGTCTTCGTCACCGACCGGCCGATCGAGCGAGAACGGGGTGTCGGCGTACAAATCCTTCACCTTCTCCAGCTTGTCTTGGGGAATGCCGGTTTCCTTCTCCAGTTCTTCGGGCGTGGGTTCGCGGCCGGTGCGAGCCGTGATGGTCTGCGTTGCACGCGACACTCTATTGTAGGTGTCGAGCATGTGGACGGGGATGCGAACTGCGCGCCCCTTGTCAGCGAGCGCACGACTGATGGCGTGGCGAATCCACCACGAGGCGTAGGTCGAGAAGCGGTAGCCACGCGTGTGATCGAAACGCTCGACCGCCTTCATCAAACCGATGTTGCCTTCTTGGATCAGATCGATCAGCGGCAGACGACCTCGGTTGTACCGACGCGCTATGCTGACAACGAGCCGCAGGTTCGCCTTCACGAAGCGGTTCTTGGCCTCGCGCTGGCGCGTATCCTGACGCCGAATGCGACTGACGTACTCGCGGTACTCCGCCGTCTCGGGCAGGACTGGACGCTCGTCTTCGTCCGCTCCGAGCTCCTGGCTCAGACGCTGCGCAGTGCGCGCAGCCGTGTTCATCCAAATGCGATCCGAATCGGGCATACGCAGCGCGCGTGCCAGCGTCTCGGACAACTCCGTCCAGTTGGCCTGTTGGTCCGGCTTGAGACCTGCGGCCTGACGACCGTGCGCTACAATCAAGCTGCGCAGGCCCGCCAACGGCTCGAGGTTCGGGCGATCTTCCTCGGGCGCAACGGTGGCCTGGACCTCGAGTTCGGCAAGTAGGTGCGGCGCCGCTGGCATGTAAGACAGGATGAGCCGCCACATTTCCACTTCGTTCTTCTCGACGCGTTCTGCCGCCTCCAACTCCTCGTGCGCATCCATCACCTGATGGGTGGCCATTTCCCGGAAATAACGGGTGAGGATGGAGTCGCCGCCCTCGTCCTCGCGTCGTGAAGGCACGATGGACGAAGCGCGCACGGCCGTTTCACGCGGTGCGAGGGGTCGCACCGCGCCAGCGTCGCTGCGTGCAAGAGGGGATCGCACGGCTGGAGCTGCTTGCACTCGGGACTGGGCCGTGGACTTGCGGACTGCTTGGCGCTTTTGGGTCATAATAAAGCTCACAGTGGGTGGGGGTGGTCTCACGCAGGCAGAGGAACGAGGGACAGGAGTGAAACCGGGACAATCGATCCGTTATTCCAGATGCATGACCTGGCTTTTCGGCTTTCCTGGTCGTTTCGATCAACGGCCGGCTCGCAAAAAACACATGCACGAACCGTTCCAGCGCTTGCGTCTCGTGAGCTTTGTGCTCCGCAAACAGGCATGGCCCGCGGAACGCGGCGGATCAGCCTGGCACTCAGTAGACGTCCGCCGCCTTTTTGTCCGGACACCTGTCTTGAAACGAGGCAGCAACGGACAACTGTCCGGTGCGGCCCCGCTCACATCCACACACTCGGACCCAGTCCGAGCAGGAGTGCCGGCGTGACATCGTCGCCCCACTGGACTGGCACAAAGTTGCGGTCGGCCCGCGTACGGCTCGCAGCGCCCACCTGCGGTAGGCTGGGCCCGGAAGCGGAACGCGCTCAGAACTGCGCGAGGAAGCGCGGGTCGTTTTCGAAGAGAACGCGGATGTCGGGCACCCCGTAGCGCAGCATGGCGACGCGTTCGACACCGAGCCCGAAGGCGAAACCGGTGTAGCGCTCTGGATCGATGCCGCAGTGCGAGAGCACGTCGGGATGGATCATCCCGCAGCCGAGTACCTCGAGCCAACCGGTCGCTTTGCAGACGCGGCAGACCACACGCGAACCGTCTTCGACCGAACAAAACACGCAACCGACGTCGACTTCGGCGCCCGGTTCGACGAATGGAAAATAGCTTGGCCGAAAGCGCACGGGTACACCGTCACCGTAGAGGCGATGAACGAACGCGGTGAGCACGCCTTTGAGCTCCGCGAACGACACATCGCGCGCGACGTAGAAGCCCTCGACCTGATGGAACATCGGTGAGTGCGTGACGTCGTCGTCGCGACGATACACTGCACCACCGGTGACGATGGCGAGCGGCGGCGTGTGGGTCGACATCTCGCGAACCTGCACGCTCGAGGTGTGCGTTCGCAGCAGCGTACGGATGTCACGCGCCGAGCCCGTCACGTCGACCCAGAAGGTGTCCTGCATGTCGGTGGCAGGATGGTCGGGCGGGAAAGCCAACTTCTCGAAGTTGTTGGTCTCGAGCTCGACTTCGGGACCCCAGGAAATGGCGAAGCCGAGCGACTCGAAGATGTCGAGAATCTCGTCCTTCACCAGGCTCACAGGATGGCGATGGCCGCGCGGCAACGGACGCGCGGGCAGGCTGAGGTCGAACGGCGTAGCTTCGAGGTCGGCGCGACGGGCCGCCTGATGCAGCTCGACAAGGCGCACCTGGAACAAGGCTTCGAGTTCCTCGCGTGCCCGGTTGACGCGCTCGCCGACTTCCTTGCGGCTCTCGGCGGGGACCTGACCCATGCCGCGAAGCAGCGAGGTCAGCTCCCCCTTTTTGCCCAGCAGCTCCGAGCGCGCGGTACGCAAAGAAAGCTCGTCGGAGACCTCCGCGAGCTGTCCTCGGAACCGTTCGCTCATGTCGCTGAGGGCGTCGACGAGCTTGGAAATGGCGTCAGACACGGTGGCCCACGCAATCTACTTCATTCAGCGGCCTGAGCGTGAACCTGGACGGCCAGCTCGGTCAGCTTCTTGAAGGCTGCAGCGTCGTGCACGGCGATGTCCGCCAGCACCTTGCGATCAAGCTCGATACCAGCCGCCTTGAGGCCGCCAATGAAGCGCGAGTAGCTCGTGCCGTTTTCGCGGCAAGCCGCGTTGATGCGCTGAATCCACAGGCTGCGGAAGTCACGTTTGCGCAGTTTGCGGCCGACGTAGGCGTACTGCCAGCTCTTCCACAAGCAGCGCACTGCCTGACGAATGCGGTTCTTGCGGCCGCCCCAGAAACCCTTGGTTTGCTTGAAGACGCGCTTGTGACGACGGCGAGGGTAAGGACCCCTTTTGACTCGAGACATGGATGACTGCTTTCTGAAAGGTTACTTGGACGGGAAAAGTGGCGAGGGTCTCACGCGTACGGAAGAAGCAGCTTGATGCGCTTCTCCATCGTGGGGTGGACCATGTCGTTGTCCCGGAGCCGACGCTTTTGCTTGCGGCTCTTTCCTCGAAAGCTGTGCTGACCACCCATCTTCGGGCGGCGAACGCGACCCGAACCGGTGATCTTGAAGCGCTTGGATGCAGCGCGATTCGTCTTCATTTTGGGCATGAGATTTTCTCCGTGAGGGGGAAAGACTTCCGGGGCACTCATGATTGAGCCACTGGGAGCCGGCCCGAAAGACAGAGAACCGAGGTTTTCTGGCTCGTCAGGGGCCGGGTTTATGACGGAAGGCCTGGGACCCGTCAAGTCAGGCACCGAACCTGAAAGCCGGAAGCGAATCCGGTGTCTGTAATTACCAACAGTCCAGTTTTGCAGAGGGGCGCCAAACAAAACGGGCTGTGCTAAGGGCGCGCTCGTGCCGGCCCGCGACGACATCAAGAAGATTTTGCTCATTGGTTCAGGCCCGATCGTCATCGGTCAGGCGTGCGAGTTCGACTACTCGGGAACGCAAGGCGCCAAGGCGCTGCGTGACCTCGGGTACGACGTCATTCTCGTCAACAGCAATCCCGCAACCATCATGACGGATCCGGAGTTGGTGCGACGCACCTACATCGAACCGCTCGACGTAGCGCACCTCACTGCCATCATCGAGCGCGAGCGTCCGGACGCGTTGTTGCCGACGCTCGGTGGGCAAACCGCGCTCAACCTAGCGCTCGCTCTGCACGACCGTGGAGTGCTCTCGAAGCACGGCGTGAAGTTGATTGGTGCGCAGGTGGATGCCATCCGCAAAGCCGAAGATCGTCTGCTCTTCAAAGACGCCATGACGAAGGTAGGCCTGGATACACCCAAGTCCGGTCACGCCGGTTCCCTCGCCGAGGCCTACGAGATCGTCAAGGAAACGGGCTTCCCCGCCATCTTGCGACCGAGCTTCACCATGGGTGGTCAGGGCGGCGGCATCGTCTACGAGCCCAGCGAATTCGAAGCCAAAGTGGAGTGGGCGCTCAGCCAATCGCCGACGCACCAAGTGCTCGTCGAAGAGAGCGTGCTCGGCTGGAAAGAGTTCGAGCTCGAAGTCATCCGCGACAAGAAGAACAACTTCATCGTCATCTGCACGATCGAGAACGTCGACCCGATGGGCGTCCACACCGGTGACTCGATCACCGTGGCTCCCGCGATGACGCTGACCGACAAGGAGTACCAGCGACTGCGTGACCAAGCGCGCACCGTCATGGAAGAGATCGGCGTCGAGACCGGTGGCTCGAACGTGCAGTTCGCCATCGATCCGAAGACCGGTCGCGTGATTGTCATCGAGATGAACCCGCGCGTGTCGCGCTCGAGCGCATTGGCCTCCAAGGCGACGGGCTACCCGATCGCCAAGATCGCCGCCAAGTTGGCGGTGGGCATGACGCTCGACGAACTCGAGAACGACATCACCAAAACCAGCGCCGCTTTCGAGCCGACCATCGACTACACGGTCGTCAAATGGCCACGCTTCGCATTCGAGAAGTTCCCGGGTGCCGACGACATGCTGGGCACGCAAATGAAGAGCGTCGGCGAGGTCATGGCCATCGGTCGCACCTTCCCGGAAGCGTTGCAGAAGGCGGCGCGCTCGCTCGAGACGGGCAAGGCCGGCTTGGTCAGTCTGCGCGACCGCATCGATTACCGCGTGCTGGCACAGAAGAAGTCGGTTATGCGTGACTTCGCGAACGAAGCGCCGCCCGCCAACAAGCCTCGACCCACGCTGCCCCCGCCCGGTCCGGACGAATTGCAGAATGCGCTTCGCGAGGTCATCAAGCGTCCGACCGCCGAACGTCTGTTCTACGTCGGCGACGCTCTACGCGAAGGCATCAGTGCCGAAGAAGTCTACGAACTGACGGGCATCGATCCGTGGTGGATCGCTCAATTCGAGCGCATCTTGGCCCACGAGAAGAAGCTGAGCGAAGCGAGCACGCTCGACTACGACCTGCTGTTCGAAGCCAAACGGCTCGGTTTCGGCGACGCACAGATCGCCAGTTTGCGGACCGAGAGCGAGGACGACGTTCGCGCTACTCGCAAGGCTCTGGGCGTGACGCCGGTCTTTCAGCGCGTCGACACCTGCGCCGCCGAGTTCCCGGCTTTCACTCCCTACCTCTACTCGACCTACGAGACCGAGTCGGAATCGGAGGTCAGCGATCGACAGAAGGTCATCATCCTCGGTGGTGGTCCCAACCGTATCGGTCAGGGAATCGAGTTCGACTACTGCTGTTGTCACGCCGTGTTCGCGCTGCGCGACCTGGGCATCGAGACCATCATGGTCAACTGCAACCCGGAGACGGTGTCGACGGACTACGACACTGCCGACCGCCTCTATTTCGAGCCGCTCACGCTCGAAGACGTACTGTCGATCGTCGACGAGGAAAGCAAGAAAGGCGAGCTGTTGGGCGTGATCGTCCAGTTCGGCGGCCAAACGCCGCTGAAGCTGGCGGTGCCGCTCGAGCAGCGCGGTGTGAAGCTGCTCGGCACCAGCGCCGACGCCATCGACCGTGCCGAGGATCGCCAACGCTTCGACGAACTCTTGACCAAGCTCGGACTCAAGCGTCCGCGCGCCGGCATCGCCAAGGATCCGGCGGAAGCCAAGGTCATCGCCGAGCAGATCGGTTACCCGGTGTTGGTCCGCCCGTCCTACGTGCTGGGTGGCCGCGCGATGATGACCTGTGAGAACGAAGCCGAGCTCGAGGATTACGTCGGAATCGCCGTCGACGCCGCCCGCGACGAAGGCTTGGTCCCCACACTGCTGATCGATCAGTACCTGAAGAACGCGACCGAGGTGGACGTCGATTGCGTGTCGGACGGCAAGCGCGCCGTGATTGGCGGTGTAATGCAGCACATCGAAGAGGCCGGTGTGCACTCGGGCGACTCGACCAGCGTGCTGCCACCGCATTCGCTGGGCCGAGCAGTGGTTGCGCGCATCGAGCAAAATACGCGGGCCCTGGCCATCGAACTCGGCGTGGTCGGACTCATGAACGTGCAGTTCGCCGTCAAGAACGACGAGGTCTATGTGATCGAGGTGAATCCGCGCGCTTCACGTACGGTGCCCTTCGTGGCCAAGGCCACGGGCAGGCCGCTGGCCAAGATCGCGGCTCAAGTGATGGTAGGACGCACGCTCGACCAACAGGGCATCTTCGATCAAGCCCTACCAACCCACGTGTCGATCAAAGAGTCGGTGTTCCCGTTCAACAAGTTTCCCGGCGTCGACACGATCCTGGGACCGGAGATGCGCTCCACCGGCGAGGTAATGGGTATCTCGCTGACGACTGCGTTGGCGTTCGGCAAGGCCGCGGCGTCGGCCAACTCGACGCTGCCGGACGCGGGCAACGCTTTCATCAGCGTACAGAACGAGGACAAGGAAGTGGCGTGCGTGCTCGCTCGACGCCTGCGCAACCTCGGCTTCGGCATCGTAGCGACGAAGGGCACGGCGCAGGCCCTGGCCGAAGCGCGCATTCCCGCCGAGTCGATCAACAAAGTGCTCGAAGGTTCGCCGCACGTGGTCGACGCCATCCGCGAGCGCCGCATCCAGTTGGTCATCAACACGACCCAAGGCGCGCAAGCCATCCGCGACAGCTACTCGATCCGGCGGAACGCCTTGATCCAAGGCGTGCCCTATTTCACGACCATCGCCGCCGGCGCTGCGGCCGTGGACGCAATGGAAGCCAAGGCCATTCTGGGACCGGACGAGACCTCCGGCGTGCGTTCGCTCCAAGAGTGGCACGCACGCTCGGCGCTGGCCGCCGAGCGCAAGTAACCCGGCGTGGCTCGCCGATGAGTTCGAGTGGGCGTGGCGCAGCTCGCCCGTGAGTTCGAGTCGACAGGCTGACGCCAAGCCACCGAATCCCGACTGAATGTTCAGCTCGGGGCTTCGACGTTGCCGGTGATGCGGACGTAGATGGTCGCGAATGCCACGACGACGATGGGCAGCGCCACGAACATGCCGACCACCAGTGCCAAAAGCCCCAAAAACAAGACGCCGACGGCTGCGAATCCGAACAAGAAGATCTTGCCGCGTTGGCCGCGCGTCATGGCCCAACTCTCGCTGAGTGCTTCGCCGACGCCGCAGTCGCTGTCGGCCACGAACAACGTCGAAAGGCTCCAGCCGAGCGCAAGAATCAGACCGGGTACGATAAAGAAGATCGTCCCGACGACGATGCATACGGCCTGAATGATCTGGACGAGCAAAGCGATACCGAAGCGGTCGCCGCCCGAGAAAAACTGGGAGAGTTCGACGACCTCGCCGCGCGCCGCCGCCAATGCCACGCGCAGTTGCCCAACGATGAAGAAAGAGCTGGCGAACATGCCGAGGATCGAACCCGAGCCTGCGACGAGCGCGGCGCCGGCGACGGAACCCGAGGGCACCAAGCCCGCAACCAGCAGCAACTGCGGCAACATTTGCACGAGCCAGCTGACGAGGAACGTCAAAAAGTAGCCCCCGACCAGCTCGACCGGCTGTCGGCGCACGGCGGCGAGACCGATACCGAGCACTTCGCCGATACCGAACTCCCTGGACTGCCCTCCAGCCCGATTGCGAGAATTCTCCATAGTGGCCGCGCGCGGCGCTTCGTAGGGGTTTTGATCGATTGTCATGAGGTGTTGGACCTGGTCGATGCGGCTCTCGCGGCGCGCACTAGTGAGCAGGGGAACCGAAATCCACCGATCGCACAAGTCGTCTGTCCAAGAGCCTCACAAAGACGGATGATCCACTGGTGATGGGAAGGAATCCGCCGGCCGCGTCGGGGAATGCGCCTCTACGCACCCACGACCCGGCGCTCGATACGACCCTCGTTCTCGAAACGCCCGAGCACGTCACATTTCGCTATCAACTGGCAGGGCCCGGTCAGCGTTTCGCCGCCTATCTGGTCGACTTCGCGATCCGCGGACTCATCCTCGGCGTCGCCGTGCTCCTCGTCGCCTTGGCAGGGGGCAGTTTTTTCGCCGATCTTTGGGGGCTCGAACTGGGCATCTTGCTGCTCTTGTTCTTCGTCGTGGAGTGGGGCTACTTCCTGTTCTTCGAGGGCCTTTCTCGCGGCGCTTCGCCGGGCAAGCGCGCCCTCCGTCTGCGCGTCATCCGCCAAGACGGCCTGCCTGTCTCTTTTGGCGACAGCCTGCTCCGCAATTTGCTGCGTGCAGCGGACCTGCTGCCTACGTTCTACGTCGTCGGCGTCGTCACCATGTGCCTCGACGACAAGTTCCGTAGGCTTGGCGATCTCGTCGCCCGAACGATCGTCGTGTGCGAACCGCGAGCTGCGGGACTTGGTCCCAGCGTCGGTCGCGAGCCTGCCGGGCTCGCCCGGCGCAGCCCGCCGACCCCGCTGCCGCTGCCGGCACGACCGACACTGAGCCGCCGAGAGCGCGCCGCCTTGGCTCTCTTTCATCGTCGCGCGCCCGAGTTGAGCGTGGCGCGCGCCCGGGAGCTCGCCGAGATTTGGGCGCCGACGCTGCGCGCCCGTTTCGGCGTGCCCGACGCCGACGCCCTAGCCCTGCTTGAAACCCTGAACGAACGGATTGTCGAGTCGTGAGCTTCAAGAACGTCGATGCATTCGTCCGTGAAAGGCGCCCCGTTTGGGAGGCGCTGGCGTTCGAGCTCGTGGGCGACCGACCGCTCGCCAAACGACCTGCCGCGGTGATCTCGCGCGTGGCGCGTCTCTACCGCGAAGTCTGCACCGACCGCATGCGGGCCGAACGACTGGGACTGAACCCTTCGGCGCTGCACTACGTCGACGCGTTGGTCTCGAGGGCACATGCCGCACTGTACGACGCACGCCCGGAACCCCTCTCCAATTGGCGTTCGTTCGTGATCCGCGAGTTTCCGCGCGCGCTCCGCAAGAATGGTGCGTTGTTCGGCATCGCCTGCTTCTTGTTCTTCGTGCCGTTCGCCCTGACGTTGAGCCAGACTCTGTTGAATCCCGAGGCAGCCGCGCGCATCTTGCCCATCGAAACGCTCGAGCAAATGGCGGAGGCCTACAGCAAGGAACCGTCGGGTCGAACTGGGGGTGAGGGCGCCACGATGGCGGGGTTTTACGTTTACAACAACGTGGGCATCGCGTTCCGTTGCTTCGCGACAGGCATCCTGTTCGGGCTCGGCACCGCGTTTTTCCTGGTCTACAACGGCGCCATCACGGGGGCGATCACGGGGCACGTGATTCAAACTGGCGGCGGGATCAACATCCTGACGTTCATCGCCGGTCACGCACCGCTCGAGCTGACGGCGATCGTCATCTCAGGTGCGGCTGGACTCGAAATGGGGCGTGCTCTCTTGGTCACGCACGGACGCACGCGTCTCGGGTCGCTGTGGCACCAGCGGCGCGGAATCTTGGCGCAGGTCGTGGGAGCGGCCCTCATGCTGCTCGCCGCGGCTGCCGTCGAGGGCTTCTGGTCGCCTTCATCGGCGCCCGCGCGGGTGAAATGGGGCGTCGGCATCGGCTTGATGACGCTGGTTGTGCTGCATCTCGGCTTCGCTGGAAGACGGAAGGTGCGATGAATCTCGGCAACGTCACCATCGTCCTCCGAAGTCGCAGAGCGATGGAGGTGGTCGATCTGAGCCTGCGCTTCTTGCGCCACCTCGCGCCCCGACCGTACCTCTGGCTCGCTCTCTACAGCTTGGTCCCGGCTTGGCTCTGTTGCGTGCTACTCAGGCACGTTTTCGACTGCTCGTGGTTGGTGGTTTGGTCGGTGGCTTGGATTCTGAGTTCGCTGCTCGAGTTGCCGTTTCTGTCCTTGGCGGGCCTGCTGCTGTTCGATCGACAGGCCAGACTCGGGCGCGTCCTGCGTGAGGCCCTTCGTTCGCTGCTTCCGTTCGCCGTCGCGCGGACGACAATTTGGCTGCTCAGCGCGCTGAGCCTCGTCATCGTCATCGGTCCGTTGCTAGTCGCTGCCGGTCATTGCTTCGTGCCCGAAGCGCTCGTCCTCGAACGCGCCTCGGCTTGGCAATCGCTCGGCCGCGCCCGGAAGTTCTTGCGCGGTCGAAGCGGAGTCGGCGTCGAGACCATCGTGGTTCGCTCCTTCTTCATCATCGCCTTCGTGCTACTGGCCGAAGTGGTCTTGCGCAGCGTGCTGGTCGACGGTCTCGATTGGGCCATCGAAGACGAGATGTTGTTCGAAGACGGCGGCTCGACCTTCGCGCTCCTGGGCCTCTTCGCCGCCGTGCCTTACACGACTACGTTTCGCTTCCTGGCCTACATCAACGAGCGAACACGCCAGGATGGCTGGGACGTGCAAGTGGCCTTGATGCCGCTCGCCCAGGGGGAAAGTGCCTAGGCTCGGCATCTGGCTCGTGTCCGCGTGCGTGACCGCCTTCGCACTTGGTCTCCCCGGGGCCCAGCGCGCCTGCGCGAACGAAGAAGCGGCGCGTCTCGAAAACGATGAAGCGCTCGATCGTCGGGCGCAAAAGCGTTTGCGCTCCGGAGACTTCGCATTCTGCAGCAGCACCACCTACCGGCTCTGGCGGGACGACAAACGAGAGCTGTGCGCACAGAAGCCAGCTTTGCTCGAAGATTGTCCCGGACTCCAACTCGCTTGCCAGAGGCCGGCCTGGGAAGATCAAGCGTCGGACCAGGACGAGAGTCCAAGCTGGCTCGGCTCGCTCTTCGACAAGCTGGGCATCGCAGGCGACGCGCTGGCCCGCATCCTGTTCTGGGCGCTCCTCGTGGTCGGACTCGCCTGGCTGGTGAGGCTTTGGGCGAAGCGCTTCGCGGCTCGCCAGCCCGTGCCCGTGGTCGAGATACCGACCAGCGCCCTGCCAACCGCACGTATCTCGTTCGAGGGTGACGACCGTTCTGCGGCCGAACTCCTCGCCGCCGCCCGCGCGCTGCTCGAGACCGGCGCAATACGCGAGGCTCTGCACTTGCTCTACCGAACGACCATGGTCCATCTCGCCGAGAACCAGCTGATCGTCGTTCACAAGAGCAAGACGACGCGCGACTACGTCGCTGAACTACCGGAAAGCGTCCGGCGCGAAGTCCGCGATCTGGCACTGTCGCTCGACGAGCAACGCTTCCGTCCTGAAACGCCGATGGAAAGCGCTGCGCGCACTCTGCTCGCTCGTTTCTCCGCGCTGCCCATCATGCCGTCCGCGACCTCGGAAACAGCACGCTCTGCTCGAGTTCTGCCCGTGCTCTTGCTGCTATTGCTCCCGCTTGGCGGCTGCTCCGATCTCGAGTTACCGGAAGATCCGATGGCGCCGCGGGGTCCGCGGGGCTTCGGGTTGTTCGAGGAGCTGCTTTCCGAGAACGCCGAGAGCGTCTCGAAGAAAATTCGCCGAGTCTCCGCAGTCGACGAAGAAACGACGACGGTCATCTCTCTTTCCGCCCCGCTCGTCGCCTTCGACTGGCAGGTCTTGCATGACTGGGTCGAAAGTGGAGGCCACCTGGTCGTCGTCGAGCCGAACCCCGAGTTCGCCGAGGTGTTCGATGTCGACGTAAAAAGCGAAGAGTGCGGGGCACCCTTGCTCGCGCCCGAGCTGCGTGTGCGCTCGGTGGGCGCCCTTCGTGGATTCGCCCCACAGACCGAGGCCACGGCGCGCGCTTCGTGCGGGTCCAAGGTCGTGGCCGACAGCTCGGCGCACGGAGAAGGCTGGGTCACACGCGTGGCCAGCCGCAACCTATTCGAGAACCGCGCCCTGGGAGTCGCAGACAACGCCAGCTTGGCGCTCGGTTTGGCCGACGTCCGAGAGGCCTCGGTCGAACTGCTAGGGCCGTGGACCGGCGAAGGGGCTCATCATCCGCTCGAAAGCCTGCGGCGTGCCGGGCTTGGAACATGGGCCGCGCATGTCATGGTCTTGCTCGGCCTCTACGCACTGGCGCGTGGCCGCCGGTTCGGGTCACCGCAGGACGAACGCACGAGTTCACGGCGGGCATTCGTCGAACACGCCGAGGCCCTCGCCGCTCAGTATTTACGTGCGTCGGCGTCGGCTTTCACTCTGAGCCGCTACGCTGAATGGACTTGGGAGATGCTGCGCAAGCGTGTCGCCAGTCGTGAGGACACGCCGCGCAGCTTGGCGCGCGCATCGACCGAAGGCGACGCCCAAGCCGCTGAGCTCAGCCGCTGCCTCTCTCTCTCTCGAAAAGCCAGCGAACTCGGCGAGACCGAAAAACAACACCTCGAGCGCTTCCGCGTGCTCGAAAAGGCCGTCGCCGAGACGCGCTCGCGCTAGAGGATAGGACCGAGGAAATTTCGTGGACACAGCAGAGTTCAAACAAAAATTCGATCGCGCCGTCGCCGAAGTGTCGTCCGTGGTGCTCGGCCAACGCGACGTCGTCGAGCATGCGCTCTTGGCCGCCATCTCCGGGGGGCACGTGCTGCTCGAAGGCGTCCCGGGTCTTGGCAAGACGTTGCTCGTGCGTGCGTTGTCTCAGGTGCTCGGGTGTTCGTTCAACCGCATCCAGTTCACTCCAGACCTGATGCCGAGCGACGTGACCGGTGGCAACATATTCAACCAAAAGTCGGGTGACTTCGATTTCATCCCCGGACCGGTCTTCACACAGCTGCTCTTGGCCGATGAAATCAACCGCGCGCCTGCCAAGACGCAATCCTCCCTACTCGAAGCCATGCAAGAGCGCTCGGTGACGACCGATGGCGTCACGCGCCCCCTTCCCGTGCCGTTCTTGGTCTTGGCGACTCAGAATCCACTCGAGAGTCAAGGTACGTACCCCCTGCCCGAGGCCCAGCTCGATCGCTTCTTACTCAAGGTGAACGTCGCGTACCCCGCTTTCGAGGTCGAGAAGGCTCTACTGCACGCTTACGTCGCTGGTTTCGACCCACAGGCGCTGACGCTGACACAGATTCTTTCGGTCGACGACCTGGTGGCGATGCGCGAAACCGCGAGTCGCGTCGCAGTCGACCACAGCATTCTGGACTACATCACGCGCTTGGTGCTCGCCACGCGCGATCACAAGAGCATCGATGTCGGGGCGTCGCCACGAGCCTCCGTCGGCTTGCTCGTCACCGCTCGCACGCAGGCCGCGACCCAGGGTCGCAGCTTCGTCGTACCCGACGACGTGAAGACCTTGGCCCGTTCGATCCTGCGGCATCGCATCGTGCTGTACCCGGATGCCGAGCTCGAGGGTATCTCACCAGACGACGTGATCGCGTCGATTTTGGTGGAAACGAGCGTGCCGGGCGGCGTGGCTTGAGCGAAAGCGAGGCGACCGTTCGGCGCGCCCCTGGCGCCACCACGGCGACCTTTCCGTCCCCGCGGCTGGCGCTCGTCTTCGTATTGCCGAGCCTGCTGTCGCTGGGGCTGCTCTACGCGCCCGAATTGTCGTGGGTCGTGTTTGGACTCGACGGCTGCCTGCTGGTGCTCGCCATGGTTGATCGCCTGCTGCTCGGACGAGCACCGCTCTCGGTCACGCGTGACTACCGAGACGTTTTTTCGGTGGGCAAACCGAATCCGGTCGATCTGCTGCTCGACTGGACCGGCAATCGATCGATCGACGTCGCGGTTCGCTCCGACTTGCCCCTGGGCACGCGCTGCGCCGAGTTTCCGCTGCGCGTTCGTCTCACGCCCGGGCGCCCGGCGCGTGTTCGCCACCATCTCGTGCCGGACGAACGAGGCAGTGAAGTCCTAGGCGACCACTTCGTTCGCTATTCGTCGCGTCTCGGATTCTGGGTGCGACAAGTTCGTCTGCATGCGCGTGACCCCGTCCGCGTCTATCCCGACTTGGCCACCATACGGAGCTATGAGCTGCTGGCCCGCAAGCATCGGCAGTACGCGCTGGTTCGAGCCAGCGCACTGCGCGGTGGCGAATCCGAGTTTGCGCGCTTGCGTGACTACACGAGCGACGACGACTACCGATTCGTCGATTGGAAGGCCACGGCACGCCGCGGGAAATTGACGGCGCGCGAACACCAGCTCGAGAGCGACCAGAACGTCATCTTGGTGCTCGACGCCGGAAGACTGATGACGGCCGTGGTCGACGGGTTCTCGCAATTGGATCACGCGTTCAACGCCAGCCTGCTCATGGCCCACGTCGCCTGCCGATGTGACGATCGCGTGGGTCTTCTGTGCTTCGACGAAGAAGTCCGTGTGTTCGTGCCGCCGCAAGGCGGCCCCAAGACGACCCATCGCATCACACGCGCGAGCTACGCCCTCAAGCCCACCCTGACCGATTCCGCCTTCGCACGCGGCTTCTTGCCGCTGCTCGAACGCGTGAAACAGCGCTCACTGTTCGTCGTCTTCACGCAGTTGCTCGACGACTCGGCGGCCCGCGAGTTGAGCGAACAGCTGCGTCTGCTTTCGCGAAAACACATCGCGCTCGTTGTCGTGCTCGAAGACACCGACATGCTTCAGCGCATCCATGCGCCCAACCGAACGCCTTCGCGTCGCGATCTGTACCAAAAAGGCGCACTGGCCGAGCTTCTCTCCTGGAAGGCGCAGGCCCTCGCGGCACTCAGAAACACCGGAGCACTGGTGATCGAGACGCCCAGCCGCGACCTGACCCCGCAGCTCATCAATAGGTATTTGGAGCTCAAGGTACGACGCTCGCTGTGAAGAAGGTCCGACGGGAAAGGGCCGAGTGCTGACTTCCAAGCCGTCGCCAAAGGTGCGAGTGTGTCCGCCCCCCCTCGGCCCGAGAGGCTCTCATGTCACAAGATCGCGCTCTACAAAGACGAGAACTCGCCCAGAACGGCTACACCCTGCTGAAGGGTGCCCTGTCACCCGCCTTCATGGCGGACTACCGCAAGGTGTTGAGCGAGACCCTCTACCGCAAGCGCAAGGCGGACGAGAACACGGTGGCGGGGGCCGAGCCCGACTCGCTGGGCCGATTCCCTGACACGCGCATCTTGCTCGAACAGCAGGCGCTGTTCGAAACGGTCGCGGATATCCTGGAGTTCGCTCCTAGCTACTGCCACCACAGCGATATTCAGATCAATCGCACCGCTTCCTGGCATCGCGACAGCATCAACAGGGGCCTGTACTTCGACTTCTGCAAGACCGAGATCTTCGACACGAACGACTACGCCGTCTACAAAATCTGCGTCTACTGTCAGGACCACCAGGGTGGCGGGGGGCTCAGCGTCATCCCCGGGACCCACCTGAAGGATGGACCTCCGGACGCGGCGAGGGGCGTACCGATCAATTCGCGCCTGGGCGACGTCATCTTGTTCGATACCCGCCTCTATCACAAAGGCATTGTTTCTCATCGCGATCGCGACTCCGACTCCGATCGCATGGCTTGCTTCATGACGCTCGCGCGTGACAATCCAATCACACGCGAGTTCGTCAACGGCACGATTTGGCGGCAGAACCAACAACTGAACCGTGAGGCGTACTCCCTGCCGACCGATCTGGCCGAGTTGCTGACGCGCGTCTCCCTGCCGCCTATTCCTTACGGGAACTCGCCCCAGCCTTCGATGCGCAGTGTCTTCTCGGAGCTGGAAGGCGCGCGCAAGCGCGTGAAGAGGCTCGAGCGCGAGAACTCTCGACTCAAGAAATACAGCGGCTGGCTCGGCCCGCTGCATCGAGCGGTCGCGACCTACTGGAAGGCCGTCGGAACCAACGGCTAAACCGATTGCTCACTGGTGGGCTCAGTAGTCGTAGACGTGTTCGATTCGAACGTTCGCGGCCTGCGCTTGCCGCAAGAAGGCCCCCAGGCGCGGCACCGTGACGAACCAAACGGTTCTCTTCTTCGTTCCGTTGGAAACCACGCGCGACTGGAGAAGTCGCTGGGCCTGTTCGGACCGAAACGGTCGCGAGACGTCCTCGACGAGCGAAACCGCGATGTGGTCGTTTCCGGCCATTTCGACGAAGTCGAACCCGTCGCTTGCGAGGCGCGGCACGACCTTCGAGAACTCGTTCCAGCGACCCAACTCGATGAGTTCGGTCGCTGGCGTAAGTGCGCCGACCGTGCGCACTCCAGGCGGCCAAGGCTTTGCTCCTTCCGATCGTTGCACCACGATTTGCACACGCTCTTCGCTCGGACCGTAGGCGCTCTGCGCCGCCCAACCGAGCAACTGCGCATAGGCCGCTTTGACCGCAAACTCCGCCGAGAACGCCAATTTACGCTCCGTGCGACGCAAGAAATCGGCGCCAAAGACTGGGGTCTCGCCCCAGATGCGCGCCACCCACGGAAAGAACCGAAACTCGTACCAGGGTTTCTCGAAGATCAGCTGGCTGTAGGAACGCTGCGCCTGAGTGATGAGGCGTTGCTCGAAGAGGACCGCATCGATCATCTCGCGCGACCAGCGCCGTACACCATCGATCGCTTCCGGCGTCGTGCCTTGCTCGTAGTAGACGACGAACGCGAACGTCTCACCGCGCGCCCACGCGAGCAGCGTTCCAGGGTCGGTGCTGGCATGACGCACCGAGACGTTGATGACCGGCACTTCGTTGCGTGAGAAGACGTCGCGCATCTTCGGGACGAATTCGTCAAAGCGTGCCGCCGGAACGAAATACTCGCGAAGGACGTAGGTCTCGTCCTGGCGGTCGGGCGGCTCGAGTTCCGCGATGTCGTAGCTCGCTTCGTGGTTGCGCCAGGTGACGGGCTCGTCCCAATAGAAAAAAGGCTCCAGCACATGCTTGCGGAGAGCATAGCCGCCCGGAAAACTGGCGGTGCCGTTCACGAGGGCGGCGCGCCACGAGTAGTCCTGCCCGCGCGGGATCAGCCGCGCCGTCTCGGTCAACTCAGCCTCACTCTCGATCCACGAGACGACGCGCGCCGTGTCGAAGTCCGGCGGCGCAAGATCGGCATTGTGAAAGACGATGCCGCCTTCGTCGCGCACGTGCGTCCGGAAAAACTCCGCATACTCGGTCGTCGGCATGGTCTTGGTCTTTCGCTCGACCTTGCCGTTCGCGACCAGATCGAGAGTCACCTCGGCGATGACCGCAAGGCCACCGTACCCACCGACGACGCCATAGAAGAGCTCTGCATTTTCTTCGGGTGACGCGTCGACAATCTCGCCGTCGGCCATGACCAGACGCAGCGAGCGCACGGATTGCACGATCGGGCCTCGTCCCATGTAACGCCCATGCGCATTGGCGCTGAGCGACCCTCCTACAGTGAAGTTGGAGTAGGTCTGCATGATCTTGATCGACAGCTCGTCGGGATCGATGCGGTCCTGGATGTCGCGCCAGGAGCTGCCGGCCTCGACGGTGATCGTCCGTTCCTGCGGCGAGAACGCCAAGACATCGGAGAAACGGCGTAAGTCGAGGTGAGTGCTGCCCGGCTCGGCAATTTGGCCACCCATGCTGCAGCGCGCCCCGCCAATCGAAACGGGCCCCGAGCTAGCGGCCAAGATTTTGGCGATCTCGGCAGTCGTCCGAGGCACGAATACGTCCGCCACTTGGATGCGGTTGAGCTGCGTAACCTCGGTGACCACGTACTCGTTCGGTTGAAAATCCCAGCTGTCGTCGGCTGTCGCGTAGAGCCAGACGGAACAGGCGACGATGCCCGCGCCAAACAGTGCCAGGCCCAAGACCAGCTTGCGAGCGATGCCCCTACGCTTCATGCCCGACTCTTCACGAAACAGAGCAGGGTGTTCTTCGTCGGATCGCCGGCCTGCACGAGACGCGGACCTTCTGCGAAAAAGTCCTCGTTCTCGAACAGCGTGGCGAGCGTATCGAGCGAGTAGAAATTCCTACGCTCACGTTCGGTCGTCGCCCAGATCTCGCCCGTCCCGACGTTGAACACGTCGTGCGCCAATGCCACCAGATGCCGAAATTCGTCGTCCCGCACGTCGTGGTCGCGAATGATGACCTTGCCTCCTGCGCCCAGAGCGCGATGCAACGAACGGACGTACGGAGCCCGGTCGGCCTCGGTCGTGTGGTGCAAACCGATGTAGACGCTGATGAGGCTGAGGGAACCTGGTTCGACGTCGCTGAGGAAAGGGGCGCGTAGTCGGTCCACGGCAGTGCGGTGCCAATCAAGCCCAGAGAACCGCGGTCGACGACGTCCACTGGAGAATGCGTCGGCGCTAGCATCGCTGTCGAGTAAATGGGACCGCCGATGGTCACACGCTCGCGCAGCTGATCGAGGTAGCGGCCGTGCGAACCGATCTCGAGGTAGCCGTTGAAGGTCGACCCGGCACCGAGCAGCCGGGTCGTCTGTTCGGCCATCTCGACCTTTTGCTTGTCGAGCGCCGGCAACGAGTAGCGGAGCGCGCCGAGAAACGGAGAGATATCCCCCAAGCGGCGTTCGAGCTGGAGATAGACCGCGGGGTCGCGCGGGTCATGGCTCACGCAGTCGGCGATGAGCTCGTCGAAATCGACCTCTGGATAAAGATGGAAGACGTTCGCCAGAAAGTCACGAAAGCGCGCGCGCCGCGCGGCATTGCCGTAAATGAACTGAAAGTTGGATTGGTCACGCCCCGCCACGGCGAGAGGCTGGCCCGTCTGAGCAGCTCGACCTCGCAGCCACCCCACACCCCGAGCGCCCAGGGCCAAGGCACCTGCGGCACCCAACCACTTGCGACGATTCATGATCGGCGCCTCTTCAGGCTCGCGGCGCCTTCTGCAAGCTTCATCTCTCGCGATCGCAGCAAACGACGCCCCTAACCCCGAGCGGCGCCCAAAGGCGCGAGGCGTGCCTTGAAAAGGCGCCCCTTGATGCGGCCTTTGCCAAGCTGGACAAGAGCCGCTTGCACATGTGCTCGGCCGATGGCGACGTAGGTGTCCGCGGTGCGCACGTCGATCTTGCCCACCACGCTGCCGTCCACGCCGCCCTCCGCCGTCAAGGCGCCCAGCACGTCGGACGGACGCAGCTTGTCCCGACGCCCTGCCGCGATCAGCACGGTGGCCATGGGGGCAATCAAGCGAACCCGTCCCTGCACCCGGGGAGGCAAGCCTTCGATGCGCACCGGCCGGTTGGTGTGGAGTTCGATGGCGCGGAGCCGCTCGGCGCGTCGCGCGGTGAACAAGCTAAAGGCCTTTCCTCGATGATCGGCGCGTCCCGTACGACCGACGCGATGGTGGTGCACGTCGGGATCGCCGGACAGCTCGAAGTTGATGACCAAGGATAGCTCTTTGATATCGAGACCACGCGCCGCCACATCCGTCGCGACCAGCACGGAGCAGCTCTTGTTGGCGAAGAGCAAGAGGACGTGATCGCGATCGTGCTGCTGCATGTCACCGTGGAGTGCAGCCGCGCTGATGCCCGAAGCCAGCAGAGCGTCGACCAATTTCTGGCAATCCACCTTCAAATTGCAGAAAACCAACGTCGATTCGGGCAAATGTTGAGCCAAGAGCGCGAGTACGGCGGGGATGCCCCCACCTTCGTCGATTTCGAAGAATCGTTCGTCGATGTCGCGTGCCACCTCTGGCGTTTCGACCGTCACGTCGCGCGGCGCACGCTGGTAGCCCCGCGAGAGGGCCCGAACACCGTCGGTGTACGTCGCGGAGAACAACAGCGTCTGACGCTCGGCTGGGGCCGACTTCAAGATGGCCGCGATCGAAGGCTGAAAGCCCATGTCGAGCATGCGATCCGCCTCGTCGAGCACGAGCACTCGTAGGCAGGACAAGTCGAGTGAACCCTTTTCTAGGTGCTCGAGCACGCGTCCGGGGGTGCCGACGACCACGTCGACACCATGCCCGAGCGACGAGCGCTGGGGTCCGAACTGGCTGCCGCCGCACAGCGGCAAAACGCGAACGTTGGGCATGGTGCGCGAGAGTCGACGCAACTCGCCAGTCGTCTGCTCGGCCAGTTCGCGCGTTGGACAGAGCACCAAGGCCTCGACACCGGAGCGCTCGGCCGTCAGCGCTGCCAGCAAGCAGAGCCCGAAAGCCGCTGTCTTGCCGCCACCCGTCTTGCCCTGCGCGATCACATCGTGGCCAGCCAGGATAACGGGCAGCACTGCCGCTTGAATCGCCGTCATCTGCTCGTAGCCGAGCGATCCGAGGTTTCCGAGCAATCGTTCAGGCAATGAAAGGTTGGAAAAATCGGTGTCCACGGCCGGGCCTTAGCACGAAGGCGCGCGCGCACCACGAACGGCGATCAGGGGCCGGCTAGAGCAACGAGTGCTGCCAAGGTTTGATCGATGCGGCGGCGCGCTTCGTCCTGGCGACCTGCAGTTCCGCTCAACAGGACGGCAAATGCCAACGGCGCTCGCCCATCGGCGCGCAGGACGTACCCCGAAAGCGCGCTCACGTCGCGCAACGTGCCCGTCTTGGCGCGAACGCGCCCGGCCAAAGGCCCCTTGGCGAAACGAGCACGCAAGGTCCCGTCCTGGCCGCCCATGGCCAATTGTCCGACGAATTCGGCGTTGCTGCCCGGGCGATTCCACATGAAACGTAGCGTGCGCGCGAGCACGCGCGGCGAGAGCCGATTGGCGTCGAACAGCCCCGAACCATTCCTGAGCACCACGCCTTCGGCGCCGAGGCCGCGCTCACCCAACCACCCGCGCAAGACAGCGAGCCCACGCTCGGTGGACCAAGGTGTCGTAGCCGGAGCGCCCACCTCGAGCTGACTCAGCGCGATTAGCAGAGTTTCGGCGGTGAAGTTGTCGCTCTCTTTGCCAAGGGCACGAACGAGCACGCCGAGCGGCTCGGAGTCGAGCTGCACGAGGCGTCGCGCACCGTCGTTCGCACCGAGGCGAACCTCGCTTCCGACCTTCACCCCTTGGGCCGCGAGCAGTTCTCGCAGCGCGAAGCCGGGCACCAGGCGCGGATCGTCGAGACGGCGTGCATACTTCGTCCGACCGAGATCCGAAGCAATCGTGCCGCCCAGCTCCGAAACGAGCGGCGCCCCGCCAGGCGTGGCGGTCAACGACCAGATGACCTTGTCGCCCGCAGCGGGCGGGCCGGTTTGGACTCGGCCGCGGACACTCGAAGCCCCAGGGGGCTGAAACCAGCTGCGTGCCGGCTGACCCTCCGCTTGCGGCAATACGTTCAACTCGATCGTGTTCCGATCGAGCGAAAGTGCGCTGACCGGTGCCCGGAATGCCGCCCACTCGTCGGGCTGTTGCTCGAATGCAGGTGGCACGGAGTTTTCGTCGAAGCGCGATTGGTCGACGAAAATGGCGCCGACTTCGCTGAGCCCCCCCTCGACCAACACGCGGCTCAGGCGCCAGAGATCGGAAGTCGAGAGATCGGGCGCCCCACCCCCTCGAATGGTCAAGCGGCTAGCTCGACCGCGTTCGACGCTGCCGAAAATCTCGGTCTTGAAGGTGTGAGCGGGTCCGAGCAAATCGAGAGTCGCGGCCGCAGTGAGGATCTTCTGCGTCGAGGCCGGATTCTCGAACTCGTCAGCGCGCGATTCGACCAGCCATGCGCCTCGCTCCAAGTCGAACAACGCCACCCGCGCGTGCCCTTTGCCTTTGGCGGCCCATGCGTCGAGCGCCTCGGCGGGTGCGTTGCTTTCCGTCGAACTCTGCGTCGATTCCGACGGACGCGAATTCGGTGACGTACCGGAAGGAGCGAGGACGGCCTCGTTCGAGGTCGCGACGGGTCGCTCTTCACCGTCTTCCGGACCAAGCGGCTTGCCGGGAGTCGACGAAGCCGCGGGCGGAGCGGATTGGCGCTCGAAGTTCGACCGCTCACAGGCCGACAAAAAGAAGGCAACGAGCAAAACACAGAGCGACGTGGTCCTCACGGCCCCGATTCAACAGAAGACTTTCACCGCCAACAACCACCCCCGGGCACTTTCCGGGTTGCCGATACGAACAAAACGAGCCAGAAGCGCGTCCATGCTCGTCCCGCGCGCACTCCCGTTCCTGCTCGGCCTTGCCGCGTTCGGGATCGGCGCGCTAGCCCCGACTCCGGCATGCGCCGACGAACCCCAGCCTGTGGTTCGCTTCGATCCGGATGCGGTACCGCCAGAAAGTACGCGTACCAAGGTATTGCTGCTGGGGAGCGCAATGACGGCGCTGAGCTACGGTGGCGCGCTCGGTGCTTCCTATCTGTGGTCCGAAGACGCCGGCGCTGCCGATCTCCGCATTCCGGTGATCGGACCTTGGATCAAGCTCGGCCACACCACGCTGTGTGCGAGCGAAGAGTTCGGTTGCAACAACGTCATGCAAGTGCTCGGCGCCGTTCTGGTCGGGTTCGACGGACTCGGGCAAATCGGTGGCCTTGCGCTGCTCAGCGAGGGCATCTTTGGTCCTGCCGGCAAGAAACAAGCCGCATTCCGCGGCGCGAGTGCATCCGCTGGCGGCACGTTCTCGTCGTACTTCACTGGGCAACTGGGCGACGTCAGTTTCGTGCCACTTCCTTTCGTCCAAGCCGGATCCGACGTCGGACTCGGCGTTGTCGGTACGTTCTGAAGCGATGCCGCGCAATTCGTAGGCTTCTCATCAACTCTTCGCGCTCGCGTTGTCGGGCGCGCTGAAATGTGGTCAGAACTAGCGGGCCGGCCCGGCCCAAAGCACCAAGGAGAGATCTCTTTTTGCGTGCGACCTCGGAGATATTTGTGAACGCTGCCAATAGTAGTGCCGGAAGTCGATCGGGGAATCGCAGGACGAAGTTCGTCCTAGTTACCGGAGGCGTGGTCTCTTCCATCGGAAAGGGACTTACCTCTGCATCGATCGGAGCTCTCATGGAGGCGCGCGGCTTGACCGTGACGCACATGAAGCTCGATCCCTACATCAATGTCGATCCTGGAACGATGTCGCCGTATCAACACGGCGAGGTTTACGTGACAGACGACGGAGCCGAGACCGATCTGGACTTGGGTCACTACGAGCGCTTCACCAACGCTACGCTGACTCGCAGTCACAATCTGACGACCGGACGCATTTACGAAGCGGTGATTTCCAAGGAACGTCGCGGCGAATATCTGGGTGCCACCGTTCAGGTGATTCCGCACATCACCGACGAGATCAAAAGTCGCATCTACGCGGCCACGGCCGATGCCGACATCGCCATCCTCGAGGTCGGCGGAACCGTAGGTGACATCGAGTCACTGCCGTTTCTCGAAGCGATTCGCCAACTCAAGATCGAGTCGGGCCCCGAAAACGCCGTCAGCGTCCACGTAACGCTCGTCCCGCACATTCCGACGGCTGGCGAGATGAAGACCAAGCCGACCCAGCACTCGGTCCGCGAGATGCGCGAGATCGGCATTCAACCCGACATGCTCGTCTGCCGTTGTGATCGCCACATCACGCAGAACCTGAAGGAGAAGATCTCGCTCTTCTCGAACGTGCGCGTCGATCGGGTAATTCCAGCCGTGGACGTCAGCTGCATCTACGAGCTGACACTGGCGCTGCACATGGAAGGTCTCGACACGCAGATTGCCGAGCAGCTCAACATTTGGTCGCGTCAGCCCGAGCTGAGCCACTGGGAGGACGCCGTCGATCGCTTCAAGAATCCCGCTCGAGGCAAAGTGAAGATTGGTGTCGTCGGCAAGTACGTCCACCTCAAGGACAGCTACAAGTCGCTGCACGAAGCCCTGGTCCACGGTGGCATGGCCAGCGGGGTCAGCGTGCAGCTCGACTACATCGATTCAGAGCACCTCGAGCGCGGCGGTTCCATTTCGTCTCACCTCGAACACCTGGATGCCATCCTGGTTCCGGGCGGCTTTGGTGACCGCGGCATCGAGGGAAAAATCTCGGCGATTCGCTACGCTCGCGAGCACAAGATCCCGTTCTTCGGCATCTGTCTCGGCATGCAGCTGGCCGTCATCGAGTACGCGCGCAACGTCTGCGGACTCGAAGGCGCGACTTCGGTCGAGTTCGGTGAGCGCCCGGCACATCCGGTCATCGACCTGATGCCGGACCAGCGCGGCATCGAATCCAAGGGCGGCACGATGCGACTCGGCGCGTACCCCTGCAAGCTGGTGTCGGGCAGTCGCGCGGCAGAGCTGTACGGCAAGACGGAAATCAGCGAGCGCCATCGCCATCGCTTCGAGTTCAACAACGACTATCGCGAGCAACTGCAGAACGCCGGACTCACGCTCAGCGGTACCAGTCCCGACGAGCGCTTGGTCGAAATCGTCGAACTCAAGGACCACCCGCACTTCATCGGCTGCCAGTTTCACCCCGAATTCAAGAGCAAGCCGCTGGGCGCGCATCCGCTTTTCGCGGCGTTCGTACGGGCTGCGATCGCTCGTCGCGAGAGCACGGGCCGGGGCACGCGCACACAGGAAGAGCGCGACGCGCACTCTGTCAATTGAGCCGCGCGCCAATTGAATCGATGCAGCATCTGTCACGACATACCGCCGTCGCCTCGTGGCGCCTGATCTTCTGGAGTGGCGTCTTGCTCGTAGGCTGCGCCCGACCGGCAATCGTCGAGACGGCGCAAGGGGGGGATCTCGTTCGGTTGCGCCAGTCGATTGCCGCCGAGCAGAAGGCCGGCACGCTCGACGAAAAGAAGACTCGAGCCATCGCTCGAGGAATGCTCGAAGGCGACATTCAGCGAAGTCGCGGTAGCGAAGGCGCCGATTTCGTTGCTAGTTTGAGGAGCTGCGCCGAGCCTCTCGAGGACGCGCTCAGCAACCGAGCAGAGACGCGGGACGCCACAGGTGGCGAAGCTGCTCTCGTGCTGGTCGAGCGCAACGCTTGGTGCGGCGCTTCGCCCTCGAGTTTTGCGAGCGATGAAGACGGCGCATGGCGCGCATTGGCCGCGCACGAGGCCGATGGTTCGGGCGACGCGCCGCAAAGGCGAGCTTTCCTGATCGACCGTGACGAGCGCGTGCGACGCGCGGCCGCGGACGCGGCACTATCAGCAAAGAGTTCGGCCGATCTGAGCGTCCTGCTCGAGGCGGGTCGAGTCGATCCGGATCCTCTCACGCGCAGTCGCGCTCTGCGCGCAGCTGGCGCAATCGGTGGTGAAGGTGTAGCGCTTGCCTTGCGCGATCGTTTCGATGCCGGAGATGAAGGCGATCGCCTGGCCATCCTGGACGCTTGGGCCGAGGAAGCGACCTGGCAGGCCGGCGGACGCGCCGAGCTGCTCTACGCTTCCCATCACGGGAGCGGCCCCGTCGCGTTGGCAGCGGCAGTCACGTTCCTGCGCGCCGGGGACGGCTCGAAACCCACGCCTGAGCTGCAGAGCGAGCGGGCAGGTGCCTTCGCTCGACTCGCGCGTGCGAGCGTGGACGGCACCGCGAGCGAACGGCGCTTGGCGCTGCGCCTGCTGCCCACCGAACACCCCGAAACCGAGGCTCTGCTGCTGACGGCCAGCAAGGACGCCGATCTCGAGGTGGCACTCATCGCCACCGTGCGACTTGCCGGACGCGCGGCGCATCAAAAGGCCGCCGAGACGCGCCTGCTCGAATGGGCGCGCGGCGAAGGTTCCTTGCGATTCGAAGCGCGAGCGGCCCTCTCGGTCTATGGATCACTCGACGTACTGCCTCTGCTCACCGCCGAAATTGGCTCGAAGGATGCAAGAGCTCGGCTCTTGGCCGGCACCAGCTTGATCCGCACTGGAGCCGTCGTCGACGCCGCCCCGTTGCTCGCCGATACCGATGCAGGCGTGCGTCGCTCGATCGCCTGCAGACTACTGAGCCAACTTCCCCCTGCGCGTTGACTCACATACCGTACGGTGAGATGCCCTTGCGCTCCCGGAACCAAGGGAAGCCTTTTTTGCAATGCGGAAGACAACGCGCGGGTTGGTTCGACACTACGAATGCCCCGAGTTCCTGTTCCAGGACCTCGTCTGCATGGAAAAGGGCTACGACCTCTCGGAGAGGCGCCGAAACAAGCGTGGCCATTGGGCCAACGGCATGGACTCGGTACCGGTCGACTCCTTCGGGGGCTTTCGCGAAAACTGGGCCGTCTATCATGTCGGGCGCAAGGGCGGCGGACCCGACCTTCCTCGCTACAAAGACTCCAGCCTCGAGCATGCCCGCTTCTGCAGGATGGACACACGAGGCACCGTCACCGGCGAACGAATAGTGAGCCTCAGTTGGCTGCCGGCGCCGCTCCGCGGCCCCTTCAAGCGTGTGAAGAGGCTATTCGAAAGCTGAAGGCGGCTGCCCCATCAGGCAGCGGTAGCGGCTCTCCCGACGCAAGCGCCGCCGCGCCCGACGATACTGCTCGGCGCTGCGCGCTGCGATAATCATCGAAGCTTGCCCGCCCGTCATCCACCCCGGTCGTTCGGGATCGAGGAGCGGCGCCGTTGCGTCATATGACGATGCGTTGCCAATCGCCTCGGCTGAACTTGAACACCATTACACTCGTCAGCAAGAAGGCGTAGACGGCGGCGGCCGTCCAGATCCCGATCAGGCCAAAGCCGAACGTGATGCCAAGCAGCCAAGCCAAGGGCACGAGACAGCCAAAGTGGAGAACGAGCTCGACGATCATGACGAACACGCTGTTTCCTGCGCCAAAAAGCGCTTGCGTGAGGATCATGCCGACCGCGATCAAGGGTGTGCACAAACCCATCAGGCGCATCGGCGCGAGGGCTGCAGCCTGGACCGCTGGGCTATGCGTCATGAAGCCCAAGATCTCGTTCGGGAACACGACGCCTTCGAGGAAGCCGACGACACCGAAGATCAGGATGCCCAAACGGACCGAAACCCAGCCAAAGTGAGCCGCCTTCTTGCCCTGACCTTCGCCAAGCGACTGGCCCACCAAGGTGGCAGTGGCCGTGCCGAACGCGAGACACGCGGTGAAGGTGAGCTTCAAGACGCCGACGATCACGGTCGTTGCTGCGCTGTTGATGGGTTCACCGCTGGCACTCGGACAGGCCCCAGCCACGATCTTGGCGCCGACGAGCGTGTCGAGGCGTCCAACGATCATGGCGAACATCGCGAAGCCGCTCATCACCGCCAAAGTGGCCACACCGCTCGGAATCGACAGGCGCAGGATGTCGCGAGTGAGGCCGCGGTCGAGCTTGCGGAAGTCGAACGGCCGGTAGGTGGCTCGGTACTGCTTCTTGAGCGCCCAACCGATCATGATGAACAGGCCGACCCAGGTGGACCCGAAGGCCGCAATGCCAGCCCCTTCCATGCCCAGACGCGGCATGCCGAAATACCCGAGCACGAACGCCAAGCAGAGCACGACGTTCAGCGCGTTCATGATCAAGGCGCTCCACAAGTGGACGTGCGTCTTGCCGATACCGTCGAAGAACGACTTGAACGAGAATGTCAGCACCATCGAGGTGATGCCCCAGATACGCCAACCCAAATAGCTCTCTGCGGCGATGCGTACCGGCTCCGAAGAGATGAGCGTGCCGAGCAGCCAGGGCAGAGCCACCACGCCCAGCACCGAAAAAGCCAAGCTGGCGACGCTCGAGAACACCCAGGAGTTGAGCAGCACCGCGCCCGAACGCTCGGAATTGCCTTCGGCGAAGCGACGAGCCGTGAGCGCCTGGGTGCCGACCGAAATCGCGCTGAGTGAGCCACCGAACGCCCAAAGGACAATCAAGCAAGGAAAGAGTGCGGCCTGCGCGTTGGACGATTCCGGACAGGGCAGCTGCGAGAAGAAGACGATGTCGATCTCGTTGACGATACTTTGCGATAGCATCGCGAATACCGTCGGCAGAGCCAACTTGAGGACGACTCCGTACGGGTTGCCAGACGTGATGACGTTGGTGCTGAGGACGGGCGGTGCAGCCATTTTGAAGTAGGGCTCGGGGCCGTCGACGCTCGGCATCCGGCGTTGGGGCGCGCCCCGGGCTCTAGCCGAGAACGGTGCCGATTCAAAAATTCACGGGGCTCGCGGTCAGCGATGCGCTAGTTCCTGGCCTTTGTACTCCGCGAGGAGATCCTGGGCCGGGCCGTAGCCGGGATAGAGACGCAGCAGATTTTCGAGCGTAGCCCGCGGATTGCCCGACAGCGTGGCGCGTTCGAGGCGCGAAAGCACCAAATAGGCCGCTGGCGACGGTGCGATCTGAACGCGCTTCGCGGCCGCGCTGAGCGCTTCCCCCCAGGCTTTGACCCCCTTGGCCGTGAGTGTCAGCCCCTCGAGCACACGAGCGTCGTCGGGCCGCGCGAGCGCTAGTGCTTTCATCTTGTGGTGCGCCGCAATCTTCTGTCCTCGCTTGAGCAGGTCGAGAATCGGCGTCACCGGATCGTCTTTTTCGGGAGTAGCGAGTGGCGCGGGTTCGGGCACGGCCGCGGCAACCTTCAAGGCGCTGTCATCGACCTCGTCCGGTGGAGCAATCGAAGCGGCGACAGGAGCATCGAGGTCGACGGCCGCAAGCTCGGCGGCGGCAGAACCGGACGAGCCGCGCAGCGTGAAGCCCAATCCGAGGACGACCGCGAAAGCAGCGCCAGCGCTCCACAGTAGCGTGCGCTGCGTCGGACGGTTCTTGATGGGTACCAGCGTGCGCTCGAGGGCCAGGACCAAGGCGTCAGCGCTCTCGAAGCGCCGTTCGGCGTCGCGCTCGAGAGCTCGGGCGACCAGCTGGTCGAGAGCGAGCGGGATTTTGGATTCGGGCGCAAGCTTGCTCGGCGGAGGCGCAACGAGCGTAATCTTCGCCGTCAGGAGCGCCGGCAAGCTCGGCGAGCCTTCGGGTCCAAGGGGGTGCGGCACGCGACCGGTCAGCGCCTCGTAGAGCACGACGCCCAGCGCGTAAAGGTCGCTGCGTGCGTCGGAAGCGGCGCCGGCCGCCTGTTCTGGCGAGATGTACTCGGGCGTGCCGACGACGAGTGGAGCTTCGCGACTGGCGTCGTCTGCGGGTTCGCTGAGCGAGCCGGCGACGCCGAAGTCGAGCACCTTGACCGCACCGTCTTCGGTCAAGAACAAGTTCGAAGGCGTGATGTCGCGATGCACGATGCCGGCGCGATGGGCGGCGCCGAGCGCGCGCGCGGCTTCTGCCACCAAGCGCACGGCCGTCTTCCAAGTCATCGGACCTTCGGCAAAGCGCTTCTCGAGCGTGCTGCCCTGCAGCATCTCCATGCCAAAATAGCAGCGCCCGTCGGCCGCGACGCCAAAGTCGTGGAGCTTGACCAGGCCCGGGTGATCGAGCCGGGCGATGGCGCGCGCCTCTGCGCGAAACCGAGCTCGGGCGGGTCCGTTCCCACGCACGTTGTCGGGGATGAGCTTGAGCGCGACGGTTCGGCCCAAATCCACGTGCTGCGCTTCCCAGACTTCACCCATGCCGCCGGGAGAAAGACAGCGCAGCAAGCGATAGCGTGTGCCGGCGAGCAAACCTTCGGATTCTTCTCGAGTCGCGGGCGCGACCGGCGACGGCTCGGGAATGCCGGGACGCGGCTGATGCGCTGAGTCTTTGGCCACGGCGTCGCGCGCATGGAGTACTCGACGCGCGAAATCGGCGCGCGAGCGGGCAGGCTCCGCCGGGTAGAGCTTCTGCATGAGCAAGGCGATACGACCGCGCACACTGCGATCACCGTCGGCAAGCGAGGGCGCGTGCTTGAGCAATTCGGCAAGCTCGCTCACGGCGCGCCGCGCGCTCGGCGTGCGCTCGCTTGGAGCTGGAGCAGTCACGCGAGCGAGGATGTCGTCGAGACGCAGCGGGGCGCCGATCTGAGCCGCGATCGGCGGCAGCAGCAGTTCTCCGGCGGCGACACGCAGCTGGTGCTCGATCGAATCTCCCTGCAAGAAACGCTTGCCGGCGAGCAACTCCCACACCATGACGCCAAAAGCGTACAAGTCCGCAGGCGGACCACCTGGGATTTGGTTGGCCACCTCTGGAGCGACATAGCCGGGCTTGGCGTAGACGATGCCGGAAACGGTGCGGCAGCGACGATTCTCGCCCTTTGCAGTACCGAAATCGATGAGCTTCAAGTCGCCAGCATAGCCGAGCATGACGTTCTGCGGACTCAGATCGCGATGTGCGATGTCGAGAGCGCGACCCGAAGCGTCGGTGCGCTCGTGCACGTGAGCGAGCGCGTCACCGAAGCAAATGCCGATTGCGACGGCATCGGCCCAGTCGATGCGTACGCCCAACTGGTTGCTGCGCTGCTGCACCTCGCCTAGATGTCGACCTTCGACGAACTCGACGACGGCGTACGGGCGCTCGTCTTCGAGCGTGGCGGCTTCGAGGATTTGCGCGACGCCCGGATGCTGGAGCTGCGCCTGGATGCGCGTCTCGTCGAGGAAGCGCGCTCGGAAGCTCTTGTCGCTCGAGTGCTCCTGGCGAATCGTCTTGACCACGCAGGGCCGCTCCGCGCCTTCGATGCCGCGAGTCGAAGCCAGGTAGACCTCGCCCATGCCGCCGCGTGCGAGTCGGCGCAGGAGGGTCAGTCGGCCGAAGCGGCGAGGGAGAATGTCGCCCGCACCCAACTCGAGAGGGATGTCAGAATCTTCTGTAACCATATGATTCAATGACGTTTTATTTCCTGCTGCAGCCGCTGCCATGAGACCATGGTGCCGATGTAGGATAAAGTATACAAGAAAACGACAATGGAGAGGTGCCGGTTGATGCGGATCAGTTGTCGATTGGCCCGCCGCGACTATGCTCGCGCTGCGTGAGTCGCCACCAAGAGGAGACACGGGGGAAACGGATGGGCCAAGTGCCTGTCGGTTTGACCCGCGTCTTGGTCGGCCTGGTCACCCTCTGCGCCCTGTGGCTGGTGCCGACCTCGGCCCATGCCGCCACATCTGTCGGCATGTGCGCCGACACCGCCCAGTCGATCGAGGCACCGCCTCCGCTCTATCCGTCCGACGGAGCCAGCCTGTCCGACTGCGACCATTTCGACCTGCGCAGCGGCATCGCCAGCGCTCCCCTACCCGATCCGCACGAGCGCATCTGGTCAGAGACGCGGTTGCATCAGGATCTGGCTCTGCTGCCCGGCGTGCTCGTGCTCGCACCGCCGCCGTCGAAGCTCGGCGCACCGACGCCAGCTGGTACTTACGTTCCGGACGAGCATCGCTCGAGCCTGCTGCGCCCACCCTGCGCCTGAGGCCCTCACCGGCCCGCGCTCTGCGCACAGCTCCTTCACCCTGGTTTTTGAGGATCCGCCTTTTGCGGTCGCCTCGAGTCTTGGTGCGCAGCGGCGCACCGTTTACGGAAAGAAAAAAGTATCATGAACAAAGGAACCGCAATTGTCGGCTTCTTCATGTCGTTTCTCGCGGGCATGTTCCTCATGTGGGGCATCGACCGAAGTGGCGGCGTGTCGATCTCGGCGGAAGATTCGTCGGCCCTCGAAGGTGGCGTGGACCACAGCTCGGCGCTGATCCCGGTCACGGCTGAAGATCCCCAGTGGGGCAACGGCGACGCGCCGGTGACCATCGTGGTAATCAGCGACTTCGAGTGCCCCTTCTGCGGCAAGGTCAACCCGACCATGAAGCAGCTGAAGGCCGACTACGGTCCGGACAAGATCCGCATCGTCTGGAAGCACCACCCCCTGCCCTTCCACAAGAACGCTCGCCCGGCTCATGAGGCTTCTGCAGCCGTCATGGCGCTCAAGGGCAGCGATGCTTTCTGGAAGTTCCACGATCTGGCCTTCGCCAACCGCACGGCCCTGACCGAGGACAATTTCAAGAAGTGGGCGGCCGAACTCGGCGTGGACAAGGCGAAGTTCGACGAGGCGCTCAAGAGCAAGAAGTACGCAGCCAAGGTCGATGCCGACATCGCCATGGGCCGCAAGATCGGCGCCAACGGCACTCCGGCGTTCCGCATCAACGGCGTGACCTTGAGCGGCGCTCAGCCGGTCGAGAAGTTCAAGGAAGTCATCGATGCCCAGTTGGCCGAGGCCAAGAAGTTGGTCGCTTCGGGCACCAAGGCGAGCGAGGTCTACCCGACGCTCGTGGCCAAGAACGCCAAGGCAGCGCCCGAGGCCGAGGACGGCGAGCAGAAAGAGCCCCCGCAGGACATGACCGTCTGGGCCGTGCCCGTGTTCGAGGACGATCCGGTCAAGGGACCCAAGGACGCGCTCGTCACCATCGTCGAGTTCTCCGAGTTTCAGTGCCCCTTCTGCAAGCGCGTGGGTCCGACCACGACCAAGATCGTCGAGACGTACGGCAACGACGTGCGCATCGTGTGGAAGGACAATCCCTTGAGCTTCCACCCTCGTGCTCTGCCGGCTTCGACCTTGGCGCGCGCGGTCTACAAGGCCAAAGGCGACAAGGGCTTCTGGGAAATGCACGACAAGCTCTTCGAGAGCCAGCCCAAGCTGGAGGACGCGGATCTCGAGGCACTCAGCAAGGACAGCGGCGTGGCCTGGAGCGTCGTTGCCGACGCCATCAAGACCAACAAGTACGGCGAGAAGTTCGAGCAGAACCAGGATCTGGCGATGGATTTCGAAGCTCGCGGTACCCCGCATTTCTTCGTGAACGGCATCCGTCTCGCTGGAGCCATGCCCTTCGAGAAGTTCAAAGAAGTGATCGACGCACAGCTCGCCAAGGCCAAGGGCCTGGTGACTGCGGGCACGCCGCGCGCCAAGGTCTACGAAGCCATCATCAAGGAGGGCAAGTCGCCTCCGGCTCCGGAGAAGAAGGTCGTCGACGCACCCCCCAAGGACAGCCCGGTCAAGGGCAACAAGAGCGCCAAGATCACCATCCAGGAGTTCAGCGACTTCGAGTGCCCCTTCTGCTCACGCGTCAATCCGACGATGGCCGAGGTCATGAAAGAGTTCGGCAACGACGTGAAGGTCGTGTGGCGCAACATGCCGCTGCCCTTCCACAAGAACGCGCCGCTGGCGGCTGAAGCAGCTCAGGAAGCGTATGCCCAAAAGGGCGACAAGGCGTTCTGGGATTACCACGACAAGCTGTTCGCAGCGCAGAAGGAACCCGGCGGAATCGAGCGTCCCAACCTGGAGAAGCTCGCGACCGAACTAGGTCTCGATCTGCCCCGGTTCAAGAAGGCGCTCGATGAGCACACGCACCAGGCGAAGATCGAAGCGGACACCAAGGCCGGCAACGCCGCAGGCATCAACGGTACGCCCGCCTTCATCGTGAACGGTTATTTCATCAGCGGCGCGCAGCCGTTCCAGGCCTTCAAGAAGGTCATCAAGCGCGCCAAGTCCGAGCTCTGAAACCCGAGTTCGAACGATGAGTGGACGAGCCCGAGGGTGACCTCGGGCTCGTTTTTCTTGTGCGCCGCACTTTGCACGCTCGGCCGTCCCGCGACCGTCTGCTAACACCCGGCCTATGCACCGCGTCGCTTGGGTTGCCTGTCTCCTCGCTCTGCTGGGGAGCTCGGCTTGTTCGCCGCCTCCGGGCGCGAAACCCGCGATCGAGCCCGCGCGCGCGCCCCAACCCGGCTCGACTTTCGTGGGTACCCTCGCGCCGGGCGAGCCCGAAACCACTCTGCCGGTGGAAGCCGATGACATCCGTGTGGGAGCGCCCGACGCCGACGTCACCATCGTCGCATTCCTCGATTTCGAATGCGGCTTCTGCGCGCAGGGCTTCGCCACTTTGGAGCAGCTGAAGCAAAAGTACCCCGCCTCCGAGTTGCGACTGGTCATGAAGCAGCTGCCGCTCGACTTTCATCCGCAAGCGCTGCCGAGCGCCGTGGCGGCGCAGGCCGTCCAGCTGGCAGCGGGACCGGAGGTGGGCTTCGAGTACGCACGCCGGTTGTTCCAAAGTCGCTCACAACTCGACTACGCGTCGCTGGCTGCGCAGGCGAGCGAAGTCGGCGTGCCCCGCGAACTCTACAACGAGCTGGTGGCCGAGCCGGAGACGGTGCGCCGCGTCGCAGCCGACGTCGTGCTGTCGCGTCGCCACGGCGTCGACGGCACGCCTGCATTCTTCGTCAACGGCCGCTTGCTGACCGGAGCCCAGTCGCTCGAAGTTTTCGAGGGCCTGATCGAGCAAGAGAAGACGGCCATGCAGGCGCTCCGCCAGGCGCAGCCTTGGGCTGGGGCCTACGCCACGCGCGTCCGCGAAAACACGCGCGCTAGCCTAGCCGAAGCTCTGCTCAGCCGCGATCCGCACGACTACGAGGTGTCGGTCGACGGTTCACCCGTGTGGGGTCCAAACGACGCGCCGCTGACGCTCGTGATGTTCACCGACTTCGAGTGCCCGTTCTGCAAGCGCGTGGAGCCCACCTTGAGGGAGCTGCAGCGTCTCTACGAAGGTAAGCTACGTATCGTCTTCAAGCACAAGCCGCTCCCTTTTCACAAGATGGCGCGACCGAGCGCCCTCGTCGCCAGTAGCATTGCCGAGAAACGGGGGAGCGAAGCGTTCTTTCGCGCTGCTGACGAACTTTTCGAGCTCTCGCCCGATTTGGGCAACGAACGCCTGATCGAACTGGGCAAGCGCTACGGGCTGAGCGACGCCGAACTGGCCAAGACTCTCGCCGGCCAGAACGCGAGCGCCAATGCTCGCCTGCGTCGCGATTCCGATCTCGGAGAGGACGTCGAAGCGGAGGGAACTCCACACTTCTTCATCAACGGCAAGCGGCTGAGTGGGGCGCGCCCGCTGGCGCATTTTCGCGCGCTGCTCGACTCGCAGCTCAAGCGCGCGAGTGAAGTCTTGGCCACGGGCGTGGCGCCCGCAGCACTCTACGAAACCATCCAAAAAGACGGCCTTTCGCCTGGTGCGCCGCAGGAACTCGACCAAGCTCCGTCGGAAGTCGGTGCACCGACGCGCGGCCTACGCACGGCGGCGGTGACCATCCACGCCTTCAGCGACTTCCAGTGTCCCTTCTGTCGGCAGGGCGAAGAAGTGCTGCGCACCCTCGACGCGCGCTACCCCAGGCAGCTGCGCTTCGTATGGCACGATCTGCCGCTCGACTTTCATGCGCGCGCGCTGCCCGCCGCGCGCGCAGGACGGGAAGCCTTTGCCCAAAAGGGCAACGCCGGCTTTTGGAAGATGCACGACCTCTTGTTCGGACTCGACGCCAGCGGCGTGGCGCTCGAGCGCGATGATCTGCTCGGTTACGCGGCTGCGGTCGGACTCGACAAGATCAAGTTCGAAAAAGCAATCGGCAGCGAAGCGCACGGCGCAGCCATCGACACCGACAAGGCCTTGGCCGATCGCTTCGGCATCCGGGGCACTCCGGCGTTCGTCGTGGGACCGTACCTCGTCACGGGCGCGCGGCCGATCGAGCATTTCGAGCGACTGATCGAGCTGATCCTGGCCGATCGCCAAGCTGCCGCCCCGTAAACTGCGAACGGGCCTTTTCGCCGGGTATCCGCGTCGCTCAGGGCTGGTCGCTGGCCGTGCCGTCGGCTTCGCTCAGCGAACTGCGCTTCTTGATGGTGTCGACTGCCAGATCGAGGTCGGGCGCACCACGCAGGCACGGGTAGCAATCGCGCTCGGCCGAAGTCCCGCAGCCGACCTCCTTCCTCATCTTCTCGAGAGCTGGCAGAGCGCGACTGTCGCCCACCAGGGCGGCACGCTTGACCAAGCGCGCGGCGACTTGGCAATCCTTGGCTTCTGGGAGTTCTAGCGCCAAGAGCAAGGCGGGCTCGGCCAGACTCTTGGCCTCTTCGGAGCGCAAGAATTTACTGGCCTCGAACTTGGCGACGGCACCTGCCGTGGGCGCTTCGTACAAGGCATAGATGACGTTGGCGCCTTCGCTTCCCATGGCGCCCTTGAGCAGGCGGAAGGCAGCCGCCGAGGCCTCCTTGGACTGCGCGGCACGATAGAGGGCGCCGCCAAGCTCGGCGTCTTCGTTGAGGGCGGGGTCGAGCGCCAAGGCCACGCGGGCTGCGTCGACGGCTTCGACATACTTGCCGGCCACTGCCAGAGCGTAGGCCAGCTTCTTGTGGACCTGGGCCTGCGTCGGGTACTTCTGTGCGAGCGCGGCCAGGCCAGGAGCGCCCTGTTTCTCGGCGGCAGCGATTTCTTTGGCCAAGGCGTCCTCGACCGGGGCGTCGACGTCGAAAGCGGCCGGTGGATCGACAACGGCGAGCACAGGCGGGGCATCCCCCTGTGCGAACGCGCCGACTGCCACGATGGCCGCTACGACGCCGACCGCGCCGAAGGCCAGGCCCAACATGGCAGCGCGACTGCGCCGGCTGCGCACGACGCGGCTGATCGGCTGCGGCAAACTGCGGGCCGCCCGTTCGATACGACCGCCGACTTCTTCCAGACTGATCGACAGACGCGAGCGCTCACCGCTGCGCTCCAGCGTGCCTGCCGCAGCCTCCGCCAGCAGGGCTTCGATGCGAACGCGCGCTGCGGCCGCCGAAGGCAGGCGTTTCTGCAGGTCGGTGACCAAGAGATCGCGGACCAAGTTCTCGACTTTGGGCGGGACCTTGACGCCCGCGCGCTCCTGGATGAGCGGCAGCGGCTTGGTCAGCTGCTGTCCCAACAGGCCGACCGCCGCGCCCGTGTAAGGTCGCGCGCCAGCCAGCATTTCGTAGAGCACCACGCCCAACGCGTACAAATCGGCGCGCCCGTCGACGTCTTGGCCGAGGGCTTGTTCGGGCGCCATGTATTCTGGGGTACCGTAAACCATGCCGATCTGCGTAATCGGCTTGCCGTCCGTCGTCGGCTCGGGCGGCATCTTGGCTATGCCGAAATCCAGAACCTTCGAGAAGTCGCCGGCGCCTTCGCTCTGGACCAACAGCACATTGTCCGGCTTGAGGTCACGGTGGACGATGCCTCGGGTATGCGCAGCCTCGAGCGCCGAACTGATCTGCAGAGCGATTTTCAACGCGCGAACGGCCGGCACCGGACCGTCCTCGATCAGCGCGGCGAGCGAACGACCCTCGACGTACTCGAGCACCAAGAAGACGCTGCCATCGGGCAGCTTGCCAAAGTCGGTGCCAGCCGCGACGTGCGGATGTTCGATGTGCGCCGCAGCCCGGGCCTCACGCTCGAAGCGCTGAACGATCTCGGGAACCGCAGTCAGCTGCTGGTGCAGCACCTTCACGGCAACGCGTTTGCGCATGAGCACATGCTCGGCGCGATAGACGCGTCCCATTGCACCCTCGCCCACGAGCGCGTCGATGCGGTAACGGTCCGAAAGGACGGTGCCAAGCAAGGGATCGGAACTCAACCGCCTTCTTCTACCAGGAGAAGTGAAGGCGGGTGAGGCACTGCGGCAAAAAACGAGTGTTCCGACGACGATCTCAGTACGGATTTTCGACTTCCGATTTCACTGGAGGTGCAGGAGTCGGCCCCGGTGTGGGTTTCGGGGTGCTGGTGGGTGCGGTCGTCGGGGTCGGAGCTGCCGGCGGCGTTGCCGTCGTCGGCTCAGTCGTAGGTGCGACCTTGGGCTTCTTCACCACCGGCTTGGGCTTGGGCACCGGCACTAGTGCTGGCACGGCGGTGACGACGGGCTGGGCCGGCGCCGCGGAGACAGCGGGCGCGCTGCTCGCTTCGGGCGCCGCGCTCCCCCCGGGTAGCGCGCTCGCAGCAGGTGGTGTCTCGGGAACATCGATCTCGGCCGGCAGAGGCTGCTCGATTGGCTTTGCGTTCGGCGCAGCCGATTGGGCCGGGGCCATCTCTGCGCTTGGCTCAGGCGCAGGCTCGTTCTGTCCACCGCGCTTGGTCAGCACCCAAATGCCGACGGCGACCGCCGCAACGGCCACGAACAGGAACAGAGCGCGACCGCCGCCGCCCTCTTCATCGGGCTCGAGAAGACGAGCGGGAATCGACGCCTGACGCGGCTTGGCCGGGCTTTCCGCGCCCAGCTCGAGCGGAGAACGCTGGGTGCGATCGAGCGATTCGAGCGATGGAATGCGAACAGCGCTCGGCCGCGGAGGCTCACTCTCACCGTCGTCGGCTTCGAAGGGAGGGGGCCCAAAGCTCTGCGGCGTGGCTCGCACCGTTTCGAAGCCACCACTCGCGGCGACCGTCGCCTGTCGCGTGCTCACCGGCGCGGTTTCTTCGGCCGTCTTGCGAATCGCTTCAGCGAGCAGCTCGGAGGCGGGCTTCATCACGGTGCGATCCTCTGGCGGCGGCAACTCCAGGTTCTCGCTACCGGGAAACATACCGGACGCTGGTTGATCGGGTGAACGATCGAACGCACCCGATGTCCCGCCGCCGCGCGACTCGAGCAAACGCTCGATCACGGCGCGAGAGCCTTCGTCGATCTTGATGAACTTGATGCCCATGCCGGCAGGCTCGTCCGTATCGGCCACCGGGGAGTCTCGCTTCCACACAACCCGACCGACTCCCTGCATCACCCGCTGCTCTTCGGCGATCTTGACCTCGAACTTGAGCAAGGTGCCTGCGGGGAACGGCGACGGCGTCTTGATGAACATGCCGCCACGACTGACGTCGTAGGAGTGGTGCTCGATGAACTCGCCCAAGGTCGCGCTGCGGTAGCGAACCGTCATACTGAGCACCTTTGCTCGGGGGTCTCTGCGCGTGTTCTGGGCCATCGTCCGGCGCATCCTAACCGGGGCAGCCCAGTTCTGCCCAAATATCCGATGTCTAGCGCGCCCCCGGCCGGCCGCCCGCCTTCAAGAAACCTTGAGGCCGTGGACCCACATGTGGGCGGAAAGCCGAGGGTCCGACGCGTGCTATCCTAGGCGGTGATGGGGGCTGGGCATTTTCGCGCACATCAGCGGTTCGTCGTGGATATCGACGCGAACCTGCGCGCGACGGGACGTCCCGCCCTGGCCCGCGGCCGTGTGATCGATTTGGGCGTCGGGGGAGCGGCCTGCGAGCTCGACGCTCCACTGCGCATGGGTGAGGAGGTCGAGATCGAGCTGAGCAGCGCACCGCCGCTTCGGCTGCGTGCCGTCGTCGCCTGGATACCCTGGGCGGAATTGAGTTCGGTCCGCATCGGAGTGCGTTTCCGGCCGGAGGATGTCGATGCCGTGGCCAGCGTGCTCGAGTTTCTAGGCGTGCAGGACGACGTCGGCAGCGAATGAACTTCTAGAAGTCGTCCTTCATGCGCCGGAGCCGCGCGAAGACTTCGACCGGGGCCGCCCCCGGCTCCAGTCCGACCGCGCGTGCCAGGACCGGCTCGCGTGTCCGCAAAAAGGGATTGGTAGCGAGCTCTTGGGCAAATGGGCCCTGTGCGGTCGACTCGCCAGCGCCTCGCGCTTGCCGCACCAGCTCGAGCCGCTCGAGCACGGCCGCGTTGTCTGGTTCGAGCGAAGCGGCGAAGCGCAAATTGGCTTCGGTGTACTCGTGGCCCGTACAGCAGACGTCGGTCGGAGAGAACTCGACCTTCATGCGTTCGAGCGAAGCGAACAGTTGGGGTGCGGTGCCTTCCTTCAGCCTGCCGCAGCCACCCATGAACAGCGTGTCACCGGTGAAGGCGTAGCCCCGAGCGCGGTAGGTGATGGCCCCCTCGGTGTGACCGGGAAGGTGGAGCACCGAGAACTCGATGCCGAGCAACGAAAACCGATCTCCTTCGTCGAGCGCGTGCGTCACGCCGGGTATGCGCTGGCGATCGCGAACGTGAGCATACACCGGCAAATCGAACTCACGCACCAACTCGCGATTGCCGCCCGTGTGATCGGGGTGGTGGTGGGTGTTGAAGATGGCCACGAGGTCGAGCGAGCGTTCGCCCAAGCGCGCGCGAATCGGATCGGCCGCTGAGGGATCGAGCACGATGCAGTCGGTCGAACCTTCTGTCCCAATCAAGTAGGCGTAGTTGTCACGCAGGCACGCGACCGGCTCGACCCACAAACTCACGGCGCGGTCGCTCGAGCGGCTGGTGCGGGGGGCGAGCCCAAAATCTCCAGGGATTCGAGGTGCGCGCGCACGACGCGGCGTGCCGTCGCGCCAATGTCCGAGAGGTCGCCAACCAGACCGAGGACTTCTGAGGGATTGGTCGGATTCAGGATCGAGATGGACGTCGAGCGCGGCCCCCCGCCTTTCTTGAGCGGAATGCCGAGTACCGACACATTCACGCCCGGACCGGCGCCGCTCGGCAACTGGTTTCGCGAGTTCACCGCGAGTGTGAAGCGATAGCCACGCTTGCCCATCGCGCGCAGCCGCTTCCCGGAAAATTTGGCAAATACCTCGTCGGCCAGCTGCTGCCATTCTTGGGGCGCGCCGTCGGAGGACAACACGGAAACGGAGAGCACGTTGCCCTGATCGTCAGCCGACACCGAAAGTCGCGCCTTGGTGTTGAACGGTAGGTTGCCGCGGTAGGCGCTCGCCAGCACCTGCGTGATGACGGGGCCTTCGGGACCAAGACCCTTTTTCTGATCGTCGCGTGCGATCGCCGCGGCCAGGCCGTGATCGAGTCGCGCGGCATAGTCGACCGGTGCCTTCTTCTGCGGCGCACGCCCGCGTCGGTCCACCGGGTTGGGCCGCAGAACCATGCTCTGGCCCAGCCCGAGCTGATCCAGCGATAGCCGACGGGGCTGCGTGGCCGCGGCGCCCGCGGGAGCACTGGAGACGCGGTCGGCGTCTGCGCCAGCCACCTGTAGGATTTCGCCGAGCGAGGTGTCACCCGCTTGCGCGTTCGCCTCGGCGGCTGTCTGCGGCGCAGCCAGAGAGCCCGAAGACGAAGGAGACCAGGCAGTTTCTGGCGACCCAAGTTCCCGAGGCTCGTAGTCTGGCTCGGGCTCGGGCTCGAACATCTCGATCTCGACTTCCGATCGTGGAAGGAGCGACGGCGCGACCCCCGTCTCGACCGACTTCGACGACCAGAGACCGAGCGCGGCTACGTGCGCGCCGAGCGAAGCCACCGCCATGAGGCGGAAGCGGCGTTCCCCAGCTGCTGCGGACTTCTCTGCCACCCGTCCGCCCTAGCACGATCGACCCCCAACCGGCGCCCCGCCGCCGCTCTGGCGCGTAAGCCCCCCGCGCCCTGCGCCCTGCCAAGATTGACCCGAGGTCCCCCCCTGGCTACGAAGCACGCCCCCTCCCGGGGAACGCGCCCGTGGCTCAGCTGGATAGAGCGTTGGCCTCCGAAGCCGAAGATCGAAGGTTCGAATCCTTCCGGGCGCGCAAATGTCAATCCCCTCCTGGCACTCGCCAGGCTCGAGACACCGTGCACGAGCTGATTGTCACCGAGCGGCTCGACCTCGTGCTGCTCGAAGGTCCGATCGAGCAGGCGCTGCTCGCCGGAGATCGCGCGCTGGCCCGTTCTGTGTCTGCGCTCACTCTCCCCGACGCGCTGTTCGACGAACAGTTCGTTCCCTTCCTCGCTTGGAAGCGAACGCAGGTGGACAAGGACTCGTCGTTTCGTCCTTGGTCCGTGCGGCTGGTCTTGCTGCGCGATTCGGGTGTCGTAGTCGGCACGGCGAACTTTCACGGACCGCCGGGCATCAACGACACGAGCAGCGCGGACGCAGCCGAGTTCGGCTACGCGATCTTCGACGACTACCGCGGACGCGGCTTCGCCACCGAGATCGCCTGTGCTTTTCTCGGTTTTGCGCGGCGTGAGTTCGGCGTGAAGAAGTTCATCTCGGGCGTGAAACCCGACAACGGGCCGTCGCTGCGCGTCAACGAAAAGCTCGGCTTCGTCGACACGGGAGTCGTCGCGGACGGCGAGCGGATTTTCGTGCTGGATTGCAGCTAGAACGCCGGCGGCCCTTGCCCGCGCTCAGCCTCGCAGTTTTTTTAAAGCCTCGAGTTCCATCACCGCCAAGCGATCGCGCGGTCTGCCCAGTTCGGTCTTGATTGCAATCAATCGGTCGATGGCTATGCAAGCGAAAGTGACACCGAACGCGCTCATCTCGACAGCATCGACTGCCACCGTTTCGTAGCGAACCTCGCCTCTGAGGCCGATCGAGCCGAGCGCATCGATGCGACCAGCCTTCGTGTCGGCTAGGTGGTGACCCGTGTTGTTCAAGTGCGCAAAGCTGAACGGTAGATTTCGGGGATCGCCGTACGCGACTGCGCCCAGTTCGGCGAACGCACTGACCAATCGTTCGACGTTGGTGTCCTCGAGCCGATAAAGGATGTCCAGATCGCGCGTCATCAGGTTCGCGCCATGAGCAACCACCGCTACACCACCAACGACGACGAATTCGACGCGATGACGTACCAACACCTCCAACCCGAGCCGGAAGTTCAAAGCTGCTCTCTTTCGCCCAAGTGAACCTCATCCGCGAAGCGAACGAAGTCTTCCAAGGCCAGAAGGCGCTCTTCGACCGAAAGCTGCAAATTCTGCTTTAGCAGCAACAGGTCGACGCCGTTTTCGTCCTGTACATGGCGCAGATCGTGGCCAAAGCGGATGTCTCGTTCGCTGTTTCTCAACCCGTCGTCGTCCGCCTCGCTCATCGCTACAGCCTAGCACCACGACCCCTCGACGAAACCATGGGTTTGGGAACGCGCTTCAGGCGCGCCGCGCCGTCACGATCCAAGTCGCGGAAGGAAACCACACGCCGCGTTCGCTGAGGAAGGGTTCGATCGCTTCGCGCAAGGCACGCGTGAACTCGGGCAAGCGCTCCGGGTCGCCGTCGGCGACGAAGCGCGCAGCAGGTCCGATGTCGAGCGCGTACTCGACGGCTTCGTCGAGGGTGCGGGCGCCGCCGAACCAGAGGTCGATTTCGAGCGAGCGCATGCAAACGTCTTCGAAGCCGGCTCCGCTGAGCAGTTCCTCCACGAACTCGGCTTTGGCAAAATAGAATGGACCAGGGCGATCGAGGGCGAGCAGGTCGGGAACCGGTTGCCCGGGCGCGACCACTTGCACCGCGTCGAGCAGGCGCTGCGCCCAAGGATTCTGGTGCAGGCTCTGCCAACAGACGAAACCGAGGCGGCCTCCCGGACGCAGCGCCGCGTGCAAGTTTCGAAAAGCCTCGGCCGATTCGTCGAAAAACATCACGCCAAAGCGCGAAAAAACCGCGTCGAAAGGCCGCTCGAAGCGCTGCTCCGCGGCGTCGCCGATGAGCAGCTCCACGTTGCCGAGGCCGCTCTGGTCGACGCGCTCACGCGCACGCGCGAGCAGAGGCTCCGACACGTCGACACCGACGACCTGTCCGTTCGATCCAACCCGTTCGCTGAGTTCGAGCAACGTCTGTCCTGCCCCGCACCCCACGTCCAGGACGCGTTCACCCGCCGTGACTTCGAGTGCCGCCTGCGCTGCGTGACCGAACGGCGCGAGCTGCGCGTCGGTTCGGGCTTGAAGCCGAACCCACTTGCGCCCGGCTGCATCTTGCCAAGCGCTACCCGAGGTTCCCTGCAAGTCTTTCATGTTCGCTTCCTTTGACTCCCCTGCGGGCGTCGCCCACCCTACCACGATGAAGTCGAGGATCGCGCTGACTCGCTGTTTGCTTTTGCTGCTGCCCCAAACCGCTCTGGGTCACATCGAAATCACCTCGCACGCGACGCGCTACCCCTCGTCGACCCTAAAAAATGAGCCCTGCGGCAGCTCGGCCGATTCCGGGCCCGGCTCGACAATCCATACTCTCGAACGTGGTCAGACGCTGAAGATCGTCTGGGACGAGTTCATCGATCACCCGGGTCACTATCGCATCTCGTTCGACGCCTCGGGCAACGACGCCTTCGTCGAGCCGAACTCGGCGAGCGATTTTTATGTCGATCCCACCGTGCTGCTCGACGACATCGCCGACCTCGACGGCGTGCGTACCTACGAACAGAGCGTGACCTTGCCCGACGTCGCGTGCGAGCGCTGCACGCTCCAGCTCCTCCAGGTGATGACGGACAAGCCGCCGTTCGGCGACGGCAACGACATCTATCACCAGTGCATCGACCTGCGCCTGACCGAGCCCGGCGCCGCTGGCAGCGGGGGTTCGACCAGCAGCGGCGGCGCCACTGGCATAGGCGGTTTGGTCGGCGCGGAAGCCGGGGCTGACGGAGCCGGTGACCGCGGCGAAGCGACGGGCTGCGCATTTCGAGGGCCAGCCCCTCGAGACGCCGGGCTCTGGCTGAGCCTGCCGGTTTTGGCTGGATTCGTGGCCCGAAGGCGGCACGCCTCGCGCAACACCGCGACTTGAGCCCGCGCTGCTGGCATCGGCTCATGTTGCTTTCGTACTGGTGGCGCGCAGCTGAAGACATGGCGCAGGCAAATTCCAATGCAGCAAGACGCCGGGGGTCAGTACGGCGCGCCGACGTCCTGCATGAGTATTCGTTCAGCCATTCTGACGGCTTGGCACCGATATTTGCCTCGCGACCGCCCCTGCGCTTGGCTAGTGGCATGTCCACGATCAGCCAGGCCGGCTACGGCGCAACCGATTCCGCCATCGAGCGCCGCGCGCGCTTCATCACCAAGACCTACAACACGCTGTTCCTCGCCATTTGCGGCTTTGCGGCCATCGAGGTCGGGTTGTTCACCTCGGGTCTGGCTCAGCCCATCGCCAAGACGATGCTGAGCGGCAGCTGGCTGATCGTCTTGGGCGCCTTCATGATCGTGAGCTGGCTCGGTTCACGCGTAGCGGCAAACAGCACGAGCATGGCAGCCCAGATCGCTGCGCTGTCGGCCTACGTGCTGGCCCAATCCATCATCTTCGTACCGCTCTTGTTCATGGCCAACGCGTATGCGCCTGGCGCCATCCAGAGCGCCGCCATCGTGACCATCCTCGGCTTCGCCGGTCTCACGGCCATCGCTTGGCAGACCAAGAAAGACTTTTCGTTCCTGGGTGGGCTGCTCCGTTGGGGCGGCATCGTCGCGCTCGTGCTGATCGGCGCCTCGCTGATCTTCGGCTTTCACCTCGGCACGTTCTTCAGCGTCGCCATGGTTGGCTTTGCCGGTGCCGCCATCCTCTACGACACCTCGAACGTACTGCGGCACTATCCCGAAGATCGCCACGTGGCTGCAGCGTTGGCGCTGTTCTCGTCCGTGGCGCTGATGTTCTGGTACGTCCTGCGTCTCTTCATGTCGTCGCGCGATTAGTCTCGGTCGGCCGGAAGCGTGCCGTGACTAGGCGGCCGCAAGGCCGCGCACGCCGCAGGCTTCGCTGAGAGTCGGCGCGCCGGGCGCATCGCTTGGGCTGCGCTACGCTGCCGAGATGGTCGGTCGACTCGCAGCTCTCCAGATCCGTCCGGCGACGAGCAGCGACCTGCCGGCGCTACGCCGGCTCTATGGAATGGTCGATCGTGAGCACGCCGAGTTCGAGCCGAGCCTCAAGCGCGGCCGTTCGCCGACGGAGCGCGATCGTCGCCTGCTTGCTGCGCTGGGCGAAGTGACGACCCGAGTCACGGTCGTAGCGCAAGGAGTGGACGTTCTGGCCTTCGCGCTGGCGTCCTTCCACCGCGACCGACCCGACGTCGTGATCGAAGCCATCGTCGTCGAGCCAAGTGCGCGACGCCGTGGCCATGGGCGCGCCCTAATCGACGACGTCCAGCATTGGATGGTCGGGCGACGCGGGCGCTTCCTGGAGCTCGCCGTCTACGATTTCAACGCCGATGCCCTGGGCTTCTACGAGAGCCTCGGTTTCATCTCGTTCTCCCGCAGCCTCAGGCGCTCGCGGCCCATCGGCTGACGATTCTCGGGCGTCGAGACGAGTTTCGGCTGCTGGCTTCACCAGGGCAGAATTTCGCCGTTGGCGTGCCAGAAGGTGCCGCTGTTGCTCGGACCGAGTGCGTCGAGGCGCGCCAAGAGTCCGGCTGCCGCGACATCGGGTTCGATCTGGCCGCGACCACCGATCATTTCGGTGCTCACCATGCCGGGGTGCAGGATGGCGACGCTGACGCCGGCTGGCGCCAGATCGCGAGTGATCGACATCGCCGCAGCATTCAATGCAGCCTTGCTCATCCGATAGCCGTAGGCGCCACCCGAACCGTTGTCGGCGATCGAGCCCATACGGCTCGTGATGAAGCCCAGCTTGGTGCCGGCGCTGAAATTCTCACGGAGCGCCGCCGTGATGCGCAGAGGAGCCAGGGCGTTGACCTCGAATTGTCTGCGAATGGCTTCGACGTCGAGTTTCGGCAGCGAGTCGCCGTAGACGAGAATGCCAGCGTTGTTGATGAGCAGCTCGACGGCGCGCGAACCGACGACTTCGCGCAGCTTGTCGGGGCCGTCCGGGCTCGACACGTCGACATCCGTCACGACCTCGACGCCCAGGGCATCGAGAGCTGGACTCGACTGCCGACAAGCCGCCAAGACTCGGGCGCCGCGCTTTTTGAGCGCCTCCACCAATGCCAAACCAATACCACGATTTGCCCCGGTCACGATGCTGAGCGCCATGGCCAAAGGTTTGCGAGAAGGCGCACGCGACGCAAGCATCTGGGATGCCGCGGCTCAATCGGCCCCCATTGCCGCCAAACGACTTCGAGCGCTTTCCCGTCGACCCACCGCTGGACGCACGCCATCGACTTTGCCGAGTCCGAATAGGGGCATGTTGACGTAGACGCTCTCGTACTCGCCCGCTTGCACGCGGTAGGTCTCGTGCCAGATGCCGACGTCGCCGTTCGTGCCGATGTGCTTGTTGAACGCGCGCCAGGCGGGCAAGTGCTGAGCGTCGCGCTGCTTCGCGTAATCCATCAAGTGGTCCATCGACTTCCAGTAAGTGACCATGATGGTCGTGCGACCGAACCAAGCTTCGGAGCCCAAGAGCCCGAGCTCCGGCTGCCGCGCGAGTTCACGCAGCATGCGCGGCATGGACGCCGCTGTGCGCCACCATTGCCAAACCTTCCACCAGCGGTTCACTCGCATGCCGATCAGAAACACGATCTGCTCTCCGTTGGCTGCACTCGTAATCCGCTGATTGTTGGTCGTCATGGCATCTTTCCTTTTTGTTAACAGTGTTCACTTCGAGGTCGAAAAAAAGTCTCATGGCCCCAGCCCGCGCAGCAGTCCCTGCACCGCGTCGCGATAGAACGCGGCGAAGGCCTGGTCGTCGCCCAGTGGTTGGAGGTGCCCCGACAAGCGCAAAGCGACGAGCCCGTGTACGTGGGCCCAGATGAGCACTGCGACACGCTCGGGTTCTCCCGGAGCGAGCGCGCCGGCGTCCATGCATTCGCGCACCCGATCGACCAAGAACTGAAAGGTGGTGTCCCGAGGCAAGTCGGGCTCACAGGCGACGAGAGTCTCGCGCTCCGAACGCGTTATTTGCTCGATCGGGCTCATGAAAATGAAGCGATAATCCAAGGGATTTTCGATAGCGAACTGACGGTACTGTTCGCCGGTCGCCAGGAGGCGCGGCAGCGGTCCCGGCGCGCCCAGGGCCCGCACGAGGTAGCTCGAGAAAACTTGAAAACCCTGCATGCAAGCAGCCAGGACGAGTGCCTCTTTGCCATCGAAGTGGCGGTAGACGGCGGCGGCAGAGACACCCACGCGTCGTGCGACCTCACGAAGCGAAAAGGCCGACAGCCCAGACTCCAAGAACAAATCGCGAGCGACGGCCAGCAGCTGAGCGCGTGTCTCGTCGCCGAGACGCGGCTGAGGAGCCTTTTTGGCTCGGAGGCGGGTGCGCGCTACCATGTGAACACTGTTCACTTAACGCGACCGGACCCTGCGGTCAAGTCTCATTCAGCCCGGCGCGGGCCATGATGAACTTGCTTGAAAAACTGCGTTTTGCGCCCTTGTTTGGACACTCCGGGATTCGGCATGAAGCGCGGCATGACCGCCATTTGGTTCGCTTTTCCTCCGACGCCCCGAACATGACCGAGCAAGAGGCTCGCGAGAACATCGAAGAAGGCGCGCGTGCTAAGAGAGGCCATGGCCCCTCCTCGTCGGTCCTCAACCAAACAACTCGGCGATGACCTTTTGGCGATGCTCGAAGATCTGCTCGACGGAACGCCGAACGAAGAGAGCGTGAGCGACGTCGCCGAGGGGACCGAAGGGCAATTGGTAGTCCAGGACGTCCCCGAGCTCCGTGCCCCCCGGGACCGCTCGAAACTCATGTAAGTGGTGCCAGAGACGGTAGGGGCCCTTGAGCTGCAAGTCGACGAAGCAAACGTTTCGCTCGAAGCGTTCGATGCGGGTCTTCCAGTGCAGGGGCACGCCGTGCAACTTGAGCCTGTACTCGATCAGCGTGCCCTTGCGGATCTCGATGGGCGGCGGCGTGATGACCTGAAAGCCAAGAAACGGCGGCGTGATGCGCTCCAGATTGAACGCGTCGGTGAAGAAGTCGAATACTTCTTCGAGAGGGCGCGGCACGAATTGGGTTCGCACGAGATGGTGAATTCTGCCCATGACGTGGCTCCAAGCGTAGCCTGACGGCTCCCATTCCCGCTGTACAGAGTTCGGGAAACGCCGTTGTTGGTTACTCGAACACCCTTCCTGGTCGCTCCATTACCCAGTTGAAAGGCAAGTGCCTCGATGAAACCGTGGTTCTGATGACGAATCTTCGGGCCAATTTGTCTATCTTGGCCTGCATCTCGATGAGCGCCTGCGGCCGTATCGAGACCGAGCCGGCGGGCAGCCGTGGGTCGGGCAGCGGTGGCTCCAGCGAAGAGGGCGGGACTCCTGACGGTCAACCAGCTCGCTGGTGTAGCGGCTACCTGCGCCCCCGAACGCCCAACGATTGCCCGGAGGGCGAATGGATCTGCGAATCCGAACACTGCGAAGGCGGAGTCTGCGTCGAAAGAACCTGTGCATGTCCGAGCGCCGCCATCGGTTGTCCACGAAGCCTCGATGCGTGCAGCTGCGCGGAGCGAGGCGGCCAAGCCATCGTCGGATTCGTCGAGGGCGAGGGTAAGGCCCGTTGGCTGGGAATTTCGGCGTTGTTCTAGCTGAAATTGAATGTCCTTAAGCCCCCCGTCCCCCGGCCGTCGTATCGCCTGCCATGTCAGCTGCATTCACGAACCCCAAGGGACCGACCACGCAGATGGTCACGCCGGCGGAACTCGGCGAGTACGTCGCCAATCAGCGGGCGCAGACACGCGAAGACTGGTTTGTCGCTTCGCGCAGCCTCGAGCCTTCCGGAAAAGAGCGAGGCGAAGAGAATCGGATCATCGCGGACGTCTGGGAAAATTGCGACAACCAAGAGTACCGCGAGTCCTTCTCGCACTGGCAGGGGAGCCAGGGCTTTCAAGGTGAGCATTGGAACGCGGTCGGGGAAAAGACGCACGCGGTGTTGTCTCGCTACTTGCCGCTCTTCTCGACGACGTTCCAAGCGCGCTGGCACACGAACCAACTGGCGATGTTGGAGTGGGGACCCGGCGGCGGCAGCAACTTGTTCAAGTTCGCGCCGCAATCGCGGCTGCAGTACGCCGTCGATCTCTCTGCGAAAAATCTTGGTGAATGTGCCGCACGTCTTGGCGACCAGGCAGCCCGCTTTCGGCCGCTCGTCCTGAGCGGTCCGCCCGAGAGCGTGCAGACCGAGGTCGGCGAACCACTGGACCTGTTCGTCTCGACCGCCGTGTTCCAGCACTTTCCTTCGAAACACTACGGGCTCGAGGTCCTGGCCTGCGTGCAAGCGCTGCTCGCCTCGGGCGGAGTGGGCTACATCCAGATCCGCTACGACAACGGGAACCCGATTTATCTGCCCAAGACCATCGACAGCTACGGCCGCTCGCTCGGCCACGCCTTCGCCACCTCCTACCCGCTCGACTTGTTCGCATATATCTTGGACAAGCTGGGCTTCGAGGTGTTGTCGGCGCGGATCGAAGACCCAAACATCAACTACGCCGGCTTCGTTTTTCAGAAGAGATGAGTTCCAGCCCGGGTCGAGATTTCGCGGCGACATTCAATCAGCGAACCGCAGGTGAATCGCGGGCGAAATTGAGGCGTGCGCTAGTCTATGGTGCCTCGCTCGACCTGGGTGATGTGCGCACTGGCGACCTTCGCCTGTGAGATGGCGCCGCTCACGCTCGGACGCAGCACACCGGGCGGCGGCGATCACGACCACAGCGGGCTCGGTGGTCAGGGTCCGCCCGTCTTCAATTTGTGCTTCG